>Ga0181524_10004608_pt1 | contig 12675 bp, 6 predicted proteins | sample PEATcosm2014_Bin_34_FD_119761 | JGI IMG/M metagenome (GOLD analysis project Ga0181524, IMG submission 119761) | Peatland microbial communities from MTU Mesocosm Facility, Houghton, MI, USA - PEATcosm2014_Bin05_60_metaG | ecosystem: Environmental > Terrestrial > Soil > Wetlands > Peat | place...
GACCTCGCCCGAAGGGCTACGAACATGCTAGACGAAGAGTGGATCAAGAAACTTGAAGACGGCAGGAAGGTGAAATTCATCTACCAAGAACTGCTGGACGATGGGGCATTTATCACCGCGCAGCTTGCAGGGAATGAGGTCGTCTATTCGGTCGTATTGACCAAAGCAGGAAACCCGCTGAGCCGTGAGGATGTTGAAACCCATTTCAAGGGCGAGCTTTCGAAAAAGTAGCGACACTCAACTAGGACATTGCCGCTAGTGTACCGTGCAGACACCGGATAGGCCCGCCGAGTTCACCGATTTTCTGCACATTGGCAGCCGTTTCACAATTCAGTTTCGTAACGCCAAGGAACAGCCCAGCTTGCTAATGCTTCACTCCCCATCTTTGCGCTTGACCATCCACATTCCTTCACACAGCGAAGGGGCAGGACGTGTTTCTCGGCTTCCTCTAATGTGCCCGGTTTTGGCGTACGTGACCAGGCCGTGACTGGTTTATGGCATTTCTCACAGCGGAACAGAAAAAGGAACAAGGTTTCATTCACGCTGGCTTTGGTCATGCCTGGATGATACGCCGGGAATGGAGAATGGAAAAGTGGGTTGCGGCGTGGAACCAGCGTATAGGAAGGTAATCAGGTCGGCCCTGCTGTCTTCGGATGGCTGGGATTCCCTTCTCTTAGGAAAGGTGCAGGCCTTTGAGTACGAAAATTGTGCCTCTCATTAACCAATACGCGCTGAACCCAGCACCGATGAGTATTAAGAGACGAAGAATCGAATAGCACCACATTGGATATTTACGTACAACCATCCAAGGCATTGGAGAAGCATGGCCCGCTTCGGAACGGATGTATAGAAGTTCTGGCGGGTGCAGTTACCGGAAACGTTCCGCGTCGGCATTACCCGCTCACTCACTGCTTCTTATCCAGATACTCGCCGGGAACATCATCCTGCGGCACCTCATGTGTGCGAACTTCCCGCTTGTCAGCGTCCTCGGCGTCTTCCACCCCCTTCACCACCTCGGCCTCGAACGCGTTTCCCTGCTCGAGCAACTCGTCCACGCTCTCCGAATCCGCACCTTGGACATTGGACAATCCCTGCAAATCTCCCGATTGCTCGCCCGACCACGCTCCTAGTCCCCCCAGTGCGAATGCCACCGTATCCACGCTTTGGCTTTTCCCCCGAACCCGTTTCTTAAGTGCGCCCGCCGTTTTCCCGCCGGTTGTCTTTTTGCCGCCGACCTTCGTTTTCACCTCCGCCCTTTTCGGAGCCGCCTTCTTCTTCGGCAACTTTTTCTTGGGAGTTACCCTCTTCTTAGCGAGCTTTTTCTTAACCGCCTTCTTCATCGGAGCCACCTTCTTGCCCGCAGTTCTCTTCGACTTCGTCTGCTTCTTCTTGGTTTTCTTTTTGGTAGTCATACGCGCAGTGTACCACCGGTTGGTCATTCCTGGCGGTGGGTCACATCCTGAGAAGCGCGCAATCTGGACAAGTGGATTTCACGCATTATAAAAGGGCGCCCCATTTGGAGTAGGTTTTGAGTGTTTGCCTCAACCCCTCCAGAAAGGAGCACCCTGTATGGATGAAGTATATCGGGATGGATGTGCACAAGGAAGCGATCTCGCTCGCGGTCCTAAATTCTTCTGGCAAGCTGGCGATGGAATGCGTCATCGAAACCAAAGCCAGCACCATTCTGCAGTTTTTCCAAGGGCTAAGCGGAAGTCTGCACGTCACCTTTGAAGAAGGTACCCGGGCCGCCTGGTTGTACGACCTGCTGAAGCCGCACGTTGCGGAACTCGTGGTGTGTAATCCTCGCCGGAATGCGTATATGAAAGAAGGCAGCAATAGTGACCGAATTGATGCCCGGAAGCTAGCCGAACTGTTGCGCTTGAATTCTCTCCGGCCGGTCTATCACGGGGAGCATGGCGTATGGACGTTGAAGGAGCTGGCGCGCAGTTATCTGACCATCAGCAAAGATCTCGGACGAGTCATGAGTCGACTGAAGGGATTCTGTAAGGGAGTCACGAAAGAGAATGGTGATCGGCTTTTTTGAAAACAATCGATTCGAGGAAAACAGCCTAACAATGGCATCAACTATTGGCCCGCAGGGGGCACTGGAACAAGCGAATCGCTAGCGTTCCAGTTCCCGCAACCACCTTTCGTAGAAAGCCCGGCCAATGCCTATCGTCAAAATGGACATCTCAAGCCGCTTGCTACCGCTTCCCCATGTGCACGAGGATACGATGCTTGACCAGACCCCGATCCAATGGGATCACCCCATTCCGCATGCGCTGACCATCCATCTCCACCCACGACACACCTCGCTCGCAGCCTTCCGGATTCTCGACCTGGATCTCGTATATAGCTTCACCGTGACGATAGCGCAGGCGGAAGCCCTCCCACCATCCGGGGATGACCGGATTCAACTGCATGTGATCCCCTCGTACCTTCAAGCCCAGGACCTCTTCAACCCAGGCGCGGTACATCCATGCCGCCGAACCCGTAAACCAAGACCAACCACCCTGACCGATGTGCCCGGGCAATCGGTACACGTCAGCTGCAACCACGTAGGGCTCAAGCCCATAGCGCCACACTGTTTCTGGATCACGCGCGCGCTCAATCGGGTTGAGCATGCGCAGCATTTTCGCCGCCCGCGTACCATCCCCTCGACGTGCCAAGGCCATGGCGAACCACAGCGCGGCGTGAGTGTACTGGCCTCCGTTCTCCCTCACTCCCGGGGGGTAGCCCTTGATGTATCCGGGTGACGGCTTCGATCTGTCAAAGGGAGGCGTTAAAAGCAGCACAAGACCTTCATCCTCGCGAACGAGATGTTTCCACGCTGATTCTAAAGCCCTATCCGCGCGATCTGGGTCGGCGGCGCCACTCAGCCAAGCCCAAGATTGAGGCAGGGAATCAATCCGCGCCTCTTCATTCGCCGAAGAACCAAGCGGCGTGCCATCGTCGAAGGTTGCCCGAAGATACCACTCCCCATCCCAGGCTGCTCGCTCGACACGCTGAATCAGCGCATTCCTGTCTCGATGATAGATCTGACTTAGATCTGGCCGACCCAGTAACACAGACAATTCGGCCATACCCTGAAGCACATCCACCATAAACCACGCTAGCCAAACGCTCTCCCCTTTGCCTCCAGCACCCACAAGGTTCATCCCATCGTTCCAGTCCCCTGTTCCTATCAGGGGCAAACCATGGGGCCCAAAGGTCATGCTACGCGTGACGGCGCGCCGGCAGTGCTCAAACAGCGTGGCGCGTTCTAACGCGACCTCCGGTGTGAAGAACATCTCGTGCTGATCGTCTTCCAGCGTGGGTGCGTCGAGGAAGGGGACCGCCATGTGCAGGATGTCCAGATCGCCGGTGGTCTTAATGTAGTGAGCGACGACGTAAGGAAGCCACAGGTGGTCATCAGAGATCCGCGAGCGGATTCCCGCGCCACTCGGTGGATGCCACCAGTGTTGGACATCGCCCTCCTTGAACTGACGGCTCGCCGCGAGCAGGATGTGCTCACGCGCCAGCTCGGGATACGCATATAGGAAAGCCATAACGTCCTGCAATTGATCGCGGAAGCCGAATGCACCGGCGGACTGATAAAAGGCGGAACGTCCCCAGATCCGACAGCTAAGGCTTTGGTACAAGAGCCAACGGTTGATTAGGAAGTCCGCTGCCAGCTCGGGGGTGTGCACTTCGATCGTGCTCAACAGACCATCCCACCACGCTTTTGTCTGGCTTAACGCGGTCTCGAGTGCCAAGCCTTCCCGGTAGACTAGAACCCGCTTGCGGACCTCCTCCACCGACTCGGCCTGGCCCAACATGCACGTGATCTCAGCCCTCTCTCCAGGAGCTAGTTCAACCGTAACCTGCAGTGCCGCGCACGGGTCGAATCCCGCCCCCGTCAGACGTGATAGCCCGGTTCGCTCCATCGCCGCCGGGTTTCCCAGCGAGCGGTTGCGCCCAAGGAAGGACGTGCGGTTGCCGCTGTATGACTCCGGAGGCGGGTTGATGGCCGCGAAGGCCACGCGATCCCCATACTCAGGATGGTAGCGATTCCGAGCGAGCAACGCCTGGACTTCGTCATCCCAGTGGGTCACGACGTGCATCTGGGAGGATTCGCGGTTCTCGCCCAGTGTCCACTCCACATAATACGTAACCGACAGCTTGCGATGCCTAGAGGAGTCGTTCCTCAACAGCAACCTTTGCAGCTTAATCGGCTCTCCCCCTTTCTCATCCACTGGAACGAAGACCGTCAGCTCCTGCTCGATCCCATTGCTGTTATGCTCGAATACCGTATACCCGGCCCCATGCCTTGCCCGATAGGCGGTCTCTTCGCGGATCGGCGACGGGGTCGGCGTCCAGTAGACCCCGGTTTCCTCGTCCCGGATGTACACTGCCTCAGACGGTGGATCCATGACGGGGTCGTTCGACCATTGCGTCAGGCGATTGCGCTGGCTGTTGCCGTACCAGGCAAAGCCAGCCCCCGTTTCGCTGATCAATGTTCCGAAGGTGGGGTTGGCGATGACGTTCGCCCAGGGTGCAGGCGTGTGGGTGTTGGGACCGAGATAGATCGCGTATTCACGCCCATCCGGGGTGAAACCACCCAGGCTGTTGAAGTAGGGCAGCTCCATGAAGCGCAGCAAAGCCGAAGGCTCCGGGGGAGCACGTTTCTTGGCCAACGGTACGAGCAACTCGGGAGCCTCCACAGGCACACCCTGGAGTAAACTGCCGCGTGCCGCCACCAGCACTACACTTGCCGCGGCCTTGAGCAGCCGCAGGTCTTCCTCCGGGATTTCAGCCGCGCTGCGCAAGAATATCCCCCCTGGTCGATCAACCTCCGCATACATGGAATGCGTTTGGATCAAGCGCTCGAGTCGTTCACGGAGCGGCCGCTCATAGCCGCCTGCCTCCTCGTTGAGGATCACCAGCTCTGCCATCAATCCGTGCCTCCGCCAATAGGTATGCGCCTGGAGCATCTGACGGACCAGACTGATATCCCGCGCCTCACCAATGGTGATCAGAGCAATCGGCAAGTCGCCCGAGATTCCGTAGGGCCACAACCCGGCTTGACCCTTGCGGTTCTCTTCGATGAGTTCGGCGGGAGGGCGCAAGAGCGGGTTGGGAAACAGCAGGTTGCTGGCCAGCTGCTGGAAGCGGCGAGCCTCGTCGGGCCGGATGCGAAGCAATCGCAGCTCAACCTGGGCAGAGGCCCAAGCGAAATCCATCGCCTGATCGATCGCATGGTGATCACTGTATTTACCCATCAGTCTCAAGAGCTGTTGGCGTGTTTCGCCGGCGGCGAGAACCAAGGTAACTTGGATACGCTGGCCTGGACCAAGACTCAGGCTCTGGCGCAGGCTGAGGATCGGGTCCAGGACAAAACCCTGGCTATTGCTGAGCTCTTGAAAGACCCCCATCGGATTCGTGAGCGTCCGTCCTCGTCCGATGAATCGGCGCCGGTCGGTCTCGAATTGCAAGGCTTCATCCGCGGCGTGTTCAAGCGAAAAGCGGTGCGCAACATAGATGGGGGGGTCGTCTTCACTGCGAGGGCGACGGTACGCGAGGAGCGTTTGATGTTGAGGCACCGCCTCGGTTTGGATGAACAGCTTGTTGAAGGCCGGATGCTGCCGGTCTGCGTTGTGCGGCGCCATCGAGAGTTCAACGTAGCTCGTGAGATTGAGGCGGCGGGTGCGAACGGACCGATTGATCAGAGTGATCCGCCGAATCTCAACGTCATCTTCTGGCAAGACGACGACCTCAGTTTCCGTATAAATCCCGTTATCGGCGCGCCGGAACACGGCACGGTCGAGCGCAAAGTCAGCCGAATACCCCTCAACCTTCCCGCCGATCGGGTGATAGGTGTTAGACCACAATCGATCCGAATCGACATCATGGATGTAGCAGAAGGTTCCCCACGGATCCTGGGTCTGATCCGACCTCCAGCGTGTGATCTCAAACTCGCCCCACTGACTGTATCCACTGCCGGCGTTCGTGATCATCAAGCCATAGCGACCATTGCAAAGCAGTTGGGTTTTGGGTGTGGTTGTATGGGGCGTATCGAATTTGCTCACCGATGGCGCGACTTCGCCGACGCTCATCACCGAAGGCACTGTTTCCCGCGTGGAAACGATGTAGTGCAGCGGAGGACGGATCGGGACGCGTTCATCGAGCAATGGCTCAACCGCACGAACGCGTGCGTCGGCATGGAAACGGCGCTGGATAGGATTGTCATGGAGGAAGTTGGTCAGCGATAGGAAACCCATTCCTTGATGATGAGTCATATAAGCTCGTACGATCACCCCACGCTCGCCCTCACGACTCCGCTGACGGCTAAAGTCCATCGCTTCGTAATAGCCGTAATCGTTCAGCAGTCCCAGGCTATCCAGTCGTTTAAGATTCTGCACGCTCTCTCTCGGCGCAATGTTCACCGCCAGAAGAGTGGCATAGGGCGCGACGACGACCTCTTCCTCCAAGCCACGCTTTAATCCGAGCTCCGGGACGCCAAAGGCCTTGTATTGATAGGTCTTGTTTAGGTCCAGATCTCCAAAGGCAGACTCCGAGATCCCCCACGGCACACCACGCTTGCGACCGTAAGCGATGTGGATCGCCACAGCTTCCCTAGTCGCCTTATCCAAGAGCGAGTTCTCATGTGAGCGTTGGAAAATCAGCGGCGTCAGATATTCGAACATGGTCCCGGTCCAGCTAAGCAGCACCCGACGCCGACCGATCGCGCCGTAGGGTCGACCCATGGAGAACCAGTGCTCAAATGGGACATCGCCACGAGCGATGGCGACGAAACTCCCAAGCCGCGCCTCACTTGCCAAGAGATCGTAGTAGGCGCTTTCCAGGCGGCCCTCAGAGACCTTGTATCCGATTGAGAACAGCCGGCGTTCGGCGTCATACAGGAAGCGCATGTTGACCGATTCGGATAGCTCGCGTCCGCCCCGGATGAGCTGCTTACCCAAACCGAGCATTTCACCAGCCAGCCATTTCGACTTCGCGAAGGCCTGCATAAGGCGGTCCAGCCATTCGAAGAGGGGGCCTGCGGCTGAGGGAGCCTCCTCACGGATCGATTGGAGGATCGGAATACAGCCGATGTGCCCGTTGGCGAGATCGAGAAGCGAAGGCGCGTGATGCAGAGCCTGGCGGATGACAAGCAGGGCATCCAGACCCAACTGAGCGACCTCCTCTTCCGTTTTTTCAGCGAGGATTTCGATCCAAGTGAGATAGCGGTCCGCAATCCCTAGCCAGGCCGATACCTGCCCCTGCATCTGCCCGGCCCAATAGGCCGCACCCGCTTCACCGTCGGCGGACTCACGCGCCTCATCGGCTAGAGCCCTTACGCAACCCTCCACCCGCCGCAGTAGGCGGAGCGCGTCGGCGAGGCGAGCCGGTGGGGTTTCCCACACGCACATCAGTTCGTCGAGGACATGGGCATCAAGACCGGGGATGCCTTCCCGTTGGACAACCTGTTTCAAGATTTCACCGGTGTCCCGCAGGCCTTCAAAGGCTTTCACATCCAGGACAGGTGTCTGAACCAGCTCGTCAAGACCATGCTCCAGGGCCCATAAGGCACCAAGCAGGTTGCCGCTGTCCACGGCGGACACGTAGCGAGGTTCGAGAGGGGTCAGGGTCTGAATATCGTACCAATTCAGCAGATGACCCTCATAGCGCTCCAGTTTGCCGATCGTCTCCATAGTATGCGTCAGTTTATCGACGACCTGATCCACCGTCAGATACCCGGAATCATGTGCGGCTAGCGCGCTGAGCATCCAGAGACCGATATTGGTTGGACTGGTACGCATTGCCAGTTGATTCTGATAGGACACCTGGTAGTTGTCAGGTGGAAGCCAAGAGGTCTCATTGCTGACAAAATCCGAGAAATAGCGCCAGGTTCGTCGTGCAACCTTCCTCAGGAACTGCAGATCCTTCTCAGGAAGCAGGAATTGCGGTCGCTTGGCGTGCGGTCGAAGGATCAAGAGCCAACCGATCAGAGGGGATAGAAACCACAACACGAGCCAGGGGCTGGCCATCGCGAGGTTTGATGGCATCCAGCGCTGCACCGCCCAACCCACGATCCCACTAAATATGCTCGCCAGACCCAAAAAAGCTACAAACAATGGCTGCCGACGCGGGGCACTCCAAGGGGTCACCTGGGCTGAAGTCCACTCGAGCAACCCACGCCGAGAGATGAGGCGGCGATACCAGACCCGCAGAATGGCATCCAGAGCCAGCCCGGCCTGGTGCGGAAGCAGCGCAGCCTCAGCAACCGTCCGCAGCAGGTCATGCGCCACCTTCGAGAAGGAGAAGCTCTTCAGCCCTTGGCGGGTGGTCGCCATTGTGAGGGGCTGTGCCAAAGGCTGGAAGAGCAGCTGCATGGCGACCACAAGGGTAGAGATCCACCCTATCTGCGAGGAGATCAGCCAGGAGGCCATGAGCAAACCCAGGCTGGTTACGGGCATCAGGCTCCGGCGCAAGTTGTCGAACACCTTCCAACGGTTGAACCAGGAGAGCGGGTTTGGCCCTCGCCGTCCTCCAGGTTGGGGAACACGTGGTAAGATCCATTCCGCGATTTGCCAATCACCACGAATCCAACGATGTTGCCGGCGGGTGTAGCTCAAGTAGCTCTGCGGAAACTCATCATAGAGCTCAATATCACTGGCCAGGCCCACTCGGACGTAAGCGCCTTCAATCAAGTCATGGCTCAGCAACCACTCTTCAGGGAACCTCCCAGACAGCACTCGACTGAAGGCGCGCACATCATAGATACCCTTGCCATGGTAGGAGCCTTCACCGGTGAGATCCTGATTGACATCGGAAACGGCCTTGGTGTATGGGTCAATTCCCACTGCGTCTTCGAAGAGTCGGCTGAAAGGCGAGGCACTCGTGCTCGGCAGGGACGGGCTCACGCGCGGTTGGATGATTGTGTAAGAGCCGGGCAGGATTCTGCCTGCGGCATCGAAGCGCGGCTGGTTTAGAGGGTGTGCCAAGGTCTCGATCATCCTGCGGGCAGCGCCAAGAGGCAGCTGTGTGTCGCTGTCTAACGTGATGACGAACCTCACATTGGACAGATGATCCGGGTCGCCGACATATACCAAACGAGCGGCATCTTCAGGTCGCGTTCCATCGATCAGACGATTGAGTTCTTCTATCTTCCCGCGTTTGCGTTCCCAACCGATGAATTTCTGCTCGGATTCACTCCACGTGCGGTCCCGATGGAAAAGGAAGAAACGCTCACCACCATACCGATGGTTGAGAGCTTCGAGGCTCTCGGTCACAGTCTGGAGCAGTCTTTCGTCGTCCTCACGATGCGCCTGATCCGAATCGGTGTAGTCCGTGAAGAGGCTGAAGAGCAGATTGCTTTCTTTGTTGGCCAGGTATCGGATTTCTAACTTCTCCACCTCTGCCCGGATCGTCTTCGCGTCCCCCAGCAGTACGGGTACAACGACCAACGTTCGAAATGCGTCAGGAATGCCCGAAACCCCGAAATCCATCTTTGGAAGGGCTCGGGGTGGAAGTAGCCGCATGACGAGGTAATTCAAAACCTGGAGCGCGAGTTGGCTGACAGGGATCAGCAAAAGGAGGACGATCACAAGCCGGATCCCGGGCGCCTGTCCGCGCAGACCAAGCAGGACGATCAGAGATATGAATACGGCGGAGAAGAAGCTGAGCCCAAGAAAGTACACTGCAGAATGATGGCGATATACCCACTGCAGGACGCGGAAACGTGGAGCCTCATCGCAGCGTATAAGCCGCGCAAGCTCGCGCCTTCCTTCACCAATCAGATAGGTCCCGACGTTGATCCACCGGTCATTTTCCGTCGCTTCACGTGTGGCTTGTGCAGTTAGCTCGATGGCGCGCTGTGCGACCTGGTCTTCCGTCTGACCGGACCGACGCGCGAGCTCTTCAATCGCCCGGCGATATCGATCGCGCGTGTCAAAATCCATCTTGGGATACACGCCAGATGGATCAGACCGAAGCAGCTGCTCCACACGGCTGAGTTGCTCGAAGATCTGCCTCCAATCCAACAGGGCGAGCTGTCGCAAGCTGGTAAACGCATTCCCAATCGATATCTGATCCTTCGTCTGGCGGTTTTGCTCACGCAGGTTGAGCTCGCTCAGGGGCTTGTGGTAAATGCGCTCTAGCCAGCTCTGGACCGGCACTAACGCGGCGTCTTCGTCGTAGAGATGATCGACCAGTTGAGAAGCGAAATACGGGTTCGGGCCGGGTTGGGTTGCGGCAAGTTCTGCCAGGATAGAGAAGAGCTGGTTGGGATCTCGCCGGTTGGCCGTAATGAGCCTGTTCGCCCAGAAGTCGGCGATCTCACGTTCCCGCAGCTCGGTCAGAGCGCTGGCGGCGAGAGCCTGGATGCTCTCAATCAACGCGATGCGCAGCATCTGGGCGACAGCCCAGAGTTCGCCAATCGTCAATGTGCGCACGGATTGATAGGCCTCAATAAACGCAAGGATGTTCTCCCGGTCTAGACGCAAGTCCGTATGGGAGACGAGTTCCCTCGCCAAGCCGTAGATGCGCGGCAGACCCCGGTAGGGCTCGTTGGCGAGTGCCGGCAGCTCCTGGTAAAAACGCCGAGGAAGGTTCAGCTGAACGTCGCGGGCATTGCTCTCGATGATGTACTCATTGTCGAGGAGCCACTCGGCGGTTGGAGGCACACTCTGTTCCAATCGACTCGCTTCGGAGAGATCCGAGCAAACCTGATGGACCCATTGACGGGCCAGTTCGAGCCGCTCGAGCAATTCGGTGTTCCGCCGCGGATTTGGGTCCACCTGGTGGTCCGTGGCCAGACGCTGGGCATGCTCCTGTATCTGCGCCGGGGAGAGCGGCATCCCGGGGCTCCACACATCTCCGATTAGACTCCGGCGCTTCGGATGCAGGACGAAGACCGCGGGCGGGATCTCGCCGCTTTCCCGTAGCACAGCCACTGGGAACCGCAATGTTTCGATCGGCGCGTGGAGGATCAAAACGGTCTCCCCGGACACCAACCAACGTGTGTGATCCTCAAGCAGCCTTCGTTCCACGCCGTACTTCGATCGTCGTATCCACACTCCAGCGAAGAGGGTTCCGATGAATCCACCCACAAGGGTCGAAATCAGGGCAGAAAGGCCTCCACTGAGAATCGGCTCCGGCCAATGAAGGCCTATGAATGCAACTCCGGCGAGGACCCCGCACAGGATGAAAGCCAGGGTCGCACCGAAAGCCCGGCGCCAAAGGAAGGGGTCCCATCTACGTGCATCTCCATCCGCGGTCTTGCTCACCAATGCGGCGCGCCGGAAACCCCTCCTCTGTAACTTCCTGAGGGCTCCGCGAGCTTCATCTCGTTTTGCAAAGTAGCCTATGAGGATGCCTGCTTCCATTCTCCGTCCTTGCATCACCACTTGGTCTAGGCTTCTAGGCTTTGCGATGGATTTCACTGGATGGCAATCTACGACGCAACGCTACCACTATATCGTCTTGTCGTGTCGCTGGCCTGAGCCGGAACTTCCGATTTGAACTTCACCTTTGTGCAAAATCATACGCCGTCTACCTTATTGGTTCATGCTCAGATCATTATGGCGTCTTTTGGGTGGCATCACGGCTCGCTTTGGCCGTTCCATTGACCGTGGTTGGTCTGTTTGGCGATGCGACAACCGTGAGAGACGCGAGGAAGACCAGCGTGGTGCTCGTCGTCTTCGACTTAGGAAAGCGCGCCCGCGTTTGCTAAGCGGTGGGTCTTATCCCCGAGTTTCCAGGAGTTGGAGCTAGGACAACTGGAGAGAAAGGATCGAGGTCATGAATCAACTGATCTTGGTTCTCATTATCCTGGCAGCAGTGCTCTTTGTGATCGCTGTCCTTACGCGGTTCCTCAAGTTTCAGATCATGGGCCATGAGCCGACGATTTGGTGGCGCGGCTCAGTGGGATTGTTGGGCTTCAGCATCGCGTTGATACTCTGGCGAATTCTTCAGCACATGCCGACGCGCTGAAGGTAGCGCCCATTAGACGAGGTGAACAAGCGGCCCCGTTCGCCTCCGCAACTACTTCCGCGGGACGACGTGCCCGTAAGAGGCTAGGGGGAAGAGTTTTCTCCCGTCAAACCGGATATTTCCTGGAGGCCGGCTCACTCCGCGGCAGCGGCGCGTAGGGCAGCCAAAAACTCCTTGTGGATCGGCACGAAAATTCACACACAACACCATTTCGTTCCTGAATTACTTACGGTGCTAGTCTGTCTTGCGGGCGTGGCCGGATTCTCGGCGCGCTCCTCTGGAGGTGCTGCCGTTTCGTTGGAATTGAAGAGTCTCGATTTCACCGCCGGTGGAAATATTCCGAAGCAGTCTGCATGACTCTGCCTGCCCGTAATTGGTAACGTCGGTCTTGCGCCCGGCAGGGGCGAGGAGGACCGGCGATGGCCACCGAAGGACCACTTGAGATTCCAGTCGGCATGTGAAGGGTCTGCCGACGTTTCGAGCGTTGGCGAAAGGGTCACAAGGCCCGCTTGCCGATTCCCCCAGCCAGTCGGTCTATCGGAATGCCTGATTGAGCTGGAAGGTCCGCGCGGGAAGATGTGCATCCAGTGGATCTTGCCTGCGCGCAGGCTAGCTAACTTGACGCGCTGAGAGCACATCCCGCACAGTCGTCCAACGAATACTGGGATAGCGATCGTTGTCGAGCGGCTCTAGCTTTGC
>Ga0181524_10004609_pt1 | contig 12670 bp, 7 predicted proteins | sample PEATcosm2014_Bin_34_FD_119761 | JGI IMG/M metagenome (GOLD analysis project Ga0181524, IMG submission 119761) | Peatland microbial communities from MTU Mesocosm Facility, Houghton, MI, USA - PEATcosm2014_Bin05_60_metaG | ecosystem: Environmental > Terrestrial > Soil > Wetlands > Peat | place...
ACACCGTCATGTGCGGCCAGATCGCGTAGGACTGGAACACCATGCCGAAATTGCGCCGATTGGGCGGCACGAAGATCCCGCGCTGCGACGAATAGACGACGCGACCCTCGACCGAAATCTCACCCGAGGTCGGCCGCTCCAGTCCCGCGATCGAGCGCAGAGTGGTGGTCTTGCCGCAGCCGCTCGGTCCGAGCAGGGTGAAGAATTTCCCCTTCGGCACTTCGAAAGTCACGTTCTGGGCGGCCTTCACCGAAGGCCCCTTCTGGGTCTTGTATTCGGTATTGAGCGATGTGACGCTGAACACGCCGTCCCTCCCTATGTTTACGCTTCCCTGATCCCGAACCTCTTGCCGAGCTGTTGCGCCACCATGACGAACACGAACAGCGCAGCCATCATCATAACGCCGAAAGCAGAAAGCTCGACATATTGACCGTTCTGCCAAAGCTCCCAGATGACCACTGATACCACTTCCGTGCCGGGACTATAAAGCAGGATCGAACTCGACAGCTCGCGGATCGATACGATGACGATATAGATCCAGCCGGCGAGGAGGCCCGGCTTCAGCAGCGGCAGCATGATCCGCCAGAAGCTCATCAGCCACGAGGCGCCGGCGGTCGCCGCCGATTCCTCGAGTTCGCTGTGGACTTGGATCATCGCGGTGGTGTTGTAGCGCATGCCGTAGGGCAAAAACCGCGTCACATAGGCGATTAGCATGATCCAGAGCGTGCCGTAGACGCCGATCGGCAGCGCCAGGTAGCAGACCATGATCGCGAGCCCGAGCACGAGACCGGGAAACACCAGCGGCAGCGAGGCGAGATTGTCGAGGAGCGCGCGCCCCGGCAATTTGGTGCGCACCACGATCCAGCACAGGATCGACGTCGCCAGCATGATCAGCGTGGCGCTCGCCAACGCCAGCACGATGCTGTTCCAGACCGCGGTGCCGATCGCCGGATAAGCAAGCACCGTGCGATAGGAATCGAGTGTAAGGTTCTTCAACGCCGCCAGCGTCGGTACGCTGTAGAAACGCTGCAGCGACGACCACAGCAGCACCAAGAACGGCAGCACGACCACCAGCGCGACGTAGACCAGGAACACCGCAGCCGTGACATAGCGCCAACGGCCGATGCGCATGACGCGCGGACGAAAGCCCTTGCCGGTCACCGTGGCATAGCGGCTGCCGCGGCCGACGATGCGCAAATTGAGAAAGACGCACAGCGAGGTGATGACCAGCAGCGCCACGCCATAGGCCGACGCGAGCCCGATCTCGCTCGGATAGGCGTGGATCGCGTCGTAGATCGCCGAGGTATAGACCTCGATGCCGACCGGCAGGCCGAGCAGCGCCGGCACCTCGAAGGATTCCAGCGCCCGCACGAACAGGATCAACAGCGCCGCTGCGGTCGCCGGTGTTGCCAGCCGAATGGTCACCCGCCACAGGATGCGCGGCAGCGTGGCGCCGCTCATCAGGGCGGATTCCTCCAGCGCCGGATCCATGGCGCGGAACGCCGCCGTCATCAGCAGGAACGCCATCGGCGAATAATGCAACCCGTCGACCCAGATCATGCCGGGGATCGAGTAGATGTTGATGAAGACGGCATCGGTGTCGAATACGCGCTGCAGCACCAGATTGACGATGCCGATCTTCGGGCTGCCGAGGAAAATCCCCGACACCGTGAACAAAATTCCCGGAATGATCAGCGGCACCAATGTCAGGGCGAAGAACAGCGCCTTGAACGGCGTATCGGTGCGCTCATTGATCCAGGCCAGCACGGTGCCGAACGAAAACGCCAGCACGGCGCTGCCAAAGGCGAATTGCAGCGAGTTGGCGAGAAGCCGCGCGGTGTCGGCGCTGGCATAGGCGGTGCGATAATTGCCGAGCGTGAAATGCGCCGACGCGGTGGCGGTTTCCGGCGACAGCACGCTCTGCCACAGCATGAAGCCGAGCGGCACCAGCGCCAGCCAGGCGACCAGGACTACGGCTGTAGCGATCAATAGCCAAGTCCACAGCGCGCCCCCTTCCCCCTTGTGGGGAAGGGTTGGGGATGGGGGTCGGGAGGGAGGTCGCATACGTCGACGTTAGCGCATTACCTCACGACCCCCACCCCTACCCCTCCCCACAAGGGGGAGGGGTAAATTTACGCCTCGTGATCGTGGTGATGGTGCGAATGATCGTGGTCGTGATCATGATCGTGGTGATGGTGATGATGATCGTGCGCATGGTCGTGGTCGTGGTCATGATCGTGATGATGCAACCGCTGCCGCGGCCGCGGGCCGCGCGGGTCTTCGCTGAACACCAGCGACTTGATGGTGACCGGCACGGTGTAGGACGGCATGCGGATGCGGCCGAGATCGATGTAGTCAAAATCCCATAGCACGACGCCGTCGATCACCAGCATCTCGCTCTCGACGTGCAATTCGTCGCGCAATATATGGCCGAGCGTCTGCGCCACGTCGCCGTCGAGCATGATGAACAGCGGCTGTTTCCTGGCCACGCGTTCGGCGAGGCCGCGCTTGATGCCCTCGGCGAAGGCGGCAAGCCGCTCGTAGGACGGCATGCCGGTCCAGCGCAGCGCCAGCGCGATCTCACGGTCGGGGTCGACGTCGAACGCCGTCATGTGACTGCGGATCGCGGCCGCAAGTTTTTCCGGGTCGATGGTCTCCTCGCAAACAAACGGCGGCAGCAAGACTTGCAGGTTGCGGCGCGGCAGCAGCACGCCGGGCGCCGAGATGTAGCTGGTATTGCCGGAGAGCTGCACAGAGTATTCGGAAGCGCCGAGCGCGGTGGCGCGGATGCATTCGCCGGCCGGCAGCACCGGCCACGGAAACGCGCCCTGCGCGATGCGTTCGCGGATGGCGCGGCCGAGCCGCGGGCCCATGTCGCCGAAATCGCGCTCCTCGCGCTGATAGACGTATTCGGAAACGCCGCCGGAAAACATGATGCCGTCGATGCGGCCGAGCTCGGCGATCGGATCGGTCAAATAGAGATGCTCGATGTCGTGCGGCATGGGCCGCGCCGTGACGGCGGCGACCAGCGCGTCAGCCATGCCGTCGGCGACCTTTTCCATGTCGGCGAGCGCGATGGTGTCGCCGCGATTCCAGGAAAAGCCTGAGCGCTTGGCGTGATGTTTTCCCGCCGGATCGAGGCGCACGATCTTGCCGTTCTCGACCACCTGCAGCCGGCCGCCGATATGCACGGCTGCGGTAGCGATCACCTTGCCGTTCTCGACCAGGCCGAGTTTTGTCGTGCCGCCGCCGATATCGATGTTGAGGATGCGCTTGCCCTGGTCGCTGGACACGCGCGCGGCGCCGGAGCCGTAGGCCGCCAGCATCGATTCCATGTGATGGCCGGCGGTGGCGGTGACGAATTCGCCGCCCTGCTCGGACAGGATCTTGGCGATGCCTTGGGCGTTCTCGCGGCGCAGCGCCTCGCCGGTGAGGATCACGACGCCGGTATCGATCTTGTCGGGATGCAGACCGGCCGCGTTATAGGCGTCGTCGATGATGGCGCCGAGTTTCTCGTCGTCGATGCGCTCCTCGCTCTGGTAGGGCGTCAGCGCCACCGGCGACTGAAACAAGGTCTCGCGCGAGACGACGTAATAGCGGCTGGTCAAATCCTCGGCCAGGCGGCGCAGGTTGACCCTCGAGAAGATCACCTGCGTGCCCGACGAGCCGATGTCGATGCCGACCGTCATCAGCGAGACGTTGTCCTGACGCCAGAGCGGATTGTCCTCGAGCGGAACGTCGTCGTTCTCGAAATCGTGATCGTGGTCGTGATCGTGATCGTGGTCGGAATCTTCGTCGTGCTCGTGCACGATGTTCTGACCGTAGAGGTGGTCGGCGAGCGTGTGGCCCCCTGTTTTCTTTTCTTCGGGGTCGGACATTCCTTCGTTCTCCTGGCATCGCCGCGGTCTTCTTCCCGCGGGCAGGTGCGCAGGTCAATGCTTGATCCACTCCCACCACGCGGGGGAGAAGGAGGAGCAAGCTTTCTCAATAGGTTAGACGCCCGCCGTAGTCGTCGTCGGCCGGACGCGGGCTGGCGCCCTCGCCGGATCTTGCCGACATCGGGAGCGAACTGGTCAGGCAGCGGCAGGCGCAGCTGCGGCGCAAGCCCGAGGATCGACAGCTCAAACTGCTCTAGGACGGATTGCCGCAGCTTTAGCTACAGACGCCGCCTGTGATTACTCGGAGTTGTGGCCGTCCGAATGCGGGATGGCGCTGCCGGCCGCCAGCAGGAACCAGGCGAGGAAGATGTACCACGTCGGGTTTCCGGTCAGCGCCGGAATCGGCAACGCGATCGGAAATGCCGCCAGCACGCCGAGCATGGCCAGACAGCCGGCAATAACGAACAAAGCGACATTGGGTGCGTACAGTTTCATGAAACCCCCGAATCTCGGATTCTTCTGAGAGCAGATCGGTTCGCGGGCAGGATGGCGCGATAAATCTTAAAAATCGGGAACGGGTTCCATTCCAGTTGACGACGAACGCCACAACCGGCGCGCTACGTCCTGTGACGGTAAAAGCTCTCTTAAATTTGTACCCTTCTGTCCCATAAGCGGTTTTAAGGCCGCGATAAGACTTCAAATATAAGTATAAACCGATCTGCACGGAGCATCGCGAATGCGCCTCATCGTCAAGTTCTGGAAAGACGAAAGCGCTGCAACAGCCATCGAGTACGGCCTCATCGCGACAGGAATCGCGGTTGCGGTCATTCCGGTGATCACCGGTCTCGGCACCAAGCTGAAGACCACGTTCTCGACGGTTTCGACAGCGATCAAATAAAGCCCGGTCGCCGCGACGGCGCAGAAGCGCGACGGCGGCGATCTTCTCCTTCACATCCCGAAAACGGACGGCACGACGCGCGGCCGCGACGCGGCGGCTCACACGCGGATAACGATTTTGCCGAAGTGCGTGCCTGAGGCCATGTGCTTGTAGGCCGCTTGCGCTTCGTCGAAGCCGAACACCTTGTCGATCACCGGCTTGATGGCGTTGGCGGCGATCGCCGCGTTCATCGCCTCGAACATTTCCGTCGAGCCGACCGAGATGCCCTGCACATTGGCGCGCCGGCCGAGGATCAGTCCCGGATTGAGCTCGGTCGCGGCGCCACTCAGGCCGCCGATCATCGAGATCTTGCCGCCGATGCGGATGGCGCCGAACGAGCGCTGCAACGTGCCGGCGCCGCCGACTTCGACGACCTGGTCGACCCCGCGGCCGCCGGTGAACGTCACCGCCGCCTTCTCCCAATCCGGTGTGGTCTTGTAGTTGATGGTGTGGGCGGCGCCGAGCGTTTTGGCGCGCTTGAGCTTGTCGTCGCTCGACGAGGTGATGATTGGCACGATACCCATGGCATGGGCGAACTGCAGGCCGAAGATCGAGACGCCGCCGGTGCCCTGCAGCAGCACCGTTTGCCCGGCGATCAGCTTGGCGTGCACCATCATGGCGTGCCACGCGGTCACCGCGGCGCAGGGCAGCGTCGCGCCCTCTTCGAGCGACAGATGCGCGGGAATTTTGACGACACCGTCCTCTTCCAGCACGGCATATTCGGCGAGCATGCCGTCGATCGAGCCGCCGAGCGCGCTCGCCTGCACGGTCTGGCTCGGCTCGCCGCCCGGCCAGCGCTGGAAGAAGCAGCCCGCGACCTTGTCGCCGACCTTTACGCGGGTGACGCCCGAGCCGATCTCGACCACCTCGCCGGCGCCGTCGGACAGCGGCACGATATTGTCGCGCACCGCCATGCGATAGGTGCCGCGCACGATGCCGAGATCGCGGAAATTGAGCGAGCAGGCGGCGACCTTGACCTTGACCTGGCGGTGCTGCGGTTTTGGCTCCGGCAAATCGACGCGAGTCACCGACTCGATTCCGGCGCCGCCCTTCGGCAGTTGATAGGCACGCATGCGTAAACCTCCCGAAAGTTTCTTGATTGCAGTCGAAGCAAGCTAAAGACTATTGCACCGGCGTCACGTTCACCGACACGCCCATGCGCTGCCGGCCCGATCCGAGAATAACACCATCCACCGGCGCGACATCGGTATAGTCGCGGCCGATCGCCAAGGTGACATGCTCCTCGGCGGCGAGAATCCCGTTGGTGGGATCGAGCCCAACCCAGCCCGCGGCGGCGCCGCACCACAACAGCACCCAGGCATGCATCGCCTCGCTGCCCTGCAGCCGTGTCGGATCCGTCGAAGGCGCCGAGCGCAGATAGCCGCTGACATAGGCCGCCGGCAGGCCGATGCCGCGCAGGCCGGAAATCATGATATGCGCGAAATCCTGGCAGACTCCGCGGCGCAGCGCGAACGACATCGGCGGCATGGTGGTGACCGTGGTGGCGCCGATCTCGTAGACGATATCGGCTTTCAAGCGATGGATCAGCTCGATCGCCGCGTCGAGAACGGAGCGGCCGGGCGGAAAACTTTCGCGGGTGTAATCGCGGATCTCGGGATCGAGCGACACCATGCGGCTCGGAAACAGAAAATGCGCCGGCGACATTGGCCCGATATCGCTGGTGGCGAACGCTTCCTCGCGCACCGCTTCCCAAGGTGGCGTCGCCAGCGGCTCGACCGGCGCATCGACGGCGACCCGCGCCTGCAGCCTCACCGTCAGCGTGTCGTGCGGCTCGGCGATCTCGATCCCGGTCAAAACATTGCCGAATAAATCCTTGCTCTCGCGCCGGTGCATGGGCTCGGGCACGATCTGCAGCGAGGCGACCTGCACCCGCTCGCCGTCGCGCGACACCGGGGTGAGGCGCAGCACGTGGCGCGCGTGCGCGACGGGCGACGCATAGGCGCAAGTGGTGACTTGCCGGACGTCGTAGATCACGCCAGCGCCTCCCAGATGGAATCGGAACGTTCGTTGTTGGTCAGATAAGCCGCGCTGATCGCATGCGACAGCTTCATCAGCGACTGCTCGATGTCCACGATCAAGGCGTCGTCGATCTTGGCGGCGTCGGCCGTGCGCAGCCGAGTCGCGATCGACGCGGCGATCTGCTGCACCGGCGACAGCCGGCCGGTGGAATTTCGCCGCGGCAAGGCGCCGAGATGGATCTCGATGCGGTCGAGCTGAAAGACGACCGAGCGCGGATTGTTCGGATCGAGCATCACCAGATCGATGACCGGCGCCAGCGCCGCGATCATCACATAGCGCTGCCGGTAGCTGATCTGGCTGTCGGCGAGCTCGAGCAGCACGTCGAGGCCGCCGTCCGGCGCGCCGGATTCGGCGAAGCAGCGCACCAGGCGGCAGGTCGAAAGCGCGCGCTCGATGCGGCGGCCGAGCTCGAGAAAGCGCCAGCCGGCGAGCTGGGTCATGTTCTCCTGGGCGAGGCCGGACAGCGACGAGATGATGCGCAACGCCGCCTCGACCCGGTCGTTGATCGCGCTTTCGGCGGGACCCATCGGCAGCGGCGCGCCGATCATGATGGCGAGATCACTGATCGCCCGCCACGCATCGGGAGAAAACCGGTCGCGGATCATCGAGGCCGACGAACGCGCGGCGCCGGCCAGGTAGGGCAGCGATCCTTCGAGATCGCTCCGCGTCAACACCGCGCGCGCGGTCGGCGCGGTGAGCGCTTGGTTCATGTCGTCCGGAATTGCGTTCCAGGCGCCGAGCAGCGCGCCGATGCTGCCGATCACGGCAGCCGCGGCATCGTCGGCTTCGGCGCTGCGATTGATCATGGCGCGAATGAGCCGCAGCGTTGCCTCGGCGCGTTCCACATAGCGGCCGACCCAGAACAGATTGTCGGCAGCGCGGCTCGGCAACAGACCGGAGGCGCGCTGCACCTGCATGCGCTCTGGCGTCGGCAACAGCGTCGTCTCGCCGACCGGGCCGTGGCTCAGCACCCAGGCATCGGCGGTGGCGGCGCCGCGTTGCAGGCTCACCGCCCGCGCATCGGCGCTGTCGGCGATGCGCACGAAACCGCCGGGCATGACCTGCCAGCGCTCGCCGACTTTGGCCAGGAACAGCCGCAAGGTGAACGGCCGCGGCTGCAAGTGGTTGTCGCGCCACACCGGCATGCTCGAGAGCGTCACCGCCTCCTGCGCGACGTAGTCGATGCCGCGGTCGCGGATCGACTGGATGAGCTTTTTGCGCTGTGCGGCGTCGAGCTTGGCCACCAGAATTTCGCTGCCCGGCCGGCCGTCGGTGAACGATTCGGTAAACGCCGCGGCGACGACCATAGTGTCGAGCTTTTCGATCATCGCCTCGCGCATGTCGGCGCGGCCGAGCCACCAGGTCGCGACATTCGACACTTTCAGCGCGGCGCCGAGCACGGTCGGCGCCAGCGCCGGCAGGAACGCCAGCATGGCGCGGGCCTCGACCAAGCCGGCGCCGAGCGAATTGACGATGACGATCTTGCCGTCGCGCACGGCTTGCAGGAGGCCGGCGACGCCGAGGCGCGACGCGGCGTTGAGCTCCAGCGGATCGGCGAAATCGGCGTCGACGCGGCGCAGGATCACCTCGGTGCGGCGCAGCCCCGACACGGTGCGGATGAAGACGCCGTCGTCGCGCACGATGAGGTCTTCACCGTCGACCAGCAGCAGGCCGAGATAGCGCGCCAGATAAGCGTGCTCGAAATAGGTTTCGTTCATCGGCCCCGGCGTCAGCAGGCAGGTGCGCGCGTCGTCCTGGCGATTGAGCGAGACCAGTTCGGCCTGAAAGGCCTGGAAGAACGGCGCGACGCGCTCGACCCGCGCCGTGCGATAGATGTCGGGAATGGCCCGCGACAGCGCCAGGCGGTTTTCGATGGCGTAGCCGGCGCCCGACGGCGCCTGCGCCCGATCGTTGAGCACCCACCATTTGCCGTCGGCGCCGCGGCCGACGTCGACCGCATAAAAGCGCAGATGCGCGCCGCCCGGCGGCGCAACGCCGACCAGCGGCCGCAAGAATTCCGGATTGCCGCCGATCAAAGCCGCCGGCAGTCGCCCCTCGCCGGTCAGCGTCGATGGCCCGTAGGAATCCGCCAGCACCGCTTCGAGCAATTCGGCGCGCTGGATGAGGCCTTGCTCCAGCTGCGTCCACTCGGCGGGCTCGATGATCAGCGGCACATGGCTGAGCGGCCATGGCCTCTCGATGCCCGCGGCATCCTCGTAGACGCGATAGAACACGCCGGAATTGCGCAAATAGCGATCGGCGGCGGCGAAGCGGCGATTGATCTCGTCGCTGCCGAGGCTGGCGAGCATCGACAGCAACGGCTGCCAGTGCGCACGCACCCTGCCGTCGCCGTCCATCATCTCGTCGAAGATTCCCGGCAGCACCCGGTAGCCGGCGACGAACTGCTCCAGCGCGGCCTGTTGTTGTTCGACGGCGATGTCGCGTTGCGCTGTCATGGCGGAAATTTCAGACCGGGCGGCGAAGATCGAGCGTGAGCGGATATTCCAAGGAGATTTCCAGCGGCGGCGGGTCGATCAGCCCGCCGGTATGACCGTGATCCTGGAAGCGGGCGCGGCGGCGCGCTTCGGCTTCATAGGAGTTTATCGGGAAGGTCTCGTAATTGCGGCCGCCGGGATGGGCGACGTGATAGACGCAGCCGCCCAGCGAGCGCCGGTTCCAGGTATCGACAATATCGAAGGTCAGCGGCGCCTGCACCGGAACGGTCGGATGCAGCGACGCCGCCAGAGCCCACGCCTTGAAGCGCACGCCGGCGACATATTCGCCGGACCGTCCGGTGGAGGTCAGCGGCACGCGGCGGCCGTTGCAGGTCACGGCGTGGCGATCCGCGTTCATGCCCTCGACCTTGACCTGCAGCCGCTCGACCGAGGAATCGACGAAGCGCACCGTGGCGCCGGCATTGCCCTCCTCGCCCAGCACGTACCAGGGCTCGATCGCTTGGCGCAGTTCGAGGCCAACACCGCCGTTGCGGACGGTGCCGCATACCGGGAAACGGAATTGCCGTTGCGCCTCGAACCATGCCGGATCGAAGGCGTAGCCGGCGGCTTTGAGGTCGTCCAAGACTTCGAGGAAATCCTGCCAGACGAAATGCTCGAGCATGAAGCGGTCGTGCAACGCCGTGCCCCAGCGCACCGGCTTGCCGTCAAGTGGCGCGCGCCAGAACGAAGCGATGAGCGCGCGCAGGAGCAATTGCTGCGCCAGGCTCATGCGCGCATCGGGCGGCATCTCGAACGAGCGGAATTCGACCAGGCCCAGCCGGCCGGTCGGGCCGTCGGGCGAAAACAATTTATCGATACAGATCTCGGTGCGATGGGTGTTGCCGGTGACGTCGACCAGAATGTTACGGAACAAGCGGTCGACCAGCCACGGCGGCACCCAGTCGTCAGCGCTGGGCGGGGGCACCTTGCCGACCGCGATGTCCAGTTCGTAGAGCAAATCCTGGCGCGCCTCGTCGATGCGCGGCGCCTGGCTGGTCGGGCCGACGAACAATCCGGAAAACAGATAAGACAGCGACGGCCGCCGCAGCGCATACAAGACAAGACTCTTCAAGAGATCGGGCCGGCGCAAAAACGGGCTGTCGGCCGGGTTCAAGCCGCCGAGCACCACATGATTGCCGCCGCCGGTGCCGGTATGGCGGCCGTCGATCATGAATTTGTCGGTGCCGAGCCGCGAGCGATGGCCGTCCTCGTAGACCGCTTGGGTGATCTCGACGGCCTCGCGCCACGACGTCGCCGGCTGGATATTGACCTCGATGACGCCGGGATCGGGTGTCACCTTGAGCACGTTGAGCCGCGGATCGGGCGGCGGCCCATAGCCTTCGACGTGAACCGGCAGATTAAGCGCGGCCGCGGTCGCCTCGATGGTGGCGAGCAGATCGAGGTAATCGGCCAATTCCTCGGTTGGCGGCATAAAGACGCAGACGTGACCGTCGCGCACTTCGACGGTCAGCGCCGTGCGCACCGGCGTTGCATCGGCGCCGCCGTTCGCACCCGTTGGGCGCTGCATGACCAGCGCCTCGGGCGCCAGCGGCGGAGCGGCCTCCCGCCGCGCCGCACCGGCGGCAAGCCGCGTCATGGCCGGATGGGTGAGCCGCGGATCGGACAACGGCCGGCGCTCGGCGAACGGATCGGCCGGCACCAGATGCGGATAGTCGACGGGATCGATATGAGGCAGCGATTGCAGCGGCAGCCGGTAGCCGAGCGGCGAATCGCCGGGGACCAAAAACAGTCTCTCGCGCCGCGTGCGCCAGATTTCGCTCAGCCATCCGGGCGGCTTGCCCTGCGCGGTCCAGCGCTGCAGCGGCAGCACGAAACCCACCGGCACCCCGGCATGGTCATCAAACAAACGCAGGATGCGCGCGCGCTCGTGCGGGTCATCGATCTTGAGATCGTCCGGATCAATATTGTCCGGGATCAGACCTAACTTGAGCATCCGGTCGGCCGGGTCCTCGTAAGCGGGCTGCACGTAGTCCGCCATGATTCCCACGCCCGCGGCAATGCTTTCGGCGAGACGCCGGGCATCGGCGGTGACGGGTTGCTGCGCCGGCGTTTCGCGTGCAATCAGATCGGCGTTGCGCCAGATCGGCACGCCGTCGCGGCGCCAGTACAGCGCAAAAGCCCAGCGCGGAATCGGCTCGCCGGGATACCACTTGCCCTGGCCGTAATGCAAAAGCCCGCCCGGCGCGAAACGATCGCGCAGGCGGCGGATCAATTCATCGGCGCGCACGCGCTTCATCGGGCCGAGCGCGTCGGTGTTCCACTCGGCCGATTGATAATCGTCGACGGAAACGAATGTCGGCTCACCGCCCATGGTCAGCCGCACATCTTGCGCGGCGAGATCGGCATCGACCTTGTCGCCGAGCGCGTCGAGCGCGTGCCAGGCTTGGTCGGAAAACGGCGCGGTCACCCGCGGCTGCTCGGCGAGCCGCGTGACGCTCATCTCATAGCTGAACGAAACCTCGGCGGGTTCGACCATGCCGGAGATCGGCGCCGCCGAGTGATAGTGCGGCGTCGCCGCCAGCGGAATGTGACCTTCGCCGCACAGCAAGCCCGACGTGGCGTCGAGCCCGATCCAGCCGGCGCCGGGCAGATACACTTCGGTCCAGGCGTGCAGGTCGGTGAAATCGACCTCGGTGCCGGCGGGGCCGTCGAGCGGTTTTGTGTCCGGCCGCAATTGAATCAGATAGCCGGACACGAAGCGCGCCGGCAGCCCGATTTGACGCAAAATCTGCACCAGCAGCCATGCGGTGTCGCGGCACGAGCCGGCGCCGGATTTCAGCGTTTCTTCCGGCGTCTGCACGCCGGGCTCCATGCGGACGATGTAGCGGATCATGCGCGCCAAGCGCTGGTTGAGCTCGACCAGAAAGTCGACGGTGTTGCGCGGCTCGCGCGATATCGACTGCACGAACTCCTTCAGCCGTTCGCCGGCCGGATCGGGGCCGACGAAGGCCCAGAGATCTTCCTGCAGGTCGGTGGCGAATTTGAACGGCCACTTGTCGGCGTAGGGCTCGACGAAGAAATCGAACGGATTGATGACTTCCATGTCGGCGAGCAGATCGACGGTGATGGAAAATTCGGAGGTCTTTTCCGGAAACACGAAACGCGCCAGCCAATTGCCGTGCGGGTCCTGCTGCCAGTTCACGAAATGCTGGGCCGGCGTGACGTTAAGCGAGTAACTCGGAATGCGGGTGCGGCAATGCGGCGCCGGCCGCAGCCGCACGATCTGCGGGCCCAGGCTGATCGGCCGGTCATAGGTGTAGCGAGTGGCGTGATGAAGCCCGACAAGGATCGACATGCTG
>Ga0181524_10004612_pt1 | contig 12666 bp, 11 predicted proteins | sample PEATcosm2014_Bin_34_FD_119761 | JGI IMG/M metagenome (GOLD analysis project Ga0181524, IMG submission 119761) | Peatland microbial communities from MTU Mesocosm Facility, Houghton, MI, USA - PEATcosm2014_Bin05_60_metaG | ecosystem: Environmental > Terrestrial > Soil > Wetlands > Peat | place...
AGCATATCATCGTGCACGAGGGTGATTACGTGCGGGCCGGAGAAGCGCTTATCGACGGTCCCGTCAATCCCCACGACGTGCTCCGGATCCTTGGCACAAAGGACCTCGCCCGTTATCTGGTCGATGAGATCCAGGAAGTCTACCAGCTTCAGGGTGTGAAGATCAACGACAAGCATATCGAGATCATCGTGAGGCAGATGCTCAAGCGCGTGCGAATAAAAGAGGTGGGAGACACAAATTTCATCATAGACGAACCGGTCGAGTGGTGGGTGTTCGAGGAGGAAAACAGGCGTGTGATAGAAAAGGGAGGCACTCCTGCGACTGCGGAATCGCTCTTCCTCGGTATCACGAAGGCATCTCTGATCACGGACAGCTTCATTTCAGCAGCGAGCTTTCAGGATACCACCAAGGTACTCACCCAGGCAGCTATCGAGGGCCGGGTAGACTATCTGCGTGGACTCAAGGAGAACGTGATCATGGGCAGGATTATCCCCGCGGGCACCGGCTTCTCGAAGTACAGGAATTACGAAATGGGCGGCCTCGACAAAACGGAAGAGCTGGCGCAGGAGGGGCAGCCGCTACTGGAAGGTGCCACTCCGTAGCGCCCTGTTCGCAAGCCGGGCTTCCTCGGTTTTTGGAAAAAGCTCTATGACCCTCTTCAGGGCGGTCGTAGAGCTTTTTTTATCGCCAATGGCGGCGAAAGCCTCCGCCTGACGGAGCATGGCCCTTGCCGCCTTGTCGCTTTTCGGGAACCTGTCGATGACCTCCTGAAACTGAACTATCGCCTTCTCATAGACCTTCAGGTTCATATAGCTCTCGCCCATCCAGTAATAGGCGTTGGGGGCAAGCGGCGCAGTGGGGTTCTGCTGCACGAACTGCATAAACAAGGGTACCGCATCCCTGTATGCCCCTTTCTGAAAGGCATCGAAGCCCTGCTTATAGAGGTCTTCAGGGGCGCCCTTTGCTCCGTCGCCTGGGTTGGCTGTCTCCTCTCTCGCCTTCTTCAGCTCTCTGAGCTGAACCTTCATGTCTTCCCAGTAGGCATGGAGCTGGGAATCCAGCTCATCGAGCCTGCCGAGGATTACCTTGACCTTCTCGTCCCTGTTCTCGCTTGCCACCGACAGGTCGACCACCTGTTTTCGGAGGCCTGCATCAGGTGAGCCGATCGCCTTTTCCAGACGGGAGAGACGGGCGTCGGTCTTTTGCATAAAGTTCGTCTGCTCTGTGTAGACGGAGCTCACGTCCTGCTTGACCTGGCTCACTTCTCCGCTGGAAGCGCAGCCGAACAGAAAAAGGGCGATCAAAAGAAGCGGAAAAACTTTCATGCTTTGCCTCCTCATTTATTGGCTTGCAACATGGGCTCGCCTGTTCTTGGCCCAGGCTCAATTATCGGGGCTCAGCGCCCCCTCCATGAGCAAGCTCATGGAGGCTCCCCCCTCATAAAAAGGAAGAAGTATCAAATCATGGGCTTGCAACATGGGCTCGCCTGTTCTTGGCCCAGGCTTCTTCGGTATGACCCGGGTCGACCGGCGCCTCCTTCCCATAGGAGACCGTCCTTATCCTGCTCGCGCTCACTCCCGACTTTACAAAGTAGTCCTTTGCCGCCTCGGCCCTTTTCTGCCCCAGGGCGAGGTTGTACTCGGTCGTTCCCCTCTCGTCGCAATAGCCTTCGATAGTCAGCTTTATTGCCTGGTTGGCCGTAAGCCATTCGGCCATCTTCTTCAAAATGGGCATATCGTCAGATCTAATGATGTAACTGTCGAAATCGAAGTAGATGTCCCGAAGATGCGCTGCGACCGCTTCCTGCGCAGCCGCCCTTCTCCTCTCCTGCTCCGCCCTCGACAATTCTTCCTCGGTAATCACACCTTCTTTCCCCTTTTGGCTGACGGCTCCTTCCGCTGGAGTTGGTCGCCCGCCCGTGCTCACGCCCGGTGGGATTCGCTCGGAAATAGGCACGGACGCCTGCTTTGACGCGCATCCGTAAAAAAGCAGGGTCATGGCAGCCAGACATAAGGGAACTACATAGTGCTTCATCTCCCCCTCCTCTCAATTATTGGGACACCCGCGCGCGGGTACCCGGTCGCCCCCTCCATGAGCAAAGCTCATGGAGCCTTCCCCTCAAAGAAAAGCAATTATTGGGGCTAGCGTCGCCCCCTCCATGAGCAAAGCTCATGGAGCCTTCCCCTCAAAGAAAAGCCTTAAGGCATAAATCTTGGCTGGGTCTCCTCGGCGCCGGTGAACTTCAGCTCCCTTTTATTCTCTCCGTTGAGCAGCATCAGCCGGATTGAGGCCGTTCTTCCCTGTTGGGAGGAATAAAGGATATACCTGCCGCACGGCGAAAAATGGGGCGAATCATTTACCCCCCCGTCGCTGAGCACCCGCGCGTTGGACCCGTCGGTTCTCATCACGCACACTTCGAGGGCGCCCTCGGTTTTCGATACGAAGGCAATGAGATCGCCCTTGGGCGAGAAAGCCGGAGACGTATTATAGTTGCCGAAATAGGACAGACGCTTTATGTCTCCTGACGCCATATCCTTTATAAAAATATTCGGGCCTCCATACATGTCGGAGACAAAGACCATTTTGCTGCCGTCGGGGCTGAAGGCCGGTGAACTGAGGATCCCTTCCTTCCGGAGCAGAGAGGTCCGTTCCTTCGTCTCCACGTTGACGGCGTAAATAGTCGAGAACTTTCCAAGGGTATGGGCATAGGCGATAGTCCTCCTGTCTATCCAGTTTGAACCGACCTTCATCCCTTCCTGCCTGTCCACGTAGACTTCTCTGTGTGTTGCAAGGTCGACGACGTAGAGATTCGGCCTGCCCTCCTTGTAAGAGGTAAAGCTCAGATATTTTCCGTCGGGCGATACCGAAGGCGAGACGATAATCTGTTTCTGGTCCGTAAGCTTCCTCACCCCCATGCCGTCAAGGTCGGCCACGTACACGTCTCTATGGCGTCTATCCCCCGCCACGAAGAGGATTCGCGAGCTCATGATGCCCTTCTCCCCCGTCACCGTCAATATGATTTCATCAGCGAGCCGGTGAACGACCCTCCTCCATTCCGGCGGCGTGGCCCGGTATCTCTTCGCAAAGAGGAGGGTGCCGTCGCTCGCGTCATACAGGTACGCTTCCAGGGAAAAGTCATTCCCCTGCTCCTGCACGACGGCCTTGCACAAAAGCTCCACACCCAGGGAGCGCCATTGGTCGAACCTGATGCTCTTCCTGTCTGCGCCTTCACTCAGAAGGGCGTTATCCATGAGGGAGCGCGGCGCCACAACGAAGAAACCCGACATGTCGAGGTCCTGGCCGAGAAGGTCGCTTATTTCCGGTCTCGGTTTTTCAGCGCTTGCGAATGGCGGCGCCGCAATGCTGATTTTCTTGTATGATTGTCCGTATACATCGAGATAGACCTTCGCCTCGGCGGCCCCTGCAATAAAAATCAAGGCGATCGGCAAAATAAACCACTTAAACCTGCTCATGCTGTCTCCATTCATCGATGATTTTCAGCAAAGCCCCTTTCCCCCACGCGATATGCACCAGAGGGTAATTCCTGAGACCGTCAATGTCAATAACATCCAGGAAAATCGACGGATGAGCGCTCCGCATCTCTTTCACATCTTACCCTGAAGCGGTTTGAAAGGTCAAGAAATGGGAAGACAGGGCGAGGCAAAGCATGTGGAAACCCTCGTCACCCGGCACTCTCCAATGCATCCCCGGTTGAGGCCGATGGAGTTTCCTCACAGCCGGTCGTGCATAAAAACCGTCGGAAGCGAACGAAAAATAGTATAATAGCTAGGGATTAGCGGAATAGACTGCGGGGGCGGATGAAAGAACGAGAAAACCCGAAAGAAGAGATGAGGCCCGATCCCGATGCTCTCTTAAAAGAGATCGGCCGTGAGGAGGCGAAGAGGGGGAGGCTGAAGATATTCCTCGGCTATGCGCCGGGCGTGGGCAAGACGTATGCGATGCTGCAGGAGGCCCATGTGCTGCAGAACAGGGGAGAAGACGTGGTGGTGGGTATCGTGGAGACCCACCACAGGGCTGAAACGGACGCTCTCCTTGCGCTATTGGAGATGATTCCCCGGAGGCAGGTCGATTACGAAGGCATGGTGCTGCAGGAATTTGATCTGGACGCGGTGCTTCGCAGAAGACCGGCTGTCGTGCTTGTGGATGAGCTTGCCCATACGAACGCCCCCGGCAGCCGCCATCCCAAAAGATATCAGGACGTGGAGGACCTGATAGAAAAAGGCATTGACGTGTATACGACGGTCAATATACAGCACTTCGAGAGCCAGGTCGACGTAGTGGCGCAGATTACGGGTATCCATGTGCAGGAGACGGTGCCTGACAGCATCCTTGAGGAGGCGGACGAAGTCCAGGTGATCGATATCCACCTTGAGGAGCTGACCCAGCGGCTGAAAGAGGGGAAGGTTTATGTCCCCGACCGGGCCCGCCAGGCCGTGGAAAATTTTTTCCAACGGGGAAATCTTGTCGCCCTCCGCGAGCTCACGCTGACGCTCGCCGCGAGGAAAATGGGTACGGAGCTCCTCAACTATATGAGGGCGAAGGCGATCGCGGGTCCATGGCCCGCGGGCGACCGGGTGATGGTCTGCGTTGCGGCGAGCCCTTATGCGGCACAATTGCTGAGAAAAGCATACACGATCGCGAAGGCTGCCAACGCGGAATGGTATGCCGTCTACGTATCCCCGCCAACTTTCAAGGAATTGTCCGACAGAGAAAAGCTCTACCTGGCGGAGGCCCTCAACCTCGCCGAAGAGCTGGGTGCAAAGGTGGCGACGCTTCAGGGGACCGATGTCGCCGGGGAAATTCTGAGATTCGCCCGGGAGAATAACATCACTGGCATAGTTGTAGGCAAGCCTCTTCGTTCAAGGCTGAGCGAGTTCTTCCAGGATTCGCCGGTCTATCGACTGCTCCGCGCCCCGGCCCAATTCGAGCTGCATCTCGTTACTCCCTTGAAGGAGAGGGAACAAGCAGCCGTAAAACTCCCGAGGACGGTGAGCTTCGATGCGACGGCCTATCTCATCACGTTCGGGCTGGTTGCCCTTATCACCCTTATAAACTTCTTCCTCCAGAAAATTGTCGAGCCCGCAGCCCTTGTCTTCATCTATCTTATCGTTACCATTGGCGCAGCCCTCCGCTTCGGTACGGGTCCTTCTCTCTTCGCTTCCATTTTGAGCCTGTTCACCTTCGATTTCTTGTTCGTCGAGCCCCGCTACAGCTTCACGATGCACCGCGCCAATGATGTCATAAACGCCATTGTTTTCTTCCTCACCTCTCTGGTTGTCGGTCAGCTCGTCAAAGTGACGAAGCGACAGAATTTTGCACTCAATCTCCGCCTGCAGCGAGTGCGCCTCATAGAGCAGATGAGCAAAGAATTTCTCATGCTCCCGCCCGTGGAGCAGTTAATAGGCGGATTCGCTCAGAATGCCGACGAATGGAAAACCGTCCTGCCTTTGCTGCGCACCACGGTGCTTGACGATGTGAGCCATATTGTGATCAGATACGTCGTCAAGGTGATAGACGCGCCTTCTTTCGTGCTCTTTACCGGCCAGGACGGCAGGCTCCGGGTATGGGCAAAGAGCAGGAATGAGGCGGAGCTTGACCCGCATGAAATGACCGTGGCGCAATGGAGCATGATAAACGGGAAGATGGCGGGAGCCGGGACCGAGACGCTGACCAACGCGAAGACCTGCTTTTTGCCGATGAAATCGGGAGACGACGTCGTCGGCCTCATCGGTATCCGCTATGAGTTCAAGAATCTGCTCGCGGACCAGCGACGCCTCCTGGGGGCAATCGCGAGTTTGAGCGCATTGGGGGCGGTGAGGTGGGTCAAGGTGTAATAACGGCCGGGTAGCTTTCGCGCCTGGCTTTCTCGCCGGGGCGGCCGGGTTAATTTCGCGCCATGCGCCTATATCTCGGGGCCGCAACATCCTCACGTACACCAACAGTACGCTCCGGTGTGCGGCCCCTCGATTTCGGCACCTATCATCGAAATTTCCTCCGGCCGCGAAGAAAAGGCTCTACTTAATTCATCCGCAAGTACTTGAGCTGGCTGGATTGCGCAGAGCGAAGATTAGCCCATTGACAGGGAATAGGTACTGAACCCATTATTGGTGAAACACAGCCACAAAACCGAGGAGGAAGCCCATGGCAGCATGGAAGACATATGAAGAGGTAGCGCAATATCTAATCAATGCATTTTCTATGGAATTTGGTCTTAATCACGTAGAGCCGAAACAGAAAATCCCTGGCAAAAGGTCCGGAACAGAGTGGGAAATCGATGCGAAGGGGGTAAAAGAAGACAACAAGGGATTCGTCATCATTGAATGCAGGCGTTACACGACATCGCGGCAGAGCCAAGGAAAGGCGGGGCAATTAGCGTATCAAATCATTGATACGGGAGCAGCAGGCGGGATTATGGTAAGCCCCTTTGACCTTCAACAGGGAGCAAAAAAGGTCGCCGAACGTGAAAATATCGTGAGTGTGCAGCTTGATCCGAATAGTACGCCGCAAGAGTTTGCGATGAAATTCTTGAACAAATTAATGCTTGGCTTTGTTGACAGGGTCCCTGTGCGCGACGAATTTACGGTGGAAAGTTCCAAGAGCGACAAGGCCAATAAGAGCTGAATATACAGGGTAAGGTTCGGTCTTTTTAGACGGCAATCCTACCCCCGCCGTTCATCCCCTCGTTCGATTCTTCTTTTAAAGGACGGCTGCTAAAATCGGTCATCCCCTCCATAACCAAGGGTCTCCACAATTCTATTGTTCTCCGTCCGTCCGGCAAGTCTGGCTATCTACTCCGACCGTATAACTGGGAATGCATGAGTGAGGCTCTACATGGTGCACTTTGAAGTGGAATTCACCTCCTCCTTTATCATGTCCATCAACGACACCCCGGAGATCCGATCCTCAGGTCCTTCCGTATATAGAACGTCTCGACCACATATCTTGCCGGAGGCGTGCCGCAACAAGAAGAAGGTGACGGAACTGCTGATCGCAAATTATGCTTTGACAGACATGTAATTGCAAAGGTATTATTGGGGTAAACGTCGGGCGCCGCCAGACAGCAAGCAGCCTTCGCAGGCTGTACAGGGGGGTAAGAGATATGGCCTTCTATGAAGAAGTACCTATCCGGCTTAGCCTGATCAGGCTTGATTCCGGGAACCCCAGGCACAGGTATCTGGAATCGCAAGTGGAAATCATTGAATGGATGACATCCGGTACCGGCAACATGGGGAAAAAGCTACTCGCCCTGGCAAAAGACATTGTACAGTGGGGCCTCAGCCCTGCTGACAAGCCTATGGTTATTAAGGACGACAATAATGAGGATGAGTTCATTGTAATTGAGGGTAACCGCAGGGTTACGGCCTTGCATTTGCTTAGCAACCCGGATATAGCTCCGACAGAAGAATGGAAAAAACGCTTTGCAAAGGCAAAGCCCGCAGGCTTCTCTCCCATCAAGGAAATCCCGTGCGTCCTGTGCCACGATTTACAGCACGCCTTTCATTTTATCGAGATAAAGCACCTCGGGGAATCAGGCGGAGCCGGTGTAGTGACATGGGACACGGAGCAGAAGGCAAGGCAGGATGAGCGAGCCGACCGGCGTAGTCGCCATCACAAGGCTCTGGCCGTTCTTGATTACGTAAGAAACTCCGAGCAAGTGCCCGATGGTATCAAGAGCTGCGTTGGGGACCGTTTTTCCATAACGACCCTTGATAGATTACTGTCTGACAAAGATTTCAGAGCTTTTATGGGTCTGGGCCTAGACGGTAAAGGAAGGATCGTTTTTGAGGTCGCGCCTTCTGAAGCTTTAAGACCTCTGTATAAGGTCTTAAAGGACTTCAGCGACCCCAACGGAAAGACTGTTCATGAAGTGATAAACAAAAAAGAAAGAGATAATTACATGAAAGAATTCAAGTCGGAAGACCGTCCTAATCGGGACAGAATGCTTCCGATTCCCCTGTTGGTGCAAAGGGCACCAGCAGGGAAGCGATTTGAGACAGACGGGCGTGAGGGCCGGAAACACGTCGATCCTACAAATCGAAGATATGTGCCGATGTCCGGGGCAAATCTCCCCATCGACGGTAACAGATTCAACCGCGCAAAACGGGTGTATGAAGAACTCAAGCATATTCCCTTGAGAGATCGAGATGGCACGCCCCGGTACCCAAATGCCGGCGCTCTTCTACTGCGTCTCTTCATCGAGATGAGCGTGGGTATCTATATTTCGCAGAAGGAGCTATCTTCGTCGAATCCGGAAGGATGGAGAGATATTTCGTTAATCGAACAGGCAAAGGCCGTTCTGAACGATCTGAGGAGCGCTGGAAGGCTCCTGCCGCAGGAAGCAAAGGTCGTATCGAAGGTACTTGGAGACAAGAAGAAGTTGGCAAACCCAAACTCGCTGCACGATCTGGCCCACAACATACATCAGATACCTACCCCGGCCGATCTGATCGATATCTGGGACACCTATAATAGATTCCTCATGGTTCTTTGGGAGGTCGTCGATGGCTGATCCCCTTCACAATGTCTATACTCCTTTGCGCTATCCTGGGGGAAAAGCGCGCCTTGCTCCTTTTTTTAAGGACATTCTTAAGCAGAACACACTCTGCGGATGTCATTACGCGGAGCCCTATGCAGGGGGCGGAGGCGTTGCTCTGTCCCTGCTTCTAACTCAGTACTGTTCCCACATCCATCTAAACGATATCAGTTATCCCCTCTATTGCTTCTGGAAGTCTGTCCTGGACCACACGGATCAGTTCTGCAAACAAATGACGGATACTCCGGTTACCCCTAAGACGTGGGACTCCCAAAAGGAGGTAATGAGGCACTATTCTGATTTCAGCGCAGAAGAGCTTGGTTTTGCCTTCTTTTTTCTCAACAGAACAAACAGATCGGGCATATTGAATGGCGGCATGATCGGTGGCCGAGCCCAAACTGGAAAATGGTTAATCGATGCGCGCTATAACAAAGATACTCTCATTTCACGTATTGAGAATATCGCTGAGTACAAGCACAAGATCTCGATCCACAACATGGACGCCAAGGATTTCCTTGAATCGATTATTCCTTCTTTACCCGAGCGGTCTTTGGTCTATCTCGATCCACCTTACTACGTTAAGGGCAGAGATCTTTATGCAGACCATTATTCCCATGACGACCATAAACAGATATCTGACATTATTCAGGAGCAGATTAAGCAGAGCTGGGTTGTTACTTACGATTATTGTGATGCAATCGTGAAATTCTACAGAAAGAGGCGGTGTTACGTATACAGCCTTGGATACAGCGCCTTTGAGTACCGGGTAGGTTCCGAGTTGATGATCTTTTGCGATTCAATCAAGGTGCCTGAGGCGGCCTTCATTAGACCGGAAGACGGCATAGCTGCTTAGAGGTCAGCCGGACGAGGGGGACGTTGTTTCCCAATGTTCATTGTTTGTTGCTTCCCGCCTCGCAGCCCCGTTTGCCTTCCTTTCTACAAAACAAATCAGACCTGGAAAGAACGTCCACAAAGGCCCCCAACTGCCAGATCCGCCCCTGCAGCGCTCCTTTTCCGGACCCGGTTTTTCCATCACCTCGCCGGCCCGAGACAAGAATCTCCTTGCCGGCGCCCAGAGTCTCCCCATGTCTGCCGCCCGGCGCCTTGTATCTCCCTTGATCTCCCTGAAATACTCCTACCTCCCTGCAACGCCCGGGAGGTACCCTGTAACGCCCGAGAAGTAACCTATGCCTCCCTGAAACTCCCTTCAGGTGCCCTCCAGCTCCCTCAATCTTCCTGAAACGCCCGGGAAGTGCTCTGAAACGTCCGAAAAGTGCTCAATATCGACAGTAAAGTATTCTATGGCAAGCGTTTGAGTCTCAAACGCTTGACTCTTGACCCTTTCTTCCTTCATAGGCGATAATGCGGAATGCTGCATGAGTTCACAAGCCACGGAATTTTGCGCGAATGACGATTTGGGGGGAGCCGAATGGCCTATTTTCTTGTCATCGATGAAAGCGGTCAGGACCATAGGGATTCACCCTACGAGGTTCTGGCAGGGGTGGCCGTCGAGGACAAAAACTTGTGGAAACTCATCCAGGCCATTCAAGAAGCTGAAATTAGTCACTTCGGAATACGCTATAGTGGCGGCGGTAAGGAATTGAAAGCCAAGAGGATTTTAAAGAGAAAGGTTTTTCGAATGGCTGAGCAACTCCAACCTTTTGATAAAGAGCAACGCCGAGCGTTGTCAAAACAATGTCTGGAGGGTGGCTCCTCTGTAGGACAACCCGAACTGACCGCCCTGGCACAGGCGAAATTGGCCTACGTACACGAGGTGTTTAAAATTTGCAGGCAGTTTGAATGTAAAGTTTTTGCCAGCATAGTGGCCGATCCGACCCACGCCCATGGGCCTATGCCCACCAACTACCTGCGTAAAGACTATTCTTACCTTTTCGAGCGATTTTTCTATTTTCTGGAAGATATAGATCCCACAACATCCGGAATTATCGTTTTTGATGAGCTTGAGAAGAGCAGAAGCCATATTTTACTCACGCAGATGGACAGCTACTTTAAGCTCACGGCCAAGGGAAAGCAGCGGTCAGGTCAAATAATACCAGAACCTTTTTTTGTTCACAGCGATCTGACCACGGGGATCCAAATCGCGGACCTGATGGCCTACATCATCTCATGGGGATTCCGGACGAAGAAAATGGCGGGACAGCGCCCTGCGAGGGCTGAACTCTTTGGCTATGTCGGGCGGCTGCGGCGACTCGTATACCGAACCCGCCGCTTGGTCAACGAGAACGCTTTCGATGTATATGGCATAGCCGTGATCGAGGTATTGAAGACCAAGGATGTTCTGGAGGAACCGGAATAAAAAGAAAAGGCAATGCAGCTTGCGCCACAAAGCCTCCGAAATAATTATCGGACTATTTTAGAAGTAAGTCAAGACCTTCTGTGCGTTTTCTTAAAAAACCGCCGCTGGTGCTTTTTTTCACCCTGCCTTCTCCTTCGCTGCCTCCGTCACATCTGACACCACTTTCTTTTCGTCAAAATCGAGAAAAAGGTTATCTTGGTCTCTGTCATAAGGCCGAGCTTAGAAAGTCTTTGGGGTCAGGTCTTTCATTGTAGCATGGAAAGGAAAGGGGGGCAGGCCACGTTTTCGGTCCGTGCTCGCCTTCTCCGCCTTGGGCACTATCGCAACGGTGTACTGCACCTATTCACCGTGCTCTTTGAGTACTACCCTAAACGGTCTGGCTTTGTCTCCGGACCGCTCTTCAGCGATCGCGATGTCTGCCAGGTCTTCCCTGAGACGCCTGTCTTTCAGCACCTCAGCAAAAAATACATCCTGCTCCTTCTTTGGGAGCGTCCTGAATGCCGTCAAAAACACCTCTGCGGTCATTCCGAGTGCCTTCATTTGCCTGTCTCCTTACAATAGACTGCACCTGTCAACACTAATTGTAGGGGCACGAGGGGGACGTAGTTCCGTTTATTCCGTTTCTGGCGGGATTGGGCGGCTCCGTTCTCATGGACACGGCAGTCCTTCTCTTTTCGTGTCGATGCAATTAACGGAACTACGTCGCCTTCCTCCCGTCCCCCATTTTTTTCAACGCCGCCTGTACTTGTTCGAATATTTCCTCGGCGCTTTTCTTGTTGGGTTGGCACTTCAGGACCCAGGGCCGGCCGGGGTGTATCTCATCCCAGGGGGAACGCTGTTGGTTGTATCGGCCCTTACCGGGATCGTGGTTGCCGAATCCGTCAACAAGCACGTTCCAAACAGGTGAGAACATCTCGATTAACAGTGACTCCCCCAGAGGTATCCAAATGTCATCGACCGCCAGGTAGCGGCAATAGAAATCGCTTACTTCGAGATTCCGGACCTGCTCGATGGATTCCGCATGCTCCTTAATCCTTTTGTAAAGGGCGGTTCCGGGAGACAGTTCAAGACCGTAACCCCCTTTTCGAGCCCCCGACGGCACGGCTTTTCCCACATAAATGGGGCTATTGAATAGACCGTTTCGGTTAGCCTCTGCGATGGGTTCGTAGAGAGGGAAATTGCCGACGTAGTATATTGCATAGATACCGGCGCCAATAAAGGGGTCGGAAAGTTGCAAAGGTTCCACACGTCTTACGAGTAAAGCATCGGCGACGCTTACGCCGAGGTTCTTTTTATCCAGAGGATTATAAGGTGGTTCCACGCGCATCATTTCCTCACCACCACCGCTGCTTCGTAAAGGCTGGCCCCGTTCTTTCCCCCGCGCCGGACCGATGATTGCGTGATACTCGTCCCCACCCGTTTTTGTCGGATCGGGCGCACGGCCTCAACGGTCAGGCCAACACTTTCACTCAGTTCGGCAAAAAACTCATCCACTTTGAACTCAATCCCTTGAACGATGGAGTTCCCCACCACGATCACCCCGACGCCACCCGGCCTGAGCACATTCTTTAGTATGCCAAGGAACCTCTGTGCATCGTTGAAATAGGCGGTAACGTAGTTTGCCCAGCCGGGGCCGCCGTAAGGTCCCTTCTCCGCACGAATTTGCCGCAGCTCCCGGATTAACAGGTTGAGGCCGGGATTGGCAAAGGCCGGCTCCTGAGGAGCGGCAGTGCGAACGTTTTGCCAGAACTTGCCGAAATTTTCTTCCTCTAGTTGCTTCAGATCGGAAGATGTA
>Ga0181524_10004614_pt1 | contig 12663 bp, 10 predicted proteins | sample PEATcosm2014_Bin_34_FD_119761 | JGI IMG/M metagenome (GOLD analysis project Ga0181524, IMG submission 119761) | Peatland microbial communities from MTU Mesocosm Facility, Houghton, MI, USA - PEATcosm2014_Bin05_60_metaG | ecosystem: Environmental > Terrestrial > Soil > Wetlands > Peat | place...
CGGGTCAGCGCTTCGACGCTCCGCAACTACCGGATCGTCTGCGAGCGGCACGTCATTCCCGTTCTCGGCAGCAAGCGGCTCATCGCGCTGACCCCCACGGATGTGCAAGTGCTCCTCAGCCAGAAGCAGGAGTCGAGACTTCCGCGCCCCGTCAGCACAAGAAGGGGAGTGGTCGAGCGATCGACGGCAGGTGGATACTCGCCGTGTACGGTCAAGCTCATCCGTGGCGTGCTCGGCCAGGCCGTCGGCCAGGCCGAGCGCTGGGGGATGGTTGCCCGAAACGTTGTCGCGCTCACCGAAGGACCCCGAGTTGCCCCATCCGAGAGTCGCACCCTGACGCCGCAACAGGCCCGCGCGCTTCTCGACGCCGCGAACGGCGAGCGACTGGAGGCAGCGTTCGTTCTGCTGCTCTGCCTCGGCCTTCGAAAAGGCGAGGTCTTCAGCCTCCGTTGGGCTGACATCGACTTCGACAACAGCGTCGTCACCGTCGGCCCGACCGTTTCTCGAGTGGAGAACAGTCTTGTCGTCGGCTCTCCGAGGACTGCAAAGAGCCGGCGAGAAGCAAATCTCCCACGACAGGTCGTATCGGCGTTGAGCGCGCATCAGGTCCGCCAATCGGCCGAACGACTCCTTGCCCGCGACGCCTGGCACGACAACGGCCTCGTCTTCACTACCGAGACGGGCGGGCCCATCGACCCGACGAACTTCCGCAGGATCTTCGACCGGGTCACGAAGAAGGCGCGTCTGTCCGGTTGGCAGCCCCGCGAGTTGCGTCGCTCTTGTGCCTCGATACTCCGGGCCCAGGGTGTGTCCTCGGAGATCGTCGCGCGGGTTCTCGGCTACTCGTCCACCCGCTTCGTGGACGACCACGGCCAAATCCTCGACCCACAGCCTGAGCAGGTCGCCGAAGCGATGAGCGCGGCCATCTGGGGGGAGTAACCGAGGCCGCAACGCGGCGTCATCGCGCCCGTCGCCAGAGGTGTCGACGTCGACCCGGCGGATCAGTGATCGGCGTCCGATCGTCACGCTCGGGACAATTCCCATGTGATCGACTGGTGGCGGCACACCCGCGACGGACCGAGCGCGGCGCACCGTTCGCGACTGCTCCGGTACGGCATGTACGTCAGAATCGACCCCCGTTAGTTCCATTGAATGCTGTGCGGGCATAGGGCGCTTCATTAGCCCTTGGCACAGACACCGCCACCATCCACCGTCATGCTCACGGCCCGGAGAGATCCTGTTCGGCGTCCTCGGGATCGCGATGCTCGCCTTGCGGGGGAGGCTCGGGTAAACCGCGAGTAGCGGGGTCCGGCAAATCGACCTCGACGACGCCCCCCCCGCAACGTTTTCCAGCGCGCAGGCCGACAGGTACCGGGCGTGCATGCGCTCCCACGGACTGCCCGAGTTCCACAACCCCATCGTCGCCGGTCGCTCAATCACGTTCACGGTCACACCAGACGAACCCGTGCACTCCCCGCAGTACGTCAGGGCGGAGGCCGCTTGCCGAGATCTGTTGCCGGCAGGTCTGCCAGTGCCGGGCCAGGCGCTCACCGTCGCTGATCAGGTCCACTACCTCAAAGCAGTCGCTTGCATGCGTGCTCACGGATTCGAGAACTTCCCGGATCCGAGCTTCACCGATGGGATCGCGCACTCCACACGCCGCCCCCGGGCATCAATCACAACTCGCCGAAGCTCCAAGAAGCGTTTGCGGCTTGCCGGAAGGCTGCTCCGGTCCGGATTGCCGTACAGCGGTTGAGCAACGTCAATCCGGAAGCGGTCCCGTCGATCCGTGTCAACAATCGCCGGGTCGGCGACATCCCCGACCGCGTCCGACCGAGGTCTCCGGCATTCACACCCGCGAAGCGCTCCGATAGGCGACCGTGAAGCCGTACGTCCCGAGGGTCGACGGGACAGAGACACGCACGCCGTCCTGAACCATGATGTCCTTCGCCCACGCGGTGACCGTGCCGGTGGCGCGCATGTTGCTGAACGTTACGTTCGGCGAGAATTGGCCAAGCGTGTCCTCCTTGCCCGTGCGCTCGTTCATCGGTGCTTCAACGATCCATTCCTCTGTCGCAGCGAGTCCGAGTAGCTCTTCTCGGTGCTGTAGGTCTGCCCGGTCGTGGTGTCGGTGAGCGTGATGGACCAGGTCGTGCCGGAAACCTGGTAGATGGTCACCATGCACTCATCGCCGGGAGTGACCGTCAATGGGATCGGAGTGCTTGCAGCCGGAAGGATCTCCCACCAAGCACCGGTCAGTACGGACTTCGTCGCGGCGTCGTATTCCTCGGTGACGCCGGCCTGAATGAGCGAGGAATTCGTCGCGCCGTCGATTCCCACCCATTCCGAAGTGAACGTGTCACCCGTGATGGGCGGAGACTGGGCACGTTGAAGTTCCCGATGACCGCTGTAAACGGACCGCCCTCGAATTCGTATCCCGACCAGTTCGCGGGGTGGTCCGTGCGCGGTGCCGGCGAATACACCGGCAATGACACTGACGCCCTCGCCCTGTGGCGCGACGGCTTCGAGGAATCCGTCACCTGCACGGTGAACTGATAGTACCCGGAAGCCGTCGGATCGCCCTGAAGCCTCCCCCCAGGGGGTGAGGGTGATACCCGGAGGCGGACCCGCGGCTCCGACGACGTGCCACCTGTAGGGAGCAGTCCCTCCCGACGCCACGAGGTCCGCCGAATAAGCAACTCCCACGGTCGCCTTCGCGAGCGACGTCGTTGTGATGCGCAAGGTTGACGTGCTGGCGTGCTGGCCGCTTCAGGGCGTGATACGTCGAGGCGTCAGCGACCCTCGCGTCCGACGGCAAACACCTGTGCGACGAGGCGTGTCGCAGTGGCCCGGTTGTTCGGGGCGATCCGAATGCCGGAACCGGAGCGCGGTACCGCCGGAGCAGGAGGCGCTCCGACGGCGATTGCCGCTAGGACGCTCGCGCTCAGTCCTGCGATCAACGACGACCCGAAGCGAGCACGACCTCGATGGCTCATCACGCCTCCCACTGAGCGCCAGGCGCGAATGATAAGTGGCACTATTTCGCGGCGAGTGCCTTAAGACTTCAACGGCTTCTTCGAGCGTCGTCGACGAAGAAGTCGCGTCTACTAATCCTTGGAGACGGACGGCTCAGCCTGGGCGGGGCTCGGCGCGTCGACATCACGCCGCTCAGGAAGATTGTGGTTGATGGGAGAAATCTGCAGGTACGGGTACGAGCGGATTCGCATCCGCTGCAGGCGGTATTGGACGCAGGTGTGCAGCACGCCGAAGCCGTACTTGATGCTCCTGCGGAGGTTGATCGACGACGCATCGTTCGCGTACCGCGTCGGACAAGAGAGCTCACCGATCCTGGCCCCCGCGACCAACGCCTGGGCGATGATCTGGTTGTCGAACACGAAATCGTTCGAGTTCAGCTCGAGCGGCAAGGCCGCGAGGAGAGCGCGACTGAAAGCTCGGAGTCCCGTGTGGTACTCGGAGAGCCTTTCGCGCATAACCACGTTCTGGAACGTGGTGAGCATGCGATTGGCGACATACTTGTACCGCGGCATTCCCTCGGCGACGGGATCTTGAGCGAGGACTCTGGAGCCGAGGACGAAGTCGTACTGTCCGTAAGCGATCATGGCGGCCATGGCGGGGACGAGAAGCGGGGAGTATTGATAATCCGGGTGGACCATCACGATGATGTCGGCCCCGCGATCGAGCGCCTCCCGATAGCACGTCTTCTGATTGGCGCCGTAACCGCGGACGGAGCTGTGCTGAACAACCGAAAGTCCGAGGGACTCGGCGAGCTCGATCGTGTTGTCCGCGCTGGCGTCGTCAACGAGGATTAGATCGTCGACGATGGAACGGTCGATCTCGTCGGCGGTTCGCTTCAAGGTGAACCCGGCGTTCTGGGCGGGAAGCACGATGGCGATTCGCATGCTGTTGAGCACCGAGTGATGGTAACCGGAGCCGGGCTCCTGCGACGGTCGCCTTGCGGCTGGCTGACCCGCGCCCTCGAGGCGATCGCCGTCCTCGCCTCACCGGGCGTCTGCTACGCGGTGCTGCGCCTGCGGGGGATGGCACCGGTCCAACTTCCCGACCCGAGCATGCACACGACGTACATCGTCGATCCCCGGGACATGTTCACCCGCTATGCGGTGGTGTTCGCCTCGACGGCCCGGTTGCGCGAGGGGGCCCGGGTCGGCTTCCTCGTCCCGGCTCGGGTCGCCTACCTCGCCTTCGGGGCGGTCGGGGGCTTCTTCGCCTTCCGCTACGTCCTCGCGCTCGTCGCCGTCGTGCCGCTCTACCTCCTCCTGTCCCGCACCCACGGCCGCTGGGCGGGCGCCGCTGCCATCGCCGTCGTGATGAGCAACCCGGTCTTCGTCACGGCCTGGGGGACCGACTACCCGGACTCGGCGGCGATCTCGTACCTCACCGGGGGGCTCTGCGCCCTCGTCATGCCGGCCGCCTCCCGCCGCCGTCCCTGGTGGCTCGCCGCGGCGGCGGTGTCGTTCAGTCTCGCGGTCTGGTCGCACGCGGCGGCGGTCCCGCTCGTTGCCGCCACCCTCGTCGCCTACGCCGTCATTCGCGTGGCCCGGGAGCGGTCGCACCTCGTCCGGGACACGGCCGTGCTCGCCGGGATGGCCCTCGCCACGACGGGGCTCCTCGTCGTGGCCTCGGGGTTGCTCCTCGGCGAGTACAACTTCATCAGCCTCACCTGGGAGGCGGCGCGTTACCTTTCGACGCCTGGTCAAGTGGCGGTCTGGCACTCGGCGAACTGGCGCTGGGTCCTCTACGACACCTACCTCCTCGTCCCGCTCGCCGCCCTCGCCGCCTGCGCCGTCGTCTTCGCCCGCCACGGCCGCCGCCTCGGCACCCCGCAGTCCTTCGCCGGGCTCGCCGCGCTCCTCGCTTTCGGCACGGCGGCCTGGCTGCAGTTCGTGGGCAACGTGCAGATGGTCGAGATGTTCTACTTCTCCTCGCTGCTCTGGTCGTTCGTCGCCCTGCTCGTCGCGTTCACGCTCGCCGAGATCGCCGCCCCCTTCGTCGCCGGCGCCGGGGCCCGGGGCAGGCACGCGACGTCCTCCTGGCTGACACCGGCGCGGGCCGTGCGGGCCGTGCGCGCCGTTCTCCCGGCGCTCCTCGTCCTCGGCGTGGCGCTCGTCTACGAGGCCGATCCCCACGTTCCGGTCATGAAGCCCGGTACGTGGGGCTGGCGCGTCGCCCTGATCGTCATCGCCGCGGCGCTCGTCTGGCTCGCCGCCACGCGGCTCGCCTGCCGCCCCCGGGTCCGGCGTCTGACCGCGGGGGTGCTGCGCGACGCCGTCCCCCTCGCTGCGTTCGTCGTCGTCGCCGGCGCGCTGCTCATCCTCACGGTGGCGCACGAGGCGGGGCATCCGCAGCTCCCGAACACGTCGAAGGGCGACATCGTGCCGGCCTACGCCGCCGCGCTCGGCGGGAGCGACACCGCGTACGTCGACGAGTATCAGGTCGTGAGCGAGCTGTCGGCGTTCGTCGGCCACGCCACCTATGCCGGCGAGCAGTTGCTCACCTGGTGGCCCGAGAAGGACACTCGCGCCCTGATCGAGCCGATCGGTATGTTCCACGCCGAGTTCAACGCAGTGACAGGGCCCTTCCCGAATCTCGTCGTGTCGTCCGAGGAAAAGATCGAGTCGCGGCGTCCCGCGGAGGTGTTGCTCATGAGCTTGACCGGAGAGGACTTCTCTAAGGCGGTGACATGGCTCGCGCCGTTCGGGTCCGATGTCGTCCGGAAGGGCGTCCTCTCCGGCGGGGGCTTCCACCTCCACGTCTGGCTCATCGATCTCCGGTGCTATCTTCACAGGCCGCCAGGTGGACGACCCGCGATCTGCGGGACTTCGCCTGGCTGAGCGGTGACGACGTTGCCGAGTTCCGGTGAGGTGAGTCGCCTGGCGCCTCGTCCCCGACGAGGTTGATGGATCACCCTCGCGAGTGTCATGACTGTCTCTGTGGCGCTTGCGGTGTCGGGGCCATTTTCGTCCGCGTTCGCCAGCCGAGGGATGTCCGGCTCAGCCAACAGGGGAGGATCCGCCACCGGCGCGGTTGTGAGCGAAGGGCGTCCTCCGTCGTCTCGGTGCGCGATCGTTCAGCACGTGCCTCGGGAGGCACGGTGAGCCGGTCGGGCTCCGCTACACCGATCGTGTTCGTGCCGAACGCCGCGCCCCCGTTCCGTAAGACGTTCAGTCTCGACACGCCCAGCACGAAAACGCACTGCCTGGTGCGAATGCGGTCGGTGATCGTCGAGCCGAACCTGTGGAACCTCGTCCCCCCGGTTCCCGACGGCGCGTGCGCGCAAGCGGCGGGGACGGCGGAGTCCGGCCCGCCTGCGGAGGGGAGCGTCCCGTGGAGTTACCGGGACCGGGTCCTTTCGATGCGGCTCGACGTGACGAGGAGCTCACGGGGAAACGGCGGCGCCGGCCCGGTCGGCTACCCGGAGATCTACTACGGCTACTCGCCGTACGCGGGGGTCGCGAGCAGTCCGATGCCATCGGACTCCGAACTGCCGTCGACGATCGGCGGGCTGCCCGACGTCGTCCTACGCACCAGCTATACGTCCTCCGGCTACGCCTCGACCGACAGCAACCTCGCCTATGACATGTTCATCACGAGCAATGACCTCGACCCGTCGACGGCGGGCTCCCCGAACTCGTGGTGTGGCACCGGCATCGAGAATCCGCCGGGCTCGGCCGGGTGCCTGACCGCGCCCTCGGACGTCCTCGAGGTCATGATCTGGTTGGCCCACAGCCCGGTCGATTCCAGTTACACGCCGGCGACGAGGACGGACGCCCCGGTGGGCGAGTTCTCGCCGACGATCGGCCTCGGAGCGCGTGCGGCGACGTCGCAGTTCCAGGTCTGGTCCTGCATCTACGGCTCCGTCGACTGCGACGGCCCGGTAAATTACAGTGTCGTGTCGTTCGTCCTCGTCCGCGCCTCAGGCAAGGCCCTGCCGACCGGCCTCGAGAATGGGACCGTCTCGATCCCGTTGCGGGCGTTCCTCACCCGGGCGATCGACATCGCGATCGGCGAGGGGGCGCGGGCCTGTCGGCGAGCAGCTACCTGAACGCGATCGAGCTCGGCGACGAGGTGTCTCCGCTGCCGGGGGACGCGACGGGCCCGGTGGCATTCCAGCTGCAGCTCTCGAGCTATTGCGTCCTATTCGGGTCGGGGCCCCTGGGATCACCGGTTGGCAGCTGCCGCTCCTGAGCCCGGCACCCGGCGGCGCCAGAGCCAGGGCCCGAACCCGAGCGCGAGGATCGCGGCGAGCGCCAGGCCGAAGAGTTCGGGATAGTCGGGATACGCCTGGTAACGGAAGACGACGACGTGGTGGCCGGCGCCGACCCGCACGCCCACGTAGGCGGGGGCGACCATCTCGGTCGGCTCCGGCCGGCCGTCGACCGTCACGGTCCACCCCGGATCGAACGACTCCTTGAGGAGGACGACCGAGGTGCGATTCGCCACGACGCGCGCGGTGACCGTCCCTTCGACGAGGTCGTCGGACTCGTGGACGACCGTTCCGGCCGGGCCTTTCGGCCGCGTCGACGACTCGAGCGTCGGGGCCGCGGCCTTGCGACCCCCGAAGGCGACGACCGGGTAGCGGCCCTCGCCCGCGAGGTCTGAGCGCACGAACGACGCCGAGTCCGCGCCCATGTGCGCTTTGTCCTCGACGAGTGCCGGGCCGTAGGTGTCGACCACCTGGACGTAGCCGTTGTGCGGAAGGAACCAGAGCTGGTAGCGGCCCGCCTGCTTCACGAAGCGCGCCCCCACCGGCGGGGCGTGGCCCGCCGGCACGATGACGAACCGGACGCCGAACAGGGCGAAGTCGGCCGGATCCAGGTCGTCGAAGTACGCCTCCGGGTCGCTCATGAGCGAGGCCGTGCGGTTCGTGAAGCCGATGGCGTCGACGTCGTCGTTCGACAGGTACTCGGCGACCGGCAAGTAGCCGACGCGGAAGCCTTGCCCCCAGTCGGTGAATGCCATGCCGGCGTAGACGCGTCCCCCGCCCATCCGCCTCACGGTCGCGACGAGCTCGTTCACCTGGGCTGCTTCGGCCGAGTTCGACCGTTGGGTCGCGATCAGGCTCGCGTCCAGGCTGTCGTGGCTCGCGATCTCGGTCCACATCGGCGCCGCCGCCCCGACGACGAGTCCGGCGACGACGACCCGGGCCGCGGCGAGACGCCAGCCCCGGCCGAGCGAGATGCCGAGTTCCTTCCTCGACAGGCGCCGCGCGGCAGCTGCGGCGAGCCTCGCGACGGCGACCACGCCGATTCCGGCGAGGAGGACCCCGCTCAGTTGCACGCCGATGACGAAGCGCCGGAAGAAGATGTCCCGGCTCCCCGGCAGGAGGTCGACGAGGAACCCGAGCGACGCCCTCCCGAAAAAGAGCACGAGGCTCGTGGCGAACACCGCGACGAGCGCCCGCGACTTCGGGTCGCGGTGCCATCGCATGGCGCAGGCGACGAGCCCGACCCCGGCGAGGATCGTGATCACCGGGATCCGGCCGTTGTCGAGGATCCGGCCGGTAACGAGCCAGCTCAACACCCCACCGGCGCCGTAGGACCGGACGTCCGGGCCGTGCTGGAGGAACTCGTCGATTGACGCCCAGCCGCGGTAGAGGACCAGTGGGACGACCGCCCACGCCGCGAGGAGGAACCCGCCGACGCCGACGATGAGGGCCCGGCGAGCGCGTTCGAGCAAGTGCGCGGGCCGGACGACGAGCCAGAGGACGAGCGGGATGAAAGCGAGGTAGCCGGTCTCGAAGTGGAACGCGGCGGTCAAGGCGATGAACAGGGCCGCCGGCAGGTACCGGCGGCCCTCGTTCACGGCCTGCCAGGAGAAGCCCCAGGCGAGCGGCAACGTCCACATGCCCCACTCCTGGGTCCAGACCCCGAATCCGCTCCACAGATAGGCGCCCTGCTCGTACCCGACCCCGGTGGCGCTGACGACGAAGGGCGCGGCGAGCGCGGCGAACGCCGACTCCCAGCGTGACCAGCCGAAGAGCCGCCCCGCGCCGTAGACGCTGATCGGCCACGTGACGAGCAAGAGGTAGAGCGTGAGGCTGAAGGCCTGGTTCGCCCCGATGCCGAGCCCGAGCAGCCCGGTGAGCATCACGCCGAGGCTCTGGTAGTGGAGAAGGACCGGGGACCCGAGCCCGAGGTACGGGAACCAGCCGTCGAGGGGGAAATGGCCGGCCCTGAACTGGGCGACGGCGTAGCGCACCAACTCCGCATGGACGGCGGAATCGTTGAGGTGCGGCACGTACCCGAGCTCCGCCCGCAGCTCGACGGCGCTGAAAACCATCGGGGCGAGGACGAGGAGCGCCGGCCCGAATCTCTTGAACCACATGCCACGACCGCCCGCTGGGTCGTCGCTGTCGGCGAACTCGCGGTGGCGCCGCGGCCGGACCCTCGACCGGCTGGAAATTCGAGGCAGATCCGGCCCGGTCACCGGATCAGCCGCATCCCTCAGTCGATCTCCGAGATCTCGCCATCGGCTCCGCGTCGGAACAGCGGCAGCGACCCAAGGGAACGGACGAGATCCGCGTCAGGCCCGAGGGTCTCGCGCCACGCCGTGCCCTCGGTCGCGAGGACGCCGACCGCGATGGGGTTCGCTCCGGCGCGCCGGAGCAGTGCCAGCGCGGCGTGGACGGACGCACCCGTCGAGATGACGTCGTCGACGAGCGCGACGTTCCGGCCGGCGGCGACGTCGAGACGGTTCCGGTCGAAAAGCAGTTGCTGGGTCCCGCCGGTCGTGATCGACCGGACCGGCTCGGCGAGCGCGTCGACGAGATGGATCTTCGGCGTCTTTTGGAGCACCAGGTAATCGTCGATTCCGAGCGAGCGGGACACCTCGATGGCGACCGGTATGCCCATCGTCGCGACCGAGGCGATGACCTGGACACCGAGCGGTTCGAGTTGGTCGGCGAGCTCGCGTCCGGCCCGCTCCGCGAAGCGCACCCCCTGGTCGACGGTGATCAACAGAGCGATCGCCAGATCGTCGGAAACGGCCATCAGTGGCAGTTCCAGCTTCTGAGAACCGATCTGCGTGCGATGAACACCGAGGGGCTCGGTCACATCGAGATCGTGCCCCGCGGGTGCCCGCGATGCAACCTTTAACGAACCGACGGTCCTTCGGCCGTCCTCCGCGCTAGGCCGGCGGCGAGGATCGACCGTGCCGTGGTCACGTCGTTGGCCCGCGGGCCGTCACCCACTCCCGGGACCTCCAGTACGGCCGGCACGCCGTCGAGCTCGGGATGGCTGACGAGCCACCCGAGTGCCTCGGCGCCGATCTCGCCGTCTCCGAGGTTCTCGTGTCGGTCGCGATTCGCTCCGAGTGGCACCTTCGAATCGTTGAGGTGGATACAGGCGAGCCGCCCGAGCCCGATCGTGCGGTCGAGCGCGGCGACGACGGCGTCGGCCTCAGTGGCGTCCCGGTACGGGACGCCCGAGGCGAACAGGTGTTGAGTGTCGAGACACATCCCGAGTTTGTGGTCGCCTCCCGTCGCCGCGATGAGGGCGCCGATCTCGTCGAAGGTCCGCCCGACGGTGCCGCCCGCCCCAGCCGCGTTCTCGAGCAGTAGCGGGCACGGCGAGGCGCCCAAGGCCGCGGCCGCCTCGTCGAGTGCCGAGGTGAGTCGCGCCGAGACGGCGTCGGCCGCCTGCTCGAAGCCGCCGCCCAGGTGGCTGCCGACGTGGACGATAACCCCGGCGGCGCCGAGCGCCGACGCGGCGACGAGGTTCTCGACGAGACAGGCCCGCGACCGCTCAGCGAGCGCGTCGTCGGGTGATGCCAGGTTAATGAGGTAGGTCGCGTGGCAGAACGTCGCCCGAACGGACTGGTCGGATTGCTGCGCGACGCGGTAGGCCTCGAGCTCGGAGGGGGTGTGCGACGGGCTGCGCCACATCCGCGGGCTCTGCGTGAAGATTTGGATGACGTCGGCCCCGAGTTCGTGCCCGCGTTCGAGCGCCTTGGCGAGGCCGCCGGACGAGCTGACGTGCGCGCCGATGAGCACGGAAGGACGGTATCGGATCGCGCTCGCGTAGCCTTGAGGTGTGGCCCGCAAGTTTTTCGTCCGCACGTTCGGCTGCCAGATGAACGAGCACGACTCCGAGCGCATCGCCGCTGAGCTTGTTGCCGCCGGACTCGAGCGGACCGACGACCCAGAACAAGCGGACGTCGTCGTCCTGAACACCTGCTGCATCAGGGAGAACGCCGACACGAAGCTCTACGGGCACCTCGGTCAGCTGAAGTCGCTCGCGGACCGGAGGCCCGGTCTGCAGATCGCGGTCGGTGGGTGTCTCGCGCAAAAGGAGCGCGAGGCGATCCTCGCCCGGGCGCCCCATGTCGCCGTGGTCTTCGGCACCCACAACGTCGGCCGGGTGGCCGAGCTGCTCGACGAGGCACGATCGGCCGAGCACCCGGTGATCGAGATCCTCGAGGCGCCTCTCGACGCCGCCGACGCCTTCCCCCCGGCCCAGCTCGTCCGACCCGACCTGCCGTACGCGGCGTGGGTCACGATCCAGATCGGCTGCGACAATTCCTGCGCGTTCTGCGTCGTCCCCTCGGTGCGCGGCCGCGAACAGAGCCGCCCGTTCGGCGAGCTCGTCGACGAGGTGCGCGGGCTCGCGGCGCGCGGCACGACCGAGGTGACCCTCCTCGGCCAGAACGTGAACTCCTACGGCCGTGACCTCGCCCTCCGGCTGAAGGAGGCGCCGGAATCCCGCGGTGACGAGGTGCGCCTTGCCGGGACGGCGTGGGCCGACGAGGCGCGGCGCGGCCCGCGGCCGCTCTTCGCCGACTTGCTGCGGGAGGTCGGGTCCGTCGAAGGGATCCGCCGGGTCCGGTTCACGAGCCCGCATCCCAAGGACCTCCGCCCGGAGACGATCGACGCGATGGCCGGGACCGCGGCCGTCTGCGAGCAGCTCCACCTCCCGTTGCAGTCCGGGAGCGACCGGGTGCTCGCGGCGATGCGCCGCGGCTACACCGTGCGGCGCTACCTCGACCGGCTCGCCCGGGCCCGTGCCGCGATCCCCGACCTCGCCGTGACGACCGACGTCATCGTCGGCTTCCCGGGGGAGACCGACGACGAGTTCAACGAGACGCTCGCCGTCGTCGCCGAGGCCGGCTACGACGGCGCCTTCACGTTCATCTTCTCCCCGAGGGCAGGCACGCGCGCCGCCGAGATGGTGGAGGACTTCGTCGCCCCGGACGTCATCGCCGAGCGGTTCGCCCGGCTGAAGGCGGTCGTCGACCGCTCAGCGCTGCAACGGAACCGGGCCCGCCTGGGGCGTGTCGAGGAGGTCGTCGTCGAGGGTCCCTCGCGCAAAGATGCCCGGGTTCTCGCCGGGAGGACCCGCCAGGGCAAGCTCGTCCACTTCGACCCGGGGGCCGAGCCGATGGCGCGCGGCTCCTACGGGACGGTCCGCATCACCTCGGTCGGCCCGCACCACCTCGCGGGCGATCTCGAATCGCGCGAGGGCCCGGTCGCGTCCGTGCGCTGGCGGCCGTCGATCCCCGTGGCGGCCGATTAAAGAGGTTTTGGTAATACCCTGACATCCGTGGTAGTCATGGGAGACTCTCTCTATGGCGCCAGCTCCTCGTTCGACCGCTGAATCCGCACCGAGACGCGTCGCTCCGCGTCGCGAC
>Ga0181524_10004616_pt1 | contig 12660 bp, 9 predicted proteins | sample PEATcosm2014_Bin_34_FD_119761 | JGI IMG/M metagenome (GOLD analysis project Ga0181524, IMG submission 119761) | Peatland microbial communities from MTU Mesocosm Facility, Houghton, MI, USA - PEATcosm2014_Bin05_60_metaG | ecosystem: Environmental > Terrestrial > Soil > Wetlands > Peat | place...
CCTCGCCAAGGACTGGGAAAACCGCAACCACAACGCCCTCGCCTTCCTCCGCCTCGCCTCCATCCGCCTGATGCTCAGAAAACTCTGTAATCCCTCATGAAGTCTCCGGACGGACTCTAAGACTTTCGACGAGCCGGGAAAACTCGGGAGGCTATTGGGTTTCGCGGCGAGCGAGTTGTCGCGTGGTTAGCGGTCAGCGGAGCGGCGTAACGGCTTCACGGATTGATCGCCTCGACGATCCAGATCGCCGCGCCGAGCGGCAAGCTCTGCCCGCGCCGATGCGGCGCCAGCGCGGCGCGGATTTCGGCGGCGGCGGCGGCGCGCACGTCGTCGCTCTGTCCTTCGAGCGCGCGCGCGGCGGCGCCGATGTGCAACGACGTGGCGAGCGCCGCCTCGAAGCCCTGTCCCGCGGCGATGTCGAGTTCGAGGTCGACCGGCGTCAGGGCGATTTGCGCGAAGCCGGCGCCGCCGAGAATCCGCCGCACGCGCTCCTCATTGGCGAAGGAGAACGGGCCGGGGTCCTCGGGGCCGACGTCGGGCAGGCGCGGCGCGTGCTTGCACGCCGCCTTCAGGGCGATCATCTGCCAGGGATTGAGCTTGGGCTCGCGCCAGCACGCGAAGACCATGCGTCCGCCGCGCGCCAGGCCCTTGCGCAGGTTGGCCAAGCTGAGGACGGGGTCGGCGAAGAACATCACGCCGAAGCGCGAGAACAGCAGGTTCGCCCAACCGGGCGCGAATTCGTGCGCCGTGGCGTCGGCGAGGACGAACTCGACGGCGCTCGTCGCCCCCGCCAGTTCGCGCGCGCGCGCGATCATCGGGGCGGAAACGTCGAGGCCGACGACGCGGCCCGCGGGGCCGACCCCGGTCGCGATTTGCAGCGTCGTCACGCCGCAGCCGCAGCCGACGTCGAGGACGCGCTCGCCCGGCGCGAGGCGCGCCCGCGCATAGAGCATGTCGGCGATCGGCGCGAAGACCGCGTCCTGCGTCTCCTGGCGATCGATCCAGCGGCGCCCGCCGGGGCCGTTCCAATAGGCGATCTGATCCGCGTTGCCGGGATGGGCGAGGGGAATCGACATCGAAGCCTCCGTTCGGGAGCGAAGGCTTAGGTCGGCTTTCCCCGCGCCGTCAACGTCGCCGAGGGGTCCTCACGCCGGCGAGGCGAGCGGCTTGCCCTTCTCGACGACGTAGGTGGCCGCGATGACCGCCTTGCCGGCGCCGTTCTTGCCGCTGTGCGGCACGCGCGGCGCCACCTGGAAGCCGTCGCCGGCGGCGATGGTTCGCGTTCCCTCGCCGTCGACGGAAAGCTCCAGCGTTCCCTCGACGATGTAGCTCGACTCGATTCCAGGATGCGTGTGGCGCGCGATCAAAGCGCCGGGCTCGACTTCGACGCGCATCGCCACGGTGACGTAGCCGTCCATCGGTCCGTCGGTCTGTTTGATGAGCGTGCGCTTGATCCCGCCGGTCGCAGCGCTCTGCGCGTTTGCGCCGGTGGCCAGAAAACCGCCGACCGCGCAAAGCGCGCAGGCGGCGAAACCTCGTCGCGTCAACATGGCGTTCTCCCTTCTTTTCCTTCGAATCGATTGCCGCCTCGCGCGGTCCTCATGGCGCGCGCGCTTCGTCGGGCGCCCTCTCCAGCGACGTGTCGTGGCCCAGCGCCAGCGCGATCACGAGGGCGATCGCGGCGCAGGCCGCGACGGCCGCCAGGCCCCAGGCGAAGCTGCCGGTGGCGTCCTTGATCCAGCCGATGGCGAAGGGGCCGAAATAGCCGGAGAGATTGCCGATCGAATTGATCGCCGCGATTCCCGCCGCCGCCGAGGCGCCCGAAAGGATCGCGGTCGGCAGGGTCCAGAAGATCGGCAGCGCGGCGAAGACGCCGAAGGCGCCGACGGTCAGCGCGATCATCTTCATCAGGGGATCGTCGATGACGGCCGACGCGCCGACTCCGATCGCCGCGAGCGCCAGCGCGATGGCGAGATGGCGGATGCGCTCCATGCGCGCGTCCGAGCGCATGCCCCACCAGACCATGCCTAAGAAGCCGACGACGTAGGGGATCGCGTTGATCCAGCCGGTCATCGCGATCGAAACGCCGAAGCCCTTGACGATCGTCGGCAGCCAGAAGCCGACGCCGTAGAGGCAGGCGACGACGCCGAAATAGACCAGCGCCAGCGCCAGCACGCGCCCGTCGTAGAGGCTCTTGAGGACGCTGGCGGGCGAGACCCTCTCGCGGACCTTGTCCTCCGCGGCGAGCCGCGCGCTCAGCCAGGAGCGTTGTTCGTCGTCGAGCCAGGCGGCGTCCGCCGGCCGGTCGGTCAGGTAGAAATAGGCGACGACGGCCAGGACGAGCGAGGGCGCCGCTTCCGCGATGAACAGCCATTGCCAGCCGTGGAATCCGGCGACGCCGTTGAGGCCGAGCAGCGACGCCGAAACCGGCGAGCCGAGCGCCGAGGACAGCGGCACCGCCGCCATGAAATAGCCGACGATGCGCGCGCGGTGGCTCGAGGGGAACCACAGCGTGAGGAAGAAGATGATGCCGGGGAAGAACCCGGCTTCGGCGAAGCCGAGCAGGATTCGCAGGCCGTAGAACGTGTATTCGCCGCTGATCCCCGTCCCCTTGGCGATTTGCGGGATGAACGCCATCGCGCCGGAAATGAGGCCCCAGGAGAACATGATGCGCGCGATCCAGCGCCGCGCGCCGAAGCGATCGAGCAGCAGATTGGAGGGAACCTCAAACAGGAAATAGGCGAGGAAGAACACGCCGGCGCCGAAGCCGAACATCGTCTCGCTGATGCCGAGGTCCGCGTCCATCGTCAGCTTGGCGAAGCCGACGTTGACGCGGTCGAGATAGGCGACGAAGTAGCAGACGATGAGAAAGGGTATGAATCGCCAGGCGACCTGGGTCGTCGTGCGCCGTTCGATATCCATCTTCGCCTCCCCCCGAAGCGCCCGACTCCTAAGCGAGCGTCGACGCGCAATTGAGCGCGGTTTCGCGCCGCGCGCAACGGGATTGTCGGGGCGCGGCGCGTCGCTGCGGCGTTTTCGCGCGGGGGCCGCCGCCCTCGCGCCTCAGGCGCGCGAGGGAACGGCGGCTTGCCGGGACTTGCCGACGGCGTAGACGAACAGCGTCGCGGCGAGCCCGCACAGCGCCGCGAAGCTCATCCAGAACCCGGGCGAGGCGTTGTCGCCGGTCTGTGCGATCAGCCAGGTCGAGATCGCCAGCGACGAACCGCCCAGCGTCGTGGCGAGGCTGTAGGCCAGCGAGAAGCCCGAGGTGCGCACGCTCGCCGGGATGACTTCGGTCAGCGCGACGACCATCGCGCCGTTGTACCAGGCGTAGATCGCCGACAGCCAAAGCTCGACGAGGAGCATCTTGCCGAAGGTCGGGCCGTTGACCAGCCAGGAGAGCGCGGGATAGACGGTCACGAGCGCCAGCAGGGTCGTGGCGACGAGAATCGGCCGGCGGCCGATCCGGTCGGAGAGCGCGCCGGAAATCGGCAGCCAGATGAAGTTGGAGGCGCCGACGGCGATCGTCACCAGAAGGCTGTCGGATTCGGCGAGCTTCAGGACGTTCTTGCCGAACGTCGGGGTGTAGACGGTGATCAGGTAGAACGAGACGGTCGTCATGACGACCATGCCGATCCCGCCGATGACCAGCAACGAGTTGACCGCCAGCGTGCGAATGTTCTCGCTGAAGCTGGGACGATGAACGCGGGCGAGGAATTCTTCCGTCTCCTGCAACGAGCGGCGCAGAATGAACAACAGCGGCACGATCAGGCAGCCGACGACGAAGGGGATGCGCCATCCCCAATCGGCGACGTCCGCCGGCTTCATCAGCTTGCTGAGGGCGAAGCCGATCAAGGCGGCGACGACGATCGCGATCTGTTGGCTCGCCGACTGCCAGGCGACGTAGAACCCCTTGTGGCCCGGCGTCGCCATTTCCGAGAGGTAGACCGAGACGCCGCCGAGCTCGACGCCGGCCGAAAACCCCTGCAACAGCCGCCCGATCAACACCAATAGCGGCGCCGCCAGGCCGATCGTCGCGTAGCCTGGCGTGAAGGCGATCAGAATGGTGCCCCAGGCCATGATTCCGAGAGTGACGATCAGGCCCTTGCGGCGGCCGATCCGGTCGATATAGGGGCCCAGAACCAGCGCGCCGATCGGCCGCATCGCGAAACCCGCGGCGAAACTCAAGAAGGTCTGCATCAGCGAAGCGTATTCGCTGGCGTTGGGGAAGAAAGTGCTGGCGATATGGCTGGCGTAGACGCCGAACAGGAAGAAGTCGAACATCTCCAGGAAATTGCCGCTCGTCACCTGAACGACCGTTCTGAATTTCCCGTGCCGCGCCGCCGTTGCGTCCACCTGCGCGCCCCCCGTCCGCCCGCGGCGATCCGCCCGCGTCCCCCCACGGAGCCTACGACATTTCCGGCGCAATCCAAGCGATGTTTTGGCGCGAGCGCCGGGATTTATCGACGCGGGGCGCTCTCGCGGATCACGGCATGACGTAGGTCGCGCGGCCCTGGCCGAGCAGCGCGGCGCGGATCGCGCCGGGCTCGTTGATCGAGAACACGACGATCGGGATGCAGTTGTCGCGCGCCAGCGCGAAGGCGGCGGTGTCCATGATTTGAAGTTTGCGGGCGATCGCTTCGTCGTGGGTGAGCTTGTCGAAGCGCGTCGCGCTCGGGTCCTTCTTGGGGTCGGCCGAATAGACGCCGTCGACCTGCGTCGCCTTCATCACCGCGTCGCAGGCGAGTTCGGCGGCGCGTAGCGCCGCGCCGGTGTCGGTGGTGAAGAACGGGTTGCCGGTGCCGCCGGCGAGGATGATGACGCGATGCTTGACGAGATGGGCGAGCGCCGCCTGGCGCGAATAGGGCTGGCACTGCGAAGGCATCGCCACCGCGGAAAGGACGCGCGCGCTCTGGCCGATCTGCTCCAGCGCCCCCTCCATCGCCAGCGCGTTCATCACGGTCGCGAGCATGCCGATCGAGTCGGCGCGCGCGCGCTCGATGCCCTTGTCGGCGCCGAGCAGGCCGCGGAAGAAATTGCCGCCCCCGACCACCACCGCGACCTGCACGCCGAGGTCCGCCGCGGCCTTCAGATCGGCGGCGATGCGCTGCACCGTCGGCGCGTTGAGGCCGAAGGCGTCGGGCCCCATCAGGGCTTCGCCCGACAGCTTGACGACGACGCGGCCGAACATGGGTCTTGCGGGCGCGCTGTCGGTCAAGGCTCGTCTCCTCATCGAAATGGCGGGCCGATACGAAAAGGGCGGCCCGTGGGCCGCCCGGTCGATTCGGTAGTCTACGCCTCCCCGGCGGGTTTTTCGACGCCCTCGCCGAGCGCATAGCGAACGAAGCCTTTGATGGCGATCGGCGCGCCGACCGTCTTCTCCGCTTCCTTGACCGCCTGGGCGACCGACTTGGCGGGGTCGTGGACGAAGGGCTGATCGAGGAGGCAGACTTCCTTGAAATAGGTCTTGAGGCCCGATTCGACGATCTTTTCCAGCACGTGCGGCGGCTTGCCGGCGTTCTTCTCCGCCAGCACCGATTTTTCGCGCGCTATGGTCGCCGGATCGATCCCCTGCGGGTCGAGCGCGATCGGACTGGCGGCGGCGACGTGCATCGCCACCTGACGGCCGAGCGCGACGAGCGCGCCGCGGTCGCCGGTCGATTCGAGCGCGACGACGACGCCGATGCGCCCGAGGCCGTCGGCGATCTGGCCGTGCACGTAACGGCCGATGGCGCCGTGCGCGACGTGCAGCCCCTGCGCGCGGCGCAGCGTCATGTTCTCGCCGATGGTGGCGACGGCGTTGGCGATCGCCTCGGCGACCGTGCCGCCGCCGGGGTAATGGGCGGCCTTGACCGCCCCGGCGTCGACGCCGGCCCCCTTGTCGAGCGCCACCGCCAGGATGCCGCGCACCAGCGCCTGGAAGTCGTCGTTGCGGGCGACGAAGTCGGTTTCCGAGTTCACCTCGACGACGACGCCGAAGTTGGCCTCCACCGCGACGCCGACCAGGCCGTCGGCGGCGACGCGGCCGCTCTTCTTGGCCGCCTTGGCGAGGCCCTTCTTGCGCAGCCAGTCGATCGCCGCCTCGATGTCGCCGGCGGTTTCGCCGAGCGCGTTCTTGCAATCCATCATCCCAGCGCCGGTCTTCTCGCGCAGATCCTTCACCAGCGCGGCGGTAATCGTGGCCATGTGTCGTCCCCCGGGAATTGAAACGAATGGAGCGGCAGTACGGGCATCCCTTCTCCCGCTTGCGGGAGAAGGTGGCCCGAAGGGCCGGATGAGGGTGCGCGGACCCGCCCTCACCCCAGCCCTCTCCCGCGAAGCGGGAGAGGGGGAGTCAGGCCGCGGCGATGAGCGAGCGCGACTGATCGACCCACTTGTCGCGGGCGATGCGGCCGTTGAACTTGAGGTCGGCGTCGAGCTTGGCGGCCTCCTCCTCGGTCATCGCGGCGAGCTGCCAATAATGGAACACGCCGTGCTCGTTGAGCTTCTTGACGATCTGCGGGCCGACGCCGGTGAGCTTGGCCAGATCGTCCGGGGCGCCGCGCGGGGCGGCCAGCAACTCGAAATGTTCGGTCGGAGTCGCTTCGGCCTCCGGCTCGGCTTGCTCGGGCAGCGGCTCGGCGATCGGCGCCTCGGCCTCGCCGAGGTCGACGCCGGCCGCGCCCTGGCTGCGCGAAATGCCGTCGATCGCCGCGCGCGCCACGAGATCGCAATAGAGCTGGATGGCGCGGCTGGCGTCGTCGTTGCCGGGAATGGGCAGCGTGATGCCGTCGGGATCGCAATTGGTGTCGAGGATGGCGATGACCGGGATCTTGAGCCGGTTGGCCTCCTTGATCGCCAGCGCCTCCTTGTTGGTGTCGATGACGAAGACGAGGTCCGGCGTGCCGCCCATGTCCTTGATGCCGCCGAGCGCCTTCTCCAGCTTTTCGCGCTCGCGCGAAAGCATCAGGCGCTCCTTCTTGGTCAGGCCCTTGGCGCCTTCGCCGAGCATTTCGTCGAGCTTGCGCAGCCGGGTGATCGAGGCGGAAATGGTCTTCCAGTTGGTGAGCATGCCGCCCAGCCAGCGCGAATTGACGAAATATTGCGCCGAGCGCTTGGCCGCCTCGGCGATCTCGACCGCCGCCTGGCGCTTGGTGCCGACGAACAGCACGCGCCCGCCCTTGGCGACGGTGTCGGAGACGGTCTTCAACGCCTGGTGCAGCAGCGGCACGGTCTGCGCGAGATCGATGATGTGGATGGAATTGCGGGCGCCGTAGATATAGGGCGCCATCTTGGGGTTCCAGCGATGCGACTGGTGGCCGAAATGCGCCCCCACTTCGAGAAGCTGGCGCATGGTGAAATCAGGCAGAGACACTGCGTCGTCCTTTCCGGTTGAGCCTCGGCGGATCGTTTGAGGCGGGAGAACCCGCCACCGGAGCGAGCCCTTGAAGCAGGGCGCGCGAAAATCCGCCTGTGGAATGAGCGCGCGTATAGAGGAGGGCGGGGGGAAAGGCAAGCGGCGGAGGAGGGCGCTTCGTGGGGCCTGGCGCCATTTCGAGGTTTGTCGGCCTCGTGCGGCGGCGCCTCCCATTCAGCGCCTGAAGAAGGCGGCGACCTTCGTGTCGCCGGGCTGCAGGCGCGCCGTCGTGACCGGCCAGCAGCGCATCCCCTGGATGCGCTCGATCGCGCGCGGCGCGAGCGTCGCCGGCTGCGCCGCGCCGAACAGATAGCCTTGCGCCTCGGTGCAGCCCTCTGCGGCGAGGCAGTGCAACTGTCTCTCCGTCTCGACGCCCTCGGCGGTCGTCGAAATGCCGAGGGTCGCGCCTATGCTGATCGCGGAGCGCACAATCGCCAGGCTCTCGTCCTTCGACGCCATGTCGTGAACGAAAGACTTGTCGATCTTGATCGTATCGAACCTGACCGAGCGAAGATAGCCGAGGCCGGAAAAGCCGGCGCCGAAATCATCGAGCGAAATACGCACGCCGATGTGCCGAAGCTGGCGCAGCATGTCGACCGTCTGGCTGTTGTCGGCCAGAAGGGCGGATTCGGTGATCTCGAGCTCCAGGCGCGCCGGAGGAAGGCCCGAGCGGGCCAGCGCGTCCATCACCACCGCCACCAGGTTTCTGTTGCGGAATTGGATCGCGGAGAGGTTGACCGCGACCAGAAGCTCGGCCGGCCAGCGCGCCGCCTCGGCGCAGGCGTGCCGCACGATCCACTCGCCGATCGGAACGATCAGCCCGGTGTCCTCGGCCAGGCCGATGAATTCGTCCGGCGACACGAGGCCTCGATCCGGGTGGTTCCATCGCAGCAACGTTTCGAAGCCGGCGATGCGTCGCCGCCCGATGCTGACGATCGGCTGAAAGAACAATTCGAATTCGCCTCGCGCCAGCGCGGACCGGAGCGCGAGATCGAGAGCGCGCCGGGTCTGGGCGAGCGAGTCCATGTCCGGGTGGAACAGGCGATATTGTCCGCGCCCGTCCGCCTTCGCCCGATACATCGCGAGATCGGCGCGTTTCATCAGCGTGACCGGATCGACCGGTCCGTCCTGCGCCAGCGCGATCCCGACGCTCGCGCCGATGAACACCTGATGGCCGTCGGCCATCTGACAGGCGCTGACGATCTCGATCAGCCGGCGAGCCAAGGTGATCGAACTGGCTTCAAGGTCGTCCGAGACATGAAGGACGGCAAACTCGTCTCCGCCGAATCGCGCGGCGAAATCGCCGGCGGGCAGCGTCTGGCGAATACGCTCCGCGACTTCCCGCAACAGCGCATCCCCGACCGAATGCCCCAACGTGTCGTTGATATTCTTGAAGCCATCGAGATCGACGAACAGGACCGAATAGCGCAATCGCTCCTCGCGGGCGCGAACCGTGGCCGCCAGCAACGTCGATTCGAAGTGGAACCGATTGGCGAGCCCGGTCAGCGTGTCGTGATGGGCGAGAAAGGCGATCCGATCTTCGGTCGCCATCCGGCGCGCCGCCTCCTCGCTCATCGCGGCGTTGGCCTGGACGAGCTGGGCGCTTCGTTCCGACACTCGCTCCTCGAGCTGTTTCTTGGCGTCCTCGAGCGCGCTGTTGACGCGGCGCAGTTCAAGCTCGGCCCGTCGTCGCGCCACCTCTTTGATGACTCGCTCCAGGGCGATAGCGAAGGCGACCGGCTTGGCGAAGCAATCGTTCGCTCCAAGCTTCAAGAATTCCGCGACATCCGCGAAAAAGGCCTTCTCGGTCATCATGATGACGGGCAAGATGGCCGCTGACCGGCTCGCGCGAACGCGGCGCAGCACCTCGGCGCCGTCGAGCCCAGGCATCTTCGCGTCGAGCAGGACGACGTCGAAGGATCCCTTCTCGATCAGCCGCAGCGCCTCCTCTCCGTCCGCCGCTTCCCCGATCTCGAAGCCCCGGCGTTGAAACAGGCGCGCGAGCACCACGCGATTGTCGGCGATGTCGTCGACGATCAGAAGCCGCCCGGCCGGCCCCTCGTCGATGCGCGGCGCGTCCTCGGGCGAAGCGTCCAATTTCCGCAACTGCAGTTTCATTCCAGGCTTCTCTCATCGAGCCGAAACGGCGCTTCGTTCCGCGCTCGCGTCGACCGGCGCGGCAAAATGTCGCAGCAGAGCATAGTCTGCGGAAGTGAATCGTGTCTTGACATTATTGCGCCAATGGCGCCCGCGCAAAAATGGAACGCGTTCTTGGGTCGATATGGTTACCGCGACCTTGATAGCTCGTGAACGAGCGAGGCGTGAAAGTCGATCACGAGACGCTTTTCGTCCGGGTTCGACGCTATGCTCCGCTCGAGCCTATTTGTGATCAATACTCAGGAGGCCGATCGACGTCGGGACCGCATAGCGAATGACGCTTGCCGCAATGCGGCCGCGACGACCCCCGCCGCGCCTACTGAAACAGCCGCCGCGCCACCGCCTTGGTCAGGCTGGCGACGTGCACGTCGTCGATCGCCTTAACGTATTGACCCGAATAGAAGTAGCGGATCATCGCGATTCGCACGCCGAGCGATCCGTCGAAACTGACGGCGAACGACGCCCGGCTGACGCGTACGATGCGCGCCTCGACGACGCAGTCGCCGATGCGGAAAGTGACCGCGCCGTCTTTCGGCCCCGGCGCGAGGCCGACGATCTGCGCGCCGGAAATCGAAATGTCGATCAACTGGCGCAAGTGGTCGACGCCGCCGATCGTCAGCGTGACGAGCTCGTTGGTTTCGAAGCGCTCCGCCTTGCGTCGTCTCGGTTGTTCGACGCACACGAAGCAGATGAGCAGCAGAATGGCGAAATTGTACCAGCTCCAGAACAGCGCCAGCACGCCGAATTGCACGCCGTCGCCGCGAACGTCGAGGTGGAAGGCGTAGCCGATCGAGGCGATCGTCAGGATGAGAAGCACGCCAAAGAAACGGAAGAGCGGCCACTCGACGAAGCGGCGGCCGCGATCGCCGCCCTTGGCGGTCACTTTGAACTTGTGTCCCTGCGGCCGCAAAAGGCCGATCGCGACGGCCTTGACGACGGCCGGCGCGGCGATGAGTTGGCAGACGTCGGACATGATCGGGATCAGCCGCCCGCGCGTCATCCAGTTCATCGCCGCGGTGTGCCAAATGAAATAGGGCAGAAAATAGCTGGCGACGTCGCTCAAGTCCGCGCGCACCGACTTGATGTCGAGCAGGAAATAGAGGATCGGGACGATCAGGCCCATCAGCCGGGCAGGGAAGATCGCCGCCCAGTTGAGGAAGCTTTCGACGAGCGACAGCCGGTCGACGATGGTCAGGGCGCTCGTGCGGGAAAGCGGGCCGCTGCGCCCGCGCACGATCTGCATGAAACCGAGGCACCAGCGGCTGCGCTGGGTGATGTATTCCTTGACGCCCTCCGGGGCCAATCCCAACGAGAGCGGCTCGTTGAGATAGACCGTCGTGTGCCCGGCCTCCTTCATCCGCAAAGTCAGAAGATAGTCCTCGGTGACCGAATCCGTCGGCAAGCCGCCGATGGCGCGCAGAGGTTCGAAACGAATGATCGACGACGTGCCGCAACAGAACGCCGCCGACCACGCGTCTTTGGCGGGCATGACGACGTCGAAGAAGAACCTCTGATCGTCGGGCCAGACGCGCTTGGCCAAGAGATTGGCCTGGATCGGGTCGGGATTGATGAAATGCTGCGGCGTCTGCACGACGCCGACGCGATCGTCGCGAAACAGCGTCATCGCGCGCGACAGAAAATTCGGCGTCGGCACGAAGTCGGCGTCGAGGATCGATATGAACTGCGGCGGATTGCGCAGCGCCGCCACCTTCCCCAAGGCGTAGTTGATGTTGCCGGCCTTGGCGTGGGCGTTGTCGGGGCGCGCGATATAGCCGCAATGGAGCCTTTCGCACAGCGCCCTGAGCCACGGCCGCCCGCCGTCGTCGAGCATCCAGACGCGGTAATTCGGGTAGTCCATGCCGGTGGCGCCGATGATGGTGCGCTCCAGGATGCTTTCTTCTTCGTTGTACGAACAGATGAAGAGATCGATCAGCGGCTTTTGCGGCAGGGCGCGGAGCCATGCCGCGTTGCGGTCGGCTTCGGGCGAGCGATTGCGCGTGCGCGACAGGAAGACCAACGACAGCGCCGTCGCGACGAGCCCGCCGGTTTCGACCAGCAGGAAAGTCAGGCCGCAGGCGAAATCGAGCGTGAAGCCCGCCGGCGGCAGCGTCGAGGTCGCGCGCCAGAAGAAGTAGCGCACGAGCAAAGCGAAGCTCAGCGCCATCACGCCGAAGCGCACCGGCGCGGAGTCGCGCCGCGCGATCGCGGTGAACGCGAGGCTGGCGCCCAGCAGGGCCAGCGTCGGCCAAAGCGCGGCGATCAGCTCGGTCAGGCCGATCTTGATCACGGCCGCAGGCCCAGGGCGCGGGCGTCGGCCGGTGTCGCGTCAGCCGCAGCGGCGCCGTCCTCGAAGGTGACGCGCCCCGTTCGCCCGACTTCGCATTCGCCGCTGTCCGCGATTTCAGGCACCGCGACCGTCACGTGATAGGGCTCCTTGACGAGGCTGCCCGGCAGGATGGCGAAATTGGCGGGCGCGCCGGCGTTTCCGGTCAGGTTGACCACCGAGCCGGCGTAGGACTTGCCGCCCGTCGACGGGCGGAACGTCGCGGGGCTGCCGACCTGCAGCCGGTTGTAGACGGATTCGCTGACGTTGGCGGTGACGACGGCGCTCGAACAATCGAGCAGGCGGATGAGATCCTGGCCGCGGCTGACGTGCTCGCCGGGCGCCGTCAGGACTTCCCAGACCCGGCCGCCGACGGGAAGCGCGACTTCGACGTCGGAGCGCAGCTTGTAGCGCGCCTGCTCGTCCGCGACCGCGGCGCGCAAGCGTTCGATCGCGGCGCCGCGCGCCTGCAGCTCGGCGGCAAGATCGCCCACGCGCAAGCGCATTTCGTCGGCGCGCTGCGCGGAGTCCGGCCGATCGTTGTAGCTGTCGCCGACGAACACGCCCTGGTAGGCGGCGTTGCGCTCGACGGAGGCCTCTTCGAGACTGCTGCGCGCGCGCTGCTCGTCCTCGACCGCGACGATCCTGTCGCGTCGCAATCGCCCGAGTTCCGCCGTCGTCATGACGCCGGATCGAGCCAGAGCGCTTGCGCGAGTGAAGGCGGCGTCGGCTTCATCGGCTTTGGCGGCGGCGGCGGCGACGTCATGGCCGAGCGCCGCAATGC
>Ga0181524_10004619_pt1 | contig 12650 bp, 13 predicted proteins | sample PEATcosm2014_Bin_34_FD_119761 | JGI IMG/M metagenome (GOLD analysis project Ga0181524, IMG submission 119761) | Peatland microbial communities from MTU Mesocosm Facility, Houghton, MI, USA - PEATcosm2014_Bin05_60_metaG | ecosystem: Environmental > Terrestrial > Soil > Wetlands > Peat | place...
GATCGGAGGCGTGATCTTCGGCGAATCCGCGGTCGTCTCAGTTCTTGGCGCGATCGCGGGACTGTTGTTTGGAACCTGCTTCCTCTACGCGCTCAAGCTGATCCCCGCTCTGGACGGATACGTCGATACAAACCTTCATCCACTTCTAGTACTGCTTGTGCTGCTATTGGCTCTGCTGACGGGCGTTGCGGGCGCCCTTTACCCGGCCGTCTATGCCATGCGTGTGCGCGCGGTGGAGGCGCTTCGATTCGAATGAAATCCGCAGCGGAAAGTAATGGAAATCGGCGCGCCGTTCTGCACGCTGAGAACCTCTGGAAGAGCTACGACGAGGGGATGGTCGCGGTCCTGAAGGGCGTGGATATTCGATGCATCGAGGGCCATTCCGTGGCTCTCTGCGGGCCATCCGGCTGCGGCAAAAGCACGCTGCTACATCTTTTCGCCGGGTTGGATTTTCCCGACCGCGGCAAGATTTGGGTCAACGGTGTCGAGATCAACCCGCGCTGTAATCTGCTGCAGCTTTTGCGGCACGAGGTTGGTTTTGTCTTTCAGCTCCACAACCTCATTCCCGATTTGACGCTCGCGGAAAACTGCCTTATCCCCACGGTCGCCGCAGGCATCGACCGCCGCACCGCGAAGGCGCGCCTTCTGGAACTCGCGGAGCGCACTGGGCTCACTCACCGTCTCGACCATCGTATCCAAAAACTTTCCGGCGGAGAGCGCCAGCGCACGGCGCTCTGCCGCGCCCTGATGAACAAACCGAAGATTCTGCTTGCCGATGAGCCCACGGGCTCGCTCGACGAACAAGCCAGCGGTATGGTCTTCGACCTTTTGCTCGATATTGTGGCCGCTGAGGGGGTAACGCTTCTGATGGCCACGCATGATCGCAGTCTTGCCATGCGTTGCGACCGCCTTGTTGAAATGCACGACGGAAAGATTCATGAACATGCACACGCTCGATGAAATCGGGGCGCCGCGCCGAACTACGCGGTCCGTCGCCGATGCCGCCTGGCACAGCCTCTTCTGGCTGGTCGTTGCAAATGCCATTGGAGTGCTTATCGCGATTCTGCTGCTCCTACCCGCTTTGAACCGGCAATTCGGCGAATGGACCTACGGCCGCTGGGTGATGGTGCACATGAATCTGGAACTGTACGGCTGGACCAGCCTTCCCCTGGCCGGATTTCTTTTCAGGGTCTACGGCGCAGACCGAGGCCCCGCCGCGAGCTGGTGCCGGCCGGTGCTTTGGGTGTGGTCCGCGACACTCGGCGTGGGCGCATTCTCCTGGCTTTCCGGGCATTCCAGCGGCAGGCTCTTTCTCGACTGGAGCGGATACGCGCGCTTGCTGTTTGCGTGTGCGCTTATTGCCCTTTGGCTGCTTTTGGTCTTTGCTCTATTTGCCAACCGGAATCATTCCGAGAATGCGAACCTGATCGTGTTAGCAGCAAAGCTTGCTGGCCTAGTCATACTGCTGGCTGTCCCATTTGTCATTTACGCCGTCTCTAGCCCCAGCACTTATCCACCGGTAAATCCCGATACGGGCGGCCCGACAGGCGCAAGCCAGCTGGAGTCCTCTCTCGCCATTGTGGCTGTCTTGCTGATGCTTCCTTTCGGAATTGCTCCGCGCAAACCGGGGAAATCCAGGATCATCGTCATTGCCTGGATCGTTCTGGCCGCAGAGTCCATCCTCTGTGCCGCATTGGGCCGCGCCGACATTAGCCATCACCGACCCGCGCAGTTCCTCAGCCTGGGCAGCCTTCTCGTGTGGTTGCCGCTCACGCCCGCCTACTACGCGGCCTTTGCGTGGCACGCAAACACCCGCCGCTGGCGATTGGCTTTTCTCTGGTGGTGGGCCGCCCTGGTGGTCACCGGGTGGGTCTTCTTTCTTCCTGGAGTCCTCGACCACTTCAAATTCACCGATGGCCTGGTCGGTCACTCATTCGTGGCCATGGCGGGTTTCACGTCGAGCTTGATCATCTTCGTCATGGTGCAACTCTTGGGCGACGATGGATGGATCTTCAATCGGATGCGTTCATTCTTTCTTTGGAACGGTAGTGTCATCGCCTATGTCGTGCTGATGACCGTGGCAGGCTGGCGTGAAGGATTCGACCCGGCCTTCACCATTGTTCCCGGTGCCGCGCGAAACACTCTCTACACTCTTCGCCTCATTACTGGCTTCCTGATGCTCCTTGCTTCACTGGATTGGCTTGTCGATACGACCGCTCTTCTTCGCAAACCCGTCCCCGTTTCCATTGAAGTTTCGCAGGAGGAGACAGTATGAACCGTCTCAGTATTCTTGGTTATCAGTTGCTGACTGGGATCTCCGATTCCTCAACCGGCGCATTGCTCATGATTGCACCAGCGTTCGCGCTGCGTTTGATGCACTTAAGCACGCCATCTGACGCGCTGACCTACGTTTCGTTCATCGGCGCATTTGTGCTTTCCGTGGGTCTTGCCTGCCTCTACGGCGCGCTTCTCGCTTACCACAATGGCAGCCGGACAAAGCTTGAAATTGTTTGGCTGCTCACAGCTTTCACACGCGCCGGGGTTGCCGTCTTCGTCATGGCACAGGTGCTGGCGAACGCACTCGAAGCCGGATGGGCAATGGTTGCCATCTTCGATGGGGCGTGTGTATTCATCCAGGCGATTGGGCTGCGCAAAGGGTGGCTGGCCAGTGTCGCGCGCTAAGATTGGCAGATCCGGCTGGCAAGGCGCGAGCCTTGTCGCGATCACGTATGTCTACTTTCTCATCTTCGCCCAGTTCGCATTTCTGAAGCGGCTTGCGATCCTGGGCGTGGGAGATGAGCACCTGAAGCCCGTGATGGCAGCAATGGCTGCAGGTGGCATCCTGACGAGCCTGCTCGCGCCGAGGCTCAGCCTTTGGCCATCGGCGAGCTTGCGGCTCCGCACAGGGCTCATCACTTGTGGCCTCGCGGCATTCCTGGCGCTTCTACCACTCGGGTTCCCCGCGGCCGCGGCTTTGGCCTTTCTTATTGGTGCGGGGCTCGGACTCTTCACCGTCACCCTGGTTACGCATCTGCGCCGATTCGCGGGCGATCGCAATCCGCTCTTCGCCGTCGGCGCGGGAACGGGTGTTGGCTATCTTGTGTGCAACTTTCCCCGCTTCTTTACCGCCTCTGCGGAATTGCAGGCGCTATCGGCGGGCGGTCTGTGCCTCCTTGGTATCGGCATTACACTTCTATCCCCGCCTGTGCGGGTTGAGTCGCGAGAGATTCCGCCGCAATCGCCGATCTCGTTTTATCGCGTTCTCGCAGGCTTCACCGCGCTGGTCTGGCTGGACTCGGCCGCCTTCTTCATCATCCAAAACACGCCGTCGTTAAAGGCCGGAACCTGGCAAGGAACGCTGCATCTCTGGATAAACGGTTTCCTGCATCTAGCTGCAGCGCTGGCAAGCGCATGGCTCCTGCGGCGCAAGGGCCTTTCGCCTGTGCTCACCGGCTCATTTTTCGCGCTCGGCGCGGCGTGCCTGCTCCTGCTCGATCCCGGCCGCGCACAGCTCGCTTCTGTCTTCTATCCCATCGGCGTCTCGCTCTATTCCGTCGCGCTGGTCGCGTACCCATCGTTAATTGCTCCGGCCGCTTCCGTTCGGGAGCGAGGTCGGATGGCCGGTTGGATCTACGCGATTGCCGGCTGGACGGGCTCTGCGATGGGAATCGGCATGGGCCAGAATCTTGGCCATGTTCCGCCCGTCTTTGTCGCCATTGCCGGTGTGGCTGTTTTGCTGCCGCAATGTATTACCATCTTTCGCAAACGCGCCCGCGAATTTGCGCTCACGGCCGCGGTGCTACTTGCAGCTTTTTTCGCCGACCAGCTTCTACGCCCGGTCGATGCGTCACCGCAACTTACGCAGATCGAGCGCGGACGGCAGGTCTACATTTCCGAAGGCTGCATTCACTGCCATACCCAATATGTCCGGCCCAACTCTTCCGACGTCCTGATGTGGGGACCCGTCGAGCCGGTCGAAGAGGTGCGCGCAGAACAGCCGCCGCTCATTGGCAATCGCCGTCAGGGTCCCGATCTGACGAACATTGGCGCGCGCCGCTCGCCCCTGTGGCTCAAAGCTCATTTCTACAATCCGGCCCAGGTCAGCGGATCATCCGTCATGCCCTCGTATGGTTTTCTCTTCCGCGATGAGCGGGGCGATGATCTTGTCGCTTACCTCGAAAGCCTGCACACAGAAGGCACAGCGCAACACACCGCAGAGGAAATAGAATGGCAACCCACTACCACAGCGCTCGCGCAGGCCAATCTGGCCGACGGCAGACGCCTCTACCAGCGCGACTGCGCCAATTGCCACGCAGCAGACGGGCCTACGCGCCGCGCCTGGCAAACGAGCTTCAGGCAGCTCCCTGCCAATCTTGCAGAGGGGCCATACCTTTATCTGCCACCTTCAGATTCCCAGCAGCAGCGCATGATTCATCTTGCGCAGATCGTCAAATTTGGTATTCCCGGAACCGATATGCCAGGGCACGAGTATCTGTCCGACGCCGACATTGCCTCCATCAGTCTTTGGTTGTCGCAAGTCATCGCACAACGCAGTCAACCACCGCAGAACTCATTCCACTCAGGAGAAAAACCATGAAGCCGTACGCACCAGCGCTTCTTTTCGCCATCCCGCTCGCATTGGTTTCTGGCGCGCTCGCGCAGCATCAAAGCTTTAAAGTCAATCCGGATTCCAGCCAGGTGACTTTCACTTTGGGCGGTAACACACACCATGTGCAAGGGACCTTCCATGTGCAAAGTGGGTCGATCGACTTCGACCCCCGCGCTCAAAAGATCTCCGGCTCTGTGGTTGTTAACGCCGCCAGTGGCAACAGCGGCGAACCGAGTCGTGACAAGAAAATGAATTCAGACGTGCTGGATACGGACCACTTTGCCGAAGTGACATTTGCGCCCAGCAGCTATCAGGGAACCATCGCGCCCTCTGGCGACTCTACGATCCAGGTCTCTGGGATCTTCACGCTGCACGGCACGCCGCACGACCTCACACTCCCCATGCAGATTCATATCGATGGAGCGAACCTGACCGCGAAAGGCCACTTCACGGTTCCTTACGTGAAGTGGGGACTCAAAGATCCCAGTATCTTTGTTCTCAAGGTGGCCAAAGAGGTCGATATCGACCTGACTTTGAGCGGTCGCTTGACTTCCGGCAGTTAGGTTTTCCATTGTTTGTAGTTGCATCAATGGTTGGTACCCAGGTCTCGATTCTGACACCTGGCATCCTGCGGCGCTCAACCACAAAGGATGCAATCAGCAGGTGAGAGATGTGGGAGCCGTGAAATGTTGACGCATTACAGCCACATCCGCACTGAAGCGAAGCGGAAGGCGGTAGCCGCCCTTGATAATGTCACAATTACGTCACAATTGCGGAATTGGAAGGCCAATGCTGATGACTAGAAAAAGCTAGAACTTAAACAAATTAAATACTTTAAAATGGTCGGGACGGGCAGATTTGAACTGCCGACGGCTCGGCTGCGACGAGCGCCCCTCGCAGGCGATACTCGTGCTCCGCGCTCTCGCGCTGCGCAAGGTTGGGGTGCTTCATGGATCGGCAGTTCTTTCCTGCCTTCGTGAAGCCTTATGGGGAAGATTCAGAGCGGAAATGGTCGGGACGGGCAGATTTGAACTGCCCACCCCTCGCACCCCAAGCGAGTGCTCTACCAGGCTGAGCCACGTCCCGACATGTAGCAGTTCTCCAATTGGCGCAGAGCGGAGCCGCAATCTTTAAGCGGCTTTTCCTCAAGAAAACGCCGCATCGCACCGCTCTCAAGACTCCACGAAAATTGGAAAACCGCCGTAACGCAGCCGGCTCTTGTCGAGCCGGCTTTTGGGGTCCTTGATTAGTTTACACCGATGCGACCGCTCCTGGACGGTGCGCGGCGCTACTTCTCTGGCGGCACGAACTCCGCGGGCAGGGCCGAGCCGGAGCCGAAGAAGAACTCCTCCATCTGCTCGATGAGGAACTGCTGCGCCTGAGGCAGCCAGGGCTGCAGGCGGTACTCGTTGAGCAGCATCTTCTGGCGGTTGAGCCACTCGTCCCAGGCTGCCTTGGAGACGTTTTTATAGATTTTCTGGCCAAACTCGGAGTCGAAGGGCGGTTCGTCGAGGCCCTCCATCTCCTTCTTGTAGCGAACGCAAAAGACAGTGTGCGCCATGCGAATTGCTCCCAGATGTCATTGTAACTGGACAGCGGGAGGATCCCGGCTTGCGGGGGTTGGCTTGCGATGCCCGCGACCGGCGATCAGGCTTCCCGCAGCGGCGCGGCTTGAGCAAATGTGACCAGACCGATGCTCTCGACGAGGACAACAATCATACTGGCGCTTGATCTGCCTCCCGGAAGCAGTCGAATTTCGAGCGGGCGCGGAACGAGCAGCCCTGTCCAAAAGGAGCACCCATGTCCGATGTGAATGTGACCGGCCTCAATGTGTCTGGCCTCTCTGACAACGTCGCCGGCGGCCTTTCCTATATCACGATCATCCCGGCAATTGTGTTCCTCATCGTTGAGCCCTACAAGAAGAGCTCGTTTGTTCGCTTCCACGCCTGGCAGTCGATCTTCTTTTTTGTTGCCTGGGCCGTAGTGCATATTCTGGTCCAGGTGGTGCAAAACCTGGTTCCAACCGTCGTCTTCCTTACCTTGACGCTGTGGCAATTGGTGGATCTCGCCTTCTTTGTCGTGCTGGTGATCGTGTTCGTCAGCGCTTTCAACGGCAAGCGCTCTATGCTGCCCATCATCGGCGGATTGGCAGAGAAGCAGGCCAACGGGTAAATTCCTTCCGCAGTACCGAGTGCAGGAACGGCCTCCGTATGGAGGCCGTTTTCGTGCGTGCCACCTGCCCTTCCCGCCGTGATACTTCGCGCCTGCAGATCTGGCTCGCGACCTCGCGCAGAAATCCTCTTGACAAGGCGTCCGGCTGGCAGTTGTTCTACTTGCAGCCCGGATGTACGCTTCGCGGCGCGGCGCGGTGATGAGCGGCATGCGGGCGGTGCGTAACCACGATGCGGCGCAGCGCGCGCCCGGCACGGTCCCCGAAAGGAGATGCCATGGCAAAAACGGATGCTGCCGAAGGCGCTTTCGTCCTCTCGGACCCCGTGGCCGGCGCCCTTGCCTATTTCACATTTATCCCGGCGATTCTGTTCCTGGTGATGGAGCCGTACAAGAAGAATTCGTACGTGCGCTACCACGCGTGGCAATCGATCCTGCTGTTCACGGCGGCCTTCGGGGTGACCCTGGTGCTGGCCTTTCTGTTGGTGTTCGCGCTGCTATTCGCGCCTCGCCTGTACCTTGTGGCGTGGCGGGTGATCGACCTGTTCTGGATTGCGGTGTGGATGGTGTGCGTGGTGAATGCAGCGCTGGGCAAGCGGTTCAAGCTGCCCGTGATCGGGGAGCTTGCCGAGCAGCAGGCGAAGAAGTAAGCGCGTGATTTCGCTTGACAAGCGTGGGCGAGTTGCTGTGTTCTGGTGCCCTCAGTTCAGCGCCAGACCCGTGGGCTGCGAAAATGGGGTTTTTCTGTTCGCAGACGGGGCGGGGCGTTCTTCCTCTCAGAATGATTTCACCAATAAGGAGTTGCCATGGCTGATCCGAATGCAGTTGGGTCTAACACGGGGCTCTCCGACGACGTCGCGAGCGGACTTGCCTACCTAACCTTCATCCCGGCAATCATCTTTCTGGTGGTTGCACCTTACAGTACAAATCCCAAAGTGAAATTCCACGCCTGGCAATCGATCGCTCTTGCCATCGCCGGCTTTGCCATCTCGGTGGTTCTTAGGGTCATTTGGATGATGCCGGGCGTCAGTTATCTCTATCTCATCCTGGACCCGCTTGTATGGCTTGCGTTCCTCGTTGTGGTGCTTATCGCGATGATCCAGGCGTTTCAAGGCAAGCGCTTCAAGATTCCGATCATGGGCGATTTTGCCGAGAAACAGGCTAACAAGTAGGCGCAGCTGTCCTGCGAACTAGTCTTTCATTATCCGCGGCGATGCCTTGCTGGCTTCTTGCCGCGCCGGGCTTCTTTTTTGGCGCGTTTCTTTGCCTTGGATGAAGGCGGCGTGGGCTTGCGCCCGGTGAGAGGAAGCTCTTCCTCGACCAGCGCGAACTGCAGCTTGCGCTCCTGGGCGAGGATACGGTCGAGGATGACCTGGAAGCGGTCGCCGGCGCGGAAACGGCGGCCGGTGCGCTCGCCCACGATCTCGTGGGTGTTTTCGCGCCAGGTATAGCGGTCGCCGCGAAGGGTGTCGATAGGGACCAGGCCCTCGACGAAAAGGTCGGTGAGCTCGACGAAGAGGCCGTATTTGGCGGGGTTGAGTACGAGAGCGGCAAACTCGTCGCCGACACGGTCCTGCATGAAGCGCACTTTCTTCCACTCGACCAGCTCGCGTTCGGCGTCGGCGGCGCGGCGTTCGGCGGAACTGGATTCGTCGGCGATCTGGGCGAGCTCGGCTTCCGGTATCGGTGGATCCCCTTCCCACCCTGTCCGCTCCGTTTGTTCCAAACGACGCGGATAGGATGGGGCCCCCCCAGATCCCACCTTAGCTCGCCCTTCGGACTCGCGAAGGTGGGGCACCCTGTTTTGCGGGTGGGAGGCGTCATGGGGGTGCGACCAGGGCGACGCGAGGCGAGCCTGGGTGACGGTTCTGCGGCCGGAGACGCCGGCGCGCAGCAGAGCCTTGGTAATGCGGTGCACGATGAGGTCGGGATAGCGGCGGATGGGCGAGGTGAAGTGGGTGTAGGTGGGCGCGGCCAACGCGAAATGGCCTTCGTTGACCTCGGAGTATCGCGCCTGGCTGAGAGAGCGCAGCATCAAGTAGCTCAGAATGCGCTCTTCCGGCTTGCCCTCGATGCGCGCAGCGAGCTTTTGATACATCTTTGGCGTGACGGCGATGTCTTCAGGGACCTCGTGCTGGCGGGGATTGCGGCCGCGGCCGTGAGATTCGCGGCGCTCGGCGCGAAGTTCCACGCGTTTTACGGGCAGTGGTCCAAGACCAAGAGAATAACCAAAGCTGGCGGCCAGCTCTTCAAACTGAACGACGCGGCGCGGTTCGGGCTTCTCGTGGATGCGATAGAGCGAGGGCACGCCGAGGTCTTCGATCCAGACGGCCACGCACTCGTTGGCGGCGAGCATGAACTCTTCAATGAGGCGGTTGGCCCAGGTGCGCTCGGAGCGGGTGATGCCGCGCATCTCGCCGTGCTCATCGAACTCGATGACGGGCTCGGGCAGATCGAAATCAATGGACCCGCGCTCCTCGCGGCGCTGGTTCATGAGGACGGCGAGTTTCTTCATGCGCTCGCATTCGGGAACCAGTTGTTCGTAGCGGGTGCGAGTCTCCGGATCACCCTCGAGAATTGCGTGAACCTCGGTATAGGTCATGCGTGCGGCGGAGCGGATGACGCCTTCGACGATTTCGAAGCTTTGAATGCGGCCCGCGGAATCGAGCTGCATGATGCAACTGAGAACGAGACGGTCTTCGTGCGGGCGGAGACTGCAGATATCGGTAGAGAGCTCCTGCGGCAGCATGGGAATGGCGCGATCGGGGAAGTAGACGCTGGTGCCGCGCAGACGGGCTTCGAGATCGAGCGCGGAGTTGGGTTGGACGTATTCGGACACGTCGGCGATGTGGACCTGGAGCTCGTAGCCGCCGTGGGCACGTTGGGTGACGAGGACGGCGTCATCGAAGTCGCGGGCGGTTTCGCCGTCGATGGTGACGACGGGCAGCTCGCGAAAGGTCCTGCGGACGGCAGCCTTTTGGTCAAGATGAATGACTGATCGGGCTTCGGCGAGGACATGCTCGGGAAAGACGCGCGGCAGCTGGTGCTTGCGGATCATCATTTCCACGTCGACGCCAAAATCATCGTGAGCCCCGAGGATTTCGATGACGCGGCCAATGGGGGGACGCGTGGGCGTGGGCCAACTGGTGATCTCCGTGTCCACCACGAGGCCCTCCGGGCTTTCGTGTTTTGGAGGAGCGAGTGCCTCACGGCCCAGAACGCGATGCGGCGTTGGTGCTGCGGCGGGAGGGATTTCCGCGCCGGGAGGAATGACGATGGGCTGGGTCATGCGCTCGTCGAAGGGAATGACGATGTTTTGCCGTTGACCGCGAGCGGGATCTGCGTAGTGAAATGTGCCGACGACGGTGGGGTTGCGGCGTTCCAAAATGCGAACGATGCGGCCCGACATGCGGCCGTCGGCCTTGGGCGGGTCGACGTCAACCAGGACCTGGTCGCCCTGCATGGCGCCGCCGATCTCATTGGGCGGGATGAAAATATCGTCAATTTCCGCTGCCCGCCCGGCGCCGGATTGGCGATTGGGCCGGACGAAATTGGGCCGCACGAAGCCGTAGCCGTCGCGGTGCAGATCGAGACGGCCGGAGAGCAGGTTGCCGCCCGACGCGGAGCTCGAGCGAGAGGGCGCGCTGGGAAGGCTCCAATGCTCACGATCGAGCTGAACGAGCTGGCCGCGGAGGGAGAGGCGGGCCAGTTGCTCGAGAAGAAGCCGGCGCTCGCGCCCGCCGCCCAGGCCCAGTTCGCGGACCAATTGCTTGTAGCCGGCCTTGCGTCCCGCCGAGGCAGCGATGTGCGCCACGAGTTCGCGATCGGTCATATGCCAAGATTACGGCGGTTCTCCAATTCATGTGAAGTCTTGAGGACCGTGCAATGTGGCGTTTTCTTAAGGAAAACGCCACTTGAGGGTCGTGGCTCCGCTCTACACCAATTGGAGAACCGCTATCGAGCCTGTTCTTCACTTTCGCGCAGGCCAAAGTCAATAGCAGGCTCCAGGCAACTAGGAAGGCAACATACAGACGCCGCGGAGAGGGCGCAGGAATTTGCACTTTGCCGTAGAATGAGTGGGACGGACGATCCTGGGGAAACGGACGTTCGGTTTGTCCCGCTTTCGGCCGCAAGGCGATGGCTGCGCGCAACCTATGGTGCAGCGAGAAAAATTTTGCTTTTTGGGCTCAGGCCATTGGCGTAGCCTTGGCATCCCCCCAGTCCTGATCGGACAGAAAAGGAATTACCTTGAGCGCTATGTGGAAACCAAGTCAGAACGAGCCAATCCGTGCCACAACGAACCCGGAACCGCCGGCCCCTGTGCACGCGGCGCCGAGTGTCGAGTCAGCAAACCGCAATGCGGCGCCTGCAGGCGACCAGGCCGTGATCAGCAAGGGTCTGTTTGTGAAGGGAGAAATCTCCGGCACCGAATCCCTGTATATCGACGGCAAGGTGGAAGGGGCGATCAACCTGCCCGGCAACCGCGTGACCATCGGCCGCAACGGTCAGGTGGGCGCCAACGTGACCGCGCGCGAAGTGGTGGTAATGGGCAAGGTGCGCGGCAACGTGTCGGCTTCGGACCGCGTGGACATCCGTGCCGAAGGCGCGTTGAGCGGCGATGTTGCCGCGGCGCGCATCAGCATTGAGGATGGCGCGTTCTTCAAGGGCGGGATCGATATTCGCAAAGCCGATGCCAAGCCGGTGCAGACGCATGTCACGCCGGTTCCGGGCCAGGTTGCGAGCACGGCCGCGCCCGAGCCGCCCAAGCCTCTGCAGTAAGCGCTGCAACGCACGAGTTAGCTCGCGAGAGCGCCTTTGCCTGGCAAAGGCGCTTTTGTGTTTGCGTGCAAGGCGCACGGCGGGAAGAAGCGTTCCAGTGAGAGCATATTCTGGCGCTGCGAGGTTGCGGCAGCGCCGGTGGCCCGCAGCGAGGTCGCACGAAGCGATTCTCAGGCCAGACCGATGCGGCGCAGGGCGACGCGGGGCAGGGCGGAGCCGGATTTTTCAAGAGTCCACCTGACGATGAGGGTCCAGAGGGTGACGCCTGCAACAAGGATGACGGCGTCGGTCAAAGAACGGGCATGGCGGAGCGCGGCCAGCGCCGGTAGATGGCGGGAGAGATCGCCGAGTCCCCAGGCAAGCAGACCCGTACCGGCGCCACCGCTGCAGGCAGCCAGAAGGCAGCGGCCCATCTCGGCATAATCCAAACTGGCTAGGGAAACCATGCGCCGCTGATGCAAAAGCAGCGCGATGGTGAGGGTTTGCAGCGCGATGCCCGCGTCGGAGGCGAGCGCCAGACCTGTGGCGCCGCGCCAGTGAAAGAGCGAGTTGTAGATGGGCAGCGAAACCGCGGTGACGATGGTGCTGACCACCATGGGCGCGAAGGTGACTCCGGCGGCGTAGAAGGCGCGCGCGTAGATGGTCTGCGCCGACCAGAGAAACATGGAGACGGAGAAGATGGCGAAGTAGAGGCTGCATTCGCGCGCGTCGGCGGCCGAGAAGCGCCCGCCGGTAAAGACGAGGTCGATGGCCGGCCAACCCAGCGCCACCATGCCCGAGGCGGCGAGCAAACCGAGCGAGGCTACGCGCGAGACGGAGTCGGCAACGCCGGTGGCGAACTCGTAGTGACGGTCACGCGTCCAGAGGCTGGCGAAAAATGGCATGGATGCGGCGCCGGCGGCCTGGGCCAGCATGGACATTGGCGCGGCGAAGAGCTGTTTGGCGTAGCTCATGAGCGAAACCGCGCCGCCGATGGTGGAGGCGAAATGCGCGATGATCCAGTTGTCGGCGGTGACGAGCGAGACGCCGGCCATAAGAGGCAGTGAGAGGCGAACCCATTCGCGCAAGCCGGGATCGCGCCAGTCGAGAATCC
>Ga0181524_10004623_pt1 | contig 12638 bp, 7 predicted proteins | sample PEATcosm2014_Bin_34_FD_119761 | JGI IMG/M metagenome (GOLD analysis project Ga0181524, IMG submission 119761) | Peatland microbial communities from MTU Mesocosm Facility, Houghton, MI, USA - PEATcosm2014_Bin05_60_metaG | ecosystem: Environmental > Terrestrial > Soil > Wetlands > Peat | place...
AACGCTGGATCGTCCAGCGCTTGGACTACCTCACCCCAGCCCAGGCCCGCCAGCAGCTCCTTGCGCTTGGAGCCGCTGCATGAATACACTCAATTCACTGTCCAACAATTCCGGCGCTAAACAAACTTTACACATTTCTAGAGAATTTGGACCAAGATGCCCCAAATTGAGACTCGAAGCTGTTGCACAAACCAGTTTTCACTCAATAGAATCAATAACTTGGCTCGGTTATGCAATAGGCTCTCATTGAGTCCAAAAGGATCAGGGCCGCGGCTTCAAGTACGAACTTGGTGACCGGATTCGAGGACTAACCAGACTTAGTCCGCGGACTACTGGAGGACTATTTTAGGACCTAGGTCCTTGGGCTATCCGCAGCTCTCCATATCGACGGGTGCACTGCGACCAAAGCCACCTTTCGACCGTAGTGCCGAATTTATCCTGCATTGGACCTAGCGCTTTTTCCCACACGATAAATACTCACAGTTCAAGAGGGGATAGCGATGGTCAAGACATTCCGAATTCTCATTGCGAACCAGCCGAAACTGATGAGAGAGCTGCTTCTAGAGATGCTCACAGAAGAATCCTGGATCGAAATCGTTGGGCAAGTGGCACAAGAAGCGGAAATTCCCGAGTCGGTGCGCAAGACGGCGCCGGATCTCTTGGTGGTTACAGCAGACAAACCGGGCAAGCGCCCCGCGATCTGCGACGAACTGCTTCGCGAGTACCCGGCACTGCACATCATCGCGGTCGCTTCCCACGAAAATTACATCGTTTGTTATTGGGCGTCGCTCGATATTCATGCCGCCGACATCGAATCATCGGAACAGGGTTTCCTTGGCGCCGTGAAAAAAGTGGCTGGGATTGCGATTGAGAGCAGGGAGATCAACTGAGGGGAGTGTATCAACATGCTCAAAGCCGGCAAGATCACCAGGCTGTTCGTTCCCTTCGTTGTCTTGGCCTTCTGTGTTTTCGCACAGTCACAGGAGACCGATCGCCAACCACACCCGTCCAGCGGGGCATCACGCATTGGCAACCAGGAGGTTTCTGAACTCGAGAATAGGAATCTCTTGCGCGTCGCCGCGTCCCCTTCGCAAATTCAGGATGTACTTATGAACGAACCGGGAATCCTGGTGGAGTTGAAGCGATGGGTTGCCAGGGAGGCGAGTGACAACGGACAGATCGTTAGCGACGGCGATCTTACCGATAGCGCCATTTTTAACCGATTGACGACCGATACGGCGTTTCGCTCGGTCGCTACCCGCTTGGTGCAGCGGTATGGCTACTTGCGACCAAACGTAAATCCCGGCTCCGAGATAGGGAAGGAGCAGGACCTGCTCATCAAGGAGCGCGTAAGGCGCCTCGTACAGATCGAAGCCCAAGAAGACGCCGAGTCCATCAAGCCCCTGAAAACGGAAACAAGCGAAGCAAGAGCTGTTCCTTGCGATTTGAATGAGGACAGAGACTGCTTGCAGGGAGCGCCATCTCGCCCGAGGCGCGCCATCTCAACTCCCGAGGAAAACACTCCACAGAAAGAGCCGCCTTCCAATGATTCCAACGAAGGCCAGCCGCTGACGCCATCTCCACGCATCATGCAAACGGACGTTAATTCAGAGGGTGCGCCGTTCGGCGGAGCCGCGGATGGCAACGTTTCGTTCCAGAGCGTCTCCAACCCGATGAGAAAACAGGGTGATCAGAGCTTCAATGGGAATAGGTCTCCAGATTCATTGAACACTTTTCCTATGGAGCAGCCGCGTGGGGGAACGATCCCTGGGTCGGGGACCGGGTCTTCCGCCGGGGAAGCCAGCTTGTCGATGAGCGCGAAGCCCGAGTTGGGTGCGGGAGCTATCTCGCGCCGTGAATCAAGACTCGCGAAGGATCGTGAACTGTCATCCGGAGGGATGGTACACTGGCCGAATCCCTACGCAGATATTCCGTCCTTGTATGACCTATACGTCCAGGCGCCGTGGTGGGATCGTCCCCCGCAACGCTTCGGGACGGAAGTTTTTAGAGACGGGCTGCGCGATCCCCGTGGCATTCCTATGGATCTGCCGGTGGGGCCCGATTATGTGGTCGGCCCAGGAGACAGCTTGTCCATCGACCTTTGGGGAGGAGTTTCAACAAAGCTGGTGCGCGTTGTGGATCGGCAAGGGAGGGTCACGCTTCCTGAGGCGGGGCCGTTGCTCGTGAGTGGCAGGTCGCTTGGCGAAGTGCAGCAAGCCGTTCAAACAGCGATTGGGACACAGTATCGCGACACCTCAGCCGATGTATCCGTGTCACGGTTGCGCACAATTCGCGTCTACCTAGTGGGAGAAGTCGAGGAGCCCGGCGCTTACGATATCAGTTCGCTCTCAACCGCGCTGAACGCGCTTGTGGCCGCGGGGGGAGCAACGCCGCGGGGATCTCTGCGTTCTCTGAAGCACATGCGCGGACGACAGGAACTGGAGGAGATCGACGCGTACGATTTGCTTTTGCACGGTGTCACTCCGGACGCAAAGAGGCTGGAAAACGGCGACACCCTATTGGTGCCGCCGGTGGGGCCGCAGGTCACGGTGACCGGAATGGTGAGGCGTCCGGCGATTTACGAGTTGAACGGTGAAAAGACGGTCGCGGATGTGCTGGATCTTGCCGGGGGCATCCTGCCGGCGGCGGCTTTGCGGCACGTCGAGGTGCAACGTCTCGAAGCGCACGAGAAGCGCACCATGTTGAGTCTGGATCTGTCGGTTGACAACTCCGCACCAGCCCAACTTGCCTCTTTTAAGATTCAAGACGGCGATGAAATTCATATCTTCCCGATCGCACCATACAACCAGGACACCATTTATCTACAGGGACACGTGCTGAGGCCCGGGCGGTACTCCTACCATGATGGAATGAGACTGACCGATCTCATCGCATCGTATAAAGAAATCCTTCCTGAGCCGGCAGCGCACTACGGGGAAATCGTTCGCCTCAATCCACCCGATTTTCACCCCAGCGTTGTGAGTTTTGACCTGGCTGCAGCGATGAAGGATCCAGGGACGGCCCCAAAGTTACAACCGTTAGATACAGTGCGGGTCTTCAGCCGGTTTGATTTTGAACCAGCTCCGACAGTCTCTGTCACCGGAGAAGTGCGCTCGCCCGGCACCTACAGAACTTCGGGGCAGGCCTCGCTGCGCGACGCTGTGTATCTCGCTGGGGGCCTCACGCCCGATGCCGCGTTGGACACGGCTCAACTGTTCCGACTCAACGCTGACGGCAGTTCGAAGATCTACGCCGTAAATCTTGGGGAAGTTTTGAAAGGAACTACAGCCGACAACATTTTGCTGCAGCCCCGTGATCGTCTCCTTATCCACAGGAACACGTCCCGGGTGGAACCCAGCACGGTCGAGATCACCGGTGAAGTGGCAAAACCGGGGCGGTATCCCTACGCAGAGAGCATGCACGTCGAGGATCTGATTCGAGCCGCGGGTGGCCTGAAACGCAGCGCTGATACCCACACTGCGGACTTGACGCGGTATGCTGCCTCTGGCGGTTCCTCAGAGCAGTTGCAGATATCGCTGGCATCCCTGCAGAACGGCAATGCGAGCGAGGACGTACCGCTGCATCGCGGGGATATGCTGACAATTCGCCAGGTCTCGGGATGGAAAGATGTCGGGGCAGCCGTGACAGTCAGCGGTGAGGTCATGCATCCCTCCACGTATGGCATAGAACCCGGGGAACGGTTGAGCTCTATGCTTGAACGAGCCGGAGGCTATACGAAGCAAGCCTATCCCTACGGTGCGGTACTGATGCGGCGGGAAGTACGAGAGCTGGAAACCCAAAATCAAATGGAGCTCATTGCTCGAATGAGGGAGGAGAGAACGCAACTCATGACACTGCCGGAGGCGGACATCAATCAGAAGAATGCCAAACTCAATGCTCTTGCACGAACCGATACAACGATAAGTCAACTTTCCACAAATCTTCCGATCGGCCGCGTCGTAATCCACATTACGTCTGACATCATTACATGGAAAAATACGCCGACGGATGTCGCCTTGCGTGATGGTGATGTCTTGGTGATTCCAAAGAAGGCAAGCGTCGTGATGGTGAACGGGCAGGTATTCAATCCGACGGCGATCAGTGCCCAACCCGGACGATCCGGGAAGTGGTACTTGAGCCAGGCCGGCGGGTTAACACCGATTGCTGACAAGAAGGGGGTTTTCGTAATCCGGGCCGATGGGTCTGTAATCTCCTCGAAGAACAACGGCGCAAGCTGGTGGTCGGGGGATCCGCTGAGTGCCACGCTGCGACCGGGAGATACAGTCATAGTCCCTGAAAAAACACCGAAAATTGGAGGCATAAACTGGACGGCAATCATGCAGACGGCGCAGGTCGCTTCTTCGATTGCTATCGCGGCGGCTTATATCCATCCGTAGTTGAGAAAGGGGCTGATGCCAAGAAGGGCACACGTCGTCGCATGGTTAGCGCTGAGTCTGACCTTGGCGGGAAACGTCATAGCTTTGCCCCAAGAGCTTGAAAAGCAGGAGAAAGCGGTGGAAGCCAACAAGAGCGGAGAAATGCAGCAGGAACAGAAGCCCAAGGCAGCGGCCGGTACCAACGACAAAGACAAGGGTACCTCACTGACGTTGCCCCATAACGCCAAGCAATTTGGGGAGAGGTTCTTGCTTGACCAAGAAGAAATCTGGACCAGCCCCACTCGTCTTCGTTGGCCGGATGCGAACTGGTTGTTACCGCTTAGTGGTGTCACTGCAGGCATGTTCGTGACGGACGCCGAGCTGAGTCGCCATATCTCGCACAATCCAACGACGCTTAGCCACTACAATACTGTCTCGAATGCGGCGGTTGCTTCGCTTATTGGCGGTGCGGGGGCCATGTGGCTGTTCAGTTATCCGAAACACGAACAGCACTGGCGCGAAACCGGCTTCCTGGCTGGAGAGGCCGCTTTCAACAGCTTGGTGGTTGTCGAAGCGATGAAATATCCGCTGGGGCGTCAGCGGCCTTTCCAGGGAGACGGCAGTGGAGAGTTTTTCAAGGGAGGCGACTCATTTCCGTCGGAACATTCTGCGGCCGCATGGGCAGTGGCGGGCGTCGTGGCACATGAGTATCCGGGACCGCTGACAAAGATTCTGGTCTATAGCCTGGCCTCCTTGGTAGATTACTCGCGCTATCGGGCGCGACAACACTTTCCATCGGACATTCTCGTCGGCAGCGTCATCGGCAACATGGTTGCTGAGAATGTCTACAATCGACACCACGATGCAGAGCTCGGTGGGAGTTCCTGGGACCCCTTCCGGAACTTCCTCCGCGAAACCCACCCAACTTCAAGAGCCAATATGGGATCACCCTATGTGCCCCTGGATAGCTGGGTATATCCCGCGATTGAGCGATTGATGGGACTCGGATTGGTCGACAGCGGTTTCCTGGCACATCGCCCGTGGACGCGATGGGAGTGTGCGCGATTAGTCGCGGAAGCGGGCGATCGCGTGGATGATTCCGATGTGGAAGCCAGCAGGGTTTACACAGCGTTGCAAGAGGAGTTTCGGAGTGAACTCGGACCACCTACAGGAGGTTTGAACGTTCAACTCGATTCGGTCTACACGCGATTGACGGGAGTCTCTGGGCCTACGCTCGGTCGAGGCTGGGAGAGTTACGATTTCGGGCAGACCTTCATTAACGATTATGGCCGGCCTTATGCCGATGGGGCAAACGCGATCGTGGGCTTTTCTTTGTATGCCACGGTAGGTCCTTGGGTTGGCTCCGTCCAAGCTGAGTATGAGCACGCACCGTCGGCGCCGCCACTGACGTTGTCTGAGCGGACGTTCATACCAACCGTTTCTGGCCTACAAAGCGAGGGAATTTTACCCGCCACGCCATTTCCGACCGCGAACGATGGTCGCCTGATCGAGGCCTATACAGGTTTGCAAATCTCGAATTGGCTGGTGAGTTTCGGTCCCCAAGCGATGTGGTCCGGCCCCACCGAGGGCGGGGCGATGTTGCTGAGTACCAATTCGCAGTCAATTCCCATGTTCCGGATCACCCGAGTCACACCAGTGAACGTCCCCTTGTTCTCGAAGCTGTTCGGTCCAGCGTGGTTCGAGTTTTTCTTCGGACGGCTGTCGGGACAATATTTCTTTAGGACCCCGACTGAAATCATCGGGAATTACCTGGATCCACTGCAGAATCAGCCCTACATTCACGGCGAACGAGTTAGCTGGAAGCCCACACGCAACTTCGAGTTTGGAGTGACTCGTACAGTGGTCCTTGGTGGTGGTGATATTCCGATGACCCTCGGTTACTTCGGGGGAAGTTTAGCGGATAGGGGTGAGCACAATCCTGTGAAGGGCACACCATCAGATCCGGGCAAGCAGGCATCCGGACTTGATTGGAGTTACCGCCTGCCCCTGATGCGACGTTGGATCACGTTTTATGGCGATGCCTTTGCTTGGGACCAAGACAGCCCCATTGCATACTGGGATCGTTCCGCGATTAGTGCAGGACTGTATTTTTCGCACCTTCCGAAACTTCCGAAACTTGATTTCCGCGTCGAGGGTGTGTACACCGATGTTCCCGCGGGGGGCGCCATCGGTCACGGCTTTTATTATTCGAGTGGCGCCAGCCCTTACCTGGACGGTTACACGAACGGTGGAAATCTGATCGGTAGTTGGATTGGGCGCGACGGTCAGGGCGCGCAGGCATGGACCAACTACTGGTTCACGCCCAAGAATCGGCTCCAACTCTATTTTCGACACCTAAAAGTGAGCCAGCAGTTTCTTCCTGGCGGCGGAACACTGACAGATTTTGGCCTGCACGGAGACCTCTGGACGAGCCTACGTTGGGGATTTTCGGCGAATGTGCAATACGAGACATGGACATTCCCTATCATTCAACCGGGTCAGCAAACCAATTTTGCGACGAGCCTGCAACTTACTTTCCGCCCGGGGCCATTGCGCATGCAGTCCATGACCCACTGAGCGAAGAGGGAGAACGGTCAAAGTGGGACAGGCAGGAACAAAGCGAACCGAAGAACAGGAGCAACAGGCTGTCGTGGGTCTGTCGGATGCGCTGGCTAAGCCGGAGCCATCAGGCCTCGAAAAGCAGTGGCTCGGTGCGCCAAGACTATTTTGGGAACGCCGGAAATTCCTTAGGAATTCCCTCGCGGTCGGCCTTTGCTTGGGTCTGCTCGTCGCTTTTCTTATCCCGGTGCGGTATGAATCCACGGTGCAATTGATGCCTCCGGATAATCAGTCGAGCAGTGGAATGGCAACGCTCGCAGCGCTATCGGCGAACAGCTCCGGCACGTTTGGAAATCTGGCCGGCGAACTTCTCGGATTGAAAGGTTCCGGAGCCCTGTTCGTCGGGATTCTGCGGAGCCAAACTGTTGCGGATCGCCTCATCGATCGCTTTGACCTTCAGAAGGTATATTCCGTAAAGCTCAAGGGAGACGCTCGCCGGAAGCTCATGGAAAATACTTCGATCTCGGAAGACAGGAAAAGCGGGATCGTCAGTATCACCACGACCGATCATGACCGGCTGCGTGCAGCGGCCTTAGCACAGGCATATGCCGAGGAACTTGATCGTCTTGTTGCTGAGCTATCCACTTCCGCGGCTCGCCGAGAGCGAATGTTTCTCGAAGAGCGCTTGGTAACCGTGAAACGGGATCTGGATCAAGCCTCGCGCGACTTTGGACAGTTTGCAAGTAAGAACACCGCGATTGACATCAAGGAACAAGGCCGGGCCATGGTGGAAGCGGCGGCACTCTTGCAGGGACAACTCATCGCTGACGAAGCCGAGCTGAAAGGGCTGCAGGAAATCTACACTTCGAACAACATCCGCGTGAAATCAACTGAGGCGCGCATCGCGGAGCTGAAGAATCAACTCGCCAAGTTAGGTGGGACGACGGGCGAACCAACACGAAATGTGAGCACCGGGGACCCGGCACAGACGAGTGATCTCGTGTACCCCACAATTCGGAAACTGCCCCTTCTCGGCATAACCTACGCGGACTTATACCGGCGCACCAAAATCGAAGAAGCTCTCTACGAAACGCTTACGCGGCAATACGAGTTGGCGAAGGTTGAGGAGGTCAAGGAGACCCCGAGCGTTAAGGTTTTGGATCAAGCGCAGATTCCGGATAGGAAATCCTTTCCGCCGCGCACGCTGATCATCATAGTTTGTGTTCTGCTCTCACTGGCCGCTGCCATGGCCTGGGAACTTTTTCATCAATATTGGCTTGCGGTGCCCGCAAACCATCCGAACAAAGCTCTTGCGGAAGAGATCTTCCGTTCCGTGGACGCAAAGATGCCCTGGGCGCCCTCGAACGGCTCGCGGGTTGGGGTTTTCTCACATCGGATCTGGATGAAGTACATCTCACGCAACGGTTCCGGAGATTCACCAGAATAACGTGAGATGGCCTGTAACGTATTGCAGTGAAAGGCATTATGGACAGAGTCAGTATGTGAGTGACGGGGCGAAGCTGTCTCCGGACACTTGCAGAACCCAGATATGACGATGCAAACTTCAGCGCCGCTGTCGCAGTTCACATCTCTGCCTGTCTTACTTTCGACTCTCACTGAGATCGAGTCGTGGTACGCCGTTCAGTCTTGTGCCCGTCATGAGAAATGCATTGCCACGGAACTGGAGAGACGCGGGGTCGAACATTTTCTTCCGCTCTACCGGTCAGCGCGGCAATGGAAGGACCGCCGAGTCCTACTCGATCTTCCACTGTTCCCTGGCTATCTTTTTGTACGATTGGCATTGAAGGAGAAATTGAAGGTGTTGCAAGTGCGAGGCGTCGTACGCTTGGTGGGGTTTTCAGGGCAGCCCTATCCCTTGCCCCCGGAAGAGATCGACGTACTGCGGGCAGGAATACTTCACGGCCTTTCCGTCCAGCCGCACCCCTTCCTGACAGTTGGATGCCGAGTCCGGGTAACAAGAGGTCCGCTGGCGGGCTTCGAAGGGATTCTGCTCCGGAAGAAAAATGTATATCGAGTGGTGTTGTCGTTGAGCTTGATCGCTCAATCCGCGACTGTCGAGGTCAGTGCGACCGACGTGCAGTCGATCTAAGCGAACCAGGAGCCGTTTGTTTCCATCATGACAAGGTGCCAGATCGCTTGTTAGCTCAGCTTCTCATTCGTGCAAAGTACGAAATCTGTCGGCTTTCGGGTCCCGGTGGTTTCGCGAAAAACGTCTCGATACTGGCCGGGGGAACGACAGCAAGCCAGGCCTTGGCGGTCTGCCTCACGCCCCTTCTAACGCGACTCTATCCGGTAGAGGATTTCGGGTATTTCCAGCTGTACCTATCGTTCATGGCTTTCGCTACGCTGACTGCAACGCTGCGATACGAACAAGCGATTCTGCTGCCGGAAGAAGAGCACACGGCACTAAATCTAGTTGTCGTAACCTTTTGCGCGGTCGTTCTCTCGTCCGCTCTGTTTGGTCTTTTGGCGTGGCGTTTGCACCAGTCCACATGGTTGCCGCGCAGTGCTGCGCCGCTGGGACCATTCTGGTGGGTTGTGGTGTTGGGCGTGTTTGGAGCAGGAGTCTATCAGACGCTGAATTTCTGGGCGCTTCGTCAAACTGCGTATAAGCGCGTCGCCGGAACAAAATTTACTCAAGTGTTCTTGCAGTTGACGACCCAAATGGGGCTCGGCCTGTCGCACGTCGGGCCTTTCGGTTTGTTGTTCGGAGATGCGGTTGGCCGAATGGGCGGAAGCTTGTCCCTTGCCCAGCTCCTTTGGTCGCGATCCAGGGAGTCATTGCGTGCCATTAGCTGGAAGACCTTGCGGAATGCCGCGGCTCGGTATTGGCGCTTCCCCCTGATCTCCTGCGGCTCAGCACTCATCAATACAGCTGGATACGCGCTGCCAGCCGTGTTGATCGCTCAGTTCTACGGGGCAAAGACACTGGGGTGGTTTGCCTTGGGTGACCGCGTGCTAGGCGCGCCGGTAATGCTGGTTGGCCAGGCCGTATCCCAAGTCTATGCTGTCGAGGCTGCCAACTTCAGCAATGCCAATCCCACGAAGTTACAAGCTCTGTTTCTAGGGTCAATTAAGCGCCTCGCACTGCTCGGCCTTGCCCCACTGTTTTTATTTCTCTTTCTTTCTCCGCTCCTGTTCGGGTTTGTATTCGGTCATGGTTGGAGAGAGGCTGGCGTTTATGCAAGTTTGCTTTCCTTCTCCTACTACTTTGCCTTCATTGTGTGGCCATTGATGCCAACTCTCAACCTTCTCGAAGAACAGTTCTGGCAACTTTCCTGGGATATAGGCCGTCTCGTGCTCACGCTTGGCTCCCTCTTGGTCGCGTATCGGCTAGGATGGAGCGCGCGGGCGGCTGTCGGGCTGTTCTCTGCTGCGATGATCGTCGGTTATCTCGTTCATCTTTTTCTCTCACGCCAGGCTATTCAACGAAGGATTCAAAGGTTTTCGGCCGTCGGGGAGACGGCAATTACGGCAAGTCAGACGGTGGCGAACCTTGGTGAGCTCTGACTCCAGTTGCAGGCATTGGGAGCTGAAATGACCGGTAATCTCGCCAAAGACGCAATCAAGCGGCGCGCGATGCTGATTTGTATCGTGATTGCTTATATCGGCTGTTTTCAGTGGATTTATATTCATTACCTCTATCCTATTTTTGGCTATTTCGGATACGACTTTAACGTGCCCGCCACGGCCCAACTATTCCTTGCGTGGTTTCTCGCTGTGCTTCCAAGTCTCTGGATGCCCATCGAGTTGACTCGGCCTTCACAGCTTATTTATTGGATTCTGTATTTGACGGTCGTTATTCCCTCTATGTTCGTGCCGATGTATGCGGGGCTGGATTCTCCGGGCGAAATCACCGTGCTAATGATCGCGCTCTGTCTTGGATTTGCCGTGGCGGGACTAAGCTACCTATTTCCTCTGCTGCCTTTGCGTTTCTATCAAGTCTCGAACCGTTCCTTCTGGCTGGGCATTGCCACCCTAGCGGGACTTCTACTTACCTGGATGGTGGCGGTCTTTCACGGTCAGATGCAACTGGTATCCTTCGAGAATGTTTATGATCTTCGCCAGTCCGCCGGAGACATTGTGGATCAGAGCTCGGCGAACTATTCCTACATGTGGCTTTCCGGCGCCATTAATCCCTTTCTGATGGGTTGGGGCCTTTTCTATAAACGGCGTTGGATTTTTATTCTTGGTGCTGCCGGCCAAGTGCTGGTTTACAGCACTCTCGCGGCAAAAAGTTGCCTCCTCTCCATCTTGTTCATGATCGTGTTCTATTTTCTATTCAAAATTCGCCGCACCGCGTTCGCATTGAAGTTTTGCCTAGTTGGCGTCTTGGTGATCGGGATTCCCTGCGTTTCGTATAGCATGGCCGGAGAAAATCCCAGTGCACTGCATCTTTTGTTCCTCGCAGTTGTCGTTCAAAGAATGTTGAGTTCGGGCGGTCTGGCGACGGCTCAGTATTACGATTTTTTCCAACGGAACCCGCTCACCTACCTGTCGCACGTCAAAGGGATAAGTTGGTTCGTACACTACCCGTATAAGTATCCGATCGGGCAGGAGATTGGCCTGGCCTATTCCGGAACGACCGATCTGGATGCAACCGCGCATTTCTGGGCTACGGATGGTCTCGAGGCGTTCGGTGTTCCCGGTATTCTCTTTGTTTCGTTAGTTTGTGCATTGCTGTTCCTAGTCCTGGATTCTGTCGCCCAAAAACACGATGTGCGTCTTACGGCTCTCTTGATCTGCTTTGCGGGCCTGAATCTTGCCAACGCTTCCATTTTCACAAGTCTGCTCTCCGGCGGTCTCGCGCTCTTGATGCTGTTCATTTACTTTATGCCTGGGACGGCTGACCAAAAATTTGGCTTAGGGGTTAAACCCATAAGGGTTGGGGAAGCCCGGTGAAGATTGCACTTATTTCTGAGGTTTTCTCAAAGCGAATGGGCTATCTCGGAAATCTTCTTCCAAAATATCTTGCGCGACAGGGTGCTGAAGTACACCTTATTACGATGGATTTGCCCCCCTACCATCATTTGAAGGACTTCCACACGACCTATTCCGGCTTCGCAGAGCACGGGGAACTCGTGCCGGGAACGATTGAGCCTTATCAAGGCTTTACACTGCATGTGTTGCCACATCGTAAGACGTTCGGTTACATGCGGATGGTCGGATTGTGCGACAAGTTGTCGACACTGCGTCCGGGCATCGTGCAAGCGACAACGGCGATCGGTTGGAACGCCTTGAACTCCGCCCTCTATCAACCGCTGGGCAGCTATAAATTATTTACTGGGTGTCATATGGCGTCCTCCGTTTTCAGTCTTGCCCGCAAGAAATCTCTCTGGTGGGACCCTGAACGGATTCAGTGCGTGGTGATGCGGAGTTTACCGGGGCGCCTGGTCAGTTTATTCACAGAGAAATGTTACGCCGCCACGGAAGACTGCGGATTGATTGCCTCAAGGTTTTTTGGTGTCCAGGCGCAAAAAGTGGAAGTCATGTATTTGGGCGTGGATACGGACTATTTTTTCCCCGTGAAAACCGATGCCGATCTGAACGAGAGAATCCAATTGCGGCAGCAGCTGGGATTTACTGACGACGAGATTGTGTGCATTTATACCGGCAAATTCACATCCGACAAGAAGGGCCACTTGCTTGCAGAAGGCGTCGCGGAGCTCCGTTCAAAGGGAT
>Ga0181524_10004626_pt1 | contig 12633 bp, 7 predicted proteins | sample PEATcosm2014_Bin_34_FD_119761 | JGI IMG/M metagenome (GOLD analysis project Ga0181524, IMG submission 119761) | Peatland microbial communities from MTU Mesocosm Facility, Houghton, MI, USA - PEATcosm2014_Bin05_60_metaG | ecosystem: Environmental > Terrestrial > Soil > Wetlands > Peat | place...
GGTCCGGGCCGCGGGTGCGGATGCCCCAGCGGGACTACCTGCTCTACGAGGGACCGATAGAAGCGGCGCTGGCAGATATCGGTGGCTGGGGCCAGACGCCGCAATTGTGGTGGCCCAAGGATCGCGCATGGTGCGTGGCATCGGAGATCGACCTCGCCTGGAGCTATGTCGGCGGCAGCGCGCGGCTCACCGGCCAGTTGAGCGACGAACGACTCGAGGTGCTACCGGCCGACACCGACGACCAGATCAGTTGGGCAGAGCCGTGGATCGAGGAGCGGGCCAAGGAGGCGGCTCAGCGACTTCGCGAGGCCGGTGAGGTGATGATCGAAACCGGGGTCGGCCTCTACCGTGCCAAGCTCACTTTTCGCCGCCTGCGGACACCACTGTTCGAGGACCGCGCCGAGTACGGCTACGGATATAGCTCACGAGGCCCCTCACCCCTGCAGGACACCGCCGGCGACGACGACCTCGTTCGTCACCTGGTCGATGGCCTCATCACCCTCGTCCGCTAACCAAGAACCACATCAGGCGCAGCACCTAACGACTCGCCCACCGGCACCAGCCCGCGTGGTCCGTGGCGCACAGAATCGGCGACCTGGGCGGCCGGAACGTACCAGCTCATTTGGCCTACGGACCGCTGGCTGTGCTCCCGTTGCCGACTGAGGAAACAAGACTCAGAAGGCTCCCGGCAAGCTTCTTGGCTCGATCCGCTCCTCTACGGCTTGGTCGCCTTCCCGGCGAACCAGGTAGGCCCCTTTGCCCCGGATCTCGGTCACCGCCTCGACGAAGCTGGTTCCTCGGTACAGCAGGCCGACACCATCGTCGGTGGCGTACCCCTCGGGCAGCACACCACCAGCGATGAGCTGTTGGAACAGCGGGCGGCGCTGGGGTTCGGAGTCGTAGTGGACTCCATTTGAGTAGGGCAGGAAGGCCAGGCCGTTGGTCACAGGGCGCAGATTTGGCCCGAACGAGTCGGTGGTGCCGCCGTAGTGCCAGCACACTGACCCGGCGGACACTCCGGCAAGCACCACGCCTGCCCGCCAAACCTCGGCGAGTGTCCCGTCGAGACCGTGAAGCCTCCAGAGAGCCAGCAGATTGGCCACGCTGCCGCCGCCGACCCAGATCACATCTTGGTCGAGCAGGAACCCTGCCACGTCATCGACGCTCGGCATCGGGAACAGGTTCAAGTGCACAACCTCGATCCCAGCCGCATGCCCGGCTTCGTCCCACAGTGCGTTCCACCCCCGCTGGTCGCCGCCGGCCGTTCCCACGTGGCACAACCGGGGACGCCGGGAGCTCACGCCGGCCAGTTCGATGGCATGAAGGACCAAGGGAGCAAAGGCCAGGTCCGTGCGAGAACCTCGCTTGACCCCTCCAGAGGTTGCAAGGATCGTCGGCAGATCAGCTGGCATCCCGTGAGCGTAGCGAACGGGCCTACTTACTCGACGGAGTCTCTCGCGCTGCTTGCCCGGGTCGGTCTTGCAGGGGTCGGGCGCTCCGGTTCGGCAGCACGACCAGCACGGCGAGCCCGGCTGCGCCGACCACGACGGCTCCGACTGTGACGGCGAGGTCGAAGCCGCTCACGAACGACTGCCGTGCGAAGCTGGCGAGCTCGGCTCCGAGCACGCCGCCAACGTGCTGGCTGACGGCGAGAGCACCTCCGAGCGAGCCGGTGATCGTGTGGAGGATCGACGCCGGCATCTTGTAGTGGGCCAGCACCGGAGCCAGCCGGTTCTGGTAGCGGGTGTTGAGGAGGCTGCCGAGAACACCAACTCCGAACGCTCCGCCGGTCTGCAACGCGGCACCGTTGGTGGCCGCGCCCACGCCGGCTTGGTCGGCCGGCAGGGAACCCATCACCGACTCGGTGCTGGGGGCGAACGCGAGGCCTACACCGAGGCCGATCAGCACGAGCGCCGGGAACACGTCCATGTACCTGTCGTGGACGGTGACTTGCGACAGAAGTCCCAAGCCGACGGCGATGATGACCATGCCTGCGAAGACAACGGGTTTGGTGCCGACAATGTGGTCCACCACGCTCGACAGGGGAGCGACGATCAGCAGGACTACAGCAATTGGCGCAATTCGCAATCCGGTCGCGAATGCCGTGTAGCCGAGGGAGAACTGCAGGTACTGAGTGATGAGGAAGAGCACGCCCATCAACGCGAACATGAGCAGTGCCATGGCCGCCATGGCGGCCGAGAACCGCCTCGACGCGAAGAATCTGACTTCGAGCATCGGGTGGGTCGAATGTCGTTCCCAGACTATGAACCCGGCAAGTATCGCCACCGCGGCCGCTATGGCGCCGAGGATCACCGGGGACGACCAGGAGCGGTTCGGTGCTTCGATGATCCCCCACAGCAGCAAGCCCATGCCCACGATTGAGAGCCCGGCGCCGATCGGGTCGGAACGCTTGGCGTTTATGTTCTTCGAGTTGGGCACGAGCCAGGTTGCAGCGAGCAGCCCGATCAGCGCGATTGGCACGTTGACGAGGAACACCGATCCCCACCAGAAGTGGGCGAGCAGCCAGCCGCCGGCCACGGGACCGACGGCGACACCGAGCCCGGTGGTGCCAGACCAGATCCCGATGGCCTGGGCTCGCTCACGGGCTTGAGTGAAGGTGTTGGTGAGGATCGACAGCGTCGAGGGCATGATGGCCGCTCCGCCGATCCCCATCAGGGCCCGTGCCGCGATGAGCCGGTCGGAGGTTCCCGAGAAGGCGGACATCGCCGAGGCTGCTGCGAAAACGAGCAGTCCTGCCATGAAGACCCACTTGCGTCCCAGACGATCGCCGAGACTGCCGGCCACGAGAAGCAGACCGGCGAAGACGATTGCGTAGGCGTCGACGATCCACTGAAGCGAGCTCGACGAGGCGTGCAAGGAGCGCACGATGACCGGCAGCGCCACATTCAAGATCGTGGTGTCGAGTGTCACCAGCAGGAGGCTCACGCAGAGCACGGCGAGAATGAGCCCACGGCCCCGGACGGGTCGTACCGGTGGGGTTCCAGGCGTCCCGGGCTGCACGGCCAGGTCTGCGGTCTTCAGACGTGAGGTATCGCCAGGCTCAGGACCGCAGACAGAGGCGCTCATCGACAGCCGGACGATTGTCGCCTGAGGGATCTCCGCGGGCCACACCTCCAGTGCCTTGTTCCCCTGTCGCGCTGTTCGGTGGTCTCGGCTGTCTGTCGCCGGCCGGTGGCTCCCGACAAGACGGGCGTGCTTGTCACGGCTGTTCCTTGTTTCCTTGCTCTCTGCTTCGAGCGATGCGCCGGTGCCGCGCCGCGGACAGGCACACTGTGGTCCCCACTGTAGCCAGCGGTGCCCGGACTTTCGCAGCCTGCACGCAGGACTGCCGCGGACGGGTCATGGTCCGCGGCGAGAGCTTCTCAGCGACTGCCTAGGTGCAACTCAGGAAATCCCCAGCTGCGTTCTGTGTACTGAATGTGCGCAGTTGCGTGTGCGCTACCGTCCCTGAGGAGGAGAGGGCGATGGACGAGGACCACAAGAGCGACGAACCCACCGTGTGGAGCGCCGATGGGTGGGCATCGGCGGCGCCGGCTGCACCAGGGCCGCCAGACTCGACGGCCGCGCCTGTCGGAACCGGAGCGGGAAGTCCTGGCTGGATTTCGGGGCCTCCTCCACCTCCTCCCGGCACGCCCGGAGGCCCGAGCGGTTGGGGTCAATGGGCCGGCGCCCCGGGGCCGGTCTGGGTGGCGTCGCCGACGCCGCAGGCACACGGGCGTCGGGCACCGACGATCGTCCTGGTCGTGGTGCTGGTTCTGATCGGCATGGCGGCGGGGTTCGGCATCGGTCACGTTGCCTGGCAGTCGAGCTCGACATCGGTCCCGCTGCCATCGTCAGGCTCCCCGTCCTCGGGCTCGGGCAGCTTCCCGTTTGGCTCGGGTACCTTCCCGTTCGGCTCGGGTACCTCTCCGTTCGGCTCGGGTACCTCTCCGTTCGGCTCGGGCAGCTTCCCGTTCGGTTCGGGCGGCTTCCCGTTCGGTTCAGGCTCGCCGGGCTCCAGTTCGACCGCATCCGGCGGCCCCTCGAACCCATCGGCGATCGCCGCGCGCGTCGACCCTGGCCTCGTGGACGTGAACACCACCCTCAGCTACTTGAGTGAGCAAGCGGCGGGAACGGGGATTGTCCTCACGAGCGGCGGCGAGGTGCTCACGAACAATCACGTCATCGATGGCGCGACAAGTATCAGCGTGACCGACCTGGGCAACGGTCGCGTCTACGCGGCCAGAGTCGTCGGCTATAGCCGCTCGAGTGACATTGCGGTGCTGCAACTGCAGGGTGCGTCCGGCCTGAAGGTGGCGCCGCTCGGTGACTCGTCCACGCTTCGTGTAGGCGAGGCGGTCGTGGGCATAGGAAATGCCGGCGGTGCCGGCGGAACGCCCAGTGTCGCGGGCGGCTCGGTGACGGCTCTCGACCAGTCGATCACCGCCACCGAGCAGGATGGCGGCAACCCCGAGAGCCTCACGGGCCTCATCGAGGTCAACGCGGACATCCAGGCCGGTGACTCGGGTGGACCGCTCGTCGACACCGGGGGAAAGGTTGTCGGGATGGACACGGCGGCCTCGGCCGGGTTCTCGCTCCAGACGACAGGCACCGACGGCTACGCCATCCCGATCAACTCCGCGGTGGCGATCGCCGTCAAGATCACCTCCGGTAACGCCTCGGCCACGGTGCATGTCGGGCCGACGGCCTTCCTCGGCGTCCAGGTGTATTCCACTCCAAGCGGGTCTTCTCCGTCCGGAGCGCTCATACACCTAGTCGTGCCCGGTGCGCCGGCCGCATCGGCGGGACTGGCCGAAGGCGACGTCATAACCTCGCTCGGCGGCAAGAGGGTCGATTCCGCGCCGGCGCTGACGTCGTTGATGCAGAGGTACCACCCCGGCGACCGCGTGCACCTGAGTTGGACCGATTCCACAGGCCACCGCCACGGTACGAGCTTGCAGCTCGCCAGTGGTCCGCCTGCCTGAGCAGAACAGGACAACCTCGGCTCTGTTCTCGAGGTTCTCGAGCTGCCAGCGGATCACGGGCCAGGCGAGGCGGCCGAACCTGAAGCGGGGAGCCCTGGGCGGGGCTCGAGCCGGCGCCGCCGCCTGGGAGTGAACACCAAGGCAACCAGCACGAGCACGCACAGCGCGCTGGCAAGGACCCCGAGCTTCGCGAGCTTGGAGGTGTAGACCCAGGTCACGGTGAAGCTGCCCGGTGGGATCGAGACCGCTTGGATCACCCCGAGAGGCCTCACCCGGAGGGTCACCGACGGGCCGCCGCGGATGGGAGTGAGCCTCGCGACCCAGCCCTTCTCGTAGGCGACGCTCCGGACGAGCACGGCCGGGCGCGGCGTCGAGACGACTGTCACCGAGTTCTGCCACGGCTCGACGGCCGGGGTCGTTGCGTGCGCCAGAGGAAGCAACGGCGCAAGCGGCGACGCGGACCCGGCCGGCTCGAGCCAGGCGGCTCCCCGCGCGAGGGTGTTGGTGAACACGCTCAGCCCGTTGATCTCGGTCCGGTACTGCCAGCGCGGCGGTTCGAGCACGCCCTGGAGGATCTGGTTGAGCACGAGGCGATGCGTGAGCGGACCGGAGTTCACCGACGTGGGACGCACGGTGGTCACCTCGACTGCACCGATCACCGCCGAGCTGCCGCGCGGCGCCCCGACCTGGATCCCGTACGCGACGCGCCCTCTCGAGGCGACTCGGGCTGCGGAGTCCACGACCCTCACCTGGCGGTCGGCGACTACCTGGTCGCGGGCATTGAGGATGCCGACCGAGACGCTGCGCGCGACCTCGTTGTCGTGGGGCAGGAGCACGATGGTGACCGAGTCGAGTGCGATGGGGCCGGGGAGCATCCACGTCGAAGAGCGCCCGGGGGAGAGAAGAAACGGCGGAAGGTGCGGTAGCGGCTTCAGGGGCGCGATCGCGTTGAGCTTTTCCGCCACCGACTCGGTGCCGGGGGGCACCGGGATCCCCTTCGCAACGGGGATGGGCCGGTTGCCCGGGATCTCGGCGACGAGGTACTCGGGGAGGGTCACGAGCTCGGTCAGGTTCAAGACGTCGAAGGTCGAATGCGCAAGGCCGGCAGGCTGGAGGTTCTCGGACTCGTGGGCCCCGGTGGCGCGTTCGTAGCTGGCGGAGACCGCGGAGGAGTAACCCTGGACGCTCTGGAGCTGGTGCAGGATTCCCAGGCTGTAAGGGCCGAGTGCGAGGATCGTCCCGCCGAGCCCTTTCGGCGAGCTCTGGGCAGGGTTGTAGATCGCGTAGCGCCCTTGGGGCCCGAGCAGCTTCGCGAGGGTGACCACGGCGGGGCTCTTCTTTGCGATGGTGGTCTTGGCGGGGAATGTGTAATACCCGTTGAGGACCCACATCAGCGCATCGGCGGCAACGACGACGGTCACCAGCCGCCGACGAGCGCCGGAGCCGAGAAGTGGTGCGAACACGAGCAGGAGAGCGGCACCGGCCGCGATGACGAGCACGGCTGCGAAGTACGGGCTCAGGTCCACGGCGAGGCGCGGGTGGTAGCCGGACACGTTGAAGCCGCGCTGGATCCATCGACCCAGTACGTACGCGGCGAGTATGAGCAGTGCCACGATGCCGATCGGCACGAGGCCGGCCACGCGTTCGTTGCGCGTGAGCCCTGGGTCGGTGCCGGGTGCTGGATCCGGTGCCGAGCCGCGTGCGGCGGCACGAGCCTTCAGCACGTCGACGAACACCGCGAGCAGCACAGCGAGGCCCAGGTCCGCTATCACGGCGTTGCGGCTCTGGAGTCGCTGGCCCCCGTAGAGCGGCACAGATGCCAGCAGATGGCCGAGGGGCTCGTTGCCGCCCGAGAGCACGACGCCCTCGATGATCAACACGTACCAGACCCCGAGAGGCCTCCCGCCCGGCCTGCGGCCAAGGGCACGCTTGGCGAGGGCAAAGGCCGCGACGAGTGGCACGATGCCGACCGCATAGCTCAGCTCGGGCAGGTTGTAGGAGCCGAGAAAGCTCGGAAGGCCGAAGTTCCCGTTACCGCCGACCAGGAATGGTACGAAGAACAGTTCCAGGTCGTGCCAGGTCAACGATCCTGCCGCAAAGCGACTGAAGGTGACGGCCGCTCGTTCGGACTCGTGCACGAAGCTGAGGCCTGGAAGCCACTGGGCTGTGGAAAGGCCCACTGCGAGGAAGGCCGCCACCACCATGGCGACACTGGCGACAGTGACACGCCGGCCCGCGCGCCATGCTCGCCAGCAGACAGCAAGGAAGTACGTGACCACGATGATCGCGACACTGGAGGCGGCGCGAGGGTCACCGGCAAGCACCACGAGGCCGCCGCAGCCGCCCAGCAGCGCAATCCAGCGCCGAGCTGCGCGTGGCTCGGGTGATGCCCCGAGCTCGTGGACGGCAAGCAGCATCCAGGGGGCGAAGCTCATGCCCTCCACCAGGCCGATGTGCACGGCTTGGCCGCTCATGAACCCGGTGTAGGTGAACGTCAACGCGCCCAGCAGCGACGCGAGCGGAGAGCAACCGAGCCGGCGCAGGAATATGTGCAGCCCGACACCGCAGATCACCGACACCGAGGCGACATTGATCGTCCACGCCCACCCGTCCGGCAGGATGGCGAACAGCCAGGTACCGGGGTACAGGGCTCCCGCGTTCCATCCCGCGAGGAGCTGTGTGCCGCTCCAGACGTACGGGTCCCACAACGGCAGCCGACCGTGCCGCAACAGCTCGCCCGACAGCACCCGTAGTGGGTAGTTCTGCGTCACGTTGTCTGCCGTGCCGCTGCCGGGGAACAGAGGTCTGCCCATCAGAACGGGTGGGACGCCGAACAGCACGGGTATCGCGACCAGAAGCGCGATCGCCCACCTGTCGGCCCGCGCGACAGCCGACCAGCGGCGTCGGGGATTCGCCCCGGGAGCTTCGGTTCCGGCCCGGTCGCGCTCTCGGGGAGTAACGGTGGAGAGGGTGTGCTCCATGGGTTCGGCTGAACGATAGACGCGGCCACCAGTGCCGAGTCGAATTGGTCCAAGAAGCCAACGGCCGCCTCGCAGGCGAGGGTCCCGGCCGTCTCCGGCACACTCGTCCGAGCCGTTATCCTCTTTCTCCAGCGCATCGGTGAGGCTTGCAGGTGCGCGGGTGGCGGCGAAGCCGAAGGCTCGGCTCAGAGGTAACGACGTGCCAATGCGGCCTTCGGGCGATGTGCAGGCGGTGCGGAGGCCGATCGCTTTGCTCGCGGTCGCGATCGGCGCTTACGCGGTTCTCGCCGTGATCGCGTACTGGCCGGTCATGCCCTTGGACGCGAACAAGCTGCCGATCGTGCTCGGAGCGGGCGCGGGGGACCCGGCACAGATGTCGTGGTTTCTTGCGTGGACGCCGTTCGCTCTCGGGCACGGTCACAACCCCTTCTTCACGAACTACATCGATTTTCCTCTTGGCGTGAACCTCGCCTCGAACACATCGGTTCCGCTGCTCGGCCTCCTGGCTGCGCCGGTCACTTTCGCGCTCGGGCCGATCGCATCGTTCAATCTCCTCATGCGCATCGCGCTCGCCGGCTCGGCCACCTCGATGTTCCTCGTCTCGCGACGGTGGGCGAAGTGGTGGCCCGCAGCGTTCGCTGCGGGGCTGCTCTACGGCTTCGGCTCGTACACGGCCTTCGAGAGCTCAGTCCACCTCGACCTCGCGTTCATGGCAATTCCTCCGGTGTTGCTCTGGTGTCTCGACGAGCTGTTCGTGGCCCGCACAAGGTCGCCGGTCAAGGTGGGGATCCTGCTCGGCCTGTTATGCGCAGCGCAGCTCCTCATCGACCCTGAGATACTGGCGTACTGCGGCATCATGGCGGTGGTCGGCCTGGCCTTCCTGGCGCTCACGCACCTCGGTGAGGTCGTCACCCGCGTCCGGGTGGCCGCGGCTGGTCTGCTCAGCGCGTGCGCCTGTTTCGGGGCGGTCGCCGGCTATCCGATCTGGTACTTCCTCGCGGGCCCCAGGCGGATCCCTCACGGCATCCAGCCGGCCGGGACCATCGCAGGCTTCCACGTCGACCTTCTGCGACCGGTCCTGGCGTCGATCCCAAAGCTGACCGATGCCTCCGGCTACCTCGGCGTTCCGCTGCTCGTCGGCCTGGTGGCACTGGTGCTGTGGTGGCGAAGACTCGGCGTGATCAAGTTCGCGGCCGCGTGCGCGTGCACCGCCTTCGTGCTCTCGCTCGGCCCGCATCTCACCGCCGACGGCCACAATCTCGGGATCTGGCTCCCCGAGGCGCTCTTCGAGCATGTCCCGGTCCTCGCCGACCTCGAGCCGGTCAGGATGACCGGGATCGAGATTCTCTTTCTGGCGCTCATCCTGGCGGTCGGCCTCGACCGCACGAGGAGCTTCATCCTCGAGCACGCTCGGGTCGCCCGGACGCCTTCGGGCCGTCCCGGTGAGCCTCGGGCGCGACGTGTGGGATCCCGGATCCGATCAGACGCGAGCCTGCAGACCCTCGGCGTGCTCGCCCTGCTGGTCGTGGCCCTGGTGCCGGTCCTGGACCAGTTGCCCGTCGCCAGCGAGCATCCCGTGACGGCGCCTGGCCTCTCCGCATCGCTCGCGCGCTCTGTTCCAGATGGCGGCGTGGTGCTGGCTTTTCCCTACCCGCGGGCGCACGAGGACGAGCCCATGCTCTGGCAGGCCGTCGACGAGATGAGCTTCCGGCTCGTCGGAGGCTATGCACTCGTCCCCAGTACGACGGGTCATGGCAGGTACTACGTTGCGCAGGGCCCCGACCTCGCCAGGTTGTCCTCTCTCCTCGATGCAGCCGGGAGCGCTCCCGGGGTGTCGTTGGCGAGCGCCTGTCACTCCCTCGGGGCTGTTGTTCGCGCCTACGGGGCCGACGCGCTGGTTCTTCGCACGAGGACAGGAGCGATTCGCACCCGCGCTACCGGGTTGCTCACCAAGCTCCTCGGGCCGCCCACGGTGAGCTTCAAGGCCGGCGTGGCCTGGTACGACCTTCCCGGCCGGAGGCCCACGCCGAGCTGTCGGACCAGCTGATGGTGCGTCGCCGAAACAGCAGGGGTAGTCGCGCGGGCTGCGACGGGACCAGCCAAGGGCACCAGATCCGTTCAGGGCGGCTGCTAGTGTAGTGTCTCAGTTTTAACTGGTGATTATCTGGAGAGCGACTCGGCCTCGGCGGACCTTCTCGAGGATGTCCTCGGCCGTGGCGGTCCACACGAATGGCTTGGGGTCGTCGTTGTGGGCGGCGAGATACGCCTCGATGGCGGCGATCAGATCAGGCACCGACTTGAACACCCCCCGGCGGATCGCCTTGCCGGTGAGATCACGGAACCAGCGCTCCACCATGTTCAGCCATGAGCTCGAAGTGGGGATGAAGTGCAGATGGAAGCGAGGGTGCTTCTCCAGCCAAGCGAGAACGTTGTCGTGGGTGTGCGTTCCGTAGTTGTCGCAGATCATATGGATCTGCAAGCCCTTTGGAACCTGGCTGTCGATCGTGCGGAGGAACTTCAAGAACTCAGTGTTGCGGTGCTTGGGCAGGCACTGGCCGATCACCACTCCGGTCAAGACGTTCAGCGCAGCAAAGAGCGTGGTCGTGCCGTTGCGTTTGTAATCGTGGGTCATCGTGCCCGCCCGGCCCCTTTTCATCGGCAAGGTCGCCTGGGTCCGATCGAGAGCCTGGATCTGGCTCTTCTCGTCCATGCACAACACCACGGCCTTCTCCGGCGGGTTCAGATAGAGCCCGACCACGTCGACGAGCTTCTCCTCGAAACCCTTGTCGTTGGAGAGCTTGAACGTCTCCACCCGGTGCGGTTGAAGACCCCGCGCAGACCAGACCCGCTGCACCGTGGCCGGGCTCACGCCTTGTGCTTTGGCCATCGAACGGCAGCTCCAATGCGTCTCACCGGCCGGCTTGTCATGGAGCGTGGCTCGCACGATCTGGTCCACCTTCTCCGCCGGAATTGACGCCTTACGCCCCCGGCCCGGCCGCACCCGGCCGAGCTTGGCCACGCCCTCCTCGCCGAATCGGGATCGCCAGGCCACAACACTGGCCGGCGAGACCTCGAGACGCGCCGCGATCGCCGTGTTCGCCATACCCTCGCCGGCGTACAGCAACGCCTTGGCCCTTGTGACCTCACGCTGTGGCGCCGTGCGGGACTTCGAGAGATTCTCGAGGATCTCCCGCTGGCCGTCGGTCATCACAAGTGGTGGGCTCGGCGTGCGCATGTCGACACCCTACTACTATCACCATCTATTTGCGAGACACTACACTAGTCCCGCTGAACCCTTGGCGCGAGCACCCGAATGAGACTTGCTTATGCCGATGTCGGCATGAGCATGACCCGAGACACACCGGAGTCGCTCTTCTCGCGGCCGCGGGTGTCGAACCCTCGGAGCTGGAGGGGCGGGCCGGGCATACGGGTGTGACTTTCACCCATGACCACGGCCACCTCTTCCCCGAGATCGATCACCTGGCTGCGGCCAAGCTCGAGGCGATCCGCGCCCGCGGGCTCCGTGCAACGGCGGTAGGGGTCATAGGCAGCGCAGATCCCTGCCGATTCTGCACTCGTAGAACTTTGAGGGGGCGCGTCGGGTTGGGCGGGCAGATCCACCAAATCTGACGCGGTTCACTGGCCCCGCAGAAGCTGTTGCGGCCTGGACCGTCTCGCTGCCAGCGCCGGTGCCACTGCGAGCAGGTTGGCCGCTGAGAGGATCCCCAGCACGATTGTCGTCAGGAGCCAGGGCTGTACGACGTAGACCGGCACGGCTCCGAGGTTGTTGGCGAACGCGTTCCACACCCCCCTGCGATCACGATCCCGAGCGGCACGCCGACGACAACCGCGACAAGGGCCAGTGCCGTGGCCCGCCAGGCGACTGTGGCGACAATCTGGCTGTTCACGAAACCGAGCGCCTCTAGGAGCCCCGTCCCTCACCGCCGGCGCGACACGCTCACCACCAGTAGATGGACGAGCGTGGCGGCGCCCGACACGGCCAACATGCCACCGAAGATGAGAGGGAAGTTGACGGCTTCGCCGAAGTTGACGAGGGACGTCGGGGTGATGGGGAGCGCGGTGATGGATTGGTAGGAGGCGACGTAGTGGTTGACTGCTGCTTGTCCTCGCCGGCTGTGCACCTTCCGTCCAGGTGCTTGCGCACCGTCTCTCGGCTTCTGCCGAGATGCCGGGCGATCGCGGAGATCGACCAGCCCTGCTCGCGAAGTGCTGTTGCTTCCATGTCCTCATTCCCTGTGAACATGAGAGAGGTTCCCCTTCCGTGGCTTTGGCTTGGACACCACAAGCCTCGGAAGGCGGCCACCGCCGGTGGTGGATGATCAGGCCACCGAGGGTTCAGGACTGGAAGATTTCAATGAGCAGGTCTGACAGGTTCTCAGTGAGCGTGGTCAAACGCCCTCCGTTGGGTGAGACTGCTCGAGTGACGCGCCCGAGGCCACACCTTTGTGACATTCGGCCCTGATGGCCGATGCGCCAAAGGCGCAGGATGAGCGACAGCTACCAAACCGGAGGCAAGGAGCGCCTGAGCAGGCTCCATCTGGGAATGGGGTTTCAAGTCTGCAAGCGAGGAGGCTCGATGAAGGCGAGACACATCGTCTTGATAGGACTGGCGGTCCTGGCGACGGCCTGTTCCAACATGAGTGTGA
>Ga0181524_10004631_pt1 | contig 12626 bp, 14 predicted proteins | sample PEATcosm2014_Bin_34_FD_119761 | JGI IMG/M metagenome (GOLD analysis project Ga0181524, IMG submission 119761) | Peatland microbial communities from MTU Mesocosm Facility, Houghton, MI, USA - PEATcosm2014_Bin05_60_metaG | ecosystem: Environmental > Terrestrial > Soil > Wetlands > Peat | place...
GGACCGAACGCCGGACGCGGTCGGGCGCACGCGGAACAGAGGTGTCAGATGCACGGCGCGTCCCACGGTACCCGGTCCCCCACCCCTCGCACATGGGCCCGTCGTCCCCGTCCTCGCAGGCCTGTCGTACTCTCCGCGCGATGATCGCCTCGCGCCGGCCCTATCTGACCAGCAACGGCCCGCTCGCCTTTGCCCACCGCGGCGGCTCCCTGGAGCGTCCTGAGAACACCATGGAGTCGTTCACGGCGGCCGTCGAGCTCGGCTACCTCCACCTCGAGACCGACACCCAGCTCACCCGCGACGGGGTCCTGCTCGCCTTTCACGACGAGACCCTCGACCGGGTGACCGACCTCCACGGCGAGGTCTCCGACCACACCCTGGCGGAGGTGCGCCGGGCCGACGCCGGTTACCGCTTCAGCACCGACGACGGGCGCACCCACCCCTTCCGGGGCAGGGGGGTGACCGTGCCCACCCTGGAGGAGGTGCTGCTCGCCTTCCCGTCGACCAGGTTCAACATCGACGCCAAGCAGGAGCGGGTGGTGGCCCCGCTGGCCGCGCTCATCGACCGGCTGGGCGCCGCGGACCGGATCTGCATCGGCTCCTTCCGGGACGCCCGCCTGCGGCGGTTCCGGAGGCTGAGCCGCGGACGGGTCTGCACCTCGATGGGACGGACGTCGATCATCGCCGCCCGGCTGACCTCGCTGGCCGGCCGGATGCCGGCATTCGGCGCCGACTGCGTCCAGGTGCCCACCGCCCAATGGGGAGTGCGGGTCGTCGACCCCGCATTTGTCCAGTCGGCCCACCGGGGTGGGCTGCAGGTCCACGTCTGGACCATCGACGACCGTCCCACCATGGAGCGGCTGCTCGACCTCGGGGTGGACGGGATCATGTCCGACCGGCCGACGCTGCTCCGCGAGGCGCTTCAGGCACGCGGCCAGTGGGCCGGGTCGGAGATGGGTGGCCAGAGGGATTCGAGCCCTCGACCTCCTGATCCACGGTCAGCGAATCTGGCAGGATGACCAGATTTGAATTCAGTGTAACCGGTTGATTTCAGATTTCTCTTTCTGATAACCGGCTAACTCAGAATCGTTCAATCAGGTTGCACGCGCCTTGATAGAGGGGCTGATCCGCATCCACTCCCACCACGCTCACGCATCCACCAGCGCCTCGCCGGCGTTGTGGGCGGGCACCACGACCCGGTCCGCGTCCACGAGCGCAGCGTTTGGGGGTTGTGCGCTGGTGGACCAGCAGTGCTTTGACCCCTCCCCGGAGCAGGCGTAGTATCGGCCGACAGAACGAGAGGCTAGTGTCGGAGGCGGACGCATGTGGCGTAGGCCATCCCTCCTGAGTTCGTCGGCACCGATCGTCAAGATCTTCGTCACTCGACCTCGCTCAAGGCGCCTGCTCCGGCTCGGGGTGTCTGGGCTACTCCTTGTCATGACGGCGACGTTGGCGAGTGGGTCTGTCCCGGTTTCCGTCGCCGCTACACCAACATCGCTCGGGGCGGTCCAAAGCTTCGGCGCCGCCCTCACCAGCGCCAGCAGTCATCTCAGCGCCTCCCCAAGCATCGCCACAACCAGCGGGGATCTCCTCGCCCTCGTCGTCGAGGTGCGCAACACCAAAGCAACGGCCACCGTCACCGGTGTCACTGACAGCAGTGGAAACTCGTGGGTCAAGGCTGCGGCGGTACACAAGGGAAAGAGCGACGAGGAGATGTGGTACGCGGCCGACGCGACAGCCATCAACACCTCCGGGAGCATCGGCCTGACCGCCACCGCACCCTCAGCGATCGCCATGACGGTGGTCGAGTTGAGCGGGATTGCGACGAGCAACCCCCTCAATGTTACAGCCACCGCCTCCGGCTCCAGCGCCACGCCATCGACGGGCACCACGGCCACGACCAGCGACGCCAGTGAGATCGCTGTCGCCGACGTCGGCTGGGAGACCGCGGTGACGCCGAGCGGACAGACTGCCGGTTACACTCCACTCGCCGCGGTCCAGTCCAGGGTCAAGGGCGACGCCACCGGTGAACAGGCGGGCGTTGAGGTTCTGACTGCGACCGGAACTCAGCGCTACGCGGCCACGCTGTCTGCGTCCGTGCCCTGGACCGGGATCATCGTCACCTTCGAGGCGGCACCCATCCCACCCACGCCGACGCCTACTGTTACGGCGACGCCCACTCCGACACCGTCAGGCAGTCCCATCCAGCACGTGGTCGTCATCTATCAGGAGAATCATTCGTTCGATGAGGTGCTCGGCGATTGGTGCTACATCACAGATCGCTGCAACGGGTACGACGTCGCCCAGCCGGTGACCCTCAAGGGTGGCCTGCAGGTGACGATGCAGGAGTCGCCCGACGTGGTGCCCAACGTCAGCCACACCGTGGCGTCACAATCGACGGCGATCGCTGGCGGCCTCATGGATGGTTGGGCCGGAATCCCGGGGTGCGGGGCCACCTCGACGCTGGCCGGCGCCATCCCGTACGGGTGCCTCACCTACTACGCCCCGACCCAGATCCCCAATCTCATCGCCCTGGCCACCAACTTCGCCGTCTCGGACCGCACCTTCAGCATGGCCGACAGCCCCTCCTGGGGTGGGCACCTCTACGCCGTGGCGGCCACGACGGACAATTTCACCGGGGACAACCCGGCACCGCCGAGCCCCCAGCCCCCAGGCTGGACCGAGGGCCCTGGCTGGGGCTGCGACTCCAACAAGGTCACCACCTGGATCGACCCGGTGACCGGGCTGCCCAGCAAGCAGCCCTCGTGCATCCCGGACCCCGCCCTGGGGCTGCCCAACGGTGGAGCCTTTGAGCCCACCACAGCCCAGTACGTGCCCACGATTATGGATCGCCTCGATCAGGCCGGTCTGTCCTGGCGCCTCTACACCGCCAGCAAGGACGACAGCGACTACATCTGGGCTGTCTGTCCCACCTTTGCCGAATGCCTCGACACCACTCAGGCACAGAACATGGTACCGACCCAGCAGGTGCTCAGCGATGCCGCATCAGGCACACTGCCAAGCTTTTCGCTGGTGCTCGACGGGGCTGGGGCGTACGCGAACGTGGTGCAGCACAACCAGATGTCGATGGCGACGGGCGACAACTGGATCGGGCAGGTAGTCTCGGCCATCGAGAACGGCCCCGACTGGAGCTCGACCGCCATCTTCATCACCTACGACGACTGCGGCTGCTTCTACGACCACGTGGTACCGGGGGTCAACCCCGATGGCACCCAGCAGGGCGTCAGGGTGCCCATGGTGTGATCGTCTCGCCCTACGCAAGGGCCGGCTACACCGACTCGACCCCGGCAACCTTCGCCTCAATCCTCGCCTTCACTGAGCAGACGTTTGGGCTCGCTCCCCTGAGTCTCAACGATGCGGCGGCCTACCCGTTCTCTAACGCCTTCGACTACGCGCAGCCGCCCCTCGCAGGCATCCCGATGCGGCAGCAAACGATCCCGCTCGCCGAGCAGCAATACATCGCGGCGCATCCCCCTGACCCGGACGATCCGACGTGACGCGTTCACGTGCGCCCGGGCGAAGTCGTACGAACTGCGTCTCATGATCTGGACTCCCGAGTCTTGGCGCGCCTGCGTGGCACCCATTCGGTAACGCACCTTCTCCCGGAGCGAGCGGTCACCCGGAGCTCCCCCCTGACAGATCGGGACGCGTCACGCGGGATACATCCAATTCCGCCGCTACTGTGTCACCACATCCTGCGCCGTTGCGGAGATGAGCGACACTCCGGTCTCCACCTCCACCGGCGTCAGCTGGTTCGTCGGTTTCCCATTGCCGATCTGCCCGGAGCCTCTCTGGCCCCAGGCGTACACATCGCCGCTGGTGCTCACGGCATAGGAGGTGCCACCGCTCGGCCCTAACTAACGGAGGCTTAGGCGCTCGCCATAGGTGGTAGAAGACCAGCTGTCATCGACCGCCTCGAGCTTGCAGATCCGTGCCGTGATCCGGCTGCTGGCCTCCGGTCCGGCCGATCAAACGGCTGCGAAGGCCGAACGACCGTTCGCGTAGCCTCGATCGAGGCAGATACGCCTTGATCGTATATACGGCGGCCCGAGCATGAGCAGGTTGTCGCGCCCCGCCGCCGCGATCTCTAGGGCCAGCGCTCAACGGTCGTGGCGCGATTCGATGAGCTATAGTGCGGCCCCCGATGCGGGCGGTTGCCCACACGGTGCGCAGGAGACGAATGGCTGCATATCTCGTTCTGATGCAAGAGATCGATGACGTTGACGGGTACCGTAACGGGTACGTGCCCAAGGTGTTGCCTCTCCTGAAGAAGCACGGCGCTGAGTTCCTGGTCGCAGGCTCCGACGCGAAGCCCGCCGAGGGTGACCCGCCGAACAGCACCGTCGTGATCCGCTTCGCCGACGTTGAGGCAGTTTGGGGCTTTCTGAACGACCCCGACTACCAGCCCGTGAAGGAGATCCGGCTTAGGACCACGTCGCGGGTACAGATGGTGGTCGCGCCGGAGTTCGCACCAGCCGGGTAACAGATGCTCGCTTCGAGGACACCCAAAATCCGCGCTTGAGCGCGTCAGCTGGCGCCCACAATCCAGATCCTGGCGCGACCGCAGAGCGGGTCTGTTTCCCGCGTCACATTGTCGTGATCAGGCGCTTACGCGGTAGTGGAGATGAACGACGCCGTTTTTGGAGCGGCGCTCATCGAGCAGTTCGAGTTGCGCGCGGACGTTGTCCGGCAGGGTGCGTTTGCCGCCACCAATCACGATCGGGCATAGGAAGAGATGGTACTCGTCGACAAGTGTGGGTGAGCACGAATAGTGCGCAGACCTGATCACGAATAGTGCACAGGTCCTCGGGGCGTCCCGGGAGGTGCCGTGACTGCGGGGCGGCCGTCTCAAGTGCCCGGCTGCGGTGCGACGGCTGCGCGCCGCTGTGGAAACGGGAGGGCGGGGAGCGGATCACCGTCGCGGGACCGGCGGCCCTTTCCCAGCTCCGCGGCGCCGGCCTCGACCCTGCCCACGGCTCCGAGCTGGAGGCCCAGCGGGGAGAGCCACCCAGCGGGCGCACCGGGCTGCGGACGCGGCCTGGGAGCGACGCCACGGGCCGGGCGATCCCGCGCGCTGGGAGCGGCTTCGGCCGCGGCTGGCACTCGTGCCCGTCACGCGGCTCCGCGAGGTGACCGGGTACTCGCTGCGGCACTGCTCCCGGTTCCGCTCCGGCCTGGTGGTCCCTCACCCCCGGGTGTGGGCCGCCCTGGAGCGGCTGGCCGTGGCCGTGTGAGGGCCTTCGTAACAAGGCACCCACGGCCCCTTTCCGGCGGTTGCGGACGCCAAGGGTCGGATACGCTGGGCCTGCGCGACGCCGACGCCGATGGTGAGAACCACCAAACGTGGATGGCACTCGCTCGTAAGTCGCAGAAGCCGGGCGAGACCCTCCAGAATGCCTACCTCCGAATCCGCAAGCAGGCAGGTGCCAAATGACCGCCCCCGTCGAGCGCGCGCTGTTTCGGGCCGAGCGACGTCACCGGCTCCAGGACGGGAGCATCGCCGCCGTCGGCGATGTCAATGACCTCGCCCACCTCGACTGGCGCACCCTGCAACAGCCCGTCACGCGCGGTTACCTGACTCCCGTCAACTGCAGCGTCGAGGCGACATTGGAGTCGTCACAGGCGCTGCGTCCCGTGCTCGTGCAGCAGCCACGTCGCCAACTCAGTGAGCGCAGCGCCACCAGGGACGGGACCGGCCAATCGCCGGAGGCCTTGGCCCAGGCGCAACCCCCGCGGCGGGGACGACCACAGGCGGACCGGCGGTGGCCACCCGGCCTTACCGGGCGGCTCGAGTCCGCCGGTCTCGGCCCCGGCCAGCTCAGCGCGCTAGCTCGGGGACAGTGCCGTCGGGTACCAGCGGCAGGGCGCGTAGCCTGACCCCGCAGGCGTCGGCGATGGCGTTGGCGATGGCTGGCGCGATGCCCGCGATCGGGGTCTCGTTACCGCCCGCGGAGGGCTGGTCGGGGCGATCGAGCAGGATCAACGTCACCTCGGGCACGTCGGAGAGGCGCGGCACGCGTAGCTGGTGAGTGAGGCGTTAAGGATGCGGCCCTCGGCGAAGTCGACGGCTTCTAAGAGGGCGCCACCGCATAGGACGCGTCACCTCGCATCACCCCGGCCCATTGAGCCGCGCTCATCGCGCCGGTCCCGGAGTCGGTGAGGAGATCAATGAGCACGTTCGCCGTGCTGAGGTGGAAGAGGTTGTAGCCCGCCTCGCGCAGGAAACGCTCGCGCTGGTCGCGCGTCGATATCCGGATCGGCTCGACTGACTTGATCCGGAAGGGTTCGATGATGGTGTGGAATTTGGTCTGCGTCATCATCGCATCTAAACCAATTCTCAAGAACTTTGTACAGACGTGGGGCCCGATCCGTCCTTTGCATCCTCAATCGGACGGCAACGAGGCGGGAGCTTCGCACTGCGTTTGCCGAGCAGGGGCGAACCGCGCTTGGAAGAAGCGTAACTCGGCGGGCTCGTAAGTGAAGACGAGACCACCGATCTGTTCGCGCTGCTCGTAGACTGCCTCCACCGACTCCGCGACCACGTCCATGTGGGCCTGGGTGTAGACGCGGCGCGGGATGGTGAGGCGGACCAACTCCAGCTTGGGGTGGTGGTTCTCCCCGGTGACCGGGTCGCGCCCCGCCGAGACCACCCCCCGCTCCATGCTGCGCACCCCGGACTCCACGTAGAGCACGGCCGCCAGGGACTGCGCCGGCAGCTCGTCCTGGGGCACGTGGGGCAGGATGGCCCGGGCGTCGAGGTAGACCCCGTGGCCTCCGATGGGGAGGACGATGGGGATGCCGGCGGCGATGAGCTCGTTGCCCAGGTACTCGACCTGGCCGACCCGGGCCCGCACGTGGTCGTCGCTGGCCACCATCTCGCGGATGCCGCGGGCCAGCGCCTCCATATCGCGACCGGACATCCCGCCGTAGGTGTGCAGCCCCTCGAAGGAGACCAGCAGGGCTCGAGCCCTCTGAGCCAGGTCGGGGTCGCGCAGGGCCAGGAAGCCGCCGATGTTGACCAGGTTGTCCTTCTTCGACGACACCGTGGCCCCGTCGCTCAGGTCGCAGATCTCGCGGAGGATCTCGGCGACGCTGCGGTCGGCGAAATCCGGCTCGCGCTGCTTGATGAACCAGGCGTTCTCCAGGGCCCGGGTGGCGTCGAGCATGAGCAGGATGCCGTGCTCGCGGCACAGCGCGTAGGTCTCCCGCAGGTTGGCCATGGAGAGCGGCTGGCCACCCGCCATGTTGACGTTGGTCTCCACCGAGATGTAGGGGATCCGCTCGGCCCCCACCTCGGCGATCACCCTTCTCAGCTTGTCGAGGTCGATGTTGCCCTTGAAGGGATGCGTGCTGGTGGGGTCGTGGGCCTCATCGATGATCACGTCGACGAAGCTCCCCCCGGCGTACTCCTGGTGGAAGCGCGTGGTGGTGAAGTACATGTTGCCGGGGATGACGTCGCCCTTGTGGATGAGGATCTGGCTCAGGATGTGCTCGGCGCCGCGACCCTGGTGGGTGGGCACCAGCTCGGGATAGCCGTAGACGTCGGTGACCGCCTCAGCGAGGTGGTAGAAGTTGCGGCTGCCGGCGTAGGCCTCATCGCCGACCATCAGCCCCGCCCACTGGTCGTCGGACATCGCCGAGGTGCCCGAGTCGGTGAGCAGGTCGATGTAGACGTCCTCGGATCGGAGCAGGAAGGTGTTGTACCCGGCGTCCCAGATGGCCGCCTCGCGGTGCTCGCGGGTGGTCATGTGGATAGGCTCCACCACCTTGATCTTGTAGGGCTCAGCCCAGCTGCGACGCGACGCGATCATCAACTTCCCTCAGAACTCAGCACGGCAACGCCGTGCGTCGCCTCAGACCCATAGTGGTCGATTTCCACCCAGCGCGAACCTAGTAGCTGCTGCAACGCTGCCTGTCAAGGGACCATTGGGCCCATTGATCCCTGGTCTCTTCGGCCTATGGCGGGACGTGCGTTTCAGCCTGAAGGCGCTGGGGCAGCTCCGCTGAGGGGGCGCGTTCGTCAACTCGACCACCGGCTGGATCACGGGACAGTGCTACGGCGACGCCCCCCGCCTCTCCGTCACCCACGAAGGCGGGGTGAGCTGGGAAGCCGACCACGGTCTTCCGGCATACCGTGGTGAGCGGGGACACCTCGGTGACCCTCACCTACAGCACCAAATTCCACGGCCCAGTCCGCCGTGGTCAGCCGGAGGTCGATTCCTCGACATGGCCGGGCCGCTTGTCGGCGCCCCGCTCGTCATCACCACTGAGCTCGCCTACACCTCATGCGATTGGCGGAAGCCCCATGCGGTCAACACGGCGGTCGAGCTGAGGCGTTGGCTGCGCATCGGTGGAGTCGTTGCCTTCGGTGCCTTGATCGGACTCGGGGCCCTGGCACTGACATCGGTGGCCGGCGCCGACTCGCCCGCCGTGCTGGTGATAGGTGGCAGCTGCGTCGTCGCCTTGATGGTACTGGTCGCGGTGCTGCACCGACAGGCGTGAGTTTCTCACGGTTGCCGGCGACGGCCGAGTTGGCGAAGACGGCGTTGCTCAGAAAGAACGCGATTTCGAATACAAAACCGGCCGAGCACGGGGTTAGGTCGACGCATTTCAGATTCTGTCAGTAGGCTTGAAGTACGGTTGCAGCGTCCTTCGTAACGTCTCTTCCCGGTCCACACGAGACCCCACCGTGCCGCCTACCCGGCATCAATCACCTCATTGGCCCCAAACACAACGCTTGGCCACGGCATTCGCGGTGGACCAGTTTTCGGGGGCCGGACACGACCGACCTGACCCCCTCCTCCGCCGGAGGCAGGTCAGCCCATTCCGACCTGCAAGGATAGGATCGAGCGCATCGAGGGCACAAAGGAGCACGCATGATTCAGGTTTCGATCATCAAGAGGACCCTACGCGAAGGCAGGACCTACGACGACTTTCGCGAGGCCTGGTACCACGCCGTTGGGTTCGGCGCCACGAACAGGATGCTCACCTCGCTCAACGTCGCTAACCCGCGCGAGGTCATCGTCATTGGACTAACAGAGTTGACGACCTTGGAACAGGCGAGCAGTTTGATCGCAATCGACGCCAAGGAGCGCCAGGAGCACCCCCTCGACGACATCGTCGAGCCAGACATCCAGCGCACTTTCGGGATCCTCGTCTCAGAGGATGACTTCTCAGGGGCGGGAGAGATCGAGTTCAAGCCCGCCACAGTCAACGGCGAGCTGACGGACATGGCTGCCGTTGAGGGAGCGCTGCGAACTGGTGCGGAGCTCCTCGCCGGATTCATCCACTGTAATGAGGACATGTAGCCAGGTGAGATGGCGGAGCATCACTGGCCGAAGCGGGTACGGCCGGGCCTGCTGCACACCACTCCCGAATCGGTCCCGTCGCAACGCCGATATGGACGTCGTGTGCCGCGTTGGTGGGAACATCCTGCAGGGAGGCGGAAATCCAACCTGCAAGGAGTTCGACCTCATCGTGACCGACCCGTCGCCTGCGAAGGTTTCCTACGCACCACTTGGCGGCCGCCCCGGGATTGATGGACCCGAGGGAGTATTCATCACCGACCCGGTGATTCATCCCGGCGATTCTTGGCCAGAAGCACGTGAGCCCACGGCTGAAGTGTGAGGTACATCGTGTCCATGGTCAGAGTTCCTCGATCAGACGTCACAGTTGAAGAGGTCAGCGTGGTCCTCCGACGGACGTTGGGTTCACGCTACAGGGTCACGCCATCCATGATGGCGACGGGCTTCGGAAAGGAGGGTCCCGGTGACGCGAACACGATTCTCGTTGCCGCGAACTGGCTCGAACGGGCCAACGTCCGGATCGTCCATGACAGGGACAGCACCGAGATCCACGTGAGCCCTGGTGCGCCCTACTTCGGGCTGATCCGTCTCTTCCACCGCGCCGGTCTTGCTCATAAGGTGTATCAGGCGCTCGAGCACGTGCCCGACCTTGCCACGTCCGTGTCCGGCCGGTCCTCCGAAGGGTAACGGGGGCGCGTGACGGAACTCGAAGCCGCAAGATCCACCTTGGAAGGCTAGCGGTCTGTTCACCCATGGCGTGATGACCGGCTAACTTCCCAGTCAGCGGTTCTGGCGAACTAGCAAGCTTTGAATTCAGCGGTACCTGCCGACTTCCGGTTTCGAGCCTGATCACCGGCAAACCGAGAGTCGCCCAATCAGGTTATACGCGCCTTGATAGAGGGGCTGATCCGTCTCCACTCCCCCGCGCACAACCCCTTGACCCGCACCGCCTCGCCGGCGTTGTCGGCGGGCACCACGACCCGCCGGATCCTGCTCCCAAAGCAAGCGTCTTCGAATTTCGTCGCTCGCATAGGCCTTTTTGAATTCGCTTGGTGCACTTGCTTCGCCGTCCGTGCCTAAGATCGGCACTTGCTTCAAGCGTCCAGCGATGGTCCGGAAGCAATGCGACGCTCGGTAGGACCGATCAGGCGGGTCGGCGGAAGTGGTCAGGTTCCGGTCACCAGAGCGAAGGGTGGAGGGCCGCCCAGGGCCCGTTTCGTTTCCAGCCCGCAGGTTAGCGACGGTGACGCGGTCGTCAGCGGCATCGCCTGAGCCCCGACGAACGGCGCCTGCTACGCGGTCGGGAACGACCTGTTCGCGGCCCTCACGGCCCTCGGCCCGGCGCGGGGATCACCTGGTCAGGAAACCGTTCTGCACCAGCGAGTCGTGGGCGACGGTGGACACCGTCTCATGGTCCCGCTCCACATCGGCATCGAGGGCGAGTACGACCGGGTGGTGAGCTTGGCCGCCACCGGGGCCATGAGGGCGGCGATGGCCGGGTACTGGTTGAGAACGCTCTTGCGAACCAGCAGGCCGGCGTTGTCCGGCGGGAACAGGTTCTTGCTGTCCTGGAGGAGGTAGAGATCATCCGACTGGACAGGCCCTCAACCTCAACCTCGACCCCGACCCGATCGAGGACCTCTTCCGCCAGCAGATGCTCTGGCAGCACCGGCTCGGCCGCCCCCAAGAGGCCCGCGACGTGTACCGGCAGCTGGTGCGCCAGCTCTCCGACCGCTGCGACCTCGCCCCCAGCGAGGAGACCATCGCGCTCCTGGAGTCCCTCGACGCCTCGCCTCGTGTGGTAGTCCAGTGAGGCGACCGGAGGGGTCTTATCACCACGTGTTTGACAGCTACTGGGATGATGGCCACTCGGTGTGTGAGCGAGTCGCTTGACCCGACCGCCGCCGCGCTTCGCGCGATTGCTGCAGGCACGTGGTAAGCAATTACTACCGCCGACCAAAGCAGAGCCGCCCTTCAGTCTCTCGCCCTCCCCACGACCGCCGGTCTTTCCGGCAGCCGCGATCTTCCGTATTCGGCCGATCGTGGCTCAACCCGCCTCCTCGAGGTCGAGGCCGGCCCGGCGGTCATCTCTCGTTTCTTGCTGTGCAACTACGTCCGGCTAAGATCGTCACTGTGCCTACCGTGACCCTCATCCATGCCACCCCGGTCGCCATGCCGCCCATGGCCCGGGCGCTGGCCAGAGTTCCGGAGGTCCGCTACCTCAACCTCCTCGACGAGGCCCTCCTCTCCGAGGTCGACCGGCACGGGGGCCTCACCGCGGAGTGCCGGGAGCGCATGGCCACCCACCTCACCCTGGCAAAGCAAGCGGGCAGCCAGGCGGTGCTCGTCACCTGCACCATCTACTCGGCGGCACTCGAGGAACTCCGGCCGCGGTTCCCGACCCTCGCGGTGCTGGCGGTCGATCAGGCCATGGTCGACCGGGCGGTGCGGAGCGCGTGCCGTATCGGTGTGCTGGCGACGGTGGCGAAGGCGCTGGAGCAGCAGAGCGACCTCTTCCTCGAGACGGCCCGCCGCCTTGGACGGGAGGTCGAGCTGACCAGCGTCCTCCGCAAGGACGCGTTCGCGGCGCTCGTCGCCGGCGACGGGCGGCGGCACGACGAGATCCTTCTCAAGGCACTCCCGACCTCGCCAGGCGGGTGGAGGTGGTGGTGCTCGCCCAGGCGAGCATGGCCCGGCTTCTCGACGCGCTTCCCGAGAGCCGGCGCGCCGGCGTGATGGCCAGCCCCGATCTCGCCGTGGCGGAGCTGGCCCGGACCCTCGGGATCGCCCTGCCCGCTGCCGGACCGGGCCCCACCGGTGCCCGAAACCCCCTGACAGGAGCGTCTACACACGAGGGCAACGCCGGCCGCCTGTCTCCACCGTACCGGCCGCGGAGCCTCCCCGTCGCAGGAACAGGATCGACAGCGAGGAACGAAGGCCTCCAAGTAGGAGGGTGGGCAGTGGGAAAGGTAAGGCCCGGACATTGCGCGAGGTCGAGGCCGCGTTCGACCGGTACGAAGCCGAGGTTTGGGCGGCGGCCTTCTGGAAAGCGACATCCAAGTGGGAGTCCGAGCGACAGCCACTTGTCAGCACGGCTGGAGGAGACGCATTGGTTCTTCTCCCCGGACCTTCCAGCGGCACGCGGCTGACGTCCTCAAGCGAAGCAGGGAAGTCCGCATGACCTGACCCCCTGGAACTGGTCCACGTGATATGAGGGTTCCACCAGGGCCATCGAGGCCAGGAGGGACCCATGAAGGGCAGGAAGCACACACCGGAACAGATCGTCCGGAAGCTGCGGGA
>Ga0181524_10004649_pt1 | contig 12601 bp, 12 predicted proteins | sample PEATcosm2014_Bin_34_FD_119761 | JGI IMG/M metagenome (GOLD analysis project Ga0181524, IMG submission 119761) | Peatland microbial communities from MTU Mesocosm Facility, Houghton, MI, USA - PEATcosm2014_Bin05_60_metaG | ecosystem: Environmental > Terrestrial > Soil > Wetlands > Peat | place...
CACGTTGTGCGAAACCTCGGAAAGAACGCGCGAGGCGCTGGACATCATCTGCTCCAGGGCGCCGCTTTCAATCCGCATGCGCGCCTGGATGTATTCTTCGGTTGCCGGAGCAAGTCGGGAAGAACTCACGGTGCGGTCAACGTAATAGCGATAGGCCTTGTCAGTCGGGACGCGGCCGGCCGAAATGTGTGGCTGCGACAAGTACCCCAGGGATTCCAGGGTTGCCATCACGTTCCGGATGGTCGCCGAACTCAGGAGTTCCGGCAGTTTCTCCGCCACGCTCTTGGAGCCCACCGCGGCGCCGGTCTCGATGAATTGGCGCACAACGGCAACCAGGATGTCACGCTCGCGACTTGGAAGCTCGCCACGGTCCCTCATGTTGAATCTAACTCACCATGCCTCAATTGATTAGAGGCTACCAATCTCCACTCTCTATTCTATCGGCCTTGCCGGGAGCTGTCAAGAATCCGGGTAGTACCTGAAATTTGTGTGCCTGAATTTTGTGTTGCTACACTCAGGATTCTGTGCTATCTCTCTACCCCTTGGAGGTTCCAAGGAATGAAATCAAAGTCTAAGGCTGACATCAGTTCGGCTTTTGGGTTTCGTTTGGAATCAGCGCCGAGCTTTGCGGTGGCATCTGTGGAGGCTTCAACGCTCCAATTACCTGTAACAATGCTAACATATTCTTGGCCGGTCCGCGCCAGTGGAATCGGCAATTCTCGAAATTCGAGTTCACCCACTCGAAGTCGCCGCCAGAGTAGTAAAGGTCGCAATCGCTGAGCTTGCACTCCAAAAATGTTACTTCATCCAGGATAAAGCTCTTCCCCTGGAAATTCTGGTTCCTGTAGGTTTCCATCTATTTATCCTCCTAATTGAGTAGTTCCCCAACCGTCCACACATGATCAGTAATCCCAGCTTCCATCGCCGGGGTGCTGGGGACAGCTCTGTGCGTTCGGCAGAAATTGTACCGAGCAAAACACAGGGAGAGAGCGGCCCCATAGGTGTGAGTCTTTCCAAATTTCCTGCATTCGATTCGGCAGTTGTGGCAAGTCATTTTCTCCCTTGCTTTCTTCAGGCGCGAGAGCGAAAAACACGGCGCGCCTAGAAACCCCGTTCTTTCGGCTTCGGCCTGAGGATGTGCCCCTCGGTTGGTTAGCGCCACTCGTGGGGCTATTTAATGCGTGGACCTGGAGGGACTTGAACCCTCTGCAATGGGCACCCAGCATGCTTAAGCGGGAGCTGGCCCACAGGCCCAAGAGAAACGGCCAGCCAGTCCATCTCAGTATACCGTTAGCTGGTCGCTTATGCTTATCTTTCAATAGCTTATAGATATTCTAAAATTATGATAACAATGTCAAGTGAAATCTTCTTGACATATTAGAATTTAGTGATACCCTAATGTCGTGGAAGATTCACGAGTTTATCGACGAGCGAGGTGACCGTGTGCTCGCTACTTGGTTTAGGCGGGAGAGGGTTCAAAAGAAGGCAAGGATTTTGTTCGACCAGAAAGTTGATCTCCTGGTTGAGTACGGGCCGGAGTTACCCTCCGAATTGTTGGCTGGCCCCGTGGACACGCATATCTACAAGCTCAAGGTGAGGGCACAAGGCACACAACTCAGACCGCATTTGTGCAAGGGTCCAATCAACAACCAAATGGAATACACCTTCTTGTGTGGGGCCATCGAACGTGACGGCGTGCTCGACCCTCTCGATGTGGCAGACCGCGCAGAGCAGAATCGGCAGTTAGTAATCGCTGATCCAAGCAGGAGGCTCCCCTATGAGCGATTTGTTCCGAAGACTGCGAGACGTGTTTCGAGATAAAATCTACCGGCATGTCTACGCCAATGGCTTCGTAGATTCTAAGATTGCGACTCAACTCAAGGTCCTGCGTGAGCAGCTATTTGGGACTCAGGAGCGTCTTGCCGAGGCAGCGGGTATGCGCCAAGCTAGAATATCGGTGATGGAGGACGTGAACTATTCATCTTGGAGCATAAGTACGCTGCGCCGCCTGGCCAAAGCCTTCGACCTCTACGTCGATGTAGAATTCAAGGAATTTGGCACTCTTGAGCGCCAACTAGATGAATTTAGTCGTTCGCATCTTTCACGGCGTCCATTCAATGGAGATCCGGTATTTCAGGAAGTTGGAAGTCATCATACAGTTGACGAAACAGCCGCCCCAATAGATTTGAACCTCGTATTGGAAGCGACGGCGGGACGGTGTAATGTTGCAGCAACCGTTACAGCGGGCAACTCCAGTGCGAAGTCGCTCCCAAATCTAATGCCGTTTTTTGAGCCGGCTCATGACGGAGGTATTCCCCTTCCAAATCAGCCAGCACAAGGCGCGCCGGCCGAATATCTTAACGCTTGACAAAACAGAGGAGAAATCTCATGGCCGAAGAAACAGGAACACCAACCCCAGCAGCAACTCCGAAACCAGAATTTGTGCGGAGAGAAGACTTTAGGTCTGTGTACTCTAACAACGTACAGTTTGAGCCGTTTCCCGCAGACCTAAACATCATCTTTGGGGAGCAAAGGGTAGAGAAAGGAAAGCAAATTATTGAGCAACATACGGCTGTTAGGGTAACCTGGACTCAAGCCAAGCTTCTAGCGTACTTTATAAATGTGCAAGTTGCTGCGTGTGAGCGTGAGCACGGGAAAATCAGTATACCCAAGGCTATGCTGCCGACTATAGCAAAGCTGCCCGAAGCGTTAGCTGCTAATCCAACCGCACAAGCGATCTTCGAACTTATAAACAAGATGCGCGAGGAATTCATAGCGGGCCTTGCGGTCTAGCCAGTTTTCCCTTCCCTGCTTCCAGCAGCACACAATTAGGATACTACCAGACTAGCCACCACGACCGTACTGCAAAATCAACACAAATTTAAGGCACTATCAGAATGCGGGTAGTGTCCTAATATGCGACGCGGGTCGCGCGACTTCTCCGGACAAGCCTTTACATCGCCGCAGCTCGAAGATGGGCGACCCAGCCAGCGCCGGGCGCCAACGCCATCTTCAGAGTGCGGCTCCACTCCAGCGTGGACTGCGAATGGACCACGTCGGTTGGCGTGCGCGCTGCCTCCGGCCCATCGGCATAAACGTCCTTTGTTGGACTGTCCTTTGTTGGACTACTCGTTCAATCCCAACCCGTGCTACACTGCGCGGTCCAACTAAGACGTGAAATACAATCCCGCATTCAACATAGGAGGATGACATGCGAAGGTTCACTCGAGTCGATTTCCTGAAATCCATTCTGGGGGCGGCTGGTCTGTCCGTCCTTAGTTCCTCAAAGGGTTCTTCCCAATCGAAGCCAATCCAGGTTCCTGGATTGAATTATGGGCTCGCTGCCCTTCCCCTGCTGACCGCAGCGGAAACCCGCTCCATCTGCGCGGAAAATCCAACGGGAGAAAAGGGAATGGGAGGACGGGCAATACCCAATCCCAGCGACCCAAGACTTCCTTTTTCAAGACCAGCCTCTGATCTCGGTCAGGGTTGGAAGGTGAATCCGTTCATTAAGCCTAAGGCCGGGGAGACAGTCACCCTAATGGATGCTGACGGACCCGGCGTCATACAGCACATCTGGATTACAACCGAGACGAATTTTGCCGGTAACGGGAGAGCTTGCGTGCTGCGCTTCTATTGGGATAACGAGCCGACGCCTTCAATAGAGGTTCCCCTGACGGACTTCTTCGCCGTCGGCCATGACTTGTTTGCACGTGTCAACTCGCTGGTCGTGATCGTCAATCCGACGGCGGCTCTCAACTGCTACTGGCCGATGCCCTTCAGACGCCACGCCAGGATCACATTCACTAACCAAGGGGAAAAGGACCTGTCTGTGTTGGCCTTTCAGATTACTTATGCCAAGACCGAAATTCCCGAAGAGGCCGGTTATTTCCACGCCCAGTGGCGACGCGCCGTAACAGACCGGTCCTTCCCTTCCCACACAATCCTGGACGGTGTCAGGGGGCAAGGCCGTTACGTGGGGACGTTTATAGCGTGGACTCAGATGTCCGATGGATGGTTTGGAGAAGGCGAGGTTAAGTTCTATTTGGACGGGGACAAGGAGTTTCCCACCATCTGCGGAACCGGCACCGAGGACTACTTCTGCGGCTGCTACGGCTTCCCTGAGGTTTTCAGCACTGCTTATACAGGGTGTACCCTGAAACATGAGGGCCACGACGGCCCACCCAAATGGAGCTTGTATCGCTGGCACATCATGGATCCGATCTGCTTCAAGAGCGACCTCCGTGCAACCATTCAGGGGCTCGGTTGGTGGCCAACTGGCAAATACCAGCCACTGGCAGATGACGTTGCTTCCGTCGCCTATTGGTACCAAGGGGAGCCTCATGCAGAGTTCCCCAAATTTCCGCCGCTCGAAAAGAGATGGCCAAGGTAACGCAGGTCCCGCCCCACAGAGTGGGAGAGGCGCGGCTCTTCTAAGACAGAGGGTTCATAGCCAGGAAGAACAGGCCAGCGCCATCCGCCCCGCCTTTAGAGCGCCTCAAACAAAAGCAGTTCCGACGTTAGCGGGCCTTCGAGGCGCACCGTGATACCCAGCTTCATTAACGTGAAGCCGTCCACCACGCTCGTCTGTCCGGAATTGTCCCATGTCACCCGATAGCGCCGTGACACGTCGAGCCCCCGTAACCGCAGGAGATACTCCGGCTGAGTGGGCGCCGAAAGTTGGAACAGCCCGCAGATGCCCCGCGTGCGATCGTTCGAATCCAGTTCCAACACTCCCCAGCCGTGGGGATCGATTCCTGCCACCTCAGGCGTGTGGTGGTAGATTCTGCCGGTATCCATGAACGGGCGAACGAAGTTCTTGTAAAGATCGGCCCAGCGCTTGGCCCGCGCGATCAACAGCGGATTCGCCTGGGCGCCCCGAGGAACCAGGAACCCAAACGTGGGCTGGGCAAAGAGCAGCAGACGCGATTGGAAATCGAAGTCCGCCGTCGTGTACCCACTCTGCCCGCCGATCAGACGGTCCACGTACTCCGGCGGCAGCGCCATGGTCATTCCATTGGTGATCATGAAGGACCGCGGAGCAATCTGCCAGTCGGTGACCCAGGTGTGGCTGAACCGCCTCACCATGCCGATGTCGGCGCGGCCGCCGCCCCCGGCGCAATTCTCGAAGATCACATTCGGGAAGCGTGCGCGCAATCGGTCGTAGACTCCATAGACCACCTCGTAGTAGCGCCAGTAGCCGTTCTCGACGAATCCGTCGTGAACCGTCTTGATCCCCACTCCCGGATCGGTGTTGTAGTCCAGCCGGAAGAATTCAAGTTGGTTCTCTTCAATGACGCGAGCGATCTGGTTTTCCATCCATTTGGCGACTTCAGGCTTGGTCAGGTCCAGCAGTCCCCCTATCTTTTTCTCGCCGTCATAGTTCATCGCCAGCCACTCGGGATGCTCCTTGGCGACACGGCTTTCACTGCCGATGCGGTCCGCATCCATCCACAGGCCCCACAACATGCCCGCCGCATGCGCGCGGTCACGGAAGGGCTTCAATCCTTGCGGGAAACGCTGGTGATCCACATTCCAGTCGCCCACCGTGGTCCACCAGTTACCCTTCGGCGGAGCGTACCAACTGGCGTCGATGAAGAAGACCTCGGCGCCCACCTCAGCCGCTACGTCGATGGCGTGGTTGACTTCTTCGGGCGTGATCTCAATCTCCGGACCGATCCCGGACTCAACCCATCCACCCCGCCCTCGCGGTTGCGGCATGAACACACTGCGCCGCAAGTGCGTGTGCATGGCTTGAACGGCAGCGTCGAGATCGCCGAACACGAGACCCAGATGCATTTCCGGCGTAGAAACAGTTTCGCCCGGGGCAATCACCCGCTGCGGAGGCCGGGCATCCGGCCCGGCGCGGAACGTCAGGGCCGCCGCGGAATCCTCCACCTCCGTATTCAAATCAAACTCGAAACTGTATCCCCCGGACCAGGCCAGTTGGCCGATGAAGTGCTCGCCGGTGGCATTGTTGCGAAGAATGAACATCGGATACCGATGACGGCCACGTCGGTATCGCCCGTCGATTCGATACCCCGCCGCCGGCATCTCATGCCAGTGAAAGTCCCCCTCTTTCACCCCGGCCGCGCTATCGAAATAGCCGAGCGAGTACAAGGGCGCCTGCGTGCCTTCGAGGAGCGACCGCCAGCGGTTGGTCTTCTGCATCACTCCGCTCCAAGAAGATGCCGCCGCCAATGCCGCCGGCTGCGTGCCGGTGTTGGTAACCTCCAGCCAGCGAGTTAGCACCGCAGTGCCGTCCAGCTTGGTGTGAACCTTGACCGTGACGGGCCGGACGCCGTGTTTCAAAGTGACCACGACGTGCAGGTTGCCATCGCCGGAGGACATCTTCTCCAGGCCTACCCATTCCCAATCCGAGGCCAGTGACTGTCCGTCGATTTCCAGCCAGAAGGCCTCCGGCATGGGATGCTCAGCCGGGTTAATCCGGCCGTCGTAGAAGTTCACGAATCCCGCCCCGTTCCACCCCCGCCCTGCGAATTGGCCCTTGGTAAGCGATTCCTCATATACCACCCAACCCGTCCGGTAGCTGATGGTGGGCTCCGGTTGCTCGACGAGAAGCACGTCGGACCACTCGGATCCGGCGGCCTTGCTTTGTTTCTTTTCCTTCCCGGCACTGGATGCTTGCCCAGGCAGGCCCACACTTAAACAGCTTATCGCCAGGATTACTCCCATTAAGTACAGCAAGGGATGCCTCGCCAGCGATGATCTGGCGGTTCCGCCCCTTAAATTTCGGACTCTCGAAGGAATGATTCCTTTGCTTGGCGCACTCATTCTACTTTCCTCCTCGGAGGTTAAGACCCCACAATCTTGTTAGGAAGATCGACCGACAAGGGGCTGGATGGGCCCGCAGTGAAGAGGTTCAGGGCAAGGAGGGCTTCTTTGAGAGTTCTCCCCTTTACGCACTTGTCCTCAATGACCAAAACTTGCCTACGACCCTCAAGCAAGCGAAACATGAAAGCGGATTATACGCCCCTTTGAAGGTAGACAAGCCACAGAGTCCATTAGCACACGAGCCTGGGGGGCCTGGAAAGAAGTCAACTGGGTGTATAATATCCTCGCGCCGGGATGCCAAGGTACAAATTCCGGCCGAAAAAGTCAGTGACTTATTTTGGCAGGCCAAAGGGGCGTGCTTTCACAGGCCCCGAACTTCAATCCAAATCCCATGCGCGGGCAGGACTCGACCGCCCGAGCGAAAGGAGCAATTGAGCCCTATGAAGAAATACGTGGCTGAATTCATCGGAACGTTCACCCTGGTTCTGTTTGGATGCGGAACCGCCGTTGTATCAGGCCAGGCCGTGGGCCACTTGGGAATCGCATTTGCCTTCGGGTTCGCTCTGTTGGCGATGTGCTATGGCATTGGTCCTGTATCCGGGTGTCACGTCAACCCCGCAGTCAGTCTGGGGGTATTCGCCGCCGGACGCATGAGCGGCAAGGATCTTGGCGGCTATATTGTTGCGCAGTTGCTCGGCGGAATTGCCGCAGCCGGCGTGCTCGCGGTAATTGCCAAAGGCCTCCTGGCAGGATATGACATCGGCGCCAGTGGTCTGGGGCAGAACGGGTGGGGCGAAGGTTATCTCGGAGGATACGCGCTCTCCTCCGGGGTCGTCTTCGAGTTTGTGGCAACTCTGATCTTCGTGATCGTCATCTTGGGGTCGACTCAGGCGGGAGCTCCCACTCAGATGGCGGGTTTGGCAATCGGCATCACGCTCGTGGTGATCCACATCTTCGGCATCAACATCACTGGCGTATCCGTCAACCCGGCTCGCAGTCTAGGACCGGCTATTTGGGTTGGCGGGAAAGCAATTTCCCAGGTCTGGATGTTTCTGCTTGTTCCCAGCATCGCCGGAATTGTCTCGGGGGCGATCTATCGGTCAAAGGTTTTGACCATCTAAACGGGTCGCAGAGCATCTTCCCTTCCCTGCTCGCAGGAGGATGGGTGTGCGCAAGAACTCGGTAGATGTTGTTGGGCTGGGATTAAACGCCACCGACACGGTACTCATTGTGCGCGCCTTCCCTGCCTTAGGAGGAAAGGAGCGGGTGTTATCCACGTCCATGCACGCTGGCGGACAGGTGGCCACCGCCCTGGTCACCTGCCAGCGGCTGGGTCTCCGCACGCGGTACATCGGCAAGGTCGGGGATGACGAGGGGGGGGAGATTCAGCTTGCAAGCCTGATTCGCGAGGGAGTGGACCTGCGTTACACCCGCGTGGTTCAGGACACGCCAAATCAATTCGGCCATATCTTGGTGGATCAAGCCACCGGCGAGCGGACGGTTTTCTGGGACCGGGATGCGCGCTTGACCGTTACCCCGGCAGAGTTGACCGAGGTCGCAGTCACCACCGCCCGCGTTTTGCACCTGGACGGGTGCGACGTGGAGGCATGCCTGAAGGCCGCGCGCTGGGCAAGGCGCGCACGCATCCCAGTGGTCGCCGACCTTGATACTGTTTACAAGAGGGTCGAAAGCCTTTTTCCCTACATTGATTTCTTGATTGCCTCGAGCAACTTCTTTCCCACCCTGACTGGCCAGGCCGACCCCTTCCGAGCCCTCGAGTACACGGCCACTGAGTACAAGATGAAGGCGCCCGGCATGACGCTGGGCCGCGACGGCGCGTTGTTTTATCAGGGGGGGCTGTTCCACTACTCGCCCGGATTTGTCGTCGCAACCGCTGATACCACGGGAGCGAGGGACGTCTTCCATGGCGCCTTCATTTACGGACTGCTGGCGGAATGGGAAATCGGGAAGATTCTGGACTTTGCGAACGCCATGGCCGCTCTCAACTGCACCGCGCTGGGGGCACGGGGGGGAATCAAAACTCAAGCTGAGGCGGAAAACCTCATGGCCACCCGCGCTCGCCACGTGAACCCCGCGTACCTTCGTAAAGCTGTAGACAGGAAGCAGTAGGCAGTAAGCAGAAAGCAGTAGGCAGTGGGCCAAAGATGCTTACCACCAACTGCCCACTGCCCTCTGCTCAGTGCATTGTGGATTTGAGATTTTGCCAATTTGAGATTTGGATTGAACCTGCCCGCTGCGTACCGCTTACTACCTTTGAAGAGCCGCAGGTCCGGAGAGCGGGACCTGCGCTACCCCTGCTGCCTCCTGCTTACTGCCTACTGCCTACTGATTATCGTGTGCTGCCTTGCAAATGACTGACCACGGTGCGCACCACGTCGTCCTCTGCCTGTCCAGTGTAGGGCGAAACACTTGGCTCATAACCTCCATGCGCGAACTCTGCCTTCGTGGGCATGTATCCCAGCCAGCCGTTGCAGTAACCAAAGTAGAAAGTATAGGGGAACGGGGAGAGATTCCGTACTCTCATGGCGATTTCGCAGAAGAGCTCCAGCGGCGCCGCCCAAATTGCGACGTCGTCGTTTATTTGCAGGAAACGGATAGGAAGACGGACGATTGTCTCCCCCGCATTGGTGCTGCGAATGTACTTGCCCAAATCGGGGGCCCAACCCATGTTCGTCTTTCGAGGCGTCTCAAGTATTTGCTCGCCAACGGATAACCGCACATCAGAAGTTGTACGGCCGATCAGATCATTTGCAGCGATTATTTTATCTCCCAGCAAGACCCTGAATTGGCTCACGTGCCCGCTTTCGAAGTTCGGGTAGACACTGTAAATGGGCGCGAGATTGCCAGCGGCGCCATTAATGTAAAGCATGGGCGCACCGAGTTTCTGCTCGACGTAATCCGCCACGATTCCGGGAGCGTCGCCGCTTAAGAGCAGATTTTGTGGTCCTAAGACGGTTCCATGCATGGCGTAATTGGCGATCAGCGCCAACAACTTTCCATCGCTTTTCTCGAGACGAATTAACCCGATCTGGCGGTCCGCCGGCCCATCAGGATTTAATCCTAGAAACGCGGGCCCCTCGAGGTCCCTGGCACGGCGGTTAATATTTGCCATGGCCATACCCCACCCAACTCCTAAGCGTGCGGGTTCGAGTTTTTCCTGCGCCTCTTTGATTCCTTCAATCAGACTCTTCTTTACCCACGCTGTGTATTCCGTATTGTGATCGTGATTATACCGGTTACCGAGGAAGGCCTCGCCCAGTCCCGGCGGCCCCACTTCCGGCGCCGAGTGCGTGTGGGTTGTCGTCCACCAGATCTGGCGAGGCTTAATTCCCATCTCCGCTTCAAGTGCGCTCGCGATTTCGTCGTAGACAGAAGGAGAATACAAGCAAATGTCACTTGAAATGAGAAAGAACTGTGTTTTCCCGTCGTCCATCGCGACAGTGCGGTGGTACAAGTGATCGTGCGCGCCAGTTGATTGTCTCGGGCCGTAACCCAGCAGCCACTGAGGTTTATCCGGAGTGATGTCAATCTTAACTACTGACGCACGAAACTGGGCGGCACGACTGCTGAACGAAGTCCCCACAATGGCTAGCAAAAAAGCGGAAATAAGGAGCTTTCGGCTAAATAGGTTTAACCTCACCTTTTCGGATATGACCATGACTAGAGTCCTCCCTCTCGAAACAACTGTCTCGCTCCGGTGCCTCATGACCGACCTCGGTGAAAATTCGCAGGATGTCCCGCCTACCACATCAGTGTGCTGATTGAAATTCCCGGGAGGTTTACCGGCAACGTTTGGTTATGCCACCCAATTCGAACCTGGGCGGGTTCAGTCCCGCTGTTCATGAGCTGAACAACAATCCTTCCATGCGGACCCCTAAAGGCTATGCAGCGGACCTTCTCCGCCTTGCCGCGAGTCTCAATTCGATGATCTCCCGGCCGCACGAACTTGCTGAAGTGAGCAAGGTAATAGTAGAGCCCGGTATAGGATACTTCGTGCGTCGTGCGATTCACAATGACAACTGGGTGCTGCGCATTGGGGTCGGGATTTCCGTGGACAACTGAAACCAGCCAAGGGCCACCTTTTTCATCAGCGACCATATTCCAATAGATCCATGCGGAAGCCCCCGCTTCCAAATCAGACATAATCATGTTCCCCCACAAGTCACCGTCTTCGAAGTCATACCGGGGCATGGGCATGCTCTTGGGTTCCCCAATCTCATAGGCGTGGCAAACTTCCGTCATCCACATGGGGAATTGTGGGTATTTCGCGTGAACTTCCGCAATCTCCTTAAATCCTTCCGGCTTAGTCCAGTCGTATCCATGATATGCAAGACCGCTGACGTATTTCCGCGCCTTCGGGTCGTCCAGGGCGATGTGATAGTTGGTGTAAGCATTCTGCCGGGTGGGAGCCTCGCTCAACTGGATCTTGGTCTTGATCCCCTCTTTTTCAAACAGAGGCCCGACATGGTTCTTCAGCAATTCCCCAATTTCATGGTAGGAGATTTTCGTGTAGACGCCGGGCTCGTTAAACAAGCTCAAATAATCAACGAAGACCCCGTTCTTCTCATATTCCTGAACGTATCGCAGGTAGTAGCGTGCCAATGCGTCGTAATACTTGGGGTTGACATCCTGCTTTTCCCTGTTTTGCAGGTTCGTGAGCATCCAATCCGGAGGATAGTCCATGGGGGACTGGAGCATGAAGTTCCCGTACTTTCGAGCGCGCTTGATAAAGGTAATTTCGCCATTCGGTCCCAAATCCCGTGCAATCGAAAAGTGCTTCATTGCGACATCGCCGGGCGTGTCATCATACGTGTAGAAGGGTCCCGCCGACATAAAATCGGTCGCGCCGATCACCGTTTTCATGGCCGAAAAACCCGCGCCTCGCTGGGCATCAAACAACGAGCGCAGCACAACCTCTTGCCTGTCCGCTGGAAGGCTGTTGATACAAATGAGCCCCCCTTCGAGAATAGACGCACCGAACCCGTCGATCTTCTGGTACGTGACGTCATCGTTTATCGCGAAGGTCGGACCCGTCACTCCCACTTTGCCTCCAAAATGAAGATTGGGCTTGAGGGAGAGGCGATCTCCTGCTTGTGATGAAACAATGACCTTCACATTTTGGCCGCGGAGCGGTGTCCGGCTGCCCAGCACGATGACCGCTGCGGACAGGCACGCGGGCAGCAGGATTCTTCGGAAAAGCCTGCTTTGCCAAAGTTCTTTGAACATATGAAATCCTCTATCCGGTAGTGACCCGTTGTGAGCGTTTAGCCTTAGCCACCCTATAAATCATCCCACCGGCTGCTACCACAGAAACCACGTAATGCTTTCTAGTACCGGTCGGACCCAAAATGAGTCACTACCCGCTATCCAGTTATTCCGAAAAACTTGGCCGGCATACGACGATTTCGTCTCGCGCCACTAATGCCTCGGAGTATTCCGTGGTCAAAAAAAGCTTAACACAGTGCCGCTCGGTGGCCGCAACCAAACGTGGCATGAATCTCCTCGCGTACCCTTATCAGCCCTCGTAGCGGGCGATTCTTCCCCACGGCTCTCGCCGTGGGCCTGGAGTTTCTACATTTTTCACGCGGCTGCGGCCTGTGTCAAGGCGCGATCGGTGAGGTGGAGGCCCAGATGTTCGGTCAAATCGGGATGGTCAACCATACTCTTTGCGCAGCAGCGTGACCAAGTCGAGGCAGGAGGGCCGGGAGGCATGGCGACGCCACTTCGGCAGCACCGGATAAGCCTTGCCGCGCTCGATGCCGAAGGCCTGCGGGGAGGCCAACAG
>Ga0181524_10004650_pt1 | contig 12600 bp, 12 predicted proteins | sample PEATcosm2014_Bin_34_FD_119761 | JGI IMG/M metagenome (GOLD analysis project Ga0181524, IMG submission 119761) | Peatland microbial communities from MTU Mesocosm Facility, Houghton, MI, USA - PEATcosm2014_Bin05_60_metaG | ecosystem: Environmental > Terrestrial > Soil > Wetlands > Peat | place...
AAGTCGGCTTCTGGTACATGATGCGATGTTGGATTCGAAGAACGGAGCAGAGCGCGCAACCCACAATGCAACCCACGATAGGTCTGACTTGCACGTAGTTAGAAGCACTTACGCAGCCGTCCGCAACCTGCAAGTTGTTGATCGTGCGAGATAGTCACAGACTGAAAAGGCTGGCGTCGGCGGTTCAACTGTAAGTGTCAGAGGAAACACATCCTTGACAGGTTGAATCCGCAGCCAGCATGACCTCGCCACTTCACCAGCAAATTCTCAGGCAGCGACACCCTGATTTCGCCGATTATTCCTGTCCAGCGGTTCGGAAAACCAGGGAACCGGCTTTCGTTCCGGCCGGATTAATTTCCGTTTGCGCGTGATCCGGGCACAATCATCATAGTGTGTTAGAGGGAACCATGTCCGCTTTGCCAACTATATGACCGCTAGTATGCAGGTGGGGGGGTTGCAAGCCTCCGTTGATGAACGGCGTGCTGCGTGCGTTTCACTCCCAGTTGCTTTGGGTCAAGGCCTTGATTATGCTGACCGTCGTTCGTTCGAGACATCTGAAAGCTTAGCGCGACCGGTGCTCAATCGTAACCAGCCCACTTGGTCTGCAGACTCGGCGGCTGCATTAAGGTCTGCATCACCACGCAATACTGTTCCGTTTTCTCCTGCAATGCGCGCAGTTGGTCCGGTGTTGCCTTAGGCGCAGCAACATCAAAATGAAGATGAATACTCTCAAAGCCTACCGGGACGTCTTTTGATATGCCGAGGGTACCTCGGAGATCCAAGTCTCCCTCCACCGTTACCTCAATGCGTTCGGTCGGTATGCCCATTGCCGCGGCCACCATCTGACAGGTGATCTGCGCGCAAGCTGCCAAAGCCCCAAGCAAAAGGTCACCGGAACAGGCGCCGGCACCGGCGCCTCCAACTCCCCTGTGTGCTTCGGCTTGGTAGATGGCACGTCCGATATCGACGGAGCATGCCACCGGCACGTCCTTCTGTCCGCCTTTGGCACGGATTGTGATTTTCGAGGCTTTTGGGTCATTGCGGTATTGCTCTTTCAGCGGCTTCTGAAGCGATCGAATATCCATGGCAACCTCGTTCGTTTATTCTTGGCCAACTGCCCAAACGGCTTCCTGCCATGCCGCCTTGAAGCCGCTCCACCTCGATGGTAGCATCAGAGGGCATCGGAGGGACCATGCCCAAATTCGTCATCGAGCGGGAAATCCCAGGAGCCGGAAATCTAACTGAAGCCCAATTACGGGAGGTCTCCCAAAAGTCGGTCCAAGTTCTGAAAGGATTGGGGCCAGAGATCCAGTGGCTCCATAGCTATGTAACCGGCGACAAGGTGTACTGCGTCTACCTCGCCCCGGACGAAGCTATCATCCAAGAACACGCCAAGCGCGTGGGCATTCCTGCCAACCGCATCTCTGCAGTGCGGCGACTTCTCGACCCAACAATGGCTGGGTAAACGCAGATCGAATACTTTCGTCGATCAGCGCCAGCTCTTTCCCACCACTACTAGGGAGATGAAGTCTCGGGCATCAGCACCTCTTCAATCGCTTTCTCAACCGGCAAAGCCCCACCTTCTAACCATGCCTTCGTACCTACCGTTTCGGTCAACGCCTGCCGTGCCACTTGCAGAGTTGCTTCCAGTTTGGCTTGTTCCGCCGGCGTGAGCGGAGCGCCAATGTTTTGGCGCAACGCAGCCGCGGCGCCTGCCAGCCGCAGCGAACGCTCTGCTTCACGTTGAGCAGCCGCTGAGCATGCGGAACACTCTAACAGACGTGCAATTCCGCGTTTGTGGTCCAGTTCCTGAAAGAGTTTTATGCTTTCGGCGTACAGAGAGTGCGCGGCGGAATAATTTCCTTGCTCTCTCGCCAAGCTCCCAAGATCAGCCAGAGTTCCAGCAATGCCCCACCGGTCACCGAGCTCCCGGAATATTCCCAGGCCTTGTTCATACAATTTACGCGCCGCGGCGGTATCACCACGATCGCGTGCGAAATCACCTTGGTAGTTTAGCGACCAGGCGACGCCTGTTTGATCTCCTAATCCCTGGAAGATCGAAAGACACTCCACGTGCAGGGCGTGGGCGCGGTCATAGTCGCACTGTACCTTGAGAACATTGGCCAGGTTACTGAGAGCTCGGGCGACGGCCTTCTGGTTGCCTAATTCTCTCCACAGCACAAGGCCTTCTTCGAATAGAGCACGCGCAATTGCCACTTCACCACGGTCGCAAGCGAAGACCGCCAGTGCGTTTAGAGAGACGGCGACACCCATTTTGTCCCCCAGCTGACACGCAATAGCTTGACTTTCGCCGATCAGCGCACCCGCTGAGGCGTAATCCCCCTGCTCGCCGGTGAGCACGCCAGCGGCAAAAAGCGCGCGTGCCCGCGCCTTCGTGGGAGCTGCCGCTCCCGCAAGCTTCAGCAGTTTACCCAATCTGTCCCTGCCTTCGGCCAGATATTCTCGAATCTCCCAAAAACGAAACAGCGCTGTTCCGAGACGCAGGCCCCACTCCGCATCCCCGGTTTCTGTCAGCCAATCAAGGCCCGTACGAAAATTGTCGTGTTCGAGCGCGAAGCGTTCCTGCCATTCTACTGCGTGCGCCCCGCTCTCCTCCGTAACCTCCTCCTCCGCCAGCACCAAGCAGTAGGCGGCATGGGCGCGTTTCGTCAAGGGCTGTTCTCCGTTTGCCTCCAACTTTTCCAGGGCGTACTCGCGAATCGTGTCCAGCATCACGAACCGCGATTCCCCTTTCGCGGGCTCGACTTGCTGCACCAGGCTTTTGTCCACCATGGATTCCATACCGTCGAGCAAGTCCAAATCGAGATCGGCTTTGGCGTCGCAAACGGCTTCCACCCCTTCCAGATTGCATCCGCCCACGAAGACCGATAGTCTTCGAAAAAGCTTCTGCTCGGCAGCGCTCAACAGATCGTAGCTCCAATCGATCGCAGCACGAAGCGTCTGTTGCCGCTGCGGCAGGTCCCGCGCACCTCCGGTCAATAGTTGCAACCGGCTTGCCAGGCGCGTCAACATCAAAGAAGGCGAAAGGACTTTGACCCTGGCGGCAGCGAGCTCAATCGCTAGAGGCAGACCATCGAGCCGGGCGCAAATCTCGGCTACGGTGAGTGCGTTTTCTCGATTAAGTTCAAAGTCTGGCTTGGCGGCGACGGCCCGTTGTGCGAACAGCGCGACCGCAGGGCACCGGGACAGGACCTCCACTGAGAGCTTGGACTGGGAATCCGGCAGCGCCAGCGGTGGCACCGGAAATTCATGTTCTCCGTACACGTGCAGCGCCGCACGGCTGGTTACCAGGATTTTAAGATTGGGACCACTCGCCAGGAGATCGGCCACGGTAGGCGCTGCCTGAACCAGATGCTCGAAATTGTCCAGAAGGAGCAGCCTGGGGGGGCACGATGAGTCCTGTAAATTTCTCTTGAGTATTTCGAGCGCCGACTGCCCTCCTGCCTCCCGGATTCCCAACGCTTGAACGATCATTGAAGCGATCAAGCCCGGATCGTTTAGGGAGGAAAGAGGAACGAAGAAAACGCCGCCTGGAAAGCGATCGCCAAGGCTGCTCGCCACCTGCACCGCAAGCCGCGTTTTGCCGATCCCGCCCGGACCCGTGACCGTGACCAGGCTCACATTCTGACGCAGCAGCAGTTCTTTGAGGGCAGCTGTCTCCTTTTCCCGTCCCACGAAGCCGGTTCGCTGCACAGGAAGATTCGCCGGTAGGGTCTCGATCTGCTTAACTGGCTTCTCCGAGAACCGGTCGCGTAAGGCTCCAAGTTCCCGCGCCAGAAATCGGGTAAAGATGTTACCTACCGGGCGGGAGTTCGACATCACGGGTGCAGCATTTGCAACAGACGTGAACGCTTTCCCCGTCTCCCCCTTGAGTCGCTTCAAGTCCGAGCAAATATCGGCGGCACGCTGAAAGCGCCTCTCGCGTTTTTTTTCCAACGTCCTTGCTATGATTGTTTCAAGACCGGCCGGTAAGGACGAATTTACCTTGCTGGCAGGGACTGGCGGCGCATTCAAAATCGCATTCATCAGCAGTACACGATTCTTGCCGACGAAGGGTTTCTGGCCCGTGGCCATTTCGTAAAGCACCACACCCAAGGAAAACAGGTCACTGCGCGCGTCAATCTCTTCTCCACGCACCTGCTCAGGAGACATATAAGAAGTTGTGCCCGGAATAACGCCGTCCAGGGTAAGTGACTCCTCCTCAGATTGGTCTTCCGCGACATGAGGACCGCACACCTTGGCCAACCCGAAATCCAGGATCTTCATCTGCCTGCGGCCGACGATAAACATATTTCCCGGTTTTATGTCCCGGTGGATAATCCCCTTCGCATGTGCCGCTTCCAGGGCATCGGATGTCTGAATCCCAAAATCCAAGAGCTCGTCGGTTGAAATCGGCCCTTCCTGGATTCGCTGCTTTAGGCTCATCCCTTCAAGCAACTCCATGACGATCACGGGCTGATGATCATGCTCTTCCACTTCGTAGATAGTGCAGATGTTGGGGTGATTCAAGGAAGAGGCGGCGCGGGCTTCGCGCTCAAATCTGCGGAGCGCTCTCTCGTCACATGCGAGCTTCTCTGGCAGGAATTTCAAAGCGACCAGGCGTCCCAGACGTACGTCTTTCGCTTCGTAAACCACGCCCATTCCGCCGCTGCCCAGTCGACGAAGCACCTCGTAGTGTGCAACTGTTTGGCCGACGAGGGCGCAGGTCTCGGGCGCCTCCTTACGCGCGACGTTCCGTATTCCCTCAAGCGCGGGTTTTTCCAAGAAATCGCCCAATTCCCCGTGAGAGCGCAATAGGGACTTGACTTCCTGGGCCAGCAGATCGTCGCCAGCGCACGCCTGATTCAAGAAACCTTCTTGCTTTTCCGCTGGCAAACGCACTGCCGCCTGCAGTAAATCGTCTACACGTTTCCAGCGCTCAGCATCCATTACGACCCTCGATTCATCTCGCGATGGAGCCAAGCTCGCGCGCTGCTCCAGTCGCGAGATACGGTAACCGCGGACACGTCGAGCACTTCGGCCGTCTCCGCGAAGGTCAAGCCTCCGAAAAAACGCAGCTCGACCACTTTCGCTTTCCGTGGATCCAGTTCGGCTAGAGCTTTCAGAGCGTCGTCGAGCACCACCACGTCAATGCCTTTACCACGCGAGAAATGGGATGCGGCTTCCAGGGGCAATGTACCCTGACCTGCGCCCCGCTTCCCGGCACCGCGGCACCGGGCGTAGTCGACCAGAATCTGCCGTATCAGCTGCGCAGCGATGGCAAAAAAATGGGTGCGGCTTTCCCACTGCGGAGGATTCATCCGAACTAGGCGTAGATACGCCTCGTTTACCAGTTCCGCGCTTTGCAGGCTATGGTCTTCGCGTTCTTTACGCAGTTGAAAGTGTGCGATCCGACGTAATTCCTTGTAAACCACGGGGAGAAAGGCATCGAGGCCTTCGCGGTCGCCGCCCCGCCAGCCCTGCAAAAGCTTCGTAATCTCGCTTGTAGAGTTCTGCCCCACAAAGAGGCCTCAAGGGAAAGCCGTTTGCGGGCTAGCGTAGCCGTGTCCTCGTCGAATGTCAATCTGAGGCCACAGACGTCCTACTGAGCGAGCGATTCTGCTTCGAGGGAAAAGAATTTTCTCGATCCATGATCAGATTTGCCCCGCCATTGCGCTGTTAGAGATAGAGCACAAAGAGTTCCCCAGGGGAATCCTCAATTTGCGCTCAGAAAAGGAGAATGAATGAAAACCAAAGTGTTTGTCACGAGGTATGTGCTGTTTGTTGTCGTCTTGGCACTTTCGTCCTTTGCCTTGGCGCAGCATGAAATGCAACAAGACTCTACATCCAGCCCGCCCAATCTCGTTCAACAGGTTCGCGCCGCCACGGAGAAGTACATCAACGTCAATGCCGCTACCGCGGCCGGCTACGCGCCTTTCCTCGGCTGCGTTACTGGTCAGGACCACGGTGCCATGGGTGTGCACTACGTCAACGGCACGCTGCTCAACGCAGGCCAGATTGATGCCTCACAACCACAAGCGCTGATTTATGAGCCACAGCAGAACGGCGCCATGCGGCTGGTGGGCGTCGAGTTCATCGTCTTTGCAGACCCATGGCTGCAGAATAACAACAACACTCCTCCGGTGCTGGACGGCCAAGTCTTCCAATTCGTTGACAGCCCAAACCGCTTCGCCATACATCCGTTCTTTGAGCTGCACGTCTGGGCCTGGAGGGCAAACCCTCAGGGTGCCTACGTGGACTGGAACAATAAGGTGAGTTGCACAGAGGAGTAGATTGCCGATGGAAAGACAGGTGGGGAGGCCGCGCGCCGCGAACAACAGAAGGCCTCAGCCTCCCTCCGTCTGCTTGAAAACTGATCAAACAACCAAGAAAGGACAGGACAAAAACATGCCCAAATACGTCATCGAACGCGACGTTCCGGGAATTGGAAATGCCACGCAGGAAGAAGCCCGGACCATATCGCAGAAATCCTGCGTTGTTCTCAATAAACTCGGACCGACGATCCAGTGGTTGCACAGCTGTCGACGCTGGCCCGAAGTCGGCTTCGAGGAGATCATCCATTGATCTCCCCGAAGCCGGTTTCTGGACAAGTTCCGTGTGGCCGACTGCTCGCCGAGTGACAGCCGGGATTGTGAGAGATATTGTGATGTTTCAACAGTATTGCGACGATTACAAAAGGGGCCTTGAGGCTGCTAGCGGGTGTTCAGGTCAACGTAGTGGGCGAATAGGACGGGACGGCATTTGAGTCTCCTACCCGAGCATCCCTGCTCGATGCTGAATCTACAATCAACAATCCAATAATCAACCATTCCCTAATCGATCCCGTGAATCCTCATGCTCACCAGCTGATCGATGCTGAGGTCTCGCATTCCGCGTGACCGCATGTCGCTGATGTATTCCGGCGTGACATTGTGGATCCGCATGGCGATCAGTTCGTCCGGATCTGGATGGGAATAGCCGAGTCCCTGCAGTTTCTCGATGAACTCCGGCGAAACGCCGTGAATTCGAAATGCAATCAGCTTCTCCAGATCCACGTGATTGTAGCCACGCTGCTTGAGCTGCTCCATCCATTCCGGCGTCGCGCCATGAATCCGCATCGCAATCAGCGTATCTTCGTCCGGCGAGTAACCAGCCTGATGCAGGCTGCGAATCATCTCCGGTGTCACTCCATGAATGCGGAATGCAACCAGTTTGTCGCTGTCGGTGATCTTTAGTCCCTCAGCGCGCAGTGCTTCAATGAATGCCGAGTCCACCCGGAATATGCGAAACGCAATCAGCTTGTCAGCATCGAGATCGCTGAGATGCTCGGTCTTCATCTGCTTCGCGAATTCAAGACTCACATCCTGCACAGCCATGCTGAACTGTTTTTCTTCGTCCACGGGGAAGCCGAGCGACTGCATTGCGTGCGCATAATTTGCATCAGTCTGGAAGCGAAAGATGCCCGCGCCTTCGCCATCGCGTAGAAATCCCTCGCATTCGATCTTGCCCGCATCGCGCGTGATGGTGAAGTGAACGTCCTGGCGTCCGGGCTTCGAAAAGTCCACACCTTGGAACGAACTTGCGGGCCAGTCGGACTCGTGGCTTGAAGTCCCGCCGTGACGGCGTTCGATCAGCGAGAATTCAACCTTACCGGCGTCTTCGGATTTGCTGATGGTCCAGTCGCCGCTGCGCACTTCCGCGGCGCGATTCTTAACTACGATCAAAAGAACGCAGGACGCGAAAACCAAATAAGCGAGGGTTCGGCGCATTCTCATAAGTCTCTCCAGTTCAGAAGATTTCGTGGCCCGCCCTAGATGTCACCCTTCTCTTCCAACAAGCCCAGGCGCTTCACCTCAATCAGCTTTTCGATGGTAAGGTTTTGGAAGCCGTGCTTGCGGGCTCGTTCGATGAATTCGGGCGTGACTCCTTGCACCTTGGCGCCGATAATGTCGTCCACATCGGGTTTGAATCCGGCCGATTGCAGGGCCTTGATGAATTCCGTCGTGACGCCCTGCACTTTCATGCCGACGATTTCGTCCGCGCTGGGATTGATTCCGAGCGCCCGGAGGTCACGGATGTACTCCGGCGTCACACCCTGGACGCGCATGCCGACAATTTCGTCCGCGTTGGGCTTCAAACCCAGCGCCTGCAGGCCGTGCACATAGTCTGGCGTCACGCCCTGCACCTTGAGCGCGATCACGTCGTCGGAATCCACGGTCAATCCGGCGGCGTGCAGTGCGCGAACAAAATCCGGCGTTACTCCCTGGACTTTCAGCCCGACGATCTCGTCAACGTCGCCTGCGATGCCAACGTCTTTGAGGCTGCGCACGTAGTCCGGGGTTACTCCCTGAACCTTGAGCGCAACGATCTGGTCCGCGTCGGGAGTGAAGCCCAGCGCGCGAAGGTCGTGGATGTATTCCGGAGTGACGCCCTGCACTCGCAGGGCGACGAGGCCATCCGCATCGGGATGCAGGCCCAGTTCGTGCATCGCGCGCACATACTCCGGTGTGATGTCCTCGGTCTTCAAAGCGATTAACTCGTCGATGGTGAGATCGGCGAGGCCTGCGGCCTTCATGGCATCAATGTAGGAGACGCTAGTCGAGGTTGGACTGGCGCTCTGCCCTGCGGAGGGCTTTGGAGTTGGAGCGCTCTGCGAAGCCTGCGGTTGCGGGGAGTTGGACACGGGCTTGGGCGTCGCTTGCGCGCTGGAACCGGCGTGAGCCGACGGTGGATGCGCCATTCGCAGCAGTGCATTTCCGGCGACGAGTGCCGCGGTCAGGCAGAGGACGCTGCCCGTCAGTCCGATGCCGCGCATTCCTGCACCGAGGGTCTTCAGGCCAAGCACGCGGACGATGCGCTCGGTCAGCGGACCGCGGTTGCCAGCCATCGCCAAGACCGGTGCGCTGCGCCATTCTTCCATCAGCGTGAGGGCGCGCGCGTATTCGACGGCGTTGCCGCACAGAGCGACCGCCATATCGTCGCAGCAATGCTCGCGTTCCGCGCGAATCCGTTTATTCAGCCACCAGACTGCGGGATGATAGAAGAGCAGCGTCTCGACGCAAACCTGGAAGACATTCACAAAAGGATCGAAGCGCTGGATGTGCGCCAGTTCGTGGGCGATCACCTGCCCAAGCTGTTCCTCGGAGAGACCCGTGAGAGCGGTCGCCGGCAAGAATACAATGGGACGAAACCATCCGATCACGGCTGGCGCCTGCAGCCACTTGCACTCGCAGTAGGCAATCGCGCGATTCAAGCCAAGCTGGTCTTGGAGCGTGCGGCAGATCTCAAGCACGCATGGGCGGACTGCGGTGGATTGTTTGCGGCGTTCGCGCTCCAGCAGCAAAAACCCGCCCGCAGAACGAAGACTGAGGAAAGCCACACCGAGGAGCCAAGCCTCAACCAGCCACGGCAGAGCATCGAGCGAAGGCGCCATGGAGGATCGTGGAAAGGAGGGATGTTGCGTTGAGCCACTCGCCGCGTCCCCGTCCCTCGCTGTTGGACAGGCCGCGGCGAGCGGTGACGACTTCGCGGTGTCTGCCACACCGGAATGCTGCTGCGAATAGAAAAGAGTTGCCAGCGGAGCCAGCAGCATGAGCACGAGCGCAGCCAATCCGAGCAGATAGCGCGCGGAGGCGCGACGGCACAGAGCCATCGCCGCCGCGGCCACAGCCGCGAGAGCAGTTCCCTGCCAGAGAAAATGCAACAGCGCCCAACCTAAGGACTGCATTGCGCTCGGGGAGAGCCAACTCATGAGAGTGTTCACTTGCGGCTCCTTTCGTATTCGTCCAGCAAACGGCGCAGTTCTTCAATCTCTTCCGGCGAGGACTTCCGCCCGGCGAGCGCGTGCATCATAAGCTGGCTCGCCGAGCCTTCGAAGACGCGCTGCAACATGTCCCCGGCGAGCTGGCGCTTGGTTTGCTCCGCGGGAAGGCATGCTTCATAGACGTGCGCGCGCTGGGTTTCGTTTCGCCGCACGGTGCCTTTTGTAGTCATAATCTGCAGAAGCTTCAGCACGGTGGTGTAGCCGAGCTCTTTCTTCTCGCTGAGAGATTCGTGCACTTCGCGAACCGTCGAAGGCCCGCGAGTCCAGAGCACGCGGAGAATTTCGAGTTCCGAAGCGGTGGGTTTGTGCGGGGGCTGCTTCATGGAGAAGGAATTTACTACGAAGACGTTCGTAGTGTCAACGAAAATCTTCGTAGATTGCCGGCAGCACATGACAGGTCCGGTCGAGATAGAACCGACTGACTGATCGGCCCCTTTCTTTGCAGTGCGATGGGCAACTCTTTCAATATTGGCAGTCCGGCAAAAGGCAGCGTTTACCCAATCGGCATCGAGGTAGGAAGCACGGCGGGCGGCGGTACTATCACAGGAAATCTATTCGACAACATGGTTACCGCGATCATTCTGGACCGCACCTCGACCGGCACCAACGTTCAGTCCAACGAATATTCAAATGATTCGACCATGGTGAAGAATCTGGGGACTGGCAATACCTTGGCGGCGGAACGCCTTAGTCGCCTAATTTGGGCCGAAAGCGCACCATTGGAACACAAGATCGTTATCCTGAAACCTAGTTGACGGGGCAACCCGGAAGTATTCCGGGCCAAAAGTCGGCTTCGAGGAGATCGCCATTGATCTCCTCCAACCCCGTTTCTGGGTTAATGTTGGCACCGAGAAGACCGTCGAAGCCAAGGTTCATAGCAAGGCGGCGTAAACCATTAGCTAGCGAGAGAATGGGAGTCGGCTGACTGTCGGCTCCCATTTTGGTTTCAACTAGCCGTCAAATGGTAGCCAAAGACTTCCAACGACTGCCCTTCTCCGATTTCGAACTTTTCTAGAGCCCCTCCTGTGGTTTGCGTTTCAGCGGCTTGCCAATCGCGAGAAGAAAGATCGCACTCTTGCCTTTCGCGTGCGGCGAAAAGAAGTTAATCACGTCATCGTCGAAGAAGGTTAGCCCGGTTGCACCCAGGCGCTGGGCATACGCAGCCAGGTACATCCTCCCGCCGATTGCGCCCGCCTCCAGCTGGACGGCCCGGTAGCCGCGGTTCCCGTATCGCTCCAGGATGCGCTTCAGATCGGCGAGAAAGAAGATGTCCACGCAGGCGTCCGCCGGCAGCTCCTGCTCGAGTCCAAGATGGTGGGCCTCGGCGCGGAATTCCCCTGCCTTCAAAAGTTCCAGGGTGTTCTGCTCACACCGGAAGAAGTAAGCACCCGGCTTGAGCCCTTGCACCGAATGCACTACCAGGTAAAGATCGTTGAGTTGCGCGCCGGGAGGCTCAAGGAAGTCGGCCGGAAGACCGCGCGTGGCAGAGTCGAAAATGGTTAAGAGTTGTACAAGTGAAATCGATGCCGTCTGATCGAACGATCGGGTAGAGCCGCGGCGCAGGATCACCTGCTCGATCGTGTCCTTCGGTTGTTGTTCTTCCGGCAGTCGCTGGAAGCGAACCGCCTCGCCTGCCGGAGCGGAAGATGGGAAGACCTGTTGCTTCCCGCGCCACTGAGCAACCTCCTCCTCGGACTCGAGCGAAGACGCATCGTGCATTTCAAGCATGGCGGGATACTCGACCTCCCGCTCCGAAAGCGGGATCGTCTCCAGGCCGAGCGCCGGAGCCTCTCTCAGGGCTGGCAGCGAACTCTCCGATTTGCGCCCGATCGGTACGAGGCACAAGGAAACCTCGCGCCGCGTATCGAGTTCAAGTAAGCGGTTCACCTCGCCATCCACGAACCCGAGCACGATCTCGGCCGGCAGCCCCGAAGCCGCAGAAACGGCCAGCATATTCGCCAGCAGGGTGCCGTTGTCCCAACCGAAATGGCGATAGGTGCGCGCCTGGTACTTCCAGGCGTTCCGCCAGTATGTTCCAGTACAGATAATCGTCGCGGGCGCGTGAGCCACCGCGGTTTCCATCGCCGTCGCCTGAGCCAGGTTTCTGCGAAAATCATCTTTTCGCAGAAGCCGTAGTGACACATCTGCCGGATTGAAGTGATACACGCCGGCATCCAGGCCCGGGAGATCGCCAGTCACGACGTACAGCTCGATCTCGTAGAGGGCTCCGGTGCAGGCTGCGGCGCGAAAGTAGATTTCTCCGCCTGGATGTGCGCGCTGTTTGGTAATTCCCGCCGAGAAATACAGGATGCGTGCCAGATCCTGGAGATTAGGGACCGAATCGACCCGCGAGGAGCGTACTGGTTCTGAGATCGCGGAGAGCGTGGCCACCCCCGTTTGCGGCACATCCCGCGGCAGGAGAAATGGCTCTATCCTCGGATAGATTTTGAAAGGCCGCGGCCGATTCGCCCAATCCAGGAAGTGAGGATTGTTACGAATACTCCAGTAGGAGTGCTTCGTGCCATCGTGATACTTCCAAGCCGCCTGGGTGTCGCGGTTGTTCATCGGTTTCTACGTCAGACTAGCACCTGCAACGGACCACGGGCGTAAGCAATGAACCTGTGACTGCGGATTATGCCTGGATCACGCTTTCACCCAGGATCTGTGCCATGGTCAGATGGCGCCCCTTGCAGGCCTCACAAAACCCGCCAATGCGCACCTCGTCCATGCTTAGAAAGTATTTCTTTGGCGCGAGATAGCGCTCGATAAGCGGAATC
>Ga0181524_10004662_pt1 | contig 12582 bp, 14 predicted proteins | sample PEATcosm2014_Bin_34_FD_119761 | JGI IMG/M metagenome (GOLD analysis project Ga0181524, IMG submission 119761) | Peatland microbial communities from MTU Mesocosm Facility, Houghton, MI, USA - PEATcosm2014_Bin05_60_metaG | ecosystem: Environmental > Terrestrial > Soil > Wetlands > Peat | place...
AAACGGAGTGTCTCGCCATCGCCCGCGCTTGCCGTGATCCGAGCGGCGTCGGCAAACCGATCTTCCCCAGCCCCGGCGGCGGAACGAGCGTTGAGCGCGCCGGCGAGATGAAGCGGATGTACGGCGACGATGTCGTTTTTCTGCTCGGCGGCAGCCTGCTGCGCTATGGCCGCCACATCGGCGAGGCGATCGTCGCGATGAGACAGGCGCTCGCGGCCGGCTAGACCAAAGTTGACCCATCGCGGTCATCGCTAGCGGTGTGGCGGACCGGCTCGAAAGGGCCGATCTGCGCCGCCGGATGTTGCGCCAACATAGGTCCGCTAGCGGCGCAAGGGGGACTTTGGCGCGGTTGTGAACAGGCGAGGGATGCAAGCGCCGCTCGTCGCGCTCGGCGCCGGCCTGCTCTGGTTCGGCTGGCGCGGATTTAACGAGCGGGGCTCGCCACGGTTACGCCCGCAGCAGGGTGCGTTTCATCGGTCACCGCCATGATCATCGGCATCGCCGCTGGGGTTGTCTGCTGCTTCGCCGTCGCTCTGAAAACCCGGCTGAAATGGGATGACGCCCTGGACGTTTGGGGAGTCCACGGCGTCGGCGGCGCTCTCGGCGTCGTCCTGCTCGGCGTTTTCGCTTCGACCGCGTTCAATCCGGCCGGGACCGAAGGCTTGTTCTCTGGAAATGGCGCTTTCTTTTTCAAGGAAACGGCGGCGATCAGTGGTTCTTCGGCTTGGGCGTTTGGTTTCACCTATGGGATGCTGTGGCTTATCGACCGGGTCACGCCTGTGAAAGTCGGTCCGACTGTGGGGGAAAGCGGCCTTGACGCTGCGCTTCACGGGGAGATCGCCTATCTGGGCGCATAGCGGCCGCTTCTTTGTTTCGGTTGACGGCTGTCGCGACGACGAGACGCGACAAATATCCAGTGCAACGGCCGCTTCGGCGTGCGAATATCAGCGGAGCGGCGATAACGATCGGTGAAACGAACATTGAGAACCAAGACGAAGCCGACCAGCTTGACGCTCAGCGGGTCGATTGTTGCAACGATTAAGGAACGGGTTATCGCTTGGCAATATCCGCCGGAGCACCGGCTTACCGAGGAGGCGCTGTGCCGCGAATTCAACGTGAGCCGCAGCCCGGTGCGCGAGGCGCTGCGGGTGCTCGCCACCAGCGGGCTCGTGAAGCGCATGGCCAACCGCGGTTACGCGGTTCGCCAGGTCAATCTCCACGAGATCGAAGAGATCTACGAAGTGCGTCTGGCCCTCGAGCTTTACGCAGTCGAGACGCTCGCTGGTCGCGAAGGACCGCAGGAGGCGCTGGCGCCCCTTCGCAAGAGCTGGCAGGCCGTGCGCAACGCGCCAGACAACCGCAAGGGCGAGGATTTGGCGGAGCTCGATACGATCTTCCATGAGTCGCTCGTCGCGCTGGTCGGCAACGAAACGTTGCTGCGGGACGTCAAGGCGATCAACGAGCGGCTATTTGTCTTTCGCATGATCGACTTTGGCAGGCCTGACCGCGTGGAAAGCACCTGCGCCGAACATCTCGATCTCATCGAGCGGATCGGAGCAAAGGACATCGAAGGCGCCCGGGCGGCGATCCGCGCGAATATAGATAACGCTCGCCAGATCGTCCGCGAGGCGTTCAAGGAAGCCGTCGCCCGCGCCTATGCAACTGTTTGACCGAAGGGCAGGACGTGCGTCTTGTCGCGCTTAGGATTGGAACCGGCGTGCCGACGCGACCGTTTGCCGGGGTCGTTCGGTCGGTCTTCGCCAATGCCGCGATTCTGACGGTGGCCGACGGCTTGGTGACCCTAGTGCCCGCCGCAACTGGCGGTTTGCCCGGCGCAATCACGGTCGACGTTCCCTTGGGCTTCGATTTTGCAAGTTTTGTCGCCGTTGGCGCCGAGGCGGCTTCGCGCGCGGGCATATTGCGGTTTGCTGGCGGCGCGGCGTCGATCGATCTGCGGGCGGCTCGCCCCTGGACAAGCGGTCTGCGCGATATCTCGCTCGACTTTGGCGACCCGGCGACGGACAGCGCCTGGCGGAACGTCGCCGCCGCTCTGCGAGCCGACGGCCGGAGCGACGCGATCGCCCGCCTTGCTCGCCAAGACATTTTATCGCTCAGCGCCGCGACCCGTCATTTCGACCTCGAGTCCGCGGAACGAGCCGCTGTGCGGCTCGTCGGCCTCGGCGCCGGCGGGACGCCCGCGGGCGACGATCTTCTTGTCGGCTATCTCGCGGGCCTTTGGTCGTCGGCAGCCGGCGTTTGCATTCGCGCCGACTTTGCCGCCGGCCTCGGAAAGGCGTTGCTGGGCTTAGCGAAACGCACGAATGACGTCAGCCGCGTCTATCTCGCGGCGGCCGCGGCCGGCGAGGCGTCGGAACGCCTGGCCGCCGTCGCCGCGCGCATTGCCGCCGGCGCGGCGCCGACGGCCCTTGCCGAGGCGGCTGCGGCCGCCGTTGCGGTCGGTCATACGTCGGGGGCGGACGGCGCGCTCGGCCTCCTTTTAGGTCTAGCCGCTTTGGGGACCGGGGACGATCTTCAGGGAAAGCAGGCGGCTCGTCGACGAGACGCTTCCGCCTCCCGGCGTCTAGAACCGGAAAAGCGCACGGCGGAACGCGCTGCGCTGCGAACCCGCGACGCCCGCCGAAGCGGGCGTCGCGGCGACCAAGTTCGCTACGTCTATTTCTTCTCGTCGCTCGCGCTCATGGCGGCGGAACCGATCGACGCCACGCCGCCTTCGCGCATGCCGACGACATAGCAGATGACGGCGATCAGGGCGTAGCCCAAGGCGACCTGCGGCGAAGCCATCCACTGGAGCTGAACGCCGTGGATGAAGCCAAAGAACGCCAGCACCGCTCCAGCCAGCGCAAAGATCGCCGCCTTGTTGAATTCGCGGTCGATGATGAACGCGGCGATCGCCCCGAGAATCAGGCCGGCCAGCACCGCTCCACCGCCCAACAACGCCATGCCGTTATAGATCACGCCATTGTTCCCGAGCGCCGCTGCGCCAACCGCTCCGGCGTTCGTCCCCGCCGCTCCGAGCCCGCCGTCGACCTGACCCTGCGTCCAGAGCGCGATGTTCGGGATGATGGCCAGGACGACCGCCGGGGCATGTTTGGCCGGCGAAGCGGTGAACGCCTGGGCGCCGATGACCAGGCCGATGTAAAGAAGGATCGGCAGGATCGCGACCAGCGGCACTATGGCGAGCAACAACGCCGTCAGCCCGAGGAAGCAGACGAGCGCGATGACGACGCCGGTGGCCAGCGAATAGCCGATGCGGCCGCCCACCGCCTTCCAGCCGGGATGGCCGATATAAACCGCCGGCGGGAACGGGCTGCCGAGCAGCGATCCAATGATGGCGCCGAGGCCGTCGGCGAGCAGGATGTTGCGGAGACTGTAGTTGTCGCCCGCCGCAGAGGCGCTCTCGACGTTGTTCATGCCCTCGGTGAAATTGTAAACGCCGAGCGGAATAGCGGTGACCAGGAGCGGCCAGATGTTTGCGAGGCCCTTGAACACGTCGCCGCTCGCGATCGGCAGATGCACGCCGAACTGGCCGAACGCCTCGCTGACCTTTGCGCCCTGGACGATATCGGTCCAGCCCAGCATATAGGCGAACCAGCCGATGAGGGTGCCGACGATCACCGCGGCGAGCCCGCCCGGAACGCCCCAAGGCAGCCTGACGTTCGCGGTCCAACTGATCAGCACGATGGCCAACGCGACGAAGGAAATCCACGGCACTTCCCACATCTGGAAGGCGGGCCGCATAGCGATGAAAGTGATCGATATGCCGGCGAGCGTGCCAAGCATCGCCGCGCGCGGCGTGAACTTCCGGATGGTCGGTCCGATAAAGGCGCCGATCAACACGATCACGCCGATGATGAAGGCCCAGGCAAGGCCCGCCTGCCAGGCGAGGATCGCCGCCGGACCCTCGCCCATCGACGACGAGTTCTTGAGGTAGATCGGCAGCATGATTACGAAGACGACGATGAACATGTGCGGCACGCTGGGGCCGTACGGCATCGCCGTCACGTCGCTCCGCCCCTCCTGCTTGGCGAGCCGCCAAGCGAGATACGCGTAATAGAGATTGCCGAGCGGCAGAGCGATGCCGAGCGCCGGCAGGATACGCCCGTAGACGATGTCATTGGCGGGCATATGGACCGCGAAAAGGCACAGCGTGGTCAGAACGATAACGTTCAGAAGCACATTCGTGAAAAGACCGAAGAAGCCGTTCCAGTCGCCCGGCGTCCACAATTGGATGACGCCCGCCTTGTCTCGCTGCATTGTCATCGCGCACCCCCTTCATCGCGCTGATCCGCGAAGGAATTGCCCCTCGCTCGGATCGCGCGCCCGTTCCGGACAGTTGAACGCCTTACGCACCGGCGCGGCGTCGCGCCGGCTTTCGTCCTCCGCTCTACTTTAAGCGAATCTTCTCGAGCGCTGGCAGAGCCTTCGCCGAATTCGACACCCATCCGAATATCCCGCCCTGCGCCTTGACCATTCGCAGCGCATAATCCTGGAATTCGGGGAAATACGAAGCGACGCAGTCCTCCAGCACCAGGCAATCGTACCCGCGGTCATTGGCCTCGCGGACCGTCGTCGTGACGCACACCTCAGTGGTGACGCCGCAGAAGATCAGTTGACGGATGTTGCGGGTTCCGAGGATTTCGCCGAAGTCGGTCGCATAGAAAGCGCCCTTGCCCGGCTTGTCGACCACCGGCTCGCCCGGTTTCGGCTTCAATTCATCGATGATGTCGTGCCCGTACTCGCCGCGGACTAATATGCGGCCCATAGGGCCCTTGTCGCCGATCGTCGTCTTGAGCCCGCCGCGGGCCTTTTTCGCCGGCCAGAGATCGCTGAGATCGGCGCGGTGACCCTCGCGGGTGTGGATGATATGGAGACCGGCCTTGCGCGCCGCTTTGAGAACTTTTTCGGTCGGCGGCACCGCCTTGAGCAGGAGCGAGGTGTCGTTGCCGAGCGCTTCGCCGAAACCGCCCGGGTAAACGAAGTCGCGCTGCATGTCGATGATGACCAGCGCGACGCTGGCCGGATCGAACGTGAAGTCATAAGGCTCGGCGGGGATGATGGCCATGTTCGTCTCCTATGACGCCGCAGGCTGGCGCAGACCTTCGGCGATATATCGCCGCCAGCCGCCCAGCTCGGTAATGTCCGGCGCATTGATCGCGCCATAGGCCTCGCAGACGAAGCCTTTGACCTTCTCCCCGTCGGCGAGTTCGACCGTGCCGATGGCGAGCGGCGGCGGGACGCCATCGACAAAACCGCCAAAGGCGGATGTCGGCAATTCCCAGACCTCGACCTCGATCGCCTTGCCGGGCTCGACGCGCATCATGCCCGGCCGCGCCGGCGGCCCGCCGGGCAGAGCATAGAGGCGATAGCGCGGCGCGGTGCGGGTCGTGCGGACGAGCCTGCCCCCGCGATCGGCGAGCTGCCAGTTGAGCGGCAAGCCGGTCATGTGGGCGCCGCATACCGCCACCCGCACCGTGGCGCCGGTGGATGCAGCCGGCCGCTTCGCCGGCATTCTCGTGTCGAGCGCGCCGAGCGTGAGACCCAGGGACCGGTGTATCTCGTCGCCAAGCTCGAGCAACCCCGCATCGGTGAAGGCGCGCGCCGCCAACGTTACGCCAAAAGGCAACCCATCCTTCTGGAAACCGACGGGAAATGCGATCCCCGCGAGATCGAGGAGATTCATGAAATTGGTGTAATAACCGAGATTGCTGTTCAGCCGGATCGGATCGTCGAGCAGTTCGGCGACGGTATACGGCCTCGGCGCGGTCGGCGTGACCAGCACCTCCATCTCGCGCCACGCCGCGTCGGTGACGCGGCGGAGTTCCTTCAGCCGGTAGTAGGCGGCGAAGGCGTCGGCGGCGAGCGGCTTCGCGCCGCCGGCGATGATCTGGCGGGTCACCGGAAAGATCGCCTCGGGATTCCTGTCGATGAACTCGCGAATCGCGACATAGCGTTCGGCGGTCCAGGGGCCCTCATAGAGGAGGCGCGCGGTCTCAAGGAACGGCCGCAGGTCGACCTCGACGAGGACGCCGCCTAAGCCGACAATGCGTTCGATCGCCGAATCGAAAAGTCGCTCGCCCTCCCGATTGCCGAAGAACTGCAAGTCTTGCCGACGCGGCGCGCCAAACCGCGTTCCTTTCACGCGCTGCGGCAGGGGCGCCGGCGCATCATCGCGCGAGAACGGATCGGTTGCGTCGAAGCCCTTGGCGACGGCCAGCACGTCGCGCGCATCGTCCGCGCAGAGCGCAAATATCGACACGCAATCGAGCGAACGGCAGGCAGGCACCTCTCCGCTGGCGCTCAACAGCCCTCTGGTCGGCTTCATCCCGACGACATTGTTGAACTGCGCCGGCACGCGGCCGGAGCCGGCCGTGTCGGTGCCGAGCGAGAAGCTGACTAGGCCAGCCGCCACCGCGACCGCCGACCCGGAACTGGACCCTCCGGAAATGTATTCGGCTTTGAACGCGCTGCGCGGCGCGCCGTAGGGCGAGCGCGTGCCGTTCAGGCCGGTCGCGAACTGGTCGAGGTTCGTCTTGCCGATCGGAATCGAACCCGCCTCCATCAAGCGGCGCACGACCGTCGCCGACTTGTCCGGCGTATAGGCATAGGCCGGACAGCCCGCGGTCGTCGGATGACCGGCAAGGTCGATATTGTCCTTGATCGCGAAAGGCGCCCCGAAAAGCGGCTTGCCCGCCGGACCCGCGCTTTCCAGGTTTTCCGCCATCGCCAGGAGTTCGTCGCGTGGAAGAAGATGGATCCAGACTTTATCGTCGCCTCGGCGCGCGATGCGGTCAAGCACGCCGGTCACAACTCCCGTCGGCGTTAGACCGCCGTTTCGGTAGCCTGCGGCGAGGGCGGCAAGATCAAGGCTGTCATTAGGGCCAAGCACGACGTCTCTTCCCTGAAAATCGCTCATTTGACAAGCGCGTCAAATTATCGTGACTTTTGCATGCAATGTCGCATACACTTTTGTAGGGCCACTGGCAAGGGGAGGTCGACGGTCATGTCGTGGATGGCGAATTGCGGGCGATCGAGGGTCCCGAAACCGATGCGGCAGAGAAGGCCTGGCTGATGACGACCGCGTCCAAAATCATACGAAACTTCTATCGGGATTCGGTCTCGCTGATGCAGTTGTCGTCGCGGCTGGCGAGACTCGCGGGCGTGAATCAAGCCTCCGCGATCATGGCGTCCGACGCCAATCTCGCCCTTCTGCGCGAAGCAAAGCTGCTCTCCGGCGCGATCGACGCCGGGCCCAACGATCTCCTCATCACCGTCGAAGGGCAGAGCGACGCGGCGATCGCCGGCGCAGCGCCCGATCTCGGCGACAGCGCGATCACGGAGACCGCCGGCCTCGGCGGCTTCGCGATGGCGGCGGCGCCGGCGATCGTCAACTTCGTCGGCGGCACGCCTGAAGACGCTATCGCGAACACCGCCCGAATGGCCTACATCACGCTCGGCCGCAACAGCGGACTGACGCTGCCGGCAATGGGGTTCGCCGGCGCGCCGTCGGGCATAGACGCGCGCCGCGTCGTCGATACCGGCGTCTGCCCCATCATCAACACCGGCGTGGCCCACAAGGAGGCGGGCGTCGGCCAGATTGGCGCCGGCGTCACGCACGCTCCTCTCGACTGTTTCGCCAACGCCGTGGCGGCGTTGGCGGCGGACTTGCCGGCTGATCGAGGAGGTTGAAAATGGCGGACCTGCCTAAGCTCGCCGTGGTCGCTGTCGGCGGCAACGCCCTTATCCGCGACAAGGACCATCTCTCCATCACCGACCAGTTCCAGCAAGCCGCCGCCACCGCGCGGCGCATCGCCGACATGATCGAGGCCGGCTGGAACGTCGTCGTCACCCACGGCAACGGCCCACAGATGGGCTTTATCCTCAGACGATCGGAATTGTCGATCCACGAAGTGGCGCCGGTGCCGATGGACTACGCCGGTGCCGATCTGCAGGGCGCCATCGGCTACATGTTCGTGAAGGCCTTCCGCAACGAGTTCAGGCGGCGCGGTCTTGCGCGCCAGCCGGTGGCGGTGGTGACCGAAACGCTAGTCGACCATGACGACCCGGCCTTCAAAGACCCGACCAAGCCGATCGGCTCGCACATGGAGGAGGGCCGCGCCAAGCAGCTGGCCGCTCGACAGGGATGGGTCGTCAAGGAGGACGCCGGCCGCGGCTGGCGGCGGGTCGTGCCTTCTCCGAAACCCAAAAAGATCGTCGACCTCGACGCGATGAGGACGCTCGCCAGCGCCGGCTATCTCGTCATCGGCTGCGGCGGCGGCGGCATTCCCGTCGTCGAGGATGACGACGGCAATCTCCGTGGCGTCGAGGCGGTCATCGACAAGGACCTCGCGTCGAGCCTCCTCGCCCGCACGATCGGCGCCGACCTCTTCATGGTTTCCACCGGCGTCGAGCGCGTCGCCATCAATTTCAACAAGCCGAACGAGAAATGGCTGGACGAGATCACGGTCAGCGACGCTAGGCGATATTACGCGGAGGATCACTTCGACAAGGGCAGCATGGGGCCGAAGATCCAGGCGCTTGTCGATTACGTCGAGGCGGGCGGCGGCGAAGGCCTGATCACGAACCCTGAAAATATAGGTCGGGCGCTTGCCGGTGAGACCGGAACCCGCATCGTGCGCGGCTGACCAACATCGGGCCGCTCTCCCCGAAGGGCGTCGAACCGCTCTTCGAGGGTGGGCCCGATGACGCGCAATGTTGCTTTTGCGGCTTGAATGCGACCCCGTGGCTTTACGATAGCATGGTCTTATGCGGTGGCGGCGGCGGTCGTCGCGACGTCTCCGATAGAGATCGACGCGACCACAGCCGCAACCGACGCTATCGACGACGTTGTCGCCGATCGAAACGGTCTCCGCGCAACGAGCGCCGGCGCCGTCGTCATCCAGGCGGCGAACGACAACCAGGCCTCAAGCACGCCCGCCAACGACAACGCCGCGACGACCGCCGCCGCCACCGCGGCCTCCCCTCCCGACAGCCCCGCCGCCGCTTCCCGCGCGCTCTGTGGTCCCGTATCATGCGCCGGCGAGGAGCAAGACTATGAACCATGCGTACCGCGTCGTGCTTACGACTACGAACTCGAAAGACAACGTGAACGCCATCGTCGATTCCGTCCTTGCGAAAAGGCTAGCAGCCTGCATACAAGTCCTCCCGATAGAGAGCCACTATTTGTGGCAGGGTCGGGTGAACAACGATCATGAGTTCTTGTTATTGCTCAAGGCGAAGGCGGCGGATTATACTGCTCTGGAAGCCGCCATCCGCTCGGTTCATGCTTACGAGATCCCAGAGGTGGTCAGTCTCAAGATTGAGGACGGCTCTTCCGAGTATCTGGACTGGATCAAAGCGGTGACGAGGTGAACCAGAGGCCGCGCGCGCCGCAGCATATGCGGATGTGCTGAGAACGGAAACTGTCGCACAAGATCCTTTTTCCGACGCAGGTGCGTAGGAATTCCGATCCGGCTTTTCATTGGAGCGCGAACTCCATGTCTGACCCTAAGTTTTCTATCGGCGAGATTGTGCGGCTTTTGCCGGCGATCGGCCGCAAGACGCCGTGGCGTGTTTATGAAGTCACCGAGCAATTGTCGGTCGATAACGGCGAGCGCCATTACAGGATCAAGAGCGTCTACGAACCCAACGAACGCGTGGTGCGGGAAAGCGAGATACACAAAACGTGAATGCGCTCGACATGCGCTTGCAACGGCGCTTCACGGCGGCTAAGCCGGCGCAAACGCGCCGCGCCAACCTCGCTCCAAACCCGATTCCCCGCTCCCCAGCTTGCCGCGTTCATAGTGAGAGGTTGCTCCGAGTTCAGTATGCTGATCCGTGTGTGGCGCTCGGAGGCGCAAATGGGCTACGGCAAAGGAACAACCGAAGGCGGGCGCAACCGCGGCCACAGCGCCATGGCGCTTTGGGTGACCCATCGGGAGGCCAAGACCGAGTCCCGTAAGCGGCGGCGGCTCGCTGCGCGCCGTCTGGAACGGAAAGCCGCGAAGGAAGCCGAGGGCGACGGCGGCGCCGAGGCGTCTGCCGGCGCGGCCTCGACGATCGGCGCCGTTTCAACCGCGCGATAGCGCCCCGCCTCTCAATCTTGCCAAAATGATTTGAACCGCTCGGGCGACGGCTCGCCACGGCGCGCCGAGCGCGGGATATTCTCGCGCCCGAGGCGGCGCTGCGCCGCGTTTCGATTTATTCGCGCTGCAGACGCCGCGGCGCGCGTATCTCGCCGCCGCCCATCGGACGTACGCTCGGCGCCCCGCAAAACGCTGCTTTCGAGACGGTTCAACTGCGCCACGCTCTCCACGACGACAGGCCCGCGGAAATCAAGAATGCGCGGCGATGGCCGCACGACCCCATTGCGCAAGGAGCGTCAGCGGCTCTATACATCGTGACCGGCGGATTGCGGTGCGATCCACCGAATGAGCGCCGGCCAGCGGGCCGGGGGGAAGGGGGAAATCATGAAACTCCACGCTCCAGCGCAGTGGCTGTTTATAGTCTCGCTTATCATCGCAGTGATTGCGGTCATCGGCGTTTTCACTGCTATTCCATTCGTCACCACGTACGGATTTTGGGTAGCCATTGTTGCGTACGTCGTGCTTGCAGTGGGAAACTTGGTGGAAACTTGATTCTGACCGCGGTCGGTCAGAGCGCTTAAAAAGACGCGCCGAGTCCAACCCGGCGCGTCGAAAATGGCGCGGACGGCGGGAGTCGAGCGCTGCGAAGCGGAATCTCGGCTCAGGATCAACGGCGTCGGTCGCGAATTGCTCGCGTCGCGGCAGCTTCGCCTTGGGCGCCGGGCATCACGACGCGCGGCGGGTGGCTGCCTCGCGGTTGCAAAACGCCCGAGATCGAGCGCCCGCAACGAGCGAGTCCAACTGTCGCGACAATGACCACGAATGGCGCGCTCGCGACGCGGCGGGTGATTTCCTGCTTGCCGAGTAGGGGCGGGGCGGGAGCTATGACGACAATTGTCGCATCCGCGAACGCGTCGATGCGTTTGTGATAATAGCGATCGGCATGGGCGGCTCCCTCCGATTCGCATTGAAGAGATGACGCAATTCACCGTCCGCGACTTCATTGCCGGAAAACGCCGCGGCCGCGTCGTCGCCGACCCGCGCGCCTGTCGAGGCGCGCCTGGCGCATGACGCGCCATCACGCCCAGCCCGAGGGGGCGATTGAGGATTTCAGGTGAATTTCTCAGCGCGCCGCGACGCGGTCGCGCGCGAGAGACGTGGATCCGGCCGAAACGGCGATCGGCGTTGGGGCTTCCGCCGCCGGGCGCGCCTCAAGAGCGTCAGAACGCGAGACGGCCGCCGACCAGCGCCAGAGTGCTGGCGAGCACGGGACGGAGCACGCGGTCGGGAACGCGCGAGGCCAGGGCGCTGCCGACGGCGATGCCGGGGATGGAGCCGATCAGCAGCGAGACGAGCAGCGCCCAGTCGACCGAACCGATCCACCAATGACCGGCGCCGGCGATCAGCGCCAAAGGCACGGCGTGGGCGATGTCGGAGCCGACGATGCGCACGGTCGGCAGCTTGGGATAAAGCGTCAGCAGCGCGGTGACGCCGATCGCGCCGGCGCCGACCGAAGAAATCGAAACCAGCACGCCGAGCGCGGCGCCGAGCAGCACGGTCAGCGCGACGATTCGCCGGTCGTTGAGGGAATCGAGGATCTCGGCGAATTTGCGCAGCAGCCAGACGCGGAAAAGCAACACGATCGCCGTCAGGATCAACGCGAAGCCGAGCACGGTGGTGATCACTTCGCTCACCGATTTCGAATCCTTGCCGAAATGGGCGAGCAGGAGAAGCGTCAACGCCGCCGCCGGCGCGCTGCCCGAGGCGAGTCGGCGGACGATCCGCCAGTCGACCGCGCCGTTCAGAGCGTGAACCGCCGACCCGCTGATCTTAGTGAGCCCGGCGTAGAGCAGGTCGGTGCCGACCGCGGTGGCGGGATGGATGCCGAACGCCAGCACCAGTAATGGCGTCATCAGCGCGCCGCCGCCGACGCCGGTGAATCCGACCAGCGCGCCGACCAGCAGGCCGGACAGCGAATAGAGCGGGTTCAGCGAATGAACGAAAGCGAGCATGGAGCGCTCCGATGATGATCCTGTCGACGACGATTCCGCGCAATCGACTGTTCGTCCGCCCCGAGCGCGCCGGTTGGCCGGAGCGGGGCTCCGCTAGGGCGCGTATTGCTCCCGTTCGATGTCCTCGGCTCGCGACGGGCGATCGGCGGCGAAACGGGATTCGCCGACGCGCCAGAGCGACCGCGGCCACAGGCCCAACGCTCTCGCCCAAGCGGCGAAGAGCGACAACAGAGAAGTCGAAACGGCGTTCTCGCTCATGAGCGATCCTCGACAGCGAACCAAAGACCGGTTCGACGCATTCAATATACAAAAATACTAGAGTTAGTCAACTCCGCCGAAGATCAGCGGCGCAGGCGCGCGCCGCTAGCCGCTCGCGCGCCGAAAATTCCAGCTGCGCGGCGTTCGCCGCCCGGCGGCGCGAGGCGCCGACGGGCGGTCCCTTGACGCGGCGGTGTCACCTCGGCTGC
>Ga0181524_10004664_pt1 | contig 12578 bp, 10 predicted proteins | sample PEATcosm2014_Bin_34_FD_119761 | JGI IMG/M metagenome (GOLD analysis project Ga0181524, IMG submission 119761) | Peatland microbial communities from MTU Mesocosm Facility, Houghton, MI, USA - PEATcosm2014_Bin05_60_metaG | ecosystem: Environmental > Terrestrial > Soil > Wetlands > Peat | place...
AGACCGACCTGCTCAGGACAAAAAAACTGGAATCGATAGGGATCCTTGCCCGAGGCCTTTCTCATGATTTCAACAATCTGCTTACCGGCATACTAGGCTACATTTCACTGGCAAAAACATCGTTGAAGCCTGACGACCATCTGTATGATTTATTGACCATGGCAGAAGACGCATGCCTGCGCGCCGAGGGGTTGACTCGTCAATTGCACATGGTTGCCAAGAACAGTGAATCCGAGAAAAAGACTATTTCGATAACCGGTCTTATTAAGGCGGCCTCTGAATCTGCGCTGAAGGGATCTCATACCGAATGCACATATAATATTCAAGATGGACTCTGGCCTGTTACGGTAAACGAGGACCAGATTAGCCAGGCAATATATAACGTAGTGATCAATGCCTGCGATGCAATGAACAACAAGGGAAGCATTACAATAAGTGCAGATAATGTCGTTGTCGGTCCTAACAACAGTGACTCATTAAAACAGGGGAATTACATCAGGATCAAAATAGAGGACGAAGGTATCGGCATCGAGGAAAAGCTGCTTCCCAAAATATTCGATCCTTACTTTACCACAAAAAAGCTAGGGAGCAGCAAGGCGACAGGGTTCGGCCTTGCCGCAAGCTACTTCGCCATTAAAAATCATAAGGGTCATATCATTGCCGAGTCAACTGTTGGGAAAGGTTCCATTTTTTTCATTTACCTGCCCTCTGCGTGAGTTTCAGAACCTGCTGTCAAATACGGGGACCCGGCTGAGTGTCTGGCGGGGTCAGAATTAGGAGCTATCTTGTCTTCAGATGAGCGTATAAATATTATCACTGGGAATTTATGGCTTTCCATATGGCGGCTTTCATGGCCCATTATGCTCATAATGATCTTTAACTTTTTAGTAGGGATGACCGATGTTTACGTAGCCGGGTTCATCAGCCCCGAGGTACAGGCAGTCGTAGGTTTCGTCAGCCAGATATTCTTTCTAAATATTATCATTGCAAACGCCATCAGCATCGGCACTATTGCCCTGCTCTCACGCTCCATAGGGGCAGGCGATTTTGCCGGCGCGATAAAGATAGCGCGGCAGTCGCTTATATTCGGCGTCCTGGCTGCCCTGGTTCTGATGATGGCCGGCCTTGTTTTCTACCGCGAGATAGTTGCTATTGCAGGGTTTCCTGAAAACATACGGGGCATTGCGGAACGCTTCATCAGGATTTTTGCCCTGTCGCTCGGGCCGAATTATATCCTCATTATTTCCAATGCCGTATTTCGTGCGAGCGGAGAGGTCAAGAAAGTCCTGCTCACTATGTTCCTGGTGAGCGCCGTAAACATTATAGGAAATTTCGTGCTTGTCTTCGGCGTCCATCCATTCCCAAAGATGGGGTATACGGGCATCGCACTTTCCACAGCCCTCGCGGTAACGGCCGGGATGCTTATAAACTTCATTCTCTTCGCGTTCAGCAGGTGGCGGGCCATCTATAGAGCGCCTACAGAAATCTCGGTCAACACTGTCAAAAAAATTATCAGTCTCAGCTGGCCGGCCGCGCTTCTCCAGATCGCCTGGAATGCCGGGAGCATTGTACTTTATAACATACTGGGAAGGCTGGGCAGCGCCAGCATCGCATCTCTAGCTGCGCTTACCAACGGCCTCAGAATAGAGGCAATTATTTATCTGCCCGCGTATGCCCTAAATATGGCTGCGGCAGTACTGGTGGGGCAGAACCTGGGGGCTAAAAAAGTTGTCAGGGCGGAAGAAGTGGGATGGAAGATGGCTTCATCAGGCATTGCTCTCATCAGTGTAATGGCAATCATTATTTTCATCCGGGCCGAAGCCTTCTCATCAATAGTTACCGGCAGCCCTTCAGTGCTTAAAGAAACCGTCCGATACCTGAGATTTAACATGGTGTCCGAGCCCTTCATGGCACTGAGTTCAATTCTTGGAGGAGGACTTCAGGGGGCTGGTGACACCAAGGGAACAATGCGTATAATTATCATTGCCATGTGGGTCGTCAGGCTTCCCCTCGCCTATCTGCTTGCCCTGGGGTTAGGTTATGGAGCTGGGGGCGTCTGGACGGCAATGGTCATTTCCATGGTCATTCAGAGTATACTTATGGCACATAGATTTCGCCGTGGCCTATGGAGGAGAATGACTTTAGAACAATTTTAATGGAGAGAACATGCTGAAACTGTTTAATACCCTGGGGCGTAAGCTCGAACCGTTCACGTTACCGCACACCGGCAAAGTAACCATGTTCACTTGCGGCCCCTCTGTTTACCAGAAGTCCCATATCGGGAATTTCCGCACCTTTTTATTCGAGGATATCCTTGTGCGGTATCTGGAATATCTGGGCTATACGGTGCAGAGAGGCATGAATTTCACAGATGTCGAGGACAAGGCGATTGCTGAAGCCGGCGGACAGAGGGCGAGACTTAAACAGCTTACCGGGAAGAACATAAAGACATTTATAAAGGAAATGGGAGTCCTTGCCATAAAAATCCCCGATTACTTACCCAGGGCATCGGAAAGCATAGAAGAGGCTGTTGAACTCATAGAACAGCTTCTCAAACAGAATGCCGCTTACTGGTACCGTGGTAGTGTCTATTTTGATCCGCTGTCATTCCCGGGTTTCGGAAAACTCTACGGCCTCGATATGTCGAAATGGCCGAAAAAGAAAATACGGTTTCATAAGGACACCTACCCGGGCATTCAGTGGAACCTTGGAGATTTTATTCTTTGGCACGGCCATAAACCTGGGGACAGTGTTTATTGGGACACACGAATCGGCAGGGGCAGACCATCCTGGAACATCCAGGACCCAAGTATGATCGTCAGGTATTTTCATGAAACGCTCTCTCTATACTGCGGCGGCATCGATAACCTCTACCGTCACCACGATTACACCCTGGCCATACTTGAATCATTAAGGCATTCTGCCAAGTATCGCTTCAGGCCCATGTCCCGGTTCTGGCTCCATTGCCGGCATCTTTACGTCGATGGTCAGAAAATGTCGAAGAGCAAAGGCAATATCCATTACGTCGAAAACCTTCAGGCCTCGGGCTATACCCCTGCTGAAATCCGCTTCTTTCTTACATACTGCCATTACCGCCAGACTCTCAATTACTCGGATAGCGCAATGCTCCTGACCGCTGAAAAGCTCAGACACTTTAAAAGGACCATCAAGGTCCTTGAAAAGAAGATGCACCGTCATCAACGTGCCGACAGCCCCGCAGCACTGGCCATAAAAAAAAGGTTCGGGGAGCATATGGATAACGACCTGGATGTCAAGCAGGCATTTGATGAAATTTACGATGCGGTGGTACACACTGATTTGTCCGGAACAGGACCAGCCGATGCCGCTGCAATAATACGAGCTCTGAAACAAATTGACCAGGTGCTTCAGATCATTTTTTAAGAGGGGCCATTTCTACTCTGCCAGGGCGACACTTCCGCATCCCGGCAACAGCAGACACTAAGCGACGATATCGATAAGATTTTTCCTCATGTCCTCGGAAGCTTGAAGGGATTTAATGTTTGCCTTAAATCCTGCTTCTGTGGCAATCATGTCCACCGTTTCCTTTGAGATATCTGTTCCCACCTGACCACTCTGGCTTAACGTAACATAAACACCACCGTTCACACCTTCATTCATATTTGCCTCTGTCGGCTTAAAATCGGCAGTATTGATATTCGCTACATTGTTCGCCGTCACACTCAGTGTATCCGAATACGACTTCAAGGCACTCATAGCACTGTTAACGCCGTCGATACTCATTTTGCAGTCCCCCCTTATGACACTATAATACATGAATTTGAGCAAGTTTGACCTGTGATACATATCACAAAAAGAGGAAATATTGTTCAGGGCTGCTGAGAGGGTAATAGTGGGGGGAACAGGGGAGCAGGGAGCAATTCCTTCTCCCCTGATTCTCTTTTTGTTGTTTTCCGCCAAAAAGGGATTTATTCTTTCAATGTATTTGAGGCAAGAGCAGCCAGGACACAGCGCCTCGGCTAAATCTCGCAAGGCATCCAGCCTTGCTCGAAGGCGACGCCGGTTTATCCCGGCACACTCTCGGTCTGCCGACGCCCGCTACGGCGCCATGTCCCGCCTGCTCTTGGCTCATATTGCTCGTTAGCTGTAATCACTTCTTTGCCTTTACCTGTTGAATGCAAGCTTCAGGATCAGACAAATTATCATAGATTTATCATACCTTGCTTCAATTTATGGGAGTATTTTGACCGCGGTATGAGTGAGCCTGTATTTGAAACAGCTATCACTGCTTGCTTGCCAGAAATCCAACTTCTTCGTCTAACTCTTCAGGCGTTATCCTTCTCGAAGACTCCATTTTTTGATCTTCTCACATATGATGCGCCGTTTTGTTGCATACCGCTCCCTTATGCAGTCTGATCTGTCCCTGAATCTATGGCACTCATGAATTCAAACTGGAAAGGCGGCTCTTAACTTTTTCCCGGATAAGGCTTTCTCTGCGACCTTATCTATACTCCCCATTTCCCCAGGATACTTGATGAACGTTTTACTGTCCCAGGCGCCTTCTCGGGCAGGAACTGACGGTTGATTTTAAATATATGACTTCAGCGCGGCCCGGACCCAGATGAATCCAATCCTCTCCTGTTCCAGCCTGACAGCATGCCCAATCCTGTCATCGCGTAAATCCTCAAACAATGATCGCTCCTCTGCAGCAAGTCGTAGCAGTTCGCGGCCTACCGGTTTGTGTTCTTTGACCCATAGATGCTTGTGTGCCATCAGTGTCTCACGATTCATCAGGAAAGACCCGGCGTGGGGCAGATGCGACCGCAGTTGATCAAGAATGGCAAAACCATGTGTATCGATATCGCCCCAATAATGTATCGGACATCTTTGCAACCACTCAGCCTGTGACAGAACCTCGAAGCCGTATCCTGCGCCGAATATAACCATACTTTGCGGCAGATTCGGGAAAGCAAGAAAGTTGATCTCATTTTCTGTTATAAACACACGGCTGACTTCCGGAGAGATACTTTTGAAGGCATTCTGATTAATGGCTATATCCTGATCAGCGCCCGAGGGCAGCAAGGCCAGAGTGGGATCCAAAATGCGAAAACGAATGCGCAAAGGCTTTTCCAGAAATCCATAACGGCTGCAGAACCGGCCTGGCCCGGGCGCGGCCCCAGTATCTATAGCGTCCGGCGGCAGGGCAAGATCCAGCAACTCACTTAAAGCTGCACGATGGGTCTCGATGAACTTGGTGTGGACGCCGGGAACGTCAATCTGCCGCAGATAGACTCCTGGCCGCGGATGGGTATGTATCCAGTCTATAACATCCAGAAGAAGAGGCCAGTCCTCCGCAAGTGCAAGGGACTTCAACGGGTATTTTGCAAGCCATGGCAGCAAAGCGGGTATGCGTTTGCCGATTAATTCCACAAGACCGTTGAATTGCCCGGCATCACGGCTTTTGCCTATGAAGGCAAGGGCATTATCAAGTGTGTCTATCCATATCTCCTCAGGAATGGAGTTACTGCCTATAATATGGTACCGCACCTCACGCATGACCACACGGTAGTGAGACCCACGTCGCAGATCAGAAATCCATGACCGCGCCTCTTCAAACCGATTAGCCAGTTCTATTGACGAAGGAGCCTTGAGTGCCAGACGTCTGGGGAAAAGGGTTTCGCCGCTAACCAAAGAGGCCAAAATCAGCCCCTTATCCCACATTTTTTGCACTTGAGCCCGGAGATCAGCGGGGGTTGTCCAGTTCATGATATAGTCCTGTTCATGCTTGAGCCTTCGCCTTTTCGGCGTAGTATTCCTCAATGGAAAGGTTTCGGAGTCTCGAGGAACGGCCGTCCTCGGAGTGCACAAATCCCACGCCGGATACAAATGGCTCGATGATGTGGATCTTCTGAAGCGGGGTGACGATCAAGAGTTGCAGATTCATTTTCTGAAAAAGTTTCAGTCCATATCGTGCAGACTCGTCGGAACCACGGCCAAAGGCTTCGTCAATAACAACAAAGCGGAAGGACCTTGAACGCACGGAGCCCCATTCAAGGCCGAACTGATAGACAAGACTTGCTGCCAGTATAGTATACGCAAGTTTTTCTTTTTGCCCGCCTGACTTGCCGCCGGAATCAGAATAGTGTTCGTATTCTGTTTTGTCCTCGTGCCAGCGCTCGGACGCCGCAAAGGTGAACCAGTTGCGCACATCGGTGACCTTTGTCGTCCATCGCCTGTCCATCTCGGCCTGCCCTTCACGGCCCCGGAAACGCTCGATAATCTGCCTGACTTGCAGAAACTTTGCTTCCGAATACTGCTCATCCTCGGATCCCGTCAGACTGCCTTCAGTACACGCCCTCAATTCGCTTTGAAAATCCCTGACATCGGAGTCCTGGGACGTTTGCGCTTCCAGCACGATGTAACGGCCGGGATTATAGTCTATCTGAGTCAGCGATTCGTTTATATGAGTTATACGCTCTTTGATAGTTTCACGCTCGCGGTTCAATTGAGACTGGAAGTTTGCGACCTCGCGAATGGTGTTCTCATTAAGAAGCTCCTTGAATCGCGCTTCGAAGCGAGGCAGATCATCGGCCTCCAGCTTGCCTAGCATTGAACGATGTTCGCCGGCAGCCTCGATGCTGATGTCCACATCCTGAGTATCCAGAGGATAAGCCTGGCGGAATTCGGTCATCGAGCGAATGATTTTGTCTTTCAGACGATTCAGTTTTTCTGCTTCATTATCAATCTGTCGTTGAAGCCAGTTCCTCATATCCTGTTCTCTATTGTCGCAGGACTCCACGCTCAGATGATCTTCACCAAGCGCCTCAATGCGCATGACCTTAAGCGATTCGAATCTGGCAGCATGGAGCGCGCTTGCCGGGTCGTTTAGCACCGTTCCGGTCTGCTGTTGCATGGCCACGGCATCGGTTTTTTTCTGCTCCGTCTTGGACCGCCTGTCCCTTTGCTCGACAATCAATCGTTCTGTCTCCTGCATTTCCAGCGCAAGCGTATCCAGTCTGCCGGTCAGCTCCTTGAGAAGGTCGGAAGCCGATTCCAATTGTCCCTTTTGTTCCAGAAGTCCCTCAACCTCGGCTGCAACGGGTTGCCAGTCGAGTTCCCGGAAGTCCCGGTACTCATCGAGCTTGGACAGGGTTTCCAACCGCCCCTTCAGCTCTTTCTGCTCACCCTGCAATTCGCCGATGTGACCGGCAAGCCCGGCCAATCGTATTTCGAGCTGCCGCCTCTTTTCTTCGAGAGCAGCTATCTTATTAACGTTGGTCCATCCAAGGACATAGCGGCTGCAGTCATCAATCTGGTGGCGATCGTCTTTTTCGTGCCTCTCGCCCTGGGTCTTGATCTGGCCTGCAGCCGTAACAGCGCGGGTCTCACGGCGAAACTGGTCCTGTGTCGTGCAGCAGGCAAAATCAAAACGATGTGCGATTTCCCGCTCCAGCCAGTCGTAAAAAGGAGAATCAGGTTTGATTGCAAGCTTCCGCACCAAGGACTGATTATGCAGGGCAGGCGCAGCGGCTCGCCCGGCCTTGCGCACCCGGAAATAGACAAGCCTCCCTTTAAGATGAGTGCGGGCGACCCACGCTGCCACCTGAGCATAATTGTTGTCGGGCACTAGCAGGGAAAGGCCGAAGTTGCGCAGCATTCGCTCTGCGGCGCCCTCCCACTGACTTTCCTCCTCGCGCACCCGGATAAGCTCGCCTGCAAACGGCATTTCCGACTCGGACAAGTTGAGAGCGGATGAAACGGCGGCACGCATGGCCATCTGTTCACCCGGGATGTTGCTTCGCCGGGACGTGAGGCTTTTAATCTCAGCTGAGAGCGATTCGTGCTCTCGACGCCATTGTGCAAAAGTCACCCCTGCCTCGTTCAATTCATTCTGAACCAGAGCCTCACGGCTGGAGGTGCTTTCGGTCAACTCTCCGAATGTTTTGCGTTGGGACAGAAAGTCTTCGGCAGTGCTGGCCGCCGGGATGCTCAACAATCCTGTCAGCTCGCCATAGCGTTTTGATTTGCTCCGGCGGTTAGAGCATTCCTGTTCCTTCTGGTTAATATCAGCGGCAAGACGTTCTATACGATCACCACCGTTATCGGCGATGCTGCGCCTGAGCTCGCGTTCTTCCGCCAATTGATCTTTCTTCCGATTTTCCAAACGCTGCACATTTGCATTATGTCTTACCCATTCTTCATCCAGCGAGGCGATACGTTTTTCGAGCAAGCCCAGTTTCAAACCGGCAAAGTAAGTTTTAAGCGCCTCACGACAGGCCCGTAGTTCCTCATTGCGTGCGGTAATCTCCGCATGCCGGTCGCAGTCCGCAACAAGGGGCACAAGCAGCGCCACCTGACGCTTCGCCTTCAGAACAGCCTCATGCGCACGATTGAGGTCATCAAAGTGTGCAAGCAATGCTTTTACCCGCGGCGCAACATCAAAGGGCTCCAGCATATGACTGCGCACGAAGTCGGTGAGATTGCCGACTGACTTCATGGATACTGTCTGGTGGAAGAGCTCCAGCGCCTGCTCGTTGTCTATGCCGAATCTGCGGCGGAACCATGCGCCATAGGGAGGGAAACTGTCAAATACTTCAGTTCCGGCGCCGCGCAATCGCTTTCTAAGGGCGGTGATATCGGAACCAAACCGAGAGAAGTCGGTTATAATAGAAAGGTCGCAGGTCGCCCCGACAAAAAAACGCGCCGGCTGACCATATTTATCCTTTATCCAGAACACTTGCGCCAGTGTGATTGTCTGATCATATCCCGCATTGTGAAATACGCCAAGGATCACTGAATAACTGTTTTGGTCTCTCAATGCGACAGGTCTGGCAGCCCCGCTTAACTCATTCCGCTCGGTCTTGTAATGTCCGAGCACGTAGGAACGCAGGGTTCGTTCCCTGGTGTCGGCCCCGGCAGCTTTGTTGTAGGCTATACGCTGTGCCGGCACCAGAAGGGTCGTCACTGCATCCACCAGTGTCGTTTTGCCCGAACCGATGTCCCCGGTGAGCAGGGCATTCCTGCTGTTAAGCTGCAGGGTCCAAATCCGGCTGTCAAATGTTCCCCAGTTGAACACCTCGAGTCGCTTCAGGCGAAAGCCCGAAAGCGAATCGTCGGCTATGAATTCCAGATCCAATGACTCACTCATCCCGTATCCGATCCTGTCCGTTCTTGTCGAGCATTGCCCGGTACGAGGCGAGGCGTTTGTCAAATTCCGCCAGCCACTGTGCATCAACAAACGCCTTGAGGATGCGCTGCACTTCAAACACAGGCGGCTGCCCGCTTTGCTGCTTCAAACGGCGCACAAAACCCAGATCCGCAATCTTGTTGATGTGACTGTCCACCTGATCGACAAGTTTGGCCTCGTTGCTGCTCTCGGGCAGAAACACGCGGATAAGCTCAGCTACTTCATCCCGGGACAAAACGAGACGTGTATCGCCTCCGCCTGCATCGAACTCGGCCAGTTTCCTGCGGAGCAAGGCCAGCAGGAGGCTCACCGGAAAAGAGAGCTGGCGTCTTGCTACAAGACGGGGCAACTTTGTTGCCGCATCATCTTCGCTATCCGCGCATGACCGTAGAAAGGCATAACCCTCGGCCTCATCCAGCACCAGTTCCACGCTGAGAACAGCCACATAATCGCGCACTCTGGCTTGCATGCCAAGCAATGCATTCCAGAGATCAGGAGAGCCCTCCTGATAAATTACTCCCTTCAGGAGAGGCACCACTATTGAAGACAAATCATGAGAGACTGTGTTCTGTGTCTCAAAATCTTTTTCTTCCATCTTTATCTCACGAAGATCACTTGCGGCAGTTGCGCTTTCTTCAAGCAAGTTTTCATATCTTCATCGCCCTCATGTTCAGTATTTTTCCAGAAGATTATTTCTGTCTCTTCCTCATCCACGACCGCATTGAAATCTTCGGTTGCCAACTGCAGATAAGCTATCAATTCTGCAAGCCCATGTTGCAAGGGCCTGGTCTCGATAAGTTCCCGCAGTGTAATCCGGGGATGCTCCTGCAACGCATTTCGGATATGCCGCGACAACTCCGCCTTGTCGACCACCACCTGGGAAAATAGAGCGGCAGCATTCATATCCTCATCGCCCGGCTCCAAATCGATACCGGGGATAAGGGGCTTGAAAGGAGGTGTGTAGAGCCGGCGCTCCATCGGCAATTCAATATCGGCGCCTATGTCATTTATCTGCATGAAATCCCCTTGGGGATGTGTATCCCTCAGCGCCAGGGCTCCGGCCTCGATGCCATGCAGGATATCCATAATGCGACGGTTCTCCAGCCATGTTTGATCGTCCAGAAAGCGGCGCAATTGCTGCGAGAGTTGCGCCACCATGCGTTGGGTATGTTCCCCTGCCTCCAGCCAGTCATAATGCACACGCCGGATACGGGCATCAGGCGCCAGTTCGACCACAGGCTTCAGGGTCAATGCCCGTTCCAGCAGTTGCGTCAGTTCCTCCTGCCGGCTGCCTGACATAAGAAAATCCCAAAAGGCGCGAAAACTCCTGCCCTGGTCTGATTCGGCAATAGCATCCCGTTCGCCCATGATCTCTTCCAGCAGGGCGCCTTTACTGCCGTCCCATAATGCCAGGCGTTCACGCACGCGTCTGTCCAGAGAGCGGAAGTTATGCTCCACCTCACGAAAATCAGAGAGCAGTTCGCGCGCCAGCGCAATGAACTGCAGAAAACGGTCTTTTACGGCGGTCTCCGAAAGCGTGGGGATATCGCCGGACCTGATGCGGTCCATTTCCGCATCTATCTCTTCGCGCCGTTTGCGCAGTTCCGTCATGCGTGTCTGAGGGTCGGTCTCGCTTCCCTCGCTGAGCTGCCTGAGCAATGTAAAAAGTGTCAGCAGGCGGGATTCAGTGCCGACAAAGGACCTTTCAGTCAGCGTGCTCAGCCAGGCTATCGCCTTCTCGGTTGCCGGAGTGAGATCGAAATGAGGCTCATCCGAGCCTGGTGGATAGAACTTGCGCATCCATCCCTTCTCATTTGCCGCCCAATCATTGAGATAGTCGACTGCCTGCTTGGGAAAGGCATCTGCCCCAAGCCTTTCGCGCAACCCAAACAACTCGTCCTCAAGTGCTTCGGCAAGATCTGCCTGGGCCATTACCCGAACGTTCGGAACGATAAAAACCCTATGTAGAAAACTGACCACCAGCGGTGCATGGACGGAACGCAACATCTTCCATGCAGGGTGTTTCTGACTCATCATATCGAGGGTAATATAATCCATCACAATCACTCCTCAGTAACTAGCTGAGAACTCCGCTCATACGGATGATCCAGCTGATCCGGTGCAAAAAACAATCTGAGACTCTAACAATCATCGCTGTTCTTTCCGCTTCTAAGCAGGCATTCCATATCATAACAGGCTACGTTGAAATGTTGGAATAAATATCGCAACAATTCGAACTTGGCGATTAGCAGTGTTGAAGACTCTTTGAAACAGGTAATTGCCGACAATAATCAAAAGATTTGAATTGATAATAGGAAAGGTATACAAAGACAAGAAATCCAGTGGCTGGGCAATGTGCAAGCCGCACAAGCACGGCAAGGCCCCGAAAAAGAAAGCAAGAACAGCTGCTTTGGAGCAACATATGGACAGGAAAATCGCCGAGCCCATCGCTCAATCACAACAGTCGGCGTTTCAGGGTGAAAATGGAATGGCATAACTTATTGAAATTCAAAGTGGAGTTGAACAGGATCGAACCGTCGACCTCATGAATGCCATTCGCTACAGGGTTAATTTAGACAGAGGGTCTGGACAACTAGATAACTTATTGAATTAATGACACATATTTTCTTTCTGTACTGTTCGATATTTTCTGTCTAATACTGCCCTTTCGATATGTTCTGCTACAATTTTACTACAGTCGCCTTAGCAGGGTTATTTCAAATCTAAAAACTCTTTCAGAGTACCTTCCATGGAAAGAAGATCATTTTGAGAGAGCCTTCCTATTTTTTTGGAGATTAGTGACTGCTCAATAGTTGATATTGCTGTTTTGATTACAGATGGTTTTAACAGACCAGCTTCCTGCCAGTTTGTGATGAGGCACTCTCCAATTACAATCGCTTTCCCTATCTGACTCGTTACAGCCATAATAACTACGTCAGATGAGATATTGTTATAGGTATTAGAGCTTATGATTACGGCAGGACGCTTCTTATGAACCGCCTGGTTGCTGAAGGGGAACTGGACGAGTACAACATCTCCCTTTTCATAAGCCGTCATAGACAGCATCCTCGTCGTTATTCCATATTTTCTCAAATGCTGGGCTTGAAAGTTCCTGTGATGCTTTGGCGAGGATAGTTTTTTCCTTTTTAGTCTCTAGAAATTGGATAAAGTCAAAAACCTCTGCAAGAAGGTTCTCCGGCAGCTTATCGATCTCGTTTTTGATCATATCTTTAACGGACATAATTGACCTCCTTCACATCTAGTAAAATTATAATTCAATTAGTGCGACTCTTTCCATCCTTTTTGTTGATACTGGCAATAGTGATTTCTCAGTCCTCAAAATACGCAAAACATTGTCAAATAGCTTATCAAAATAAAGGGGACGGTTCTCTTTATTTGACAAAGTCGTTCG
>Ga0181524_10004667_pt1 | contig 12573 bp, 7 predicted proteins | sample PEATcosm2014_Bin_34_FD_119761 | JGI IMG/M metagenome (GOLD analysis project Ga0181524, IMG submission 119761) | Peatland microbial communities from MTU Mesocosm Facility, Houghton, MI, USA - PEATcosm2014_Bin05_60_metaG | ecosystem: Environmental > Terrestrial > Soil > Wetlands > Peat | place...
CGTCGCCCTCGACGTCTCGTGGTTCGAGCCCGTCGGGGTCAACGCCAGCGCCGTCGAGCGGCGCGCGGCGAGCCTTGCCGCCCGGCGCTCGGTCAAGAAGGAATATCAGGCCGCGTGGCTGGTCCGGGCGTTGAGCTGCCTCGATCTGACGACGCTCGCCGGCGACGACACGCCGGGACGGGTGCATCGCCTGTGCGCCAAGGCGCGAAAGCCGCTCGACGAGGACATCCTCGCAGCGCTCGGCCTCAGCGACTCGCCGCCGACCGTCGCCGCGGTCTGCGTCTATCCCACGATGGTCGCGCCCGCCGTAAAGGCGCTCGCCGGCTCCGGCATCCCGGTCGCCTCGGTCGCCGCCGGCTTTCCCGCCGGCCTGACGCCGCTCGAGCAGCGCCTCGCCGAAATCGATTACGCCCTCAGCGAGGGCGCGGGCGAGATCGACATCGTCATCACCCGCGCCCATGTCATCAACCGCGAATGGACGGCGCTCTACGACGAAGTGAAGGCGATGCGCCAAGCGTGCGGAACGGCGCATCTCAAGACGATCCTCGCCACCGGCGATTTGAAGACGCTGCGCAACGTCTACTCGGCGAGCATGGTCGCGATGCAGGCGGGCGCCGATTTCATCAAGACCTCCACCGGCAAGGAGGACGTCAACGCCACCTTGCCCGTCAGCCTGGTCATGCTGCGCGCCTTACGCGACTATCGCGATCTTACCGGCTTCGAAATCGGCTTCAAGCCGGCGGGCGGGCTGCGCACGGCCAAGGACGCGCTGAACTGGCTGATCCTGATGAAGGAGGAGCTGGGCCTGCCGTGGATGCAGAACGATCTCTTCCGCATCGGCGCCAGCGGCCTTCTCACCGACATCGAGCGCCAGCTCAGCCACTACGCCACCGGCCGCTATTCCGCCAACTATCGCCACGCGATGGCGTAAGGAGCCCATGATGGCGGCAATCACGGAAATTTTGCGCACGATGGAATACGGTCCTTCCCCGGAAAGCGACGAGCACGTTCGCGCCTGGCTCGCCGCGCATCGCGCCGGCTTCGGCCATTTTATCGCCGGCCGCTTCGCCGCGCCCGGCGCCCTCTTCGACGTCAACAACCCGGCGACGGGCGAGCCCATCGCGCGCGTCACGCAAGGGACGACGGCGGACGTCGACGCGGCGGTCGCGAGCGCGCGCAAGGCGCTGCCGAAATGGTCGTCGCTGAGCGGCGACCAACGCGCGCGTCATCTCTACGCCCTGGCGCGCCACGTGCAGAAGCGCGAGCGCTTTCTCGCGGTGCTCGAAAGCGTCGACAACGGCAAGCCGATCCGCGAATCGCGCGACATCGACATTCCCCTGGTGGCGCGGCATTTCTATCACCACGCCGGCTGGGCCTCGCTCGTCGCCAGCGAATTCCCCGGCCATCGCCCGGTCGGCGTCTGCGGCCAGATCATTCCCTGGAATTTCCCGCTGCTGATGCTGGCGTGGAAAATCGCGCCGGCGCTCGCGGCGGGCAATACGGTCGTGCTCAAGCCGGCCGAGTTCACGCCGTTGACTGCGCTCGCCTTCGCCCAGATTTGCATCGAGGCGGGGCTGCCGCCGGGAGTCGTCAATATCGTCACCGGCGACGGGGCGACCGGCGCGGCGCTGGTCGCGCACGACGACGTCGACAAGATCGCGTTCACCGGCTCGACCGAGGTCGGGCGCGCCATTCGCAAGGCGAGCGCGGGAACCGGCAAGAAACTGTCGTTGGAGCTCGGCGGCAAGTCGCCGTTCATCGTCTTCGAGGACGCCGATCTCGACAGCGCGGTCGAGGGCGTCGTCGACGCGATCTGGTTCAACCAGGGGCAGGTGTGCTGCGCCGGCTCGCGGCTGCTCGCCGCCGAATCGATCGCCGAAAAGCTCATCGCCAAGCTGCGCGCGCGCATGACGCATCTGCGCGTCGGCGACCCCTTGGACAAATCGACCGACGTCGGCGCCATCGTCGCTCCCGTCCAGCTCGAACGCATCAAGCGGCTGGTGGATCAGGGCGAGCGCGAGGGGGCGAAAGTCTGGCGCGCGCCCGGCGCACTCCCCGAGCGCGGCTGCTTCTATCCGCCGACGCTGGTGACCGACGTCGAGCCCGCCTCGTTGCTGGCGCGCGAGGAAATCTTCGGCCCGGTGCTGGTCACGATGACGTTCCGCACCCCCGACGAAGCGATCGCGCTCGCCAACAACACCCGCTACGGCCTGGCCGCCTCGGTGTGGACCGAGAACGTCAATCGCGCGCTGGAGGTCGCCGCGCGCGTCAAGGCCGGCGTGGTGTGGATCAATTCGACGAACCTGTTCGACGCCGCCGCCGGCTTCGGCGGCTATCGCGAAAGCGGCTTCGGCCGGGAAGGCGGGCGGGAGGGCCTCGCCGAATATCTCGCGGCTGACGCGCCCAAGGGCAAGGCGAAGACGCTTCGCCCGCCGGCGCTGACCGCACTGCCCGGTCAGAGCCCGGCGCCGGGCGCCGACGCGGTCGACCGCACCGCAAAGCTCTATATCGGCGGCAAGCAGGCGCGCCCGGATTCGGGCTACTGCTACGCCGTGCTCGATCGCAAAGGCGCCGCCGTCGGTCTGGCGGGCCTCGGCGCCCGCAAGGACATCCGCAACGCCGTCGAGGCCGCAGCTAAGGCGTCCGGCTGGGGCGCGGCGACCGCGCACAACCGCGCGCAGGTGCTCTATTACGTCGCGGAAAATCTCGAGGCGCGCGCCGGCGAATTCGCCGAGCGCCTGCGGGCGATGACCGGCGCCTCGCAGCGCCAGGCGCGCGAGGAGGTCGAGGCCTCCGTCCGCCGCACCTTCTACTACGCGGGCTTCGCCGACAAATACGACGGCGCGGTTCACGCCACCAAGACGCGCTTCGTCACCTTGGCGATGAACGAGCCGTGGGGGGTGATGGGGATCGTCTGCCCCGACGAGGCGCCATTGCTCGGCTTCGTCTCGCTGGTCATGCCGGCGATCGCGATGGGCAATTGCGTCGTCGTCGTCCCTTCGGCGGCGCACCCGTTGAGCGCGACCGATTTCTACTCGGTGCTCGACACTTCGGACGTTCCCGGCGGCGTCGTCAACATCGTCACCGGCGAATCGGAAGCGCTCGCCAAGGTCCTGGCCGACCACGACGGCGTCGACGCGCTCTGGTATGTCGGATCGAGCGAGGGCGCCAAGGCGGTCGAGGCCGCCTCGGCGGCGAACCTGAAGGCGACCTGGACGCGGCAGGCGCCGCTGGACTGGCGCGAGGCGCAGGGCCGCGACTATTTGCGCCGCGCCACCCAGGTCAAGAACATCTGGACGCCCTACGGGGAGTGACGCCGGTCGGCGAAAACACCGTCCGCCGTCAGGGCCGGGCTATTGCGCTCGACGGCGCTCTACGCGCCCTCGTTCTCCTCGAGCCAGGCGACGATGCGCTCGGGCGTCAGCGGCAGATCGCTTAAGTTCGAGCCCAGCGCGTGATTGACGGCGTTGACGATCGCCGCGGCGACGGGGATGGTCGCGATCTCGCCGATTGCCTTGGCGCCGAAGGGGCCGGTCGGCTCGCCCTTTTCGATCAGCACGGTGTCGACGTCGGGCATTTCCGGCGCGTTGACGAGGGAGTAACGGCTGAAACGATCGCCGCGCATGACCCCGGTGAGCCCATCGATGTCGACGTCCTCATAGAGCGCGTAGCCGATGCCGATCTGCACGCCGCCGTGGATCTGGCCCTCGACCAGCATCGGGTTGATGGCGCGGCCGACGTCGTGGACCGCGAGGTAGTCGTTCACGCGCACCCGTCCGGCGAAGAGGTCCACCTCGACCGCGGCGAAATGCGCGGCGTAGCTGCCGGGATTGGCGATCGCCCGGTAGGTGTTGGCCGCGCCCGGCAGCGCCGCGCCCTGCGCCTCGATCAGAGCGGCCAGGTCGGCGAGCGCGAGCGTTTCGCCGGGACCGTAGCTGCGGCGCAGCGCGCCGTCCTCCAGCTTAAGATCGCCGGCGCCGCAGTTCATCAGGCGCGCCGCCTCGGCGAGGATTCGCGCTTTCAACAGCTCGGCCGAACGACGCACCGCCTCGCCGCCGATGTAGGTCATGCGGCTGGCGCGCGTGCCGAGGTCGTAGGGGCAGGCATCGGTGTCGGCGCGGCAGAGATCGAAGCGCGACGGCGGCAGCGTCAGGACTTCCGCCGCGATCTGCAAGAGCGTCGTCGCGGCGCCGCAGCCGAGATCGTGCACCGCGCAGACGATCTCGATCCGGCCGTCCGCCTTCAAGGCGCACGTGACCACGCTTCCCTCGTCGGGGTCGGGATAGCAGCCGTTGATGTGGGTGGCGCAGGCGACGCCGACGCCGCTCGCCTTGCGGCCGCGCCGCCGCGCTTCCTTGCGGCGCCGGCGCCAATGAAAGCGCCGCATCCCGACCGCCAGGCAATCGCGGATGCGGGCGTTGCCGACGTCGTGGCCCTTGAAGGGCTCGACGGCGCCGGGCCAGACGAGGTTCTTGAGCCGCAACATCACCGGGTCGAGCCCGAGTTTTCGCGCGGCGAGATCGAGGTTGATCTCGGCGATCGTATGGATTTGCGGCGAGCCGTAGCCGCGAAAGGCGCCCGCCGGCGGCGTGTTGGTCAAGACGGCGCGGCCGAGGTATTTCTCGTTGGCGACGTCGTAGAGCCGGGTCAGGCGCTGGCACATCGAGGCGGGAAGATGGTCGCCGCCGGTGCAGTAGGCGCCGACGTCGATGAGCGCCTCGGTGTCGCGGCCGAGAATCCGCCCGTCGCGGCGAAAGGCGGCGCGCATCGTTCCGATGACGTTTGCGCGCGTGCGGGTCGCCACGCAGGTCTCCCGGCGCCCGTACTGGATCGTCACCGGACGGCGCAACTGCATGGCGAAAAAGGCGGCGAGCGGCTCGAGAATCGGCTCGGCCTTGCCGCCGAACGAGCCGCCGATCGGCGTCTTGACCGCCCGCACCCGCTCGATCGGGACGCCGAGCGCCTTGGCGACGACGAGCTGCACGGCGAAGACGCTCTGGCAGGGCGAATGGATGGCGATGCGGCCGTCGGCCTGCGGGACGGCGGCGCAGACATGGGTTTCCAGCGCGCCATGGTGGGTCTTCGGCGTCGTGACGCGGCTCTCGACGATCAGGTCGGCCTCGGCGAAGGCGCGCGCGACGTCGCCGACCGAGAAGGATAGTTCGGCGACCGGGTTCTTGAACGTCGGCGCGCCGTCGGGGCCACGCGTCGGCCCGGCGTCGGCGAGCGCGGCGATGGGATCGAAGATCGCCGGCAAATCGTCGTATTCGACCGCGATCAGGCGCGCCGCGGCCTCGGCTTCCGCGAGGCTTTCGGCGACGACCGCGGCGACGCGGTCGCCGACGTGACGCACGACCGCCGGGAACATCGCCTCGTCTTCGAGCGCCTGCTGGCCGGCGACCCAAACGGAGCTGTTGTAGCGGTTGTGCGGCGTGTTGGCGCGCCAGAAGACGGCGACGACGCCGGGGGCGGCCAGCGCAGCCGCGGCGTCGAGGCGCGCGACGCGCGCATGCGGCCGCGGGCTGAGCACCAGCTTGGCGTGCAGCGCGCCGGCGATCGGGGCGTCGGCGGCGAAGCGCAGGGCGCCGCTGACCTTGTCGGCGCCGTCGAGGAGCGGCAGGCGGCGGTTGACCCAGTTCACGCCGCGCTCTCCATGAGCAGGTCCAGACCCTTCACGCCGGTGATCGCTTCGAGGAGGTCGAGACCGAGGCCGACGACGGCGCGCCGCTTGTAAGGCCGCGAGCCGCGGCCGGGAATGGCGGCGTCGACCGCGCGCAGGAGCGCTCCGGAGAACGCGCGCACCAGCGGGCGGCCGAGCTCGGCGCCGCGCAAAGTCTCGGCGGCGCTCTCCAGCCGTAGCGGCGTCGGCGCGAGCGCGCCGGCGACCAGCCGCGCCTCGCCGAAGCGCCGCGTCGAAAAGTCGAAGTCCGCCTCCATCGTCAGGTTGAGGCGCGAGATCGCGAGATCGTCGCGCCGGCCGAGCTTGACGAAGGCGCTGCGCGCGAGCCGGCGGGCGAGCGGGATTTCGATTTCGGCGATCAGCTCGCCGCGCGCCAGGCTCGTGCGGCCGTGGCCGACGACGAGCGCGTCGAAGGCGAGCCGGCGCTCGCCGCCGTCGCGCCCGAGCACGGCAAAGCGCGCGTCGGCGCACTTCAGCACGGGCAACAGGTCGCCCGCCGGCGAGGCGCCGGCGACGTTGCCGCCGATGGTGGCGCGATTGCGGATTTGCGCCGAGCCGCTCTCGCCCGCCGCTTGCGCGAGCGCGCCGAAGAGCCGCCGGATCGTCGGATCGCGCGCCAGCGCGTCGAAGGTCGTCGTCCCGCCGACGCGCAGCGCCGCCGCGTCGGCGCGGATGAAGGCGAGGCCGGCGGTGCGCGAAATGTCGATGAGCCAGCCCTCGTCGGGCGGCGCGCGCGGCGCGACGAGCAAGTCGGTGCCGCCCGCGATGTAGCAGAGCGGCCCGCTCGTTTCTGCGATGAGCGCCTTCAGCGCGCCGAGGTCGGCGGGGCTCGCCGCGCGCAGCGCCGTCATTCGCCCGGCTCGCGGCTATGGCGTCCAAGCTTCTCGGCGACGGCGCGAAAACTCCCCCCGCCCCTCACCCTTCCCTCTCCCCGCAAGCGGGGAGAGGAGTCGCCGGCGCCGCTCTTCCCCTCTCCCCGCGCGCGGGGAGAGGCAGGGTGAGGGGCAGGGCGAGTGGCTGCAAGCGTCGTGGATTCGGGCGCGGGCGCCTGCGAGCGCACCGCCGCGACGATGGTCTGAAAGCCGGTGCAGCGGCAGAGGTTGCCGGCGAGCGCGTGGCGGATTTCGGCGTCGCTCGGCGCCGGGTTTTGGCGCAGCAAGCCTTCGGCCGCCATGATCATGCCCGGCGTGCAATAGCCGCATTGCACCGCGCCGTGATCGACGAAGGCGCGCTGCAGCGGCGACAGATCGCCTCCAGGGGTCTTCAGGCCCTCGATGGTGACGATCCGGCGCCCGTCGGCCTGGAAGGCGAGCATCAGGCAGGAGTTGACCGCGGAATCGTCGACCAGCACGGTGCAGGCGCCGCATTCGCCTTCCCGGCAGCCTTCCTTGGCGCCGGTGAGACCGAGCGTCTCGCGAATGAATTCGGACAGTCGCTGACGGGGATCGACGTCGAACCCGCGCATGACGCCGTTGATCGTCAATTGGATGTTCATCCCGAGCGGCTTCGTCTCCGGCTCTTTCGCGCGTCGCGCCGACGCTTGCCGGTTCGAACCCGGCTCGCCCGCGACTGTGCAATGGCGGGCAGTCCCGGGCAAGCGCGAAACGGCGCGGGACGCCCTGAATCGGCAGCCTTTTTGGCGGTCGAGGCGACCCGCCTCTCCCCGCTTGCGGTACGGTGTGCGCACATCTCGAAAAGTGGGGCGGCCCCTTCCCCCCTTGCGGGGGAAGGTGGCCGACGAAGTCGGCCGGATGAGGGGTCGCGCCGCGAGGCGCGTTGTCGGTATCGCCGCCACCAGCGTTAATTTATACGCTATGAACGGCCAGGCTTCAGCTATTGTCGAAACAACGCGCCTTACGGCGCGCCCCCTCATCCGTCGGGCTTCGCCCGACACCTTCCCCCGCAAGGGGGGAAGGGGCGCCCGCGGGACCCTGCGACAGGCTTCGATCCGATCGCAACTTGCTCTAAGTTGCCGTCGAATCGCGCCTTGGGGAGAATGCATGGTCGAGCTGCCCGATTCCCCATCCGACGTCGGCGCGTCGGCGCGACGGCCGACGACCGTCGAAGACCTCGCCGCGCGCGTCGGCGGCGCGCCGTTCGTCTCGCGCTGGTTCCTCATCGACCAGGCGCGCATAAACGCCTTCGCCGAGGCGACCGAGGACCGGCAGTTCATCCACGTCGACCCCGAGGCGGCGCGCGCGACGCCGTTCGGCGGCGCGATCGCGCACGGCTTCCTGACGCTGTCGATGCTTTCGGCTTTCGCCTATGACGCGCTCCCCGAGATTTCCGGCCTCGCCATGGGCGTCAATTACGGCTTCGATCGCTTACGCTTTCTCTCTCCCGTCCCCGCCGGCGCGCGCCTGCGCGGCGCCTTCAAGCTCGTCGGCGCGACGCAGCGATCGCAGCGCGAATGGCTGATTAACTACGAGGCGAGCGTGGAGATCGAGGGAACGCAGAAGCCGGCGCTCGCGGCGCAGTGGCTGACCATGGCGGTGATGGCGGGGTAGCCACGCGGCGCGCCGCGAAAGAAAAACCCCGGGCGCGAGGCCCGGGGTGCAAAATCGCGACAGTCTCGCGAAAGGGTCGATCAGAAGCTGAGGCGCACGCCGCCGGTGAAGGCGGTGTTCTCGTCGTGGATGAAGCCGTTGGCCATGCCGCCGGCGACCTGCGAGAACATCACGCCGCCGTAGACGTCGACGCGCTTGACCGGGCGCCAGTCGAGCATCGCCGAGACGGCGTCGGTGGTGCCGGCGCAATCGCTCTTCTTGGTGCCCTGCGGCGTCGCGCCAGGGGCCGCCGCCGTTGTATTCGCGACGCAGTTTGTCGCCGGCGCGATGTCGTAGGTGTTCTGCCACTCGTGATAGTAGCCGACCGCGGCGTCGAGATTGCTCAGCAGGCCGTACTTCGCGCCGATCCACAGCACTTGCAGGTCTTCGGGGTTGACGAACGCGTTGGTCTGGATGACGGCGGGATAGCCTCCGTTGAGCGTATAGACGTTGCCGGCCGGGATGCCGTAGGCGCTGCCAGCGGCGGTGAGATCGCTCGGGCTCGACAACTGCGCGTATTCGTAGCCGCCGTACAGAGTCAGCGCCTGCCACTTGTACTTGACGCCGATCACGCCGGCGTTGACGTCGGCGAGAGTCGCCTTCAGCGTGTCGGGCGCGAGCGGCGACGCCGGCACGCCGCCGTACGCGCCGAGCTTCACCGCGTCCTTGTCGTAGGCGTAGACGGCGTCGACCGAGAAGCCGGCGTAGTCGGCGCCGAGGTCGACCTGATACGCCGCTTCAGCGCCGTTGCCCTGCTCCCAGCCGCCGACTTGGGCGATCGCCGCCGCGCGGAAGCCGTTGTAAGCGACCTGATACTTGAACGAGGTGTCGTAGCGCGCCGTTTCCGTCTCGCCGGTGCCCGCTTCCACCGTGCCGGAGGTGCCGATCAGCGAGAAGGCGTACGCGCCGCCGAACGGATCATAGGCCGCGGAAATGTCGTTGGTGAAGGAATACTGACGGCCGAAGGTCAGCGTGCCGAGCGTCGTGTTGCTGACGCCGAGGAAGGCGCGGGTGTTGTCCCACTGGCCGGCGCGGCTCGAATCGCCGTTCGCGCTTATCAAGTCCTGTCTCGTCGACGGATAGAAATTGTTGTCGACCAGCGACTTCGGCCCGTTGGCCATTTGGAACGAGTAGGGGTCGAAGCCGAAGTCGGCGTCGCCGACGATGAACCAGTTCGGGACGATCTGTTCCTTGATCTTGACGCCGATGTTGGACTGGCTGATGCCGTTCGGCACCGCCTGCCATTTCGCGCCGTTGCTGGTTTTGGAGATCAGCTCCTGCACGCCGTTGGGAAAGTCTCTGTTGAACGGCGTCGCTGCGGTTTCGTAGCCGGCGCCCATGTCGATCGCGCCGTAGACGGTGACGCCCATGTAGCTCAGCGGGCAGTCGGTCGCGGTCGAGTCGAGCCAGGTCATGAAGCTGGCGTAGCAGTTCGCCGGCGGCGGGGCGATCGGCGTCTTCTTGGTGGGAAGGTCGGCGGCCTGCGCCGCGCCGATCAGGACGAGCCCCGCAACGGAACCCAGTAGGATAGTCCCCAAAGTTTTCATACCAGGTCCCCATTCCTCGTTGGCCGCGCCTAACGCAGCGAAGTCTCTTCGCAATCGCCCGGAGACGTCGCGAACCGATTGATTTTCAGCGACTCGAAATTCGGCGCCGTGACCGACGCGACGCATTCCAAACCCGCCTCGCAGGCCGCGGGTTCACCCCGCGCTCCCAGCCCAGCCATAGCCGTCGCATCGTTGTTACTGGCGACGAATGACACATATGTGACACATGCTTGCCGGATTCGCCTAGTCCTCGCGCCCGAGCGCCTTCACGAAAGCAACCGCGCGTTCGACAATGGTCGGCAGGCGGGCCTAAGGACGCGGGAAAATCTTTGTGATTCCAGGTCTTAGCAATTCGAGAGGGCGCGCTCGGGGAGCCCTGGAAGGGCGTCCGAGCGCGCCGACTCGCGTTTTCCGCACGGGAATGTTGGAGCAAAAACGCGACGATGTGCTCTTTTGATCACACAAAAACCATAGGATAAACGTGATTGATACCCGTGCGGAATCGCCAATGTCGAGGCGCGACTGCGGATCGCCCATGCGATAACGACGGCTTCGCCGCGTAAAACTTCGCCCTGGCTCGCCGAGCCTCCCGGCGCCCCCGCGGCAGCGTCGTGCCCTCCCCCCTGCGGGGAAAGGTGGACGCGCGAAGCGCGGCCGCGGACGAATGCTTCGCATTCGCCTTGCGATGAGGGGGCTCGCGCGAAGCGCGACGGCTCCGCAGTTGAGCATGTTGGATAACCGCAACGGCAATGCCCCGAGCCACGGCGTACCGGAAAGTCAGCGGCTCTTGTCGAAGCCATCGCGCCGTAGCTCGTCGAAAGACGGGCGTCTTTCGCCGCCCTATGGCGCGATCCCCCTCTCCTGAAAACAAGCCGTCTGGCGGGGCGACGACTGCCTTTTCATGCATCAAGGTGCGCGAAGCGGATGAGAACTCATCCCAAGGCGAATGCGAAGCATTCGTCCGCGGTCACGCTCCGCGTGGCGCCTTCCCCCGCGAGGGGGGAAGGGATTCGCCGTCCCGCGCCAGCGCGGCGAGGCGCGCTTCTTCGTCCGCGCTCAGGGCGGGCGTGGGTTGGCGCGGGCGGCGCATCGCCGCCCAGATCCCCAGCGCGCCGAGCGCCAGCGTCAGCGGCGCGCTGAGCCACAGCAGCAGCGTGTCGGGCTCGAACGGCGGCTTCAAGAGAATGAAGTCGCCGTATCGCGAGACGAGGAAGGCGCGGATCGCGTCGTTGCTCTCGCCCTTGGAGATGCGCTCGCGGATCAGCACCCGGATATCGTGCGCCAGCGTCGCGTCGGAATCGTCGATCGATTCGTTCTGGCACACCAGGCAGCGCAGCTCGGACGAAAGGTCCCGGGCGCGCGCTTCGAGCGCGGGATCGGCGAGGACTTCGCTCGGCTCGACCGCGTGCGCGACGGCGCCCGCGGCCAGCAGCAGCGCGAAGACGAGGGCGGCGCGGAGCGTTTTCATCGTCAACGCGCCGCCAAAGCCGCCGCCGTGGCGGCGGATTTCGCGCGCACCGGCGCGCCGAAGCGCAGGCGCCGGTCGGTGAGCGAGAACGCGCCGCCGAGCGCCATCATGCAGGCGCCGAGCCAGATCAGCGTCACCAACGGCTTCCAGTAAAGGCGGGTCGGCACCGTTCCGTCGGCGTTGGGATCGCCCACGGCGACGTAGACCTGGCCGAAATCGAGCGTCGCGATGCCCGCTTGCGTCGTCGCCATCTGGCGCGCCGGGAATTGTCGCCGCGCCGGCTCGATGACGGCGACGGTCTGGCCATGCGAGCGGATCGTCATGGTCGCGACGACTTCGTCGTAATTGGCGACGGCGCGCTCGCCCACCGAATCGATGACGGCTTCATAGGGCCCGACCGTCAACGGGACGCCGACGCGCATCGTCGCGATCGTCTCGGCGCCGAATCCCGTCGCGGCGAGGCCGAGCAGGGCGACGCCGGCGCCCATGTGCGCGAGCGCGCCGCCCCAGAACGACAGCGGCAGGCCGCGCGCGCGCGCGAAGGCGACGGAAAGCGAGGCGCCCTTTCGCCAGACGCGCGCCGCGACTTCGCTGAGCGACCCGACGATGACGAAGATCGCCAGACCCGCGCCGATCGGCGCCAGCACCGGCCCGCCGCGCACGACGGCGATCAGCGCGACGAAGACGAGGAAGCCGGCGGCCAAGGCGAGGCTCAGGCGTTGGGCGACGCCGAGCAGATCGCCGCGCTTCCAGGCGAGCGAGAAGCCGAACGGCGTGACGAAGAAGACCCCCAGCAGCAGCACGCCCGCGGTCATGTTGAAGAACGGCGCGCCGACGGTGATCTTCGCGCCGGTGACCTGCTCCAGCGCGAGCGGATAGAGCGTGCCGAAGAACACCGCCGCGCAGGTGGTCGTCAGCAAGAGGTTGTTGAGCACCAGCGCGCCCTCGCGCGAAATCGGCGCGAACAGGCCGCCCTGCTTGAGCAGCGGCGCGCGCCAGGCGAACAGGGCCAGCGAGCCCGCGATGAACAGCGCCAGAATGGCCAGGATGAACACGCCGCGCCGCGGGTCGCTGGCGAAGGCGTGCACCGAGGTCAGCACGCCCGAGCGCACCAGGAACGTGCCGAGCAGCGAAAACGAGAACGCGAGAATGGCGAGGAAGATCGTCCACACCTTCAGCGCGTCGCGCTTTTCCATCACCGCCACCGAATGGAGGAACGCCGTTCCCGCCAGCCAGGGCATCAGCGAGGCGTTCTCCACCGGGTCCCAGAACCAGAAGCCGCCCCAGCCCAGCGTGTAATAGGCCCAGTACGATCCCATCGCCACGCCGAGC
>Ga0181524_10004668_pt1 | contig 12571 bp, 6 predicted proteins | sample PEATcosm2014_Bin_34_FD_119761 | JGI IMG/M metagenome (GOLD analysis project Ga0181524, IMG submission 119761) | Peatland microbial communities from MTU Mesocosm Facility, Houghton, MI, USA - PEATcosm2014_Bin05_60_metaG | ecosystem: Environmental > Terrestrial > Soil > Wetlands > Peat | place...
CATCACCGTTCCATTCAAGGCCGCCAGGATGCTGAGAGCCATGGCCGCTGCCACGATTCCTGCCCCGTGCGTCCCTGCCACCATCCTGAGCGCCGCCACGGCCGGCCATTCTGAGGCGGCAATCGCCTGGGCCGGAAGAATGTATTGAATCGCCGCGTTGGTGGCCATGTAGAGAAAGGCGACCGCCAGCAGGCCTCCGATCAAAGCCAGTGGAAGATTGCGCCCGGGACGGCGCACTTCCCCTGCCACCATGCTCAGATCGCTCCAGCCGTCATAGGCCCATAACGTGGCGATCAGCGCCAGCATGAAGCCGGTCCAGCCGCCCACCGCATGAGGCAATCGGGTCAGGAAGTGGCTCCACGACCCGCTTGGGGACTGAAAGCAGAGCGCCACCACAGCCAGAATCAGAACCGCCTTCAGCACCGTAAAGACCAGCTGAAAATCTCCCGCTTTTTTGATGCCCAGGTAATTCAGCCCAGTCATCAGCCACGTGACGGCAATGGCGAACACCTGCGACCAGTAGACCGGGAACGGTAGGCCGGGAATCGCATCGGACAGGCGGGAAAAGACGGGGAAGAACTCAAGCGTGCGCGCCAGGCCCACGGCCACGGTGGCAATCGAACCGGGCTTGGCCACCGTAAACCAGGTCCACATGTAGAGGAAGCCCGCGGTGTCTCCGTAGGCGCCGCGCAGGTAGACATATTCCCCGCCTGCGTACGGCATCATGGTGGCCAGTTCAGCGTAGGTCATGGCTCCGAAAAGCGACAGCAATCCACCCACGATCCACGCCAGGTACACCAGCAGCGAGGAGCCGGTGTCGCGCATCATCTCGCTGGGAATGAGAAAAATCCCGCTGCCGATCACGGTCCCGATCACGATCGCGATGGCTTCGCCCGCGCCCAGAACGCGCGGCAGGCCGGGGGAAGAACCATCCTTCGATGCGTGCAGAGATTTCTCCATGCGTGATTGCGAGAAGAGCAGGAAGCTGGGTCGACGGGGTCAATCGTCTTAGCGCATCTTCGCTTTGGCGCCCCTCGGTTGTATCAATATATATGCTCGAGCCGCCCGCAGCTCGGCGCAAACCTGGGTTGCCCCACCCTGAGCGCGCTTTTTGCGCTTAGGGTGGGATAGCACGAACCTCAACACGCCTCTTTCAACTCAGAACGCCTGGGTTGCCCCACCGTCGCGACGACCTTGTTTTTGTCGCCAGGATGGGATTGCGCACTACTCGTGCGCCGGCGCCGGGGGCGGCGCGGTGGAAGGTGGCACCGGCTTGCCGTCGGCGGTCTGCGCTTCCATCAGTTCTACGCGCGTTCCATCCGGATCGTAGAGATTCACCTGGCGCTTGCCGTTCTTTCCCACCTGTACCACCAGCGGCTTCGCATGGGTCAGGTAGTCCTGGTACGCGGGCCGGGATTCGATCTCCGCGACCGCCTTCTGCACATCGGGAACCACCAGCGAAACATGGTTCTTCGTCCCGAAGCCGGACGGCGTTTTGTCGTAGAGCATCAGCTCGATGTAATCCTTGCCGTTCGGAACGCGCAGATTCACCCAGCTCAGCTGTTGTCCGTTGCTGCTGCCGCGCCAGGTCTCCGTAAAGCCCAATACGCCCTCATAAAACGCCAGCGACTTGTCCAGATTCCCCACCAGAAAACCCACGTGATAAATCGCGTCGGCAATGCGCGTGGGCGGCATGTATTTGCCCGCGTCCCGCATCTCGATGCCCGTGGGCAGGCTCTGGACAAACTCCACCAGCGTGCCGTCGGGATCCTTGATCTCGAAGGCGTAGTCGCCGGTGCGGGTCTTGCCGCCGTTGCCCGGCTTCACGTCGAAGCCCTTCGACCGCAGATACGCGCGCATCTGCTCCACGTTGCTCACGCTGAAGCAGTAGTGGCTCATCATGCTCGGCGGCGCGGGCGGCGCGTCGGTAAAAAGTTCAATGTGCTGATGGTCGTTGATCTTGACGAAGGCGATGCGGATCTGGTCCGTCCCCGGCTTGTTCAGCGTCGTGTACTCGTCGAAGCCCAGCAGATCGTGCCAGAACGCGACCGTCTTCGGCAGGTCCGTCGCAAAATAGCCCACGTGCGAGACGCCTGTGATCTGCGGCCGCTGCGGCGCGGCGTCCTGCGCCCTTGAAAAAGCGGGAGTCAGAGCCACGGTCAAAACGGGAAGCAGGAAGAAACGAAGATTTCGGGTCGGAAGCATGGGCATCGCAGGTCCTTTTCGATGAATGTCGCGCGCGGTCGTGCGTCGCCGCCGATTATACGCGGTCCACCAAAGTGAAGATTTCCGCGCAAATCGGTCATACTTCTGGTGTGCACGGAATCCTGCGTTCGCTTGCCGTTCTCGCGGCCTCCGGCGCTCTCGGCGCCTCCTGCCAAACGCCTGCGTCCGCCTGGCAATCGGCAGTCGACCGCGCGGCGCGCCAGGCTCCCGAGGCGCGCGTCGTTGTGCTTGATATTGCCAGCGGCCGCCTGCTGGCGTCGCATCGGCTCTCGGACGCGGCACGCACCGTCGCCGCACCCGGCTCCACACTCAAGCCTCTCGCTTTGTATGCGCTGGTGCGCGCGGGCCGCTGGAATCCCGCGCACCGCGTGGCCTGCGACCGGCAGCTTGTCGTGGCTGGTCATCGTCTGGCATGCACGCATCCGCTCGCACCGCCTTTCGATGCGCAGGAGGCGCTCACCTGGTCGTGTAACAGCTACTTTGCCGCCGTGGCGCGCAGTTTGCAGCCCGGTGAATTGGGCCGCCTTCTGCGCCCCACCGGGTTGCTGGGACTCACCGGTCTTGCGCCTCAGGAAGCCGTGGCAGAATTTCGCGAGCCCAACTCTCCGGACTCCGAGCAGTTGAGTTTGCTCGGTGTCGACGGAGTGCGCGTTACGCCTCTCGAACTGGCCGCTGCGTATCGCTGGCTCGCGCTCGAACTCGCCGCGCATGCCGATTCCGATGCGGCGCAGGTGGTGCGCGCGGGATTAGAGGACTCGGCCGGCTTCGGCATGGCGGGCCAGGCGAGCCTGGGCGGCGTTGCTGTGCTGGGCAAGACGGGAACCGCCGAAGGCGCGGCATCGAGCCGCACCCATGGGTGGTTTGTGGGCCTCGCGCCCGCGGAAAACCCTCAGGTGGTGATTGCCGTGTTTCTGCCCGCGGGCCGCGGCGCCGATGCCGCGCACGTAGCCGGCGAGTTACTTGCCAACGCGCCCATCAACGCAGATCGGAAGCGGCCGTGATCCGGCAAGTGTGGTTGCGATGCGCGCTGAGCCTCGTGGCTGCCGTCGCCGCTGCGCTCAGCAGCGTGCAATCCGCGCCGCCAGCCGCGGCCATCGCTGCTCCTGCACCGCCGGCTCCGCGCGAAACGCTGCGCGTCGGCATGTGGACGCTTTGGCACGACCGCGAGGTTGCGCTCACGCCCGCTGCTGCCAGCGCCTCCACGCTCCTCCGCACTTGCGAGCGTTGTGCTGCGGCAGCGTTGCGCACTCCCGCGAAAATTCGCGCGGAGAACAACGGATTGACCCTCGCCATCGCCGGTCAAACCACGCATACCGACAAAATCTGGCTGAGTGGCGCTGTCACCCTCACAGCGCACGGCGAATCCGTGACTTTGCACGATTCTGTCGCCATCACAGCGCAGGCCGGCGTGCTGGTCATCGTGGTCACGCTGCCCGTCGAGAGCTATGTCGAGCGCGTCGTCGCGAGCGAGAGCGGCCCCGGCGACAGCCCGCAATCGCTCCAGGCGCTGGCCATCGTCGTGCGCAGCTTTGCGTTGCATGAGGCGCACGGCCACGCCCAGTACGATCTCTGTGATTCCACTCACTGCCAGCTTCTGCATTGGAGCGGCAACGGCGATCGCCGAGCCGCGGCGCATGCGGCCACGCTGGCAACAGCGGGCGAGACCCTGTGGTTCCACGGGCAACGCGCCCTGGCCTACTTCGGCAAGGATTGCGGCGGCCGCACCGCTTCTCCCGACGAAATCTGGCCGCGCGCCAAACCGGGGTCCCCACGGACAGGTCTTCGTCCGTGGGGTGACAAGCCGCTTCCCTATCTTCCTTCGCAGCCCGACCGCTTCTGCACGGAAACCGGCGCGCGCGAGTGGGCTTCCGAGATTACGCGTGCGGAGCTGGCTGCAGCCCTCGCCGCGCACGGGCTAGCTCGACCGGGCTGGCAAAATCTCACCGTCGCGCGACGCGGCGCCTCGGGGCGTGCCGTCACCTTGCAGCTCGACCGCACCGAAATTTCCGCCGAAGACTTCCAACTCGCTGTGGGCGAGTCGCTGGGATGGAACCGGATTCCCAGCACATGGTTCGAAGTCAGCCGCCAGGGAGATACGTTCGCCTTTCATGGGCGCGGCTGGGGGCACGGCGTCGGTCTCTGTCAGAAAGGCGCGGCGGCCATGGCCGCACAGGGGCACACTTCGCGCGAAATTCTCGCCCAGTATTTTCCCGGCGCGGAAGCCGCAGACGAATCGGCGGGACGCGCCTGGCAGACCTTCGCCGGCGATGGCTTCGTTCTCGAATCCCTCGACGCCGGCGACGCCACATTTTTGCCCGCGCTCAATCGCGCGCGGGCTGAAGCGTCGGAGCGTTCCGGCTTGCACGCCGCGGCTCCGTTTACCGTGCGCACCTTCGCGTCCACGCCTGCTTTTCGCCAGGCCACGCTCGCGCCGGGCTGGATCGCGGCCTTCACCGAGGGTAACTGGATCGGCACGCAGCCCTTGCGCACTTTGGCGGCGCGGCAGCTTCTCGAAGGAACCATGCGCCACGAGTTTCTGCATGCGCTGGTGGAGCGTGAGGCAGGGCCGAAGGCTCCGCTCTGGCTGCGCGAAGGGCTCGTCGAAGCGTGGAGCGAAACCGCCCCGGCAAAGACGCCCGCCGCCAGACCCACGCTCACCATCGACGAAATCAACACCGCTCTCCCGCACGCCGCAAGCGAAGATGAGTCGGAATCCGCGCATCGCGCTGCTGCGTGGTACGCCGCCCAACTCCTCACCCGCTACGGCCGCGCGCAGGTGCTCGATTGGTTGCGCTCAGATGTTCCCGCCGGCGTCGTTGCCGCTCTCGGGCAGCGGTAACTTCACGGAGTCCTCTCCAAGCGGCCCGGAACCGACAGGCGCCGCAACCAGCGCATCGTCGCCCGGTGTTTTGGGTCTGTACACTGCACGCGCCAACAGCACCGCCGCCCACGCCAGCAGCAGAACCCAGCTCGCCACGGCCAGCAGATACGCACCGGCCAGCTTCAGACTCACGGCCCACACCTGGTGCGTCACCGTTCCATGCGGCTCGCCGTTGAAGAAGTAGCTGGGCAGCAGTACGCCCAGCAGCGCCGCAATCACCGCTCCCAGCCACCAACGCCAGTTGAGCATCATGTGCAGCAGTTTTCGCCACGGCAGCCGCCATCCCCACTGCGCCGATGCCAGCGCGTGCGGAATCACCTTCGCCGGAACCACAATCCAGCGGAAGATCCAGACGAGAATTGTGAGCCAAAGCTGAATGTGCTCGTAGGTGAAGACCCTTGCCCGCGCGTGCGCGGAGGCGCGCGAATTCAAATAGCTCGCCCAAAGGTAAGTCTGATCGTCGCACCAGTCGAGGATGAGCCACGCAATCCCAACCACCGCAATCCAGACCAGGAGCGTGAGCGCGCCCCAGGCAAACCGCACCCGGCGCTCGTCTTGATGGAATAGGCCGCGCATGGTTCCGGCCTCGAGCACCAGCGTCGCGGCCAGCATCAGCAGCGGCAGCAGCAGCGTCAGCCCCACCTGCCACACGTGCTTTTCGGGTACGCGCGTCCACCCCACTCCTGCCAGCACAATCAGCAGCGTCGCCCAGAACTGCGCAGCAATCCATCCCAGGCTCGCGCGCAGGCGGCGTAGCAAATCGTTCAATGTGCTCATGGCTGTACCTCCAAAGTCGCGGGATCGGTGGTGGTCTCAATGTTCGGCTGGTACATGGGTCCGGCATCGGCCGGGCTGATCTGGAATTTGCCGGGATTGTCGACCTTCAGCAGGTAAACGTACTCGCGGTGAACGGAAAAGTCGGTGTTGAAAAAGGCCGCGCGGTCATCGTGGAATTCTTTGCGCGTAAACCAGTCGGCCCACCAATCCGGCTTGTGGTTGATGGTGTAGAGTCCGCTCTCCGGCAGGAACTCCGTGCCCGCAGGAATCGGATCCTCGGCCAGCAGATATTTCCAGCTCGTGCCACCCAGCGCCAGGCGTACCGCCACAATGTCGCCCACGTGCACCGGGCCTTTCAGTGGAACCAGGTCGTAGGTGATGGGATCGGTCGGCTTGTCCTGCCGTTTTTGCAACAGGTAGTAGTCGCGCGTGATGTTGAGCGACAACTGGCCCTGCTGGAAGGACCTGCGGTCAGCAGACCACCAACTGTTCTCGGTGGACCAATAAGTGATCCCGTTGCCGCTCTTGCGGATCGTCACCTGTCCACCGTTGCCCACTTGCGCCGCCGAAACCTTGACCTGCCAGGGTGCGGCAAACGCGTCGCTGGGTCCGAAATGCCGCTTACCCACGCTCGCGCCGTTCACCAGCACCTCCACGTCGGACGTGTTGGCAAGCTCGCCGCTCAGCGCCAGGTAATCGGTCAGCCCCTGGATCACCATCGACGTCTGCTTGGTCGAGTACCAGTAGTCTCCGTCGCGATGTTCCGCGAGCCAGCGCGCCGCTTTTGGCATCAGCCCGCTGGAGCGATCCTCGACGAGCAGCAACTTCAGCGCGAAGGCCGTCGTCTCCGGCGAAGTATCGTCCCAGAAGTCGAGCAATCCATCATACGTGCCCACCCAGTACGCATCCACGTCGGTTGCGTGCGCCTTCTTCTCGAGCAGATCGGCAGCCTGCTTCGCGCGGCTGTCATTCGACGCCGCCAATGCCAGCCCGGTCAGCGCCAGTCCCTCGTCGCTCAGTTTGTCGCGGCTCGACCATGCCTTGTCGAGCGCGTCTTTTGGTGCGGTGAACGTCGTAGCCAGCGCATACACCGTGTACGCCCGCAGGTCGGGAATCATGTCGGGATGCGCCGCCAACTGGGACACCAGCCAACTCTGGGCCTTGTTGACGCGTACGCCGTCCACCGTATAGCCGGCATTTTGCGCCTGCCCGAGCCCGCTCAGCACATACGCTGTCATAAACACCATGCTCTGGTCGTCGGGCCACCAGCCCCAGCCGCCATCGTCGTGCTGGAAGCTGTAAAGCCGCTCCATTCCCGCCTGCACCATGTCGTCCAGCGTCTTGCGATCGATGGGCGATTTCAGGTGCAATTTGTCCACGGCCTGCGCCACGATCAGGTCGGGCAGGAAGCTCGACATGGTCTGCTCGGTGCAGCCCCACGGGTAGCTGGTCAGGTAATCGAGCGCGTCAAACACCGTGCCCGCCACCGACGGCGCAACCGTGACGGTCAACCCCCGCGAGTTCACGTCAGTTCCCGCCGGATAGCTGAACGACCACTGGTTCTGCCCCGCGCCGGAAAAGACAATCCCCACGCCGGCAGCCCTTTGCTTCACGCCGTAGGGCAGAACCGGCAGCGTCTGTTCGAGCGCGTCCGACTCCTCGTTGGTCAGCGCCTTCGCCGTGAACGTGGCGTTGCCCGTCACGCGCGCCTTCACCCGCCAGTCCACGTAGCTCTCGCCCTTGGCGGGAATGTTCACCTTCTGCGTTTGCCCGCTCACGACGTCCACTCCGCTCACGTCGAGCGCGAAGGTCACGTCCTTCGACGTCTCCAGGTAGTTGTGCGCGATCACGCGAATCACCGTCTCGTCGCCCTGGCGGAAGAAGCGCGGCGCGGCCAGGCGGACGATCAGGTTTTTGCGCACCAGCACGCGCGTCACCGCGCCGCCGGCCTTGCCGTCGTCGGTCATGGCGCGGATCGTGGTGCGCCACGTGGTCAACGCATCGGGGAAGTTGAATGTGACGCGCGCGTGCCCGTCCGCGCCGGTGCGCACATCGGGATTCCAATACGCCGTGTCGGGAAACGCCTTGCGCACCTTCGGCACCACCAGGTCCGATCCCGGTTTCACCTGCGCCATGCGCGGATGGTAGAGACCGGCCAATCCGGCCAGCGCGGGGCTCTTGGTTCCCGCTTCGCCTTCGAAATAAAACTCGAACGAGGTTTGCGGCTCCAGATACACCTCGCGCTGGGGATAGAATCTGGCCACGATGTCGCCCGTTGTGTCGGGCCGCACCGAGTAGAGCGCCTCGTCCACCACGCCGAAACTCAGGTCGGCCTGCACGGGTTTGCCTGCGGAATCCACGGCCTTGACGTCGAAGCTGGCCTTGTCGCCGGGCTCGTATTGCGTCTTCTGCGGCGTCGCCGTAATCGTCAGCGTGCGCTCCGTCAGCGGAACCTTCAGGCTCTTTTGCGCCGTCATGATCTGGTCATCGTGAACAATGATCGCGGAGACAACCAGGTTCGGATGCGCCTGTTGCGTAATCGGCACGTCGAACGCGGCGCTCGTGCCCGTCACATGAATCACCCGCTGCGATTGCACCGAGTCGCCCTCGGTCGTCACCACCGCCCACGACTCATCGAGGCCGGTCACGAGCAGCAGGTGCGCGGTGTCGCCCACCTGGTAGGTCTTTTTGTCCGCTACGATTTGCGCCTGTGCGTTGGGCTCGTAATACGCGCCAGCGCCGTTCCAGATCCACACCCACGTCTGGCCCTGCACCGTACGGTTTTCCGGCGTCTGCGCGCTGGCGGTGATCTGGAAATCCCCGCTTCCGCCCAGCGGCAGATCCACCAGCACCGTTCCGTCGGCGCCGGTTGTGGCATCCTTGCCGGCCACGGAAGTCTGGCTCCGCTGATGATTTGTCGCATCCCACGTCTGCACCGCGGCAATGTGCACCTGCGTCTGCACCGGCTTCCCGTCGTAATCCTGCGCCGTCACCTTCACGCGCGCCGGTTTTCCATTTTCGACCACATAGCTGGTCGGTTCCACGCTCACGCGGAACGATCCATACGTGGCCAGCACCGTGGAGTGGCCGCTCACCTCGCGGTTGGCTGCGTCGGTAACGCGCGCCTCAATGCGATAGTCCTCGTCGTTACTCTTGCCGTCGACCGTCGTGGGCAGCGTTACCGTCAGTTGGCCATTCGCGTCCAGCACGCCCTGGTGTTCCTGCTGCTCGGTCTCGCCATACCCATAATCGGTTTCCTCTTCATCGTTGGCTTCGGCAGATGCAGCATCCTCGCCTTCGCCGTTTTCATCCTCTGCGTCCTCATCCCACCAATAATGTGTAGAGGTGTGCACCACGTAGGTCACCTTGGCTCCCGCAACCGGCTCGCCAAAGAAGTACCGCGCCTCGATCGTGGCCTGAATGGTGTTGCCCTGGAGCACGCGCGGCGCCGCGGGTTTGACGGTCACCTGGTATTCGGGCTTCTTGTACTCCTCAACGTAAAAACTGCCGCTGCCACCCTCATACTCATCGTCGTCATTAGCTTTTCCGTTGAAGTCGATGCTGTAATAGCCCAGCGCCGCATCGGAGGGGAGAACGAAGTCCGCTGCCACAGTTCCGTGCGCCGAAACCGGCAGCTCCTTGTTGAGCACCACCTTGTCGTCCGGTCCGGTCACGCGCAACGTCAGCGTGCGTTCGTCGGGCAGCACCAGATTGTCGTTCTTCTCCTTGCGCAGGATCGCCTTGATGTGCACGGTGTGGCCGGGCCGATAAACCGGCCGATCCGTATAGATGAAATCGCGTTCCTGCTGCTGATTTTGCGCGCCGAATCCGTAGCCCCACGGCGTCACCACCGCCGCGTCGGCTCCATGGCGTGCCAGGATCCAAACATTGTCCGGCTCCGCTCCCTGCGCGCCGCCGCGCACCGTGTAGGTGAGCGATGCCAGGCCGTCGCTGCCGGTTTTGCCCGACGATTGCAGCTTTTGATCGCCCCACAGCACAACATCTGCCTGGTCCACCGGCGCTCCCGTCTTGCGGTCGGCCACGTAGAGGAAGGCTCTGCCGTCCACCGTCCGCTCGACAATTGCGATTCGCGTCACAATCGCGACGGTGTACGCCTTGTAGGCGCCATCCGTGGCCTCGATCAGGTACACGCCCGCGTCCAGTCCGTCGATCGGCAACTGCTGCGTCTCGCTCACCAGCGCCGGCGGCACCACCAGCTTCCACCGCGCCACCAGCTGGCTTTCGTTCAGCAAGGGAACCCGCGCGAACTGCGTCGCCCCCACCACCTGGCTGCGTTTGCCCAGCTTGCCCTGCCCCTCACGAAAACTGTCTCGCGCCTCGTCGGTAAACTGGCCGCGGAAAAAGCTCCGGATCCGCCACCAGAGATGCGCTTTGAAGTCGTGGATCCGCTCCAGCCACGTGCGCTGGTCGATCTGCTCGCTGGGAGAGTATGGCTTCACGCCGAAGCTGTGCGGATCGTTGAGTCCGCCGAAAAACTTCTCCGCATCGCGCACCTTGTACACGCGAAATTCCAGCTCCGGCACGTTGCGCGCGAAAAGCTGGATCTTGACGCTATCGCCCGGCGCAAAGGTGCGTGTAGTCGAAAGCGAAAATGAGCGCGGCGCATCGTTGCTCGCGGCATGCGCCAGGGCTGCAGCCGAAAGCAGCACCATCAGAGAGGCAGAGAGCGTCGCTTTCCCGAAGATCGATCTCCGGTAGAGTGGGTTCCGGTACTGCGAATTCCGGTATTTCATGGGGTGCCTCGCAGAATGTTCCAGCGGTAGACGCCGAGAAAGTTGGGATTACCGGGCGTAGGCCGCCATTGCGGCTGGGGATGGTCGAGAAGCTCGGAGAGAAGAACGCGGCGAATTTCACCGGGCGCGCCGTGATCGGGCCCGGTATCGTACACCACCTCGGCAGCGGCGCCGCTCCGCGTCACAATCATGGAGTGCCACGGCGACGACTGGCCGAACTGCCTGTAGAAGAGCAAATCGCCGGGCAGCGCCGCGCGCACATCGCGGCTCACGAAGTACGCGTTGCGCTCCACCAGCGTTTTGGCGTCGGCAAACTGCGCAAATGCGCCGTCGCTCAGGTCTTCGGCCGCAAATGCACACGGCCTCACGCGGAAGAGCGCCGTGCCCAGCGGCGAGTGCGGGTAGCTCCACGCGCGAATCTCTCCCGGCGGCGCCGCAACCACAATGCCGCTGGTCTCAAACCAGATTTCGTCGTGGCGTTTGAGCGCCTCGCGGTAGCTATAGCGCAGCAGGCTGGCGCAATCGGTAATCTCCGCGGGCGTCTCTGCCCGCGGCCTCGCCGCCTGATACTCGGCAATCAGCGTGAACCAGCGGCGAAACGCAGCCTGGTCGGCCGGATCGGTCAGCCGCACAAAGTCAGGGGTTCCGTCGTCGAAGCGGTCGCTCCAGTCAAGCGCCGCCGGCCGCATCCGGCTTTGAGCCGCTTGCGCATGAACCGCCAGCATCCGGTCGAGCAGGCGCCGCCCGGCAGAGCCGGCTCGCCCCACGAGGCCCAGAACCACCACCACGGCCAAGGCGCCAAACGCAATCCATCTCCCCCATCGGCGGGTAGTTGCCGCCGGGCCGCTGGCCAGAGCTCTTTCGCGCGCAATCACATGAATACGAAGCCGCACCAATCGTACGGCATTTCTCCGACTGTGACCCGAGTTTTCTTCCGCGCTTGCGTTTGCTGCCGCGACCGGCTTCTGGCCCGCCCACTCGCGTTGCCATGCACCCGTCATCGCACCCTCCCCCGCCGAACTCCGGATGCTCAGGAGAAATGCACGCCGCGCGCCAGTCAGTGTCGATTGAAAGCAAATGATTTGCCGGTTTGAAAGGAGACCTCGTCCGTGTCAGGGCACACACAGCGTGTGCAAGGTGACACGCGCCGCTGCGCCTGATACGCCTTCGGCGCAAAACTTTTCGTGATCGTACTTTTGGCGGATACACGGGCACTTTCCGTGGCGTACAGTTTGTCCGAACTCAGCAACACAGCTTCTGCCGGTCTGGAAATGGCGGCATAAGTCTGCAGTACACCTGGCGCCTCGCGCCACAGGGTCATGCGGATATCGGATTGAAAGCGGTTTCAAAAGCGCTGATTGAGGCTTGAAAGTCGCTTGAAGCCGGTTTTCGCGGCCCCTTGTATTCACTTTGGAGGTGGATATGCAATCGATCAGCGCAAAAAGCCTGCGAGCTCTAGTGCTCGTTATCGCAGTGGCCCTCGTCGGCTCCGGCTTGATTGCTTACGGGCAAGGCACGGCCGGCAGTTTAACCGGGCAGATCTCCGATCCCTCGGGCGCGGCTGTCATCAACGCCACGGTCACGCTCAAAAACGTCGATACCGATTTTCTTCAGACGGCAACTTCCAATAACTCAGGAGTTTACCTGCTGAAGCCGGTCATGCCCGGCAATTACACGCTGACCATCGCCGCAAAAGGCTTTGCCGCGTACGTGCAGAAAGGCATCGTCATTACGGCCAACCTCTATGCGACCCAGGACGTGCACCTGAAAGTCGCCTCGGCCGGCCAGGAAACCGTCACCGTTACTGCCGACGCTGAGCTGATCAACGTCACTTCGGCGGAACTGGGATCGACGGTCAATGAAGCCGCCATCTCCGGGCTGCCGCTCGACGGACGCGATCCTTCGAGCCTGGTTTTGCTGGCCTCCGGTACCG
>Ga0181524_10004669_pt1 | contig 12568 bp, 10 predicted proteins | sample PEATcosm2014_Bin_34_FD_119761 | JGI IMG/M metagenome (GOLD analysis project Ga0181524, IMG submission 119761) | Peatland microbial communities from MTU Mesocosm Facility, Houghton, MI, USA - PEATcosm2014_Bin05_60_metaG | ecosystem: Environmental > Terrestrial > Soil > Wetlands > Peat | place...
CGTGACGAACCCGTACGGCGAGGCGGGCTCTTTGACTCCTTCGAACGTGAACACGAGTTTGCCAAGCTGGTTACAGCCAAGCATGCCGTCGTACGGCGGGTAAAATGCCACAACAACAGCCTCCACAATTCGACTTCAATCCGGGAGCGGTGCAAGGTCCCTTTAGTGGTATGCTCACGGGCCAAGCGCCGACGTACCAGACCGCGCCGAACACTGGCTGGAGCACAAAGACCGGTTCAGTACTCAATGTGGTGACGAGCTTCCTGGGCGGCATCGAACGAGGTCGGGTCAAGAGCTATGAGCGCGAGCAGCAACAGGAAGCCAAGCAGCGCGGCGTGGTGATGGACTACATCAACATGAAGCTGCGCGATCCGAACCTCACCGATGAAGGCCGCGCCGCGCTCGAGAAGCAAGGCATGCAGTACATGGCGCGGACTGTCCTCAGCGAAACCGATGGCAAGGGGAAGAAGAAGGGTGGGGATGAGCAACAAGGGATCATGGGACACATCGCTGGCGCGTTCCACGATATCGCCCTGGGCATGGTTGGCGGACAGTTGCCTAAAAAAGGCAAAGGCGAAGACATCGACCCAGCGCAGTTCATGGCGAATGTTGACGCTTTGTCGCAAAACCCGAAATTCTCGAAGGCGGCGGCCGTACAGATGGCACAACAGCAAGTCCAGAATATCCTCAAACAAGTGCCTACCGGTGCCGACCAACAGGTGATCCTACGTGCATTGCAAGGTAGCCCAGACCAACCGGGACCGTTGGTCGTGATGCAGAAGAATATGGATCCGCAGGCGTTCAGGGATTATGTCGGAAATCTCATTGGCGGTTATGCGGAGCCATTACGCACAGCCGGAACGTTCCAATCCAAGCTCGCTGAACTTGAGAAGGCCGGCGTCCACCTAACTGAAGCCCAAAAACAACAAGCCGGCGAAGCTTACATGGGCGTGAAACAGCAGGCGGAACGTTTTATGCCGTTCTTCCTGGATGGCCGCCAAGCGCCGGACAGTGTAACCCAGGATGCCATGGGTAATCCGATTGATCGTACCGGAAACACCCAATACAAGATCGAAGAGGGAACTAACCGATGGTTCCCGGCGACCGCTGGCCCTGTTGGTGGTACCAGGGCGATCACGGGACCAGACGGGAAACCGGTGATTGTCCGTGGTGCTGAGGCAATCGGCAAAACACCAGCACCGCCACAACTAAGGCCCGAAGAGATCAAGAAAGCGGCCGCTGCCCGTTTCCAGAAGATCCAGGATACCGAGCAGGCTGAATACGAAAAAGCCGACAAGCAATGGGCCGAGATCAAAGCTATCACAGATAATCGAAACGCGGATGCTCTTAAAAAGAAGCTTGGTGTCGACGCTACCGGCTTCACTTCGGATCAGTGGAAAGCGGTGCGTGTGATGGCCGACAACGAGCGGGCACGCGCGCGCAACGAAGCTTTACAGCGCAAGCAATTGGCGGTCGACCAAGCGAACCGGGAATTTTACGGTATGGATACGAACTATGCGAAAGAAGCTGAGGGCGGTGGCGGTGAAGCGCCGCCAGAAACACGCACCGGTGGTGGAGAAACCCCAGGCGCAAGGCCGGGTGGATGGACAAACGATCATGTGAATAAGTTTCAATCGCTTATTCATCAATAAAATGAATGGCCGATACAGATTACAATCCGTTTGCCGGGATAGAGCCTGCCAGGCCGCGTCAAGTTCAGGTCGAACCTCGTAATATTCCACAGCGTTACAACAACCCTGGCAACCTGCGCGACCCCGTGACAAAGCAGTTCAAATACTTCAACACCACACAAGAAGGTTGGCGCGCACTTCGTGAAGATTTATCAGCAAAGATGACCGGTAAGACCAAAACCGGCCTGACGCCGAATAGCACACTCTATGAATTCGCCCAAATCTATGCACCTGACAAGGATAGGAATGACCCGAAAGCTTACGCAGAATTCATCGCTGGCGAATTGAAAGTCAAGACCGATACTCCGATCGGCCGCCTCGGTGACAAGGTGGACCAGTTTGCCAAAGTAGTTGCAACCAAAGAGGGCTTTTTTGATCGCCCAAGGACGGCGGCAAGGCCGGCGAAGGTAGCGGCTAAGCCAAGCGCAGAATACAATCCATTCGACGAATCTTCGGTACCACAGCAAGAAGAAGCCAAGCCCGAGAAACCACGCGAACCGCAAAACTTCTGGACGACTTCGGTATTCCGACCGGTTGGCAGTGAATCATTCAAAGAAACCTCGGACAAGTATCTGACGGCCCTGAGAGAACAACTGCCGGAATCATTGCGCGGCAACTACGCCGTGGGCCTCGCAGAAGAAGCTGCCAAGCTGCCGGCCGAGATGTTCGAATTCATCACGTCGCCAGCCGGGATTGCTCTAGCCGCAATCAACGGGAGCCGGTACACGGCGATTGGAAAATACACGGCACCAGTGGCGGCTGCAGTAGATGTTGGCTTCGGTCTGCAACAAGGAGCACAAGCGATAACGGGCGGCGTGCAGATTGCCATGGGGGATCACTCTCCCGCACGTGTCGTAGAAACAATTTCGGCTGCCGCGTTTGGCGCCGCTGGTGTTACTGCGGGCAAGAAAGTCTGGGGAAAAACCTCAACTTATGGTCCCGACCTCACGGAACGCACCGAGAGGAAACAGCAGATCATCGCCGAGACGGATCTAAGCAAAATCAAGGACGATCCCAACCGAGCTATTTCTAAGTTCCTGACCATGGCTCCGGAAACTCGCGGCGAAAAGATTCGTGCTTGGATCTATCAAAATGGGCCGCGCAGCGTGGCGGCAATGGCTAATATCCGAAGGACACAACTCGGCGAAATCGCCATGGATGTGCAACGTGATCGCCTGGAGTATCTCAAGGTAGCAGAGCAAAACCGAAATTACACGGCAGCCCAGCTCCGTCGAATCGTTCCGGCAGATGAATTAAAGATCGATAAGATGGGCTATGCCATCCAGGGCAGTATTTCAGAGAGCGAGCTCTCGCCGGCGGCTAGGAAGGGTTTAGGCATACATCGCGAATTCCAGCGCAATGAAGTCGCGAGACTTAAGGAAGCGCACGGGGAAGAAATCGAGCTCCAGGATGCTGATGCCTACATCAACCAAGCTTGGGACATGGATGATTTGGCAAGGCAAGTTGCTGGGCGAAAAGGCCGTCCCGTAGATCAGGACTGGGTGACAAGATCGGCCACGAGGGGCATTCTGCGTGATCGCAACCTGACCAGGCGTGTCATCCCGGACTATAGAACCGGCATGGAAGAAGGCATCGAGATCGATGGCGAGAACTACAAGTTGAAACCGCGTTATGACAACATCGTTGACGTCATGAAAGCGCGGGATGAAGTACTTTCGAATGCGATCGCCAACAAACGTCTCGCCGATGTAGTGCGCTCGATGGCTGGCATTTTGAGCGAGGATGAAGCAGAGCAGTTGGGTGTTCGGTCGTTCTACAAGAAAGCGCCAGAAGCAACCGCGTTATACAAAGCAACCTACGCCGGAACGACCAAGGCTGGAGAGGTTATCAGGGAACGCCGTCCCATTTACGTGCACCCCGATTTAGAGATGCTTGTGAAGGCGGTTTTTGACAAGCCTTATACCACGGGTAAACCATGGTTAATTCGACTGGAACGTGCCCGCAGCGGGCAGAAACGGATGGCATTCAATCTCTCATTCTTTCACCCAGGTGCTATCAGTGAGCAGGCTCAGGCAGCAAACGTATTTGCACAGAGCCCATTGAAGACTATCGGGCAATTCTGGTTTCTGAACCCGGAGTATCGTAAGGGCTGGGCGAACTCACTGTGGCGAGTCGCGCATAAGGAAGGAGTGCCACCATACGATCCGCCGGCGCTGCGACCGGACATGCAAGGTCCATTTTTAGAGATGGTCGAACATGGTGTGCAGCTCATGACTCGTGGCCAGAGAGAAGCTGTGCTCGGATGGATCAAAGACAAAAGTCCAGAAATGGCACATGGGTCGCTACAGAAAGCTGCGCAGATCGCACACATTACCGAAGAGCCCCTGTGGGATTTCTATAATCAATCCGTACAAGTGGCAACCTGGAATAATTTGGTTGACGCTGAATTGAAGGCACTTGAGAAGCGAAATCCGAATCCGACAGCCCTGCAAATCAAAGAAGTCAAGCGCACCGTGGCTGACTTCATAAACAATGCCTATGGTTCCATCAACATGGAGGCACTCCTCATGGACCCGCGGGCGCGATACTGGACGCAGATGTTGGTCTTGGCGCCATCTTGGACAATGTCCAACCTTCGCACGCCGTTGATGATTTTTGAGAATGCCACAGGCACTCGTCTGGCGAGCAGGTGGGCTATGGGTGCAGCCTTCACTTGGTTTTTGACGTTGCAAACCATGAACTATGCCATGACGAAATGGTACAACGCCCCCGATAAGAATGGAAAGACGGGCGGACATTTCACATGGGACAACCCAGGGCCGCCGATGACTTCCCTCGGGCAGGTCGGTATGCGTGCGGTCCCGAACGTGAATGCCCTCCGGATTTATGTTGGCAAAAACGCAGAGAGTGGCGCTGAAGAGTACATCACGCTGGGGAAGAATTTCGTTGAACCGGCCAAGTTATTCATCGATCCAGCACGTTATTTGGGGTCGAAGTCCGGCAGTATTATTGAGCAGGCCGCTGTGCAGGCTACCGGCTATGCTCCTGGAACCGGCTACAAAGAGATCGACACCAGCCATGGCTCCTGGAATAGAAAGTCGCTAGTGCAGCGTATTGCTGCGCTCACGGGCATCTACATCCCAATTTCGCTGCGGCCGGTGCTGCAATCCGGTGAACACGCGCTGGCGCCAGGAATCTTTCCGAAGCCAAACCTGTCGGCGAGCCCGCTTGGTTACCCGATTGGACATGGAGCGACAAAACCCCAGCTTGTTGCCGCACTTAAACTTGCTATGGAGGCTGGTGACCAAGAAGTGATTCAGCAATTGGCCGTGGTCGCGCGCATGAACAACATCCCATTCAAGGGTGCAAACTCGGTTTGGCAGCAATATCGACGGGAAGAAACGGCAGAACGTAAACAAATTGGTGGGCATCACGTTACGTCTGGCGCATTTGGCGGTAATCTTGGTGGTGAAGAGCCGCCAGCCGCCAGAGAGGTAAACCCGTTCGAGTAAGGTGATCTTTATGCCCGATATGACGGTCAGCAAATACGTTAAAGCGTTCACTTCGGTGCTCGCGGATCCAGATCCAAAGTTCGACAAATACCGTGAGTTTGCTACGCAAATTGAAAATGACCCCAAATACAAGAACGGCATCAGTGCCAATGATTTCGCACTGATGCTCCAAGCGCAGTTCCCGAAATCTGATGTCCATATCACCGATTTGAAAGTCCCCAGCGCCCCCAGCGCCGGCGGTGGCGATTATTTGTCGGCATTGAAGCGCGGTTTTCATGAAGGCTCACAGGCCCTGGACGTGGCATACGCCAACCTTGCCGGCCTCGGTTCTGCCGGGCTGGAAGGCATCTCCAGATTGCCAGTTCCTGGGATGCAAAGAGTCGCCCCGGAGCAGGACCCGCTGCGGACGGGTGAAAAATATCTCCGCGGCTTGGCACAGCGTGAAGGCGCACGCGCACAGGCTATTCCGGAATCTCGCGGTGTTGGACCAAATATTGCCGAGGCGATTCCAGAAACAGCCGGGTCTCTTGTCCCGGCTTTAATTGGGGCTGAAGCCGGCGGGCTACCAGGCATGGCCACGGCGGCCGGTGTGCAATCGGCGGAGCAGGGGCCACTGCCCGCCGGAGCGGCGATGCTGGCGACCGAGATGGTGGGTAAAACCGTGCCGGGGGTGGAACGGCGGGCAGCTAAAATCATTGGTGAACCAGCCGCGCGTTGGGCGGTCCCGGCGGCTTATGGCGCCGCGGCCGGTGGTGGAAGCTATCTCCGCGGCGCCTCACCAGAAAAAGCTCTAGCGCAGGGCCTTGTCACCGGCGGTATGGCCGCTACGCAAACTAGCCGTGGCGAACCAAAAGCTAAGACGACCGAAACTGCTGCGCCGAAAGGTGAATCTCCACCGGCGGCCCGCGAGCCAGGCCAGATTGATCGTACCGATTGGCCGGCTGATGTTCGTTCACTGCCAAAAGAACAACTCGAGGGTGCCTATCGGGCGGCTTACCACAAAACGCAGGAACTCCAGCCAAGGATGGATTTGGCGGATACCGCCTTAAGTGAGGCTCGTGCACGGCTGAAGAGCTATGAGGCCGAAAAGGACAAGCTGGATTTCAGTCCAACTCCGACATCAACCAAGGAATCCACAAGGATCGATAAGGATATTGCCGAGCAGAAAGATCACATCAAAAAACTTGAAGAACGGCACCGCGTACTAAGCGCGGAGTATCGTAGATGGTCCAGCGCTTTCGGGGAGGCTCGCGATCGTGCCCAATTTGAAAAGGCACCATGGTATTACGCGCAACCGCCGGCCGTCAGGGAAGAAGTTGGAGCGCCACAACAAAAGGCACTCGTGCGACAACAACCAACCGAAGTCGCTAAACAGCAACCGCCGATAAACGTACCACCGCAATACGGGGCAGAGCAATCTGGGCCTATCCGACAGCCGGGCACAGTGCTCGCCGGAGAACTCGCCGCTGCGCCAGTGGCTCGTGCGCCGTACCGGCAGCCAGGCCAGCCGCAAGCCCGTGTCGGCGCCGGGCAGGAGCCGGCCCAACTGCCGCCGGGCACTCAACCATTTGAGATGATGGGCGCTCAGCCGCCAATGCCACGTGGTCGCAGAATCGAAGCTGGCGAACCAACAAGCGTGCGTGAGGCGATTGCAGAAAAACCGAAGGCGTCTGTCGAAAAACGTGAGGCGTCCGTAGGCAAACTAGCACCTAAAAAGGCCGCGGAGCCGCCAAAAGCCAGAGTCGCCAAGACAGCAGAACCACCGAAGGCGCGCCGTGAAGCCAAAGCCGCCACGAAGGCCGCGGAGCCGCGCAGTTTGACTGCTGGTACGCACTACGTGGTCAAGGACACCAACCCGGATCTCGGCCTGTACAAGGGCGAAACCGTGATCTACCGCGGCCCATACGGCGGCAAGTACGGTTTCGACGTCATCGACCCGGACACCGGCCAAAAGAGTCTGATGCAGATTGAAGCTTCGACGCCCATGAAGGACATCCTGGACAATCTCGAAGAGCCAGGCGAAAAAAAAAAGAGACCAGGTGACAAACACCTCGGAGACTCCCCGCAGGCGGTAAAGGCGAAGGCTGAAGAACAGCCCAGTATTCTGGGCGAGATTAAAAACAAGATCGGCGAATGGCTTGGGCCGAACGTACCACGCGAGGAAGCAACCGGCGAGAAAGTGCCCCAAGGTGAAGGCGATTACAGCGTGGCGTATTCGCGTGCCACACGTCGGCCGATTATCATGGCCCATTCCAAAGAGGAAATGGACAAGCTCGCGGGAGGCGACTACGGCGCCACGTTCCTGAAACCTGGCGACGTCGGGGTAGGCGGTGGGCCGCTCGCTCAGGTGGTCCGCAAATCGCTCCGTGAAGGCCCGGTCTCTGTAGTCGGTCCGGATGTGGCAGCGCCAATGGAGCCGGCAACACCCGGCAAAATGCAAGGCACGGTGCAGCACGAGGTCATCCACCAGATGCTCGGTGAAACCAAGGTGCCCACGGAAAAGTTCCTGTCAGCGCTGCCGCCGGATATCGCGGAGCCCATGCGCGCGCATCTGACCAAGAATTTTCCGAAGTCGAAGTGGGGCGAGGAAATCCCCGCGCACCTCGGCGCTTCGGGCGTGGTGGCGCCAGGCTCGGATCCGCGTGTCAACCAGGCGGAAACGATCGGCCTCTCGCCGGAACAGGCGCAAAAGGCATGGAAGGTCTATTTGTCACTATTAGCCAAGCAGGATCCCAAGAAAGCGGCTAAACTGAAAGCGCACATGGGTGCGGACACGGATGCGACGCCGCCGGCGTCAAGGAAATAAAAGTACTCCTATATAGGAGTGAAAAAGGAGAAAGCGATGAAATCACTGGTGCTTCTTGTACTCATTGCCGGCTTGGCTGCGGCGCAAACGGCTACCGTTACCGGCACGGCCACGATTAACGGTTCGCCGGAATCCGCCAATGTCACACTGACGATTCTGCCGAAGTCCACCGTCTCGATTGCATTGCCCACGAGCGCAACGAATACGACGGCGGGCTCAACGGTGAACCTGGTGATCGTGATGACGACCACCAGAATGCAGCCTGCGGCTCTGCAGTTCTCGGTGAGCGGACCATCGACAACCTTCAGCAGTTTGACCGTCACGGCAGGCGCCGGAGCCACAGCGGCCGGCAAAAGCATCACGTGCGCCGCGCCGACCACGCCGGTAGCTGGGACCGTCCAGCAAAACTGTGTTCTGGCTGGAGTTAACACTACGACGATTCCGACCGGAGCCCAGATCGCGACCGTAGCCGCAGTGGTGTTGGCAACGGCGCCGGCGGGCACCGTCAGTGTGACACTTTCCGCCTTGACCGTGTCAAATGTCTTCGGGTACGGTATGGTCTCAACCATCTCCACTGCCACCGCCTCGGTGGTAGTCTCGCCAACCATGGCCTTGAACTGCGCGCCGGATACCAACTCCGTGCCGAATGCGCTGGCAAACCAACTTGAACCTGGGGAGCAGTTGACCTGCAGCGTAACGCTTAGCGCGCCAGTGACGGCCGCAACGACCGTTACATTGAGCTCGAGCGCGACGCTCGATCCTGGCGCCACGGTGCCGGCTTCGGTGTCGATCGCCAGCGGTGCTACCAGCCAGACCTTCACAGCAACGGGAATTTAAGGAGGTACAAGATGCCTTCCAGCCAAGTGATGCACGAGTGGAAAGCGGGTCGGCTTCACAGTGGCCGTGGCAAGAAGACGGCCAGTGGCCGCAGGAAAAAAGGTCCGATCGTCAAGAAGCGGAATCAGGCTATTGCGATCAAGATGTCGATGGAGCGCAAGGAAAAGAAAGCCCGCAAAAAGACCCGCCGGTGATATACTGGCCGCAAGTAGTACCCAATCTGTTAGGGAGTGGGCAGGCAGGTCGTGAGATATTCCTGCCCACGTGCCGGGTAGTGGCTACTGATGCGTTGGTTAAATATGCACTTGGCCGCGTGACTGCTCCGACCGAACCTCTGGACTTCCGCATAAAGATTCACGTACAATTGCATCGTAGCAAATTTGGCAACGAAATTTTCATCGAGTGGTTTCATCGCTCGTAATTTGTTGCAAGCAAATACAATGAGTACGTTGTTATTGCAATTTCACTTGCGTTTTCTGTACCATCAGTTTGTACGTGCTGCGTTTTTCGGTAAGCCGTAAAAACGGCGACCATTTTGGCGACATTGAAAAAGGCCCTCACCGGTTTTGAGGCCAGTGGGGGCAGGGTGTTATCCAGACCAGAACCACAGCAGCTACGCCGGGCCTGATCTGGATAATCAGGAGGGCAACGAGTTGCATCGTTGCTTCTCCATTCTCCGAGGGTATATTTCAGGGCTGCTACCCTGAGTCACCTCGGGAACTGATCTTTTGAGGTGGACGGCGCGAGGCTTGAACCCGCATTCCGGGAGTGACGTTCCCGTGTGCTACCAGTTGCACCAGCCGCCCACTTCAAAAGATTTTCTCACTAAAAGACTTCCAGGTAAATTCCACTGTCCAAGAGTGTAATCTCACCCCTCGCGCTTCTTTGCCCACCGTGCTTCGACCGCCTTCTTAGCGATCTCCCTCCGACGCTCCGGGGTCAAATTTTCGGCTCTCTGCCGTCCCCCTTCTAGCCCGCCAATTCTTCCCATCTTGACGAAATAGTCGCGTATATCATCCGGCAGTTTCTTCCGTCGTCGCATGTACTCATAGTACTTAACCCCCTTTTGAATATCAAGCCCATGGATTATTGGCATGCCTTAGGGGGTCAAGTATAATTGACTTGAAAACAAAAGCCCCGGCCAGTGTTACTAGCACCGACCGGGGCAGAAAATCCGCGCGACCGAAGCCGCACAGACCGTTCAATCTGATTATCCGGCTATCGGGGCGCGCGATCAAGGGAGATCGCGCAATGACCTGCGAAATCTGTCAGTCGGAGATGATCCGGCATGGCAAACACCGGAATCGCCTACAGCGCTACCGCTGCTCGCGTTGTGGTAAGACGTTCACCGAACCCCACCAGGAGCCATTTCGAATCGAAGACCACCTGCGGGAAGATCGCGGCCTGCTGGCAATGCGGCTTCTCCTCGAAGGCAATAGCGTCCGGGCTGCGGAACGCATCACCGGCCTACATCGCCGGACGATCCTACAGGTGCTCGTTGTGGCCGGGGCACGCTGCGAAACCCTACTCGCGTCGAGAATCAAGGGCCTAGAAGTTGAAGATGTCCAATGTGATGAAATTTGGGGCTTTTGCAGGGTCAAGGGCGTGCGTGCCACCTTCCGCGTGCCGGGCTTCCCCTACGTCGGCGACGCCTGGTGCTTCGTTGCGGTGGAGCGCAATACGAAGCTAGTACTCACGTTTGAGCTTGGAAAGCGTACCGAGACTAGCACGGGGCGTTTTATGCAGAAGCTGTCGGTGGCCACCACCGGGCGCTTCCAGTTGACCACAGACGGCTTTGTGACCTATCCAACGGCAGTTGGCCGCAATCTTGGCGGTCGGGTTGATTACGCGCAACTGATTAAGATATATGCGCAGACGCGGGAAGGCGAGGCCCGCTACAGCCCGCCCGAGGTAATAGAGGCAGTAAAGAAGCCGGTTTGGGGCTTCCCCGACGAAGCACGCATCTGCACGTCGCATGTTGAGCGGCAGAATCTCACTCTGCGAATGCAGGTTCGCCGCTTGACGCGGCTTACCAATGCCTTCAGTAAGAAATGGGAGAACTTGCAGGCAGCACTGGCGTTGCACTTCGCATGGTACAACTTCTGCCGGGTCCATATGACGCTGCGAGCGACACCGGCGGTGAAGGCTGGAATCACCGATCATGCATGGGACCTGGGAGAATTACTCAATGGATGACGACACTTCTAACGAATTGGCCGACCTATACGAGACGTTGAGACATCAATATGAGACTTTGCGCGGGATCTCAATCGGCGTTGAAGCATTAGTGAAAACCGTGCTCGATTTCCAGGAACCAGCCAAATCCTATTCGGAGTATATCGAGGTTGCACGGCAGAGTGAGCTAACACAGCGCATTGACTTGCTAATTGCAGCAGTTCGCTCGAAAGCCTCCGGCTTGCGGCGCGGCGCGCGTCTTGATCCTGGGCCGGTGAATTGACAGTCGAGACTTGCTGATGTTGCATCGTCAGCAGAAGTCTATCAGCGTATTTCCGTCATCACAAATGAATTCTGCGTTCGCGTACATTTGTTCGCGTCAGCAGTGCCTTGAGCCGCCGGTCCGTGGCGCCTATGCTTCGCGTCACTGCCTTGCGAACACGCATGTTCCGCGCGTGTTCGCGCGCCAATGCTCTGCGCGAGCGCCGGTCTGCAATCGCCGATTTGCGGTGGCCCGCCCTCATGCGCTCTATGAATTTCTTCAGCGCTGCGATTCGTTCGTCGATGTCTCGCGTCTCGCTCATGAGACTCAATTTACCACCTCTGTCAACCAACGATAACGTTGAATCCATTGGCTTTTTCAGCCAGCATGAAAGTGCATGAGAAACACATGCTTAGCTGCTTGGCGAGCCTTATCTCCGACTGCTCGACAATTGTGCTATGTGGCAGGTGCTTTCCTTCTTGTTCTGGTATGTATCGAGATGGATTTGGACGTTCATCCTCATAGCTGGGTCTATTCGGTCAACTACGACAAGTGGTACTACGCTACCGTCATCACCAAGGGCGATAAAGCTATTATTTCCTTTGCTGGCGGTAACCACGTTCCAGTCACATGGGAAGACCGCCAATTCGGAGATGACCCCTATTCCGCACGGGACTCCCGAGGACACGAATGGATAATCGAGTTTCCCTGGTTCGACGGTCCCCTGCGCGGAATGGCATTTTTTCTGCTCGTCACTAGCGTCGTAGTCACGACGGTGAACGTGATAATTATCGCTAAAACATTTTGGCGAAGCCCGGCGGCCACATACAAATAGTGCACCATCTACTGCTTTGCCTTAATTCGTGACTGAAGAAGCTGACGCCAGCTTTTTTTGCGCTCGTGCTTCCTGTGCTCAACCCATTCTTGGATGAATGCTTTGTGATCTGATGTGACGCACGTACCCTTGTAGTCGTTGTCAAACGCGGAAGGCATGGCCGCCCGAAGAGATGCCGTAAGATTGGGTGCCGGTTCTGTTCTGAGCAAGACCAGATTTTCTAAGGCTTCCGCCTCAGCTTGGCCGAGAGAGTCGAGCCATCGTTTCATCTTTACTTTGTAGCGTTTGCGCTTCCACCAACCCATACACCAGGCTGTGATTCTCCCTGTAAGGTCAACGAAAATAAGGAATAGAACCAGCACCTCGATGACGAGCATCCATTCATCGACTGGTCTGGTATCAGGGCCTAGTATGTGCCGCAGGGTGTCCAGCATAATCAGCAAGACAACCAGCAGTCTAGCAAGGCTAGGCCATTTTGGGGCAGACCAA
>Ga0181524_10004674_pt1 | contig 12561 bp, 10 predicted proteins | sample PEATcosm2014_Bin_34_FD_119761 | JGI IMG/M metagenome (GOLD analysis project Ga0181524, IMG submission 119761) | Peatland microbial communities from MTU Mesocosm Facility, Houghton, MI, USA - PEATcosm2014_Bin05_60_metaG | ecosystem: Environmental > Terrestrial > Soil > Wetlands > Peat | place...
ATGGGCGGGGCGGGAAAGGAAGGCGGGTGCGGGGGGCGGGGGCGGTTGTGGACGCGGGGGGCGGTGCCGTTTACCAAGGCGCCTGCGATCGTCCGTGGCGAGGCCGCGTAGTGAGCCCTGGCCAATGAGCAGATGCGCGCCGTGCTCTGCCGCCGTGTCTGGGCGGGTTACGCGGCCCCTTGTCAAGCTAGTTTGAATTCTGAGAGCCGCCGAAGAAAGTGGGGGATTTACAGGGACAGGATTTACAGGGACAGGATACGAATTGCCGTATTTCGTGATCCGACAGAAAGCTCCAGATCTTCCAGGCGAGAACTGCCCCGCCCTCGCCGCCACACACAGCGCCGCCGCCGACGACTCCCAAATGCGGGGACATGGCGACGCGGGCGGCGACTTGGACAGAAAAGCGCGTTCAAACCATTGAAGCCGCTTCGTCGCGGACCGGAACGCGCGCGCGCGTCGAACCCGGTTGCGGCGCCGCTGCGCTCGACCGCCGACCCTGCGATTTCTCCATGGCGGCCTCTCCGGTTCGAGCCCGCGGCTGGCGCAGCGAGACCGCCTTGCTCCGAAATTGCAAGGTTGCGCGTCCCTTCCCCCCTCGCGGGTGTCAGGCGAACCTTCGGTTCGCTGAGAGGTGGCCGGCGGAGCCGGCCGGATGAGGGGGCGAGCGAAGCGAGGCGGCTTGACGAGGTGAGCGGCGATCGACGAAGCCATCGCGCTTCGCGCGATCCCCCTCATCCGGCCCTTGCTGACGCAAGGGGCCACCTTCCCCCGCAAGGGGGGAAGGAGGGCCCCTTCAACTTGGCTGATGCGAGGCGCTCCATCGCGACCGGCCGCCCCCTGCCCTCACACCCTCTCCCACCCGCCGCTGCGGCCTGAGCGGAACGCCGCGTCGATGACGCGCATGTTGGCGACGGCGTCCTCGATGGGAAACTCCCACGGCGCCTCGCCGAGGACTGCGCGCGAGAAGGCGTCGCCTTGCAACGTATACTGATCGCAGACCGGGAATTCCTCGACCCGCGCGCCGCCGCCGACGAGATCGGCGCCGCTGTCGACGAGCAAGCGCGTCGGCCGGTCGATCGGCGCGTTGAAGGGAATGGCGATTTCGACGCGGCCCTGTTCGCCGACGATCGTGACGCGCTGATGCGCGGAAAGCTGGGTCGCGCAGGTGAAGGTCAGATGCCGGCCGCCGGGGAATTCGATCAGCGCGCTCGCCAATCGGTCGGTAGCGAAGGCGGGATCGACGTCGAGCGCGGCGACGACGCGCGTCGGCTCGGCGGCGAAGATGTATCGAGCGGTGAGGATCACGTAGCAGCCGATGTCGTAGAGCCCGCCGCCGCCCGGCGGCCGGTTGCGGATGTTGTCGGCGTCGGTCAGCCGATAGGAAAAGAACGTCTGGATCGCACGCGGCGTCCCGATCGCGCCCGAACGCGCGATCTCGCGCGCGCGCCGCCACTGCGGGTGAAAGCGCACCATGAAGGCTTCGGCGATGAGCTTGCCGGAGCGTTCGCGCGCTTCGATCAGCGCGTGCGCCTGCGCCGCGTCGAGCGCGATCGGCTTTTCGCACAAGACGTGCTTGCCCGCTTCGAGCGCGCGGGCGGTCCAGGGAACGTGCAACTCGTTGGGTAGGGGATTGTAGACCGCCTCGATCGCTGGATCGGCGAGCAGCTCCTCGTAGGAGCCGTAGGCTTTTGCTATGCCCAGAGCGGCGGCGGCCCGGCGGGCTTTGACGATATCGCGCGAGGCGATGGCGTCGACGCGCGCGACCTCGCCGCGCTGCATCGCCGGAATGACCTTCTCGAGGCCGATCTTCGCGGCGCCGAGCACGCCCCATGAGACTTTGCGAGTCATTTGGCCCTCCCGATTCTTTCCCGTGTCACACGGTTTCCGCGCATAGTTCGGTGGTTTGCGCAGCCCCTCATCCGGCCCTTCGGGCCACCTTCTCCCGCAAGCGGGAGAAGGGTTGCGGTGAGGGCCTTGGTGGGTAAACTGCCCTCACTCCTTCGGCTCGGGCCAGCGCTGGTCGCTCTGGCGCGCGATCATCCAGCCGGGGTATTCGGGGGTCGGCGCGCTGACCTTGTCGAGCGCAGCGATCTCTTCGGCGCTCAGGCTCAGCTTGGCGGCGGCGAGATTGTCGTCGAGCTGCTCGATCGTCTTGGCGCCGACGATGACGCTCATGACCCCTTTTCGTTGCAGCAGCCAAGCGAGCGCGACGCGCGCGACCGAGGCGTCGTGCGCGGCGGCGATCGGCCGCATCGCGTCGATGATGTCGAACGCGCGCTCGCGGTTGACCGGAGGAAAATCGAACACGGCGCGCCGCGCGCCGTCCGGCTTCAAGCCGTCTCGGGTGAACTTGCCCGACAGGAGCCCCCCGGCGAGCGGGCTCCACACCATCACGCCCAGGCCCTGGTCCTCGACCAGCGGCAGGATATCGCGTTCGAGATCGCGGCCCGCAATGGTGTAATAGGCCTGCACCGTCTCGAAGCGGGCGAAGCCGCGCCGCTCGGAAATCCCTAGCGCCTTCATGATCTGCCAGGCCGCGAGGTTGGAGCAGCCGAGAGTGCGCACCAGGCCGCGCGAAACGCAGTCGTCGAGCGCGCGCAAAGTCTGCTCGATCGGCGTCTCCGGATCGAAGCCGTGGATCTGATAGAGGTCGACATGGTCGAGTCCCAGCCGCTTCAGGGAGCCGGCGATCTGGTCCATGATGTGGCCACGCGAGAGCCCGACCGCGTTCGGCCCAGGCCCAGTGCGGCCGCGCACCTTGGTGGCGATGACGACGTCCTCGCGCTTGACCTGAAGGTCGCGCAGGGCCTGACCGAGCATGACCTCGGACTGCCCCTCGGAATAGACGTCGGCGGTGTCGATGAAATTGACGCCCGCCGCGAGCGCGCGCTCCACCAACGCGGTGGCGCCCTTCTGTTCGACCGTGCCGATGGCGCGCCAGAATCCGGCGCCGCCGCTGAAGGTCATGGCGCCCAGGCAGATTTCCGAGACGAATTGGCCGGTGCGGCCGAGCGGTCGATAGCGCATGAGGCGGAATCTCCGGGATGGGCGGGAAACAGGGCAAACGGGCGCAGCGCCCACCTATGCGCTCGCGCGACCCCCCGCAAGAGCGGCACGGCTCAGCATCGCCGAACCCGGCGCGATCGAGGCGATCAAGCGGCCTGATCGACCGGCGGCGCCATGGCGCCGGTCATCATCGCGACGGCGTCGGACATCGTCTGCTTCTTGGGATCGATCACCGTCAGCCGGCGGCCGAGCCGATGGATGTGGATGCGGTCGGCGACCTCGAACACGTGCGGCATGTTGTGCGAAATGAGGATGATCGGCAGGCCGCGCTTCTTCACGTCGAGGATGAGCTCCAGCACGCGGCGCGATTCCTTCACGCCGAGCGCCGCCGTCGGTTCGTCCATGATGATGACGCGGCGCGCGAAGGCCGCGGCGCGCGCCACCGCCACGCCCTGACGCTGCCCGCCCGACAGCGTCTCCACCGGCTGGTTGATGTTCTGGATCGTCATCAACCCGATCTCGTTGAGTTTTTCGCGCGCGAATTTTTGCATCGTCCCGCGATCGAGATAGCGGAGGACCTTGCCGAAGAAGCCTGGCGAACGAATCTCGCGCCCCAAGAAAATATTGTCGGCGATCGACAGCGCCGGCGACAGCGCGAGATTCTGGTAGACGGTCTCGATGCCCGCCTCGCGCGCGTCGATCGGCGAGCGGAAATGAACCACGTCGCCGGCCAGCCTGATTTCTCCCGAGTCGGGGATCACGGCGCCGCACAGCGCCTTGATCATCGTCGACTTGCCCGCGCCGTTGTCGCCGATCACGGCGAGGATCTCGCCGGGGTAGAGATCGAAATCGGCGTGGTCGAGCGCCGTGACGCGGCCGTAGCGCTTGACGAGCGCGCGCGCCTGCAGGATGGGTTCGACGCTCACTTGGAAACCCTCCGTATCCATTGATCGAGCGCCACGGCGACGATGATCAGCACGCCGATGGCGAATTCCTGCCACAGGACGTCGAGTCCGGCGAGCGACACCGCGGAGCGGAAGACGCCGACGATCAGCGCGCCGACCAACGTGCCGATGATCGAGCCGCGTCCGCCGAACAGGCTGGTGCCGCCGATCACCACGGCGGTGATGGAGTCGAGGTTGCCGTTCGCGCCCGCCGTCGGGCTGATCGCGCCGATGCGGCCGATCAGCGCCCAGCCGGCGATCGCCGAGATGAGCCCGGCCAGAACGTAGACGCTGAGCAGGATGCGGTCGGTGTCGATGCCGGCCAGACGCGCGGCCTCAGGATCGTCGCCGGTCGCATAGACGTGACGGCCGTAGGCGGTGCGATTGAGCACATACCAGACCATGATCGCCAAGGCGATCAACAGGAAACTGGCGAGGATGATGCGCGCGCCGCCGATCTCGAAGGGGACGCCCATCGATTGCAGGAACGGCGCCTTGTCTTCGAGGTCCTGCTCGCGAATGGTCTCACTCTGCGAATAGAACGTGTTGAGCGCGCCGATGATGCTGAGCGTGCCCAAGGTGACGATGAAGGGCGGCATTTTCATACGCGTGACGAGCAAGCCATTGAGGAATCCGCAGGCGACGCCGCACAGCAATCCCAGCGGAAACGCGATTGCGACCGGCACGCCGTCGACGACCGCCAGCCGCCCCATCACGACCGATGAAATCACCATGATCACGCCGACCGAGAGATCGATGCCGGCGGTCAGGATCACCAGGGTCTGCGCGATGCCGAGGATGCCGATGATCGTCACCTGCGTCAGCACGGTCGACAGATTGCTACCGGTGACGAAGTGCGAGTAGTTGACGCTCACCCCGAGCAGGAGGCCGAGGAGCAGCACCACGAAGGGAACCGTGGTGGGATAAAGATGGAGGAAGCGCTGCGCGCGTTTGGCGAGCGAGAGATTTTCTTCCTCGAACGCGGCCTGCGTGGTCGCGGCCGCGGCGAGCACGCGCTCGAATTCCTGCGGCGTGGGCCGATCGCCTTGCGAAGCTTCGCTCATCGGCCGCTCCCCCCTTGTTCCGACTTAGGCTCGCGCATCTTAAGAAATCGGCGCTCGAAGGCGAAGCTCCCGAGCGCCGACTTATCATGTTATTAAGCGATCAAACTCCGGCGAAATCAACCCCAGCAGAGCTTGGTTCCTTCGGTGGTGTCGATCGAGGGAACGCCTGGCACGGGGTGATCGGTGACGAGCTTCTCGCCGGTGTCCATGCTGACGGGCTTCTTGCCGGTCTTGACGTATTCGACGATCGCCTCGACGCCGTCGGCGGCCATCAGCAGCGGATATTGCTGCGAGGTGGCGCCGATCACGCCTTGCTTGACGCTCTTGATGCCCCCGCAGCCGCCGTCGACCGCGACGACCAGCACGCCCTTTTCCTTGCCCGCCGCCTTCAGCGCGGCGTAGCCGCCGTCCGCCGACGGCTCGTTGATCGCGTAGACGACGTCGATCTGGGAAGCCTTCTGCAGGATGTTCTCCATCGCCTTGCGGCCGCCTTCGTCCGACCCCTGCGTCACGTCGGAGCCGACGATCTGCGGGCTGTCGCTCGTGGCGTAGTGCTTGGGATCCTTGACCGGGATGCCGAAGCCGGTGAGGAAGCCGTTGTGCCTGAGATAGTCGACCGTCGGCTCGTTGGCGGCGAGGTCGAGCGTCGCGATCTTGGCGGTGGCGGCCTTGTCGCCGAGCGTCGCCTTCGCCCACTGGCCGATCAGCAAGCCGGCCTTGAAGTTGTCGGTGGCGAAATTGGCGTCGGCGGCGGTGATCGGATCGAGCGGCGTGTCGAGCGTGATGACGATGATGCCGGCTTTGCGCGCCTTTTCGACGGTCGGCACGATCGCGGTGGAATCGCTCGGCACCAGAAGAATGCCCTTGGCGCCGGCGGCCATCAGCGCCTCGATGGCGGCGACCTCGCCGTCGTTGTCGCCGTCGAACTTGCCGGCGTAGGCCTGCAGGGTGACGCCGAGCTCCTTGGCTTTGGCCTGAGCGCCTTCCTTCATCTTGACGAAAAACGGATTGGTGTTGGTCTTGGTGACCAGACCGATGATGGTCTCCGCCGCAAAAGTCGGCGCGCTCATCATGCCGATCGACAGAGCCGCGATCGCCGCGGTCGACAACATTGCGAATTTCCTGGACATGGCTACCTCCCGAAACAACTGGATTGCCGACGGAATCCGCGCCTCGCCCACGACATTGGCGAAACGCCGAAACCGACTCTGGCCAAGTCGGGTCCGCGCCGTCGCGCCGCCATAGGGCCAAAATCCGAGGCGAGAGTCAATGGATAAATCAATCCGCCTGAATTATTATTGACAGCTCGACCGCCTTCTAGCATGCTAGACGCGACGAGGACCGCGGCGGCCGCGACAATGCGTCGCGCGGGACGACGCGCGAGGAGAATTCATGACGGAAGCGGTCGACGAGAGCGCCGCGCGTCCCCCGCCGCCGTCGCCCGTCGCCAGCGGCGCCGACCAGACGGGAGTGCGTCTCTACAACGAGCGGCTGATCCTCTCGCTGGTGCGCCGCTTCGGACAGCTCTCCAAGATCGAGGTCGCGCGCATGACCGGGCTCTCCGTGCAATCGACTTCAGCGATCATGAATCGCCTGCAGGTCGACGGCTTGCTGCGCCGCGAGGCGCCGTTGCGCGGCCGCGTCGGGCAGCCGACGGTGCCGGTGTCGCTCGATCCCGACGGGGCGTTTTCCCTCGGGCTGACCATCGGCCGCCGCAGTTGCGATCTCGTCCTGATCGACTTTTGCGGGCGGGTCCTTCAGCGAACGCATCGAACCTACGCCTATCCGACGCCGAACTCGGTGATGGAGTTCCTCGCCGGCGCGCTCGAGCCGATGACGCGGACGCTGACGCCGGCGCAGCGCCGCCGCATCGCCGGGCTCGGCGTCGCCTCGCCGTTCCAGTTGTGGAACTGGTCGACCGAGATCGGCGCGCCGGCCGAGGAGATGGACGCCTGGCGATCCTTCTCGATCGAGGAGGAATTGGCGCGCTCGTGCCCTTACCCGGTGACGTTGTGCAACGACGCCACGTCGGCCTGCGCGGCAGAGTTCTTTTTCGGCGAGGCCTGGCGGCATCGCGATTTTCTCTATTTCTTTCTCGGCGCGTTCGTCGGCGGCGGCCTCGTCCTCGACGGGGCGCTCTATCCCGGCCGCACCGGCAACGCCGCGGCGCTCGGCTCGATGCCGGTCGCCGCGCAAGATCCCAGCCGCCAGCCTATGACCCAACTGATCGCCCGCGCCTCGATCTGCCAGCTCGAGCGACGCGTCGAAGCCTCCGGCGCCGACCCCTCCTCGATCTGGCGAACGCCCGACGCCTGGGACGATTTCGGGCCGCTCCTCGACGAATGGATCGAGGAGGCGGCGTTCGCCCTCGCTTACGCGGCGATCGCGGCGATCGCGGTCCTCGACGTCGAAGCGATCGTCATCGACGGGGCGATGCCGGAAGCCGTGCGCCGCAAGCTTTGCCTGCGCGTCGCCGCGCAGGTCGAGACGCTCGATCGGCGCGGATTGTCCGACGTGACGATCATCGCCGGAACGATCGGCGCGGACGCGAGCGCCATCGGCGGCGCCGCGCTGCCGCTGATCAAGAATTTTGCTCGTGACAGAGAAGTGTTGTTTAAGGACGCGCCGATCGGAACAGGCTGATCGCCCCGATCCGCACGCGAGCGTCGTCCAATCTCTTGGTTCGCAGCGCCGGCCAACCCCAAAGCGAGAGAGACGCCCATGGCGGCCAGAATCGTCAAAGTCGAGCCCTTCGATCTCGTCGTCTTCGGCGGCACCGGCGATCTCGCCTATCGCAAATTGTACCCCGCGCTGTTCCACCGCGAAATGAGTGATCAGTTCACCGAACCGACGCGCATCGTCGGCGTGTCCCGGCGCCATTTCGATCGCGAGGCGTTTCGCGCCTCGGTCAAGGACGCGCTGGTCAAGTTCGGCCCCGCGGGCCAAGCGCCGAGCCAATTTCTCGACCGCTTCCTTCAGCGCTTCGACTACGTCGCGGTCGACGCTGTCGGCGAACCCGGTTGGGATGAATTGAAGGCGCTGCTCGGTCCCGACGAGCGCACGCGCGCCTATTATCTCGCCACCGGCCCCGATCTGTTCGGACCGATCGCCAAGCGCCTGGGCGAGACCGGATTGGCGACGGCGCGATCACGCATCATCGTGGAAAAGCCGATCGGCAAGGACGGCGCGAGCGCGGACGCGATCAACAACGCGATCGGCGCCGTCTTCCTGGAGAGGAACATCTTCCGCATCGACCATTACCTCGGCAAAGAGTCGGTGCAGAATTTGATGGCGCTGCGCTTCGCCAACGCGTTGCTCGAGCCGCTGTGGAACAATGCGCACGTCGATCACGTGCAGATCACCGTCGCCGAGACGCTCGGCGTCGAAGGGCGTGGCCCCTATTACGACGATTCGGGCGCCTTACGCGACATGGTGCAGAACCACATGCTGCAGCTCCTTTGTCTGGTGGCGATGGAGCCGCCTTTCTCGCTGCAGGCCGATTCGCTGCGCGACGAGAAGCTGAAGGTGCTCAAATCGCTGACCGCGATCGACGCCTCCAACGCGTCGGCGGCGACCGTACGCGGGCAGTATCGCGCCGGCTTCGCCGAGGGCGCCCCGGCCGAGTCCTATCTCCAGGACATCGGCGCCGAAGCGAGCGAGACCGAGACCTTCGTCGCGCTCAAGGTCGCGGTCGCCAACTGGCGATGGGCGGGCGTGCCCTTCTATCTTCGCACCGGCAAGCGACTGCCGCAGCGTTTTTCCGAGATCGTCGTCGGCTTTCGCCGCGTGCCGCACGCCATCTTCGACACCGACGTCGACGGCATTCCCGCCAACCGGCTGGTCATCCGCGTCCAGCCGGACGAAGGCATCAAGCTCTGGCTGATGATCAAGGAGCCGGGGCCGGGCGGCATGCGCTTGCAGCACGTAGCGCTCGACATGAGTTTCGCCAAGACCTTCTCCGCGCCCTCCGCCGACGCTTACGAGCGGCTGCTGATGGATGCGATCCGCGGCAACGCGTCGCTGTTCATGCGCCGCGACGAGGTGGAGGCCGCCTGGCGATTCATCGACCCGATCCGCGACGCCTGGGCGCACTCGCGCGAGACGCCGCGGCCCTACACCGCCGGCACCTGGGGGCCCGCCGCCTCGATCGCGCTGATCGAGCGCGACGGGCGCACCTGGAACGAGGAATACGAATGAGCCCGCTCGTTCCCGCGCGCCGGGACTTTCCCACGCCGGCGGCTCTCGCCCCGGCCTTCGCCGCGTGGACCGCCGAACTCTTGGCGCAGGCCATCGAGGCGCGCGGCGCGGCGCTGCTCGTCGTCTCCGGGGGAACTACGCCGGCGCGCTATTTTCACGCGCTGTCGAGCCAGCCGATCGATTGGTCGCGCGTCGCGATCACCCTCGCCGACGAGCGCCGCGTCCCCGACGACGATCCGCGATCCAACGCCAGACTGGTTCGCGCGGCGCTGCTGCGCGACCGCGCGCAAGACGCGCAATTCTCGCCGCTCGCCGATTCGCGCCTGGACGAGGACCAGGAACTGGCGGCCGCCAACGCGCGCGTCGCCGCGCTTCCCTCGCCGGCCGACCTCGTGGTGCTCGGGATGGGCGCGGACGGCCACACCGCCTCGTGGTTTCCCGGCGCCGAGGGCCTCGCCGAGGCGATCGACCCCGGCGCGCGCGCGCTCGTCGCGCCGATCCGCGCGCCTGGCGCCGCCGAGCCGCGCCTGACGCTGACCGGGCGCGTCATCCTGCGCGCGCGCGCGATCGCGCTGCATATCGAGGGCGCGGCGAAGTCGGCGACGCTCGCCGCGGCGCTCGGCGAGGGACCGACGCAGGCGATGCCGATCCGCGCCGTCCTGCGTCAGGCGGCGGACCGCCTGACGATCTTCAGCGCCGCGACTTCGTGAGCGCGCCGGCCCTCGTCAGCGTCGACTGGGGCACGAGTTCGTTTCGCGCCGTCCTCGCGAGCGCCGACGGGTCGGCGATCGACGAAGTCGCGGCGGACCAGGGCGCGGTCGGCCTTGCGCCCGGCGAGCACGAGGCCTTCCTCTCCGCCAAGCTCGGCGCGTGGCGGCGCCGCTACCCCGATCCGCCGATCTTTCTCTCCGGCATGGTCGGTTCGCGGCAGGGCTGGGTCGAGGCGCCCTACGCCGCCTGCCCGGCCGGCGCGGACGAGATCGCCGCGGCGACGCTGACGATTCCTTCGGCCGCGCTCGGGCGCGTGCTGCTGGCCCCCGGCCTCAGCGCGCTCGACGAGCGCGGCGCGCCCGACGTCATGCGCGGCGAGGAGACGCAGATCCTCGGCGCCCTGCGCGCCCGCGGGCGGGCCGACGGCCTCTTCGTGCTGCCCGGCACGCATTCCAAATGGGCGCGCGTCGAGGCGGGGCGCATCGTCGGCTTCGAGACCTTCATGACCGGCGAAGTCTTCGCCGCGCTCAAGGACCACACCGTGCTCGGCCGCCTGATGGCGCCGGCGCGCAGCGACGGCGAGCGAAACGGCTTCGCGCTCGGCGTCCGCGCCGCGGCGGCGCTGCAGCGGCCGGGCGATCTCCTGCACGCCGTCTTCATGACGCGCACGCTCGGCCTGTTCGACCGCGTGAGCCCAAGCGAGCTCGCCGACTATCTCTCCGGCCTGCTGATCGCGGCGGAAATCCTGGCCGGCGCGCGCGAGGCGCGCTGCGCGCTGATCGTCGGCTCGCCCGCGCTGAGCGCGCGCTACGCCGAGGCGGGGGCGCTGCTCGGCGTGACGTTGGAGCCGGCGGCGGCCCATTGCGCGACGCTGGGGCAGCTCGCGTTGCTGGAGCGGATCGACGCCGCCGGGAGATGACCGACGATCGGCGAGACGGCGCTACTTCCGCCCGGCGCCCGCGAAGGCGGCGGTGACGCCCAGGCCGATGAACACGCTTCCGGTGACCCAACGCTCGAAGCGCAAGACCCGCGCGTTGCGCTTGAACCATTGCCCGGCCGTGCCGGCGGCGAGCGCGTAGAGGCCGTCGCTCACCAGGCCCATCAGGGCGAAGAGCAGGCCGAGGAAGGCGACCTGGAAGGCGACCGCGCCGCGCCCGGGATCGACGAACTGGGGCAGGAACGCTAGGAAGAACAGCGCCGTCTTCGGATTGAGCAGGTTGACGACGAAGCCGTCGCGATAGAGCCGGCTCAGCGCGCGTCGCGGCAGCGCGACGTGCGCCGCCGGCGTCGCGCTGCGGTCGAGCATCCGCCGCACGCCGATATAGACGAGATAGGCGGCGCCCGCGTACTTGACGAGCGCGAAGGCGAGCGCCGAGGAGGCGAGCAGCGCCGACAGCCCGAGCGTCGCCGCCAGCACGTGCACCAGCGTTCCCGTGACGATGCCGCAGACCGAGACGAGCCCGGCGAGCCGCCCCTGCTCGACGCTGCGCGCGACGATGTAGAGCACCGCCGGCCCCGGCGTCAGCAACAGCGCCAGCGCCGCGACGGCGAAGACGCCGAGCGAGGCGGCGTCGGGGATGACGATGGTCATGCGGGGGCGGCTCCGGGCGGACGAGGGGGCGCAGGCGGCGGAGGGGGCGCCGCCAAAATTTTTCCAAGGCTTTCCAAGTTATTCCAAGGAAATTCCAAGCTTTTCCAAGGAAATTCCAAGCTTTTTCCAAACTTTTCCAAACTTTTTCCTTGGCGGTTTCGTGCGATTTCAACGGCTTATGGCGCGAAACGAGGAAATGCGCCCCTCGCCCGAATTCCCCGGCGCCGGCCGCGTCCCGCCGGCGCGGGACGACCCGGCAATCGATCGAGCAAAAGGATAACGCCGCTGCCGCCTTTGGCAAAGAAATTGTCGACAGAAATTTTCGCAGGCGCGCGGGAATCCGGGAATCGGGAATCCGCAGCGAGTTACGTGCGCCCCATCACCGTAAACCCTCGGACGGGCGGCGCAAATGGCGAAGCCGGGGGCGTCGTCGCAAAGCCCAACCTCTCGGTTCGCGCGCGTTTGACGGCGCCGAGGCGCCCATCTATTACCGCTCCGGGGTGTGGCTCAAAGGGGGGGTACGTCATGAAAGGGCGCCGTTCGCGGCTCGCGTGGTTGTTTCTGGCTATCTTCTGGCTCATCGCGCCGAAGCCTGCTCTCGCTTTCGGCGACTGCCCGCTGGTCGGGGCGCTGGAGAATTTCGACGCCTCGGCGGAGCCGCAGATAACCCATTTCGATGCCCGCGAGGTCGAGGTTTCCGACGCCAACGGTTCGCGTCGGGAGGTCAAGAAAGGCGAGGTCTGCCAGCAGCGATACACGCTCAAAGAGGGCGCGCCCGCGCTGAGCGGGCTCGAGATCATGCAGAACTACGCGCAGGGCTTGCCCGCTCTCGGCCTGAAGATCACCAACGCCGGGCGCGCGGAGGATGACGAAATCTATGCGACGATGATCAAGGACGGCGTCGAAAGCTGGGCGCACGTCTGGGAAAGCTACGGGACAGAGATCCGCGTGGAGACGCTGACCAAGGCGGCGTTCCAGTCGAGCCTGCAACCGCACGCCGCCTCGGACTGCCCGGTCGTGTCGACGCTCGAGGGTTTTTCCGCCGGCG
>Ga0181524_10004680_pt1 | contig 12544 bp, 10 predicted proteins | sample PEATcosm2014_Bin_34_FD_119761 | JGI IMG/M metagenome (GOLD analysis project Ga0181524, IMG submission 119761) | Peatland microbial communities from MTU Mesocosm Facility, Houghton, MI, USA - PEATcosm2014_Bin05_60_metaG | ecosystem: Environmental > Terrestrial > Soil > Wetlands > Peat | place...
CCCCACCACAACCTTGTCGCTCGCAGCAGCCGCTTTAGATACCGCTTCTAATCCGTACATGCCTGCCGCGACACTAAATCCGCCCTGGATACTCCGTTCCAAGAATCGCCTTCTGTTGATTGCCATTTCGCGCCTCCCCTTGTGTGTCTAGCAGTTCGTTTGGAAATCTGACCGATCCCTCTCGCAAGCCCTTACGGTTTCAGGGCCGTTTTCAAGTCCGCACTCAGAATCGATGGGCACCAGTACTTCTCAATGTGTTCAATCACCAGTTGGGTACCTTGTTCGTGCGAGACATATGGCTTCATTGCGGGGTTATACATGGCATCCGTGAGATCCCGGATTAAAATGCAGTTGATGCCCCAACGCGTCATCTGCCTGATTGCAAAGGATCGGCCCAAGACGCACATGTTGGCGTGGACCCCCATTATGAACAAGTATTTGATGCCTCGTCCATGTAAGAAACTATAGACTTCCCTCCCATCGTCGGAAATTACGTCTTGAGGCTCAATATCAATTGCAGGATTTTGGCGGCTCCAGGCCTTGTGTTCCTTATCTCCCGGCGTATCGCAGCCGCGGTCGGAATCATCAATCGGCAGCGGCGGATCTGAAAGATCGAGCGCCTGCGGCGGCTGAACTTTTGGCAAGCTCTGCATCAGACGCCTTTGGGGATAATCCTTATAGAAATCCATGACGTCTGAGGGGGCGTGAACGATCTGCACGCCCCGTGCTCTTGCCAACTTCAGGAGTGGCGACATACGATGGGCGAGCTCATCCACTCGTCCTGTAGCTCCCTTACACCAATGCTTATCCCACATGTCGCAGATTACAATCGCCGTTTCTCCAGGTGGGATCTCCTTGAAGAAGTAAATTTCCTCCCATCCGCCGCTCCCCTTGAATGGCTGTACGCGAGTCCGAAGACGCAGGCGGAGGCTTCCAGGCGCACTGCCCACTAAGAAGGACACGAACATAGTGGTTTGGAATAAGAACACTGCGAGGCCCCCAAAAAGCAACAACAGGCGTCGGCTACTGGATTGCCGTTGGAAACCAGACATCAATTCCCCCTTAACAACGAGCCCCCAGAATCTTTACTGTCTTCGCCCAGGGATTCTCATCTTCATGGTGTTCGAGAGGTCAACGTGCTCGAGAATCGCCTGAGTTGTACCTGCCGAATTCCCGGATCGCGTCAAACATGGCCAGAACGTTCTCCACGGGCGTCTCCTCAAGAATCCAGTCGTGGCTGGCGCCTGCCACATAGCCTCCTCCCGGTTTCATGATGTCGAGGACTTTCCTCGTTTCTTCGCGGACGAACTCGGGTGCTCCCCGGATCAGCACATGGTGGGAGTCAATCCCACCATTGAAAAGGATCTTGTCGCCGAAGGAACGCTTCAGTGTCGCCAGATCCATCCCATCACAGGACGGCTGGACCGCATGCAGGCCATCCAGTCCAGCCTCGATCATCTGGGGGATGAGAGGAGCGTACCCGCCGCAACAATGCATCATGACTTTCAATCCATATTCATGACCCAGGCGAGCCAGGCGCTTGAGGTGAGGCAGCATGAATCGCCGGAAGAGACTTGAGCTTATCAGGGGGCCCCGCTGGGCTCCGAAATCGTTTCCAATAAAGAAAATATCGATGGCTGAGGCAGCGGCATCGAAAATTCGCTGGCTCACGCCCACATAATAATCCATGATGTGCTGCACGACCGCATCCACAACTTCCGGTTCATCGTACATCTTAAGGAAGAGAACTTCCATGCCCAGCATGTCTACAGCGTCGTGGAGGAACGGCGACCAATCCCCGCCCAGAATTGCGTACTGCCTTTGGTACTTGTCCGCTTCGGCACGGATATGAGAAACATCCATCCACCGTGGCTCGGGCCAGGGATAGGCGTGAACTCCCGCGAGAGTAGCGCTGCATAACGGATGACTTTTCGGTTGCCCGTAACCGAGACCGTGGCGCTCGATGCCGAAAGGGGTTCGGCAAGTCGCGCCAGGGGACAGGGTAAACTGGGGCCCGGCATAGACGGGAAAAACCCGACGAAAGTCATCGCCGAAGCGCAGACGTAATCCTTCGTCGTCAAGTCCGGAGGTTCGCTTGGCCTTTTCCCAAAACTCAATTGACGGCCCGCACCACGCTGGCACGCGATCGGGTTCCTCGTGTTGGAAGGCAGCCATCACTCTTTCTCTGGAAGTCATCTCGATCTGAGCGCTCCCTCTGGGTTTCGATCAGGACCGATCAGCAGCCAAACCGGAATCCCCATTTTTGAGTTCCCGGGACACCAGCAATATACACCTAACCACCCCTGACTTGAAGGACCTTACACACGTCTAGCATGGGCCCCAGCCAAGAATGCTTGCTTCGGTTTACTACCCGAGAACCAAACAACTTGACATCAGTGGTGCTCCCAGAGGATTATAAAGCGGAACGCTTATTTTACCATATGGAACAAGCGGAATGACGAAACCGCGGGACGTCAATTATCTCAAGGTTGTCGCCAAGACTTTTGCTTTGATTGAACGTATGACCCAAATCAGGGCGGGAATGCGCCTGAGTGATTTATCGAGAATGCTCAAGCAGCCGAAAGCCAGCGTCTTCCGGATACTCTACACACTGAGCCAATTGGGTTACGTCCGGCAAGATCCGGGGAGTGGACTATATCAATTGACTGAGAAGGTCGGATGGTTTGCCCCCGACGACTTTAGAGAGACTCTAAAAGGAGCGGCACGTCCCTTCATGGAACGATTGCTGAGCCGTTTTGAGCAAACGGTAAACCTGGGGATTCTAAACCACGAACAGATCCTGAACGTTGTGATTCTTGAAGGGCTCCGGTCGATACGGATGACCGCAACGGTGAACACGTACTCCCCCGTGCACAGTACAGCTTTAGGTAAATCGATCCTGTGCACCCTCGCTCCGCTCGAGGTCGAGCACATCTTGAAAAAGAAAGCTCCGCAAAGACTGACTCAAAAAACAATCACCTCCCTTCCTGGGATCATGCGTGCTTTAAGAACTGTGCGAAGGCAGGGCTTCGCAGTCGACGACGAGGAGACGGAAGTTGGGGTGCGCTGCGTGGCCACGCCCATTTTGGATTCGGAGGGGAGGGCGATTGCAGCCATTAGTATATCCGGCCCCATTAGCCACATTCGTGGAACCCGAATCCAAACGATGGCGCATGTCCTGCGACTCGCATGCAAGAAAATTTCACAGAAGCTTGGCCATCAGAGGATCGACTTCTCTAAAGAGTGACTGATATGACAAGATATGCCTGTTCGGCTGAAATGTTTAGCGAGTCGAAGCGCTACCTCGCCGGCGGCGTCAGCAGCATGCTACGAGCCGCCTGTAAGCCGGTTCCTCTGTTCTTTGAATCCGCTTCAGGGCCGCGCATTGTCGATGTGGACGGCAACCAATACTTGGACTACGGACTTGCCTGGGGGCCGCTCATTCTTGGACACGGTCATCCCGCAGTAGTCGGCACCGTGCGGCGCCAACTCGACAAGTTCTGCCTGATCGGCGCCCAACATCGCTTGGAAACCGCCGTCGCGCGCAAGATTTGCGAAATGGTCCCTTGCGCCCAGCTTGTGGGCTTTAACAGCACCGGTTCGGAAGCAGTCCACTTGGCCTTGCGCCTGGCAAAGGCGCATACGGGGAGACCGAAAATCATTAAGTTCGAAGGGCATTATCACGGCTGGTTCGATAACATTCTCATAAATTATCACCCGAAAGTGGCAGAAGGCGGAACCAACGCAAAGCAGATGGGCTCTGAAGGGCAGAGCGAGAGTGTGCTCGACGACGTTTACATCCTGCCGTGGAATGACCCTAAAGAACTTGAAAATACTCTCCGCGAACATCATCAGGAGATTGCGGCGATTATCACAGAGCCGATCCTTTGTAACAGCAGTTGCCTGATGCCTTCCCCGGGCTTCCTCGAGAACTTGCAGGAACTGGCCACGCGGCACGGGATCGTTCTGATTTTTGATGAGGTCATAACAGGATTTCGCGTGCATCCAAAGGGAGCACAGGGACTCTTCAACGTGACACCTGATCTTGCGACCTTCGGAAAAGCCGTCGCGGCCGGTTACCCATTGAGCGTGGTGGCAGGAAAACGGGAGATTATGGAGCTAATCCCCCAAGGCCGAGTGGTGCAGGCAGGCACTTTCAACGGCAACCCGCTTGCTCTTGCAGCCGCCGAGGCGGCGCTGGAGGTTCTGTCTGCTGATGGTGGCTCCGCTTTAATACGCACCCAACAAACGGGTGATTACCTCAAGAACGGCATTAAGGACGCTCTGGCGGAAGCAGGGATTCCCGCTTTGATCAACGGTGTTGGCGCTGCGTTCCACATCAGCTTCACAACCGCGAAGAAGATGAGCAACTATCGAGAGACGCTGAACCGTGACGACCGAATGCGGGACCGATTCATTGAAGCGATGCTCGGAGAAGGAATTTATCTGTTGCCCGACGGTCGATGGTACGTCTCAGCCGCGCATACTGAAGCTGACGTTGACGTTACCCTAACTGCAGTGCGCAAGGCTTGTGACGTGCTCAGGCGGTCGAATTAAGCATTCGTCTATAACGCGGCCCGGCGGTCGCAAGCAAAAAGAAATTCTCCCTGTTCTCCGAGTGTCGAAAGCCTCAACACAGAGCGCACGGAGGGTCTCAGTCGCCTCTGTGTTAAATTCTTCTGGCCACGGAGAAAGCAGTGGTGCCGCGAAGTTATTACAAATTGTGCCACAGCGCGGCACCGCCGCAAGCGACAATCAAACATTGCAGGGATCTTCTCGCGTGCCCTTATTAGCCCACGTAGCGGGCGGCATAATTTAGCCCACGGCGTGAGCCGTGGGGAAGGTATTATAAATTTCTGCCATAAGGGAGTCCCACCCGTGAAAAAAGTAGGTCTGGTTTCATTTGCCCACGAATCGAACAGCTTCAATTCCAACCCCACTACCCGTCAAATGTTCAAGGAAGGGGGCGTGCTCTTCGGCAAAGACATCATCCATGAATGGTCCCAGTCCAAACACGAAATAGCGGGCATGATCGAGCAGTTAGACGCTGGAGGAACGCAAATTGTACCGTTGGTCAGTGCCGGGGCCACGCCCGCGGGACCAGTTGTGCAGGAGGTATATGAAGAGATTCTGACGGAAATACTTACGCGCCTCGGCGGCGAGTCACTTGACGGATTGCTGCTCGCCTTGCATGGCGCCATGGTTGCCCAACACATCCGAGACGCTGACGGAAATACGGTGGAAAAGATCCGTGGTGTTGTCGGTCCGGACCTGCCTATTGTCATGACGCTTGACCTGCACGCGAATGTCTCTCCCCGGATGATTTCAGGTGTTACGGCAACAACGATTTATCGGACCAACCCGCACATCGACCAGCGTGACCGGGGAAGGGAAGCGGCCAGGATTTTGCAAGAGATCATGGAAGGACATATCCGCCCCGTCCAGGCCCTCGAGAAACCGCCCGTCTTGATAACCATCCTCGCGCAGAGAACACAGGCCGAACCGCTAGCGTCACTGTATCGGGATCTAGAGAGCTTGATCAAACGGCCACGCATAATCTCGGCTAGCATCGCACCGGGGTTTGCCTATGCTGATGTTGAAGAAATGGGGCCTGCGTTTTTGGTGGTGGCGGACGGGGATGAGGAACTGGCACGCCGGGAAGCGCGGGCACTGGCCCTACGCGCATGGGGCCGGCGTGAGGAATGGAACATAACAGGAACGCCGGTGCCCGAAGCCGTAAGAGAGATAAAGCAGACACAGCAGATGCCGACCACTCTGCTCGACGTGGGCGATAATGTGGGCGGAGGCAGCCCAGGCGATAGCACGGTGATCCTCGACGCCCTTCAAAAGGCCGGCATACACAACGCATTGGTCGTCTTGTTTGATCCGAAAGCTGTTCAGGCTTGCCTCAGTGCCGGGGTTGGGCAGAACATCTCACTCCAGGTTGGCGGGAAAACTGACAACTTACACGGCCGGCCGGTACCCATCTCCGGTCGCGTCCGTTTGCTCCACGACGGATATTTTGAGGAGTACGAAGTGCGACATGGGGGCAAGCTTCGGAATAACCAAGGTTTGACAGCCGTTGTTGAGAGCCCTGAAGGTGACACCATCGTTCTCACTTCTTTACGTATGGCCCCCTTTAGCCTTGAACAAGTCCGAAGTCTGGGCATCAAGCCTGAATTAAAACGAGTGCTAGTGGCAAAGGGAGCGGTTGCCCCTCGCGCGGCCTACGAACAGGTTTCGGCGCAAATCATCGAAGTTGATACGCCGGGAATCACGGCGGCAAATTCCGCCAACTTTAGCTATCACTATAGGCCGAAGCCTATGTTCCCCTTCGAACGCGATGTGGAATACAAGTAGGGAATTGGGTCTTTGCCCTTGCCAAGATTGGCTCTTGGCCCTCTCCCCGAGGGAGAGGGCTGTTTCTTCACTTCTGGCCTAGAGTATCCCACCAAGGTTAAGGATAACGACGGTCGCCAGCAGGACGGCGACTGCTGCAAAAAGCAGCCGGCGTGTGTGTTGGGATGTGTCTCTCCACTCACCCATCATCAGGCCTGCCACGTTAGAAGCCACCACGGTGGCAGCGACGAAGAGTGCCCAGCCTACTGATGTACCATACCTGCCCATGACCGTCGCGCCCCTCCCGTAGCCGATGAAGGCTCCGAGCGAAAGCACCGCCATGATGGTCGCAAACGCTGCTTCTCGCGTCCAACCCTTGTCCAGAAATCGTGACCAGCCGGGATTGCGGAATAGAAGGTAGGAGCAATAAACCAAGTTTGGAATGAAGCTGGCTCCGAATACCAGGGTCCAGACCACAAATGTTGAGGTCGTGGAATTGCCGCCCAGGGCTAGGCTCTTGCGAATAATTTCACCACTAAAAGCGAAACCGAGATTGATGCTTGACCCGAAAACGCCGGTGAAAATGCAGATGCCGAGCCCTGTGCCGAAGCCCCAAGGATAGACATGAGCTTCAGAAGCAAGTCCCGACTGCTCTTTCTCTCTCCGGTAACCCGCCATGCCATAAAGAAACACGCCTGCAAGAAGGATGGGCAAGCTCACCAAAAGCAGAATACCCTTGGTGCGAAGCAGATCCGAAGGTTGTAAGACCAACAGCGGAACTAGAGCGCCAGTAACACAACTGACGCCTGAGACCACGGAAACCGCGATGGAAATCCCCACCGACACTATACCTATGCCGTAGGCGACCTGCGCAAATCCCAAGATGAAACCGAAACCCAACGGAAGCAAAAGAAACCGGCTCGGTGTACTCGAGTAGAGGGTACGGAGCTGAGGGACAAATCCAATCGCCAGTATCCAGGGCAGAATCACCATTGAAAGAAGCGTATAAAACAGCCAGGTGTTCTCCCATCGCCAACGCCGCGAATACTTCAGCGGTATTGCAAAAATTCCATATGCGACCCCGCTCAATAATATTGTCCCCATCCCCAGCCAGAATGATTGAGCCACCGTTTTGTTCCTTCTCTACTTTAACCGGTTCAAGAGCTCGATTGCTTTGTCGGCCATCATTTCACCGCTGCCGGGGGCAAGTATGGTCGAGGTGGGCTCGTAACCACCTTCCGCGTAGCCCCTCCGGGTGGGGATGTATCCGAGCACGCCATTCGCTAGCTCGACTATGAATGTATACGGGAACGGAGATTCTTTCTTGATCCTCATCCCGAGCTCGACGAAATACTCACCAGGGATGGCCACGAAGGCCACCGGTCCAACGGTCAAAATCTGTATTTCCGCACGCGGATTTTCTCCCTTCCGCTTATATACTTGGACGACCTTTTCGGCCTTAACTCGGTCCAGAGTGAAGTCCACATTCATAGGAGGAGGTTGAGCAACAATTTTCTCTGCTTCTTCCACTTCTTGACTCGTAATCTTCGTGAGAGGTAGTTCGATCGTTTCCGAGAGGGCTTTGACGCGTACAGGATCCAACGCCTGAAGGTGCGTGTAGGCTTTGATGACATCACCACCCAGTGCTTCTCCCAGCTTCTGGGCCGTTTCGAAGCCTCGTTGCGGACCGGGCCGCTGCACGTCCCAGTGATTGATGTCCCCAGCCGCACCAATGGTGAAAGTTGTAAGCATGTCGGGCCCTTTTTGCGCTGCCAGAGTCCGGGCCAGGTAATACGCATAGTCCGAAGAAATCAAGGTACCTCCGACAGTATCCAGGTGCATCGCGTAATTCACCCAGGTCACTATCGGGTTGTGCCTCTCGTCCTCAGCGAAGAGCACACCGACTCTGGCATCGGTAGGACCGGCTGCGCGTACGACATTGGGATTCAGAAATCCGGGATTCGTCTGAACGGTGCCGTCTTTCATGAAATAGCGTCGATTATGGGCCAGAGCGGGTTCCTGCTCGGTGGTGACCCAAAGAAGCGCTTGCCGCTTTTTCACTTCAGCAGTAACGACGCTGTCTGCGATCCAATGAGCGAGGTTAGTGGTGTAACTTTTGACTTCCTGAGGGCCAGTATGTGAGTGCGTGGCGCTAATCAGGATATGGTCTGCTGGAATTCCACACCGGGCGCTGATCTGCCGGCGCGCCTCTTCCACCGCTTCCCGGGAGATACCCACGAGGTCGCACGCAACCAACACGATCTGATCGTGCCCATCATCAATCACCAACGCTTTAGCGTGGAGATCATCATGCACGCCATCCGGCATGCGAGGGTAATAATAGCCCTCCATCGGTGTATCCAAGAACGGAGTGATCGTTGCACTGCCAACGCCGATCTTGAAGCCCGGCGCTGTGCTGCCGGCCTGCTGGGCGCGTGACGCTAAGAGGCCGCATCCGAAAATTAGAACACAAACAATGGCAAACCGTTTCATAGCTACTCCTTCAGATTCTGACCGGTGCCTAGTCCTCCTCAGGCGTCCGTGTCATTCCGAGCGTAGCGAGGAATCCCACCCTGGTTTGTGGAGGAAGGAATCAGAGCGAGATTCCTCGCTACGCTCGGAATGACACGGACGCCCGCTCGGAATGACACTGGGGCGGGGAACAAATTGTTTAGCACGTGCGCGGGACGTCCCCCAGCAGGTCAGTTAATAAAAACAAGGGTTCCCCAGGTTCGACCGCCGGGAACGCTCTGATCATCGCGACCACTCCGTCGGTTGGGGCGAGGTAGGTTTCAATCGTTTCCCCCAGTAGGTCACAAAGATACCCCAGCCTGTCCCCAGCGCGGACCCTTTGGAATAAGCTGGCCGCTGTTACTAAGAAGCCGCGCTGACTGGCCACAAAACCTTTATCAATGTCCCCGGCGCCGTATAGATGCCATTCCACCGGGTTAGTTCGAAGCGGGCCGGATAAGATGTTCAAATGACGCAACAGATTAAAGACGCCCTCTACAAATATTTCGAGATCTGCGGGGTCGATGCGGCCCGCCCCATGCGCCTCAGTGTACAGCCAAGGGATATTTTGTTGGGCCGCGAACGTTATGGTGCGGCCCGGCGCGGTTCCGGGATGTCCCCAGAGGACCTTTGCACCGAAGGCATACGCCGCGTCCCGAGAACGCACATCCCCGGCGTCATAACCGATCATCGTGGGCATCAGCAACTTGACTCCAGCACTATGCAGATCCAGATACAGGTCGGCATGCGCAATAATCGAAGCCGCCATATGATACGCAATCGCCGCGGTAGGGCCAGCTTCCAAACTCCCTGGAAAAACACGTGCAAGATTTCCGCCGTCGAGCGGACTCGACCGGGTGCCGTTCCAGAATGCGGGTGGGTTTGACACGGGCACGGAAAGGAAGTCTCCGCTCAGGTTCGCGGGGTCGAGTGCGTGGTACACATCATATATGGTTCGGACGCCTTCGTATTCGTCGCCGTGCACGGCCGCTGAAACCACGAGTCTTTTTCCCGGCCGACTTCCACGGACCAGCAAAACCGGCAGTTCGATATTACTGGCGGCCGGCCCCAATTCGAGGTAAAGCGTGTATTTCCCACCTCGATCGAACTTTTCCGGATTAAAATCTGAAGGTTTCATCACGCCATCTCCAAGGAAGAATCTCATGCGACCAAGAAAAGCTTCACCGCAGAGCGCACAGAGACCACAGAGAAAACTCTTTCAGCTCCACTCTGCGACCGCTGTGGCCTCTGTGGTGAGTACCCTCGTCCGGGGCTCTACAAGGCACGGATAGCCTGCTTGACCCAGTTCATATGGAACTTTTCCAGGAGACCAAAGTTGTAATAGGAAATTCCGTTCACCCCCGCGTCGATGACAGCATCTGTCATCCGGACAACATCCGTCGCTCGATCGGCGTCGGGATAGCCTGGTCTCACCGCAAAGTAAACCTCTGGTATATTCCCGGTAGCACGACGAATTTTCCGTACGATCCCGGGCGCATCGGCCAACTTACGGTGGTAGAACAGCACCTCGATGGCGTCCATATGCAATCCTACCTGGAGCAAATCCAACCCCCTCATGTAATTTAGCCGTTGCTCTTGATCGATGACGATATAAATTGCCCTTTTATTTTGAGCTTTCAGCGTATCAGCAACTTCGGTGAAACAGTTGGCCAGCACGTCAAAGCGCATCTGGAGATACTCTGCCAGGCCGGGGATAGTGGCAATTTCGGATTCGAGCGCTCTCTCCTGCCGGTGCTTTCCCTCAAAGTATTGTTCGAGCCAAATCTTGGTTAGTTTGGCCACAGCTCCCCCCTTGACGTGCCGCTGCTTCGCCTGCAACAAACATGCCGGGCAGAAGCAGACAGACATAAGGAGATCTGCGAAAGGCGTTAGCTTAGTCCCCTCCTTTTCCAGAAATGAATAATGGTGAAAAGGAGTGAAATCAAAACACTCGAACTCGACTGCCTGTATGGGGTAAGCGGCGAGATTCTGAGCCAGGGCACGCATATAATCCATGACTGCCGGTTGTGAAGGACACAACGAGTGGCGGTAGTGGTCTCCGAAAACGTTCTGCGTCGTGTACTCAGGATATGTGGTTCCCAAATACGAATTGTGGAGAAAAACACTCCAGGCCGTGGTCCCTATTCCACGTTTCTCACAAGCAGTCACGATGTCTTTCCAGTAATCACGCTCGGCAACGAGTCGGCTGACTCTGGGCTTCATCTTTGTCTTATCAAAGAACCCGCCCGAAGGTTTGAAGTAGATTGCCCCTTCTTCGATAAAATATACGTGATTCTTCCGATTGTGAGGGTTAAGCGACTTCCCCCCGTGATAGGTCGATGCCATCGAGATGTTATTCAATCCCGCATCCTTGACCAAATGAGCGAAGGAATTAATCCCTTCGTCAAGAACATCCCACATGTAGCAATACATTGATAAATATTTAGGCATTGAATTTGGTTTTTGCAACGAAATCATCGCAGATTCTCCTTTCTTCATTGTGCTTGCCGGGCGGATACCAGAATGACTGCTATGGTAAGCATAAACTCCGCAACAAAAACTCGGCTGGTTCAACCAGCGACGGCTGCGCGCATTATTAACTCGGATATGAACAGTTGTGTGATTCCGGACGAAGGTAAGATCCGTATGTCGTACCCAGGGACCGCAACCCCGCAGTCACCGATGCTGCAATGTTGATCTATAACGACATCCCCAAATTGTCTAAAATCGACTTCGTTGGGTAGAGGAGCGATGATCCAGACTGCCCTTGCTCCCCCCTGCCTTCCTGCACGCCATATATCAAGCGCAAAGCCTAGCTCACAAACTGGGATGCGTCAAGCACTAATTGGTGGGATCAGACACATCCGGCTCTCTTAGTCCGTTGTCAGTGCTGGCGGCCCGGCAGAGTCCTTTCAGTCAACGTGGAACACTTCTTCCATGTTGGCCCACCATTCCCCTTCGGCGCGGGTGGGGATCGGCTGCTGCAAAGGCTTCATGATGGCCCACCATTCCTGCGTCGTGGGGTCCGCAGCCATTTTCGCCATGTCAGCCTCGAAGGCGTCGCCAATATATTCGAAATAAGCAAAGAGCGTATTGTCCTTGCAAAAGATTGAGTAGTTGCGAATGTTGCAGTCGTAGATGGTCTTTAAAACTCCCGGCCAAACCTTCGCATGGTACCCAACGTACTTATCGTAGACTCCCGGTTTCAGCCCGATGATCTGTCCATACCGCTTAAGCTTTGGCGCTTGCATAGGTTTGTTGGCTCCTCGCTTCAAGTGTCAGATCGACGCCGCATTTGACATTCGCCGGCATCCATACCGCCCCAACTCAGTTATAGACGCATTCTCTCGCCGCGTCGGCCATCACCTGAAGATGCTCGATCGGCGTATCGAAGAAGTGGTCGCTTACCGAGCAGACGTAGCCTCCGTCCTGCCCGACCTTCTCGAATAGCGTGTGCACGGTTTCCCGGATCTTGTCGGCTGGCCCTGCGGTGAGCACGTTGAACTGGTCGAGCCCGCCAATGAGGGCGAGCCGGTTACCGACTTTTTGCTTGAATTCCCAGGGTTCCTGATTTCCACCAATGCTCGTGGGGGCCAGCGTCTCTGAAATATCCGCGCCATTGGCGACAATCAATTCCTCGATTCCTCGCGTCCCGCCGCAAGTGTGATAGGCCACCATGAATCCGAGGTCATGC
>Ga0181524_10004684_pt1 | contig 12529 bp, 9 predicted proteins | sample PEATcosm2014_Bin_34_FD_119761 | JGI IMG/M metagenome (GOLD analysis project Ga0181524, IMG submission 119761) | Peatland microbial communities from MTU Mesocosm Facility, Houghton, MI, USA - PEATcosm2014_Bin05_60_metaG | ecosystem: Environmental > Terrestrial > Soil > Wetlands > Peat | place...
GCCTATGAGCAAGCAACTAAAGGTCGGGCTGATTGGTGCTGGCAGGATCGGAAAGATCCACGCGGAGACGATCGCGTTTCACATTCCGGAGGCGACGCTGGCCGCTGTTGCCGACACAGATGAAATGACAGCGCGCGCCCTTGCCGGGCATTACGCAATCCCGCATGTTTCTACCAACCCTCAGGAAACCTTCCGCGACCCAACGATTGATGCCGTGTTGATTTGCTCGCCCACGGACACCCACGCCGATCTGGTGATCGAGGCGGCACGAGCCGGGAAGCACATTTTCTGCGAGAAACCGGTCGACCTTACTCTGAAGAAGACCGACTGCGCTTTGCAGGCTGTGGAAAGGGCGCAGGTGAAGCTACAAGTGGGCTACAATCGCCGCTTCGACGCGAATTTCGCCCGAGTCCGAAGGTCCATCGTGAGCGGCGAAATCGGTATACCTCATCTCTTGCACATCATTAGCCGTGACCCCGGACCTCCGCCAATCTCCTATGTGAAACAGTCCGGCGGGATGTTTCTGGACATGACCTCGCACGATTTCGATATGGCACGATTCCTGATCGGAGAAGAAGTGACCGAATTGTACGCTGCGGCAGGCGTGAGAATCGATCCCGAGATAGGTAAGGCGGGCGACGTGGATACGGCTGTCATCGTTCTCCATTTTGCGAACGGCGTTATCGGAACCATCGACAACTGCCGAAAGGCGCCTTACGGCTACGACCAACGCGTCGAGGTCCTGGGTAGCGCGGGAGCGATCGCCACTGAAAACTGCTATCCCAACTGCGCACGGATCAGCACGGCCGAGTGCGTCCGGCGCGACTTGCCTCTCAACTTCTTTATAGACCGATATCTGGCGAGTTTCGCAAGCGAGCTGCGGTCATTTGTACAGGCGGTGGTCGAAGACAAGCCAACGCCGGTGACTGGCACCGACGGCCGTGCGACCGTAGTGATGGGGTTGGCGGCTCGCAAATCATACGAAGAGGGGCGCCCCGTGCGGCTCCAGGAAATTTTCGCGAAGGAGAACGCCTTTGCGAAGGGCACTAACTAAAGCCATTCTTATGGACGTGCAGTTTTGGGTTCCGGTCGGAGTTCTCGTGTTCGGCTTGGCGCTGCTCGTGGTGCTCGCATGACCCGCCTCGGAAATGCCCTTCGAAAGGACGATGGATTTCCCGCTCCAGCGGTTCGCACGGTCCCCCATTCCCTGCACAACCTTGGCGTGTTCTGCGGTCTGGCAGCCGGCGCGTGGCTGGGGATGGCTGAGGCGCCCACAAAATTAGTCACACTCGGATTCTCGCCCTTCCTGATCTCGCTCGGTATGGTGGCGGGTGTGTTTGTCGCCCGCTGGACCGTGCCGGTTGTCTTGAAAGGAACAGGCTACGTCTGGGCAGATCTTGCTGAGAAGCCACACCTGATTGTGTGGGCGCTCCTCGCGGGAATGCTCTGGGCAGTGGCAAACACGTTGACGGTATTCGCCATTCGCAACGTCGGACTCTCTATCGCCTTCCCGCTCTGGAACACCAACAGCCTGGTCGGGCTGTTTTGGGGCTGGCTGCTGTTCAACGAACTGCGGGGCGCGGGAAGAAAACAGCGTGCGAACGTGCTGGGTGGCGCCGCCGCCATTGTGGCCGGAGCATGCTTGGTCGCCTACGCCACCGCAGTTCGCCAGCCGTCATCCGCGTCGCGGGGCGTTGCTACTTTGGGTATCCTATCGGCCCTGGGAGCTGGGGTTCTGTGGGGAACGATGTACATCCCCTACCGAAAAGCCTACATCAGTGGGATGAACCCGCTCTCGTTCGTGACGATGTTCACGTTCGGCGAACTGGGGACGGTGTTCGCGCTCGCCGCAGCGTTCGACGGGGGATTTCGAAACGTCATCATCTCTATTGGGCTGGCGCGCCGAGCCTTATTCTGGCTCTTTCTTGGCGGCTTCTGCTGGGTGCTGGGCGATCTCTTCCAACAATACGCGGCCAAATACATCGGTATCGGCCGCGGAATACCACTGTCGAATACAAACCAATTGTGGGGCTTGGCGTGGGGCGCGTTGGTTTTCGGGGAATTCACGGGGCTGCGGGCGGGAATGGTGGCGCTTATCATCGCGGGATCCCTGACCATGATTGGCGGCGTCGTGGCTATCAGCATGTCCGAAGCGCCCCAATCCGAGCAGAAATACTGGCGGACAGCCATGGAACGCGAGTGCAACCGCTACGGTCTTGATCGCGAGCGCGTCGCTGCGATGGTTACAGGGAACGATCCTCTAGCCGTTGAATCTCCTTCGCGCCGGTGGTGGGACTATGCGGCGCTGGCTGCCGCGGTGGCATTGTTCAGCTGGCTCGCGATTGGAGCCGAACGTCAACCTATCTCCGTCAGCGTATCCTGGATGGCCGTTCTGATCGTCGCATCGCTAGCCGCCCTGATTGGCTGTGGTTTTTTGCTCTGGAAGCGCACACGCTTCTCTTAGGCTTGCAAGCGAGTGTGCGGCGCGGGCGTGAAATTGCCGTGCAAGGCCCGCAGGCAATCGCCGATTCGGCCAACACGAGGAAAACATAGAAAAGGGTGGCCCATCTTTCGTATTCCTCCGCTTTGGAACATACCTTGCCACACCGGCCATTTTGATACAAACAGGCAGTTTGCAAATCGAAAGCAGCTAACCACACGCAACACCGCAAGGATAAACCAGCAGTGCAGTACGGTGCATGAGACAGAAGTGCACATGCCGGCGCCAGCAGGCGGCGTGCGATATTTTCGCCGCGACGTCGAACCGATCATTGAAAAAAGCGCTTATCTGAATTATAGTTATACGCGGATTCAATCCACACAGGAGTGTTCATATATGAACCGCAGAGAATTCCTGAAATCTGGAGGGATCGTCGGCACCGTTCTCATCGCAGGGCCTGCTGCCATGCGGGCAGAAGGCAAGCCGCAGCGCTTCAAAATCGGCATGGCCGCTACGCTCTGGATGTCGGAGCACCCAAACACAGGCGGGTACTGGAAAGCCTGCGAAGCGATTAGAAGTTTGAATATTGGAGCCACTGAAGTTGATAACTCATTAGCAAAATTGGATACTGCATACGGTACAAAGGTTGCAGAATTCGAGCATGAGTCTGCGCGAGAGGGTGTCGCCTTGCAAGGCGTCTATCATGCCATCCCCCTGCACGAACGGAGCAAGTTTCAAGAAATGCGGCAAAACACCGCGCGCCTGGCGAAGTTCCTGAAGTCTGTCGGCGCGCCTTATATCGCCCTGGGCTGGGATGTGCCTGCGGGACCCGGAGGGCAGCTATATCAGCGGACCCCAGCCGACGTCAAAACCGCCATCACAGCCATAGATGAAATTGGAAAGATGTGCCAGGAAGAGTATGGGATGCTCATCGCCCTTCATTTGGAGTGTGACATTAAGAAAGAGATTATGTTGGAAATCCTGGACAGAACGAACCCTCGGTACGCGCACTTTTGTCCCGACGTAGGACATCTCACGGCTGCCGGCCTTGATGCTGTCTCCACGGTGAAAAAGTACGCTTCCCGCGTCGCGGTGAGTCATTGGAAAGATTTCGACCCCCACGCCGCGGCTCCGGAGTATCTTGGCTCTGAAGCGCGCGGGAACTTTGTAGAGCTTGGGAAGGGCATCGTTGATTTTCCCGGCCTCGCCGAATTATTCAAGGGGATCGATTTCTCCGGCTGGGTTATGATCGAGCTTGACGGAACCCGGATGCCGCTTCTCGAAAGTGCCCGCATGATGAAGGCTTACGTCACGGATCGGCTGGGACTCCGAGTATACGGTCAGCATGCATAAAAAGCCGCGGCGGCGATTAATTCACGCGCAAGCACTGCTCGCTGGCATACTGCTGGTTCTCCCGGTGTACGCTCAGGAAAAGCTAGTCCAAGCCCGGCAGGCGCTAGAGGCGGGACGCGCCGGTGATGCGGTCAAGATCCTCGAAGCTGAACGTCGGCAGGACCCCGCTCAACCCGAAGTCTGCAATTTGCTCGGCATGGCCTACGCCCGACTTGAAGAGGACGAAAAAGCCGCGGCCATGTTCGAGGAGTTCGCGCGCTTGGCGCCCAACCGTCCTGAGGCGTTCAATAATCTGGGCGCCAGCTATCTCCGTCTCGGCGACGCGGCCAAAGCGGAACAGGCGTTTCGTCACTCGCTGGCGCTCCGGCCCCGCGATCCGGGAACACTCTATAACCTGGGAGCATTGCTGAATGCGCGGCGCCAGTATGCGCAAGCCCGTCCGCTCCTGGAGCGAGCGTTGCAGTCGCAGCGTTCGGCAGGAATCGTCTACGAGCTCGCCGTGGCCGAGACCGGGACAGGCGATAAGAAGGATGCTCTGCAGATGTTGAGCTCGGGGTCTCCTCCAGCCGGACACGAGGGGCTGCCGTGGCTGCGACTTCTGGGAACGTTGAATTTGGACGAGAATCATGTAGAAGAGGCGGCGTCGGCTCTTGAGCGGGCTCTTGCCCTCGCGCCCGACGACCAAATCTCGCTCTATTCTTTGGCAGTTGCCCGTCTGAGATCGGACCGCCCTGCTGAGGCTGCACCATTACTCGAAAGAAGCTTCGCTGCGTTGCCCACAGGCCAGCGCTACCTCCGTGTCGGCGCGTTGCTGGCGGACTACAGGCATGATGACGCAGCCCTCGTCGAATTTGAACGCGCTGCCGAAGCCGGCCCTCAATCCTACGACGCATTTTATAATTTGGCAGTTCTGCGGCTGCGGAAGAAGGATTTGAGCGGCGCCCAGCAAGCAGGCGAACGCGCTTTGACCTTGCAGACTACGGGAGACGTCCATGACCTCCTCGGCGACGTCTACGAAGCGCAAGGACGCCACAAAGAAGCATTCGAGCACTATCAGTCGGCGACCAGGGTTGCGCCTGACAATGAGAAATTCACTTTTGACCTGGGTGTGGAGTTGATTGAGCACGAAAACTACGACATTGCGGGTGAGATATTTCAGGCCGCAACGAAGCGTTTTCCCTCTTCAGCTCGCATCTTCCTGGGTCTGGGCACGGCAGCTTTCTTGGGAGGGAAAACGCCCGAAGCCGTGCAAGCCTTCCTGACCGCCACGGATCTGGACTCTCGCGATGAGCTGGCCTACACCTTCCTGGGGGAAGCCTACAGCTTCTCCGGCACCTATACGCCCAAGGTGGTTGAAAAGCTTACGCAAGTGGCGGCGCTCCATCCCGAAAGCTTCAGCGCCCAATACTACTACGCCGCTGCGCTCGTCCAGGAAATGGAAAAGTCCGGCGATGCGGCGAATGCCCCACACGTGCTGGAAGTGCTTCGCGGCGCTGCGGCACTAAAGCCAAGCGATGGGCTGGTGTATTACCAGATCGGGAATGTCGAGTTGCTTCAGCACCACCTTGCGGAGGCTGCGCATTTGTTTGAAAAATGCGTCGCCCTGGATCCGCAGTTCCCCGATGCCCTGTACAAGCTTGGCCGCACTTATCAGAAACTGGGCCGGAGGGCTGACGCGGAACGCCTCCTGGCGCTTCATCACCAAGTGGCAACCCAGGAAAAGACGCACCTGTACCGCCGGTACGGCGAGATCCAGAATTTTGTCCTGCGAGTAAGGAATCCAAACTAGGATGGGCACAGCAGCCCAGCACTCGGGCGGAAGACCAAGCACGGCCGCAGCCTAAGCGAGGTTCGAAACCGAGGGTGAGTATTCCGAGCGGGTTTTTGCTATGTGGCGCCGCCAACCACAGGAGTCGCGAATGCGCAGTTCAGGCAGCAACTTTTTCACTCCACCCTGGGTTTTTGGGTTTGAGATCTTCTCCAGCAGCAGTTCCGCCGCCTCAAATCCCATTTCGTACTTGGGTAGTTCGACGGTGGTTAGTCGCGGCTGGAACAACGCCAGCCAGGGGTAGTCATCAAAGCTGACTAATCCAAAATCCTCCGGGCAACGCAACCCCATTTCCTCCGCGGCCTTCAGCAACCCTACGGTCATCAGATAATTGGCGCAGAAAACCCCATCCGGCCGTCGTGAGAGCAAAGCATGTCCGCTCCGGTATCCCGACTCCATCCGGTAATCACCTTGCACGAACAGGTCGGGTTCATACGGGAGACCATTCACTTTCAAGGCCTTTCGAAACCCCTGCCAGCGGGCCTTGCCGGTGCTGATGTTAAGTCCCCCGCCAACAAGCCCAATTCTGCGATGACCAGCTCGCGCCAATTGGCAGACCGCCTCGTACGCACCCTGATAGTCGTCCGTGATCACGGCGTCCCGGGTCAGTTTCGGGTAGGTACGCATGAGAAGCACGAACGGCGTATTCACGTCCTCGATCATCCTCCGCAACAAAGGAGTGAAGTCCTGGCCGGTCTTCGTGAGCAGGATGCCGTCCACTCGTTTGGAAAGCAGCAGTTCCAGCGCCCGCTCCTCTTTCTCAAGGATATCGTCACTGTTGCAGAGTAGCAGGTTGTAACCACGCTTCTGAGCGGCATCCTCTGCGCCACGTATGACCAATGGAAAGAAAGGATTGGCAATGTCGGGAACGACCACGCCGATCGTGTGAGTCCGTTGGTTAGCCAGGCCGCGGGCCACAAGATTAGGCCGATAGTGAAGTTTGTGTATCGCCGCTTCCACGCGTTCCCTGAGCTGCTTGCCGACATGACTCTTCTTGTTGACCACCGCCGAAGCGGTGAACACCGAAACGCGAGCCGCTCTCGCAACGTCAGCGATAGTCGCTGCCTTCCCGGATCTGTACCCGGTCTTCCTTGCCACGGTTATTATTCCTCCTCGATTCAACCCGGAAAACAGGGTTCACATGACTATCTCAGCAGAGAACGTATTCGTCCGCAAGGTATATTCTCCGTTCCCTGCCTAAGCCGCCAACCTGGAGTCATGTTGACGTCGCGGCCGTAGGTTGAATGGCTTCGTTCATCATAGCAGTCATAAATTCCGAACGATCTGATCACAACATCTGCTAAACGGTTAGGCCTTGGCCTATGGTTCGCTTTATACTCCCCCATTCAAACAGATGTCAAGGCGTTGCCGGGATATTAACGGCTAAAGGAAAATCCTTGACAGTCGCTCAAGGTTGGGGTAAAAGTGCCGTGGCGCTGGAGCGGATTGCAGGCCAGCAGGCGTACTAAGCGGTTAGGAGCGAGTTAAGGCGCTCAGGCAAGTCCAGCCGAAGTCGCCAATCCCCACGCGCATTGTACTTGGCCGGGATGACACCAAAAGGTTGTTAAAGGCCAGGAGGATTCAGATGAGCAGCACGGCAACCCTGATGGTAGCGGCATGCATGGGCATTTTCATTTACGGATACCTCAGCGCGATGTTGGGGGTTGTGCTTCCTAACCTGATGGGGAAGCTCAGCGTTGATAAGGCGCAAGCTGGTCGCTTCTTCATGAGTGTTTACATTGGCCAGCTTGTGTCCTCTGTACCCTCCGGACCGGCGATGGACAGGTTTGGAACCAAGATGGTCCTGGCACTGGGGCTGGCCCTAATCACTTTTGCGTTTCTGGGCTTGGGGACCATTGACACCGGCAAGCTCCTTTACCCCCTGGGCATTGTCCTGGGGTTGGGAGGGTCGATGCTGGTGGCAGGCGAAAACACGCTGGTCTCCATGATCAACCCCGCCGCGCGGGAGACAGCGGCCAACCTCTTGAACCTCTTCTTTGGTGTAGGGGCGTTTCTGGCGCCCTTTATCGTCATGCCGGTTCTAAAGCGTCGAGGTTTTACGGCAGTTCTGGTGGGATCCAGCCTGATCCCGGCGGCCGTCTTTTTGCTTCACATCAGCCTGCGATTCCCACCGGCCTTGCAGCAACACGGGTTTCCTCTCGCTCAGGCAAGTTCGTTGCTGACGGAGCCAAAGCTTCTACTCCTGGCCTCTATGGTTTTCCTTTATGTGGGAACGGAATTCTCCCTGTGGAACTGGACGGTGACTTTCTTTACCGTGGAACGGGGCTACGAGCAGACGAACGCCTCGCGGCTGGTCTCGGCTTTCGCCTTTACTATGATCCTTGGACGCCTGGGCGCCAAGTGGGTTCTGGCCGCGCTCGGACCGGAAAAAACCCTTCTGCTCAGCGCAGTGGGTGCGGCCATTTGCCTCGGTGGCATGTTCAGGGGACAAGGACGCAAGTTTGTGAAGGGTTCCGCTCTGGCCGCCGGGCTATTCATGGCCGCCATATTTCCAACATCGCTGGGACTGGCAGGGCGTTATTTCCCCGCGCTGGTCGGGACGGCCATCAGCCTCGCGATCACGGGCGGGTGGATAGGCGCCATTGCAATTCCACCAAGTGTGGGATTCGTGGCTGAGCGCCGGGGGGTTACACGTGGCTTGCTGATTCCTCTGGGAGCCGCCGCAGTGATGGTCGTCCCACCATCGATACTGTTGGCTCTGCACTGAGTCGGCGGCGAACAAACTGCCAACCGAAGCGCGGGTAAATCGCCGCACACGCGCTTGGAAAGGCGACGCTGCGATCCTGCCTGGCTGTTCGCGCCCGGTCACACCCTCAGGCAGCTTTGCTGCCGCGCCAGGCGCCACCCTTCCACTGCTCTTTAATGTAGGCTGACGCCCAGTACGCGATCGCTTGAATGGTCAGGGCTGGGTTGAGTCCCGCATCCGTGACTAAACAACTTCCGTCAGCCACAAACAGGTTGTCCACGTCGTGGCTTTGGCAATGCCGGTTCAACACTGAAGTCTTGGGATCATTTCCCATGCGGCAGGTTCCGTTCTGATGGTCAGCCACGCCGCCTCGACCATTGTGCAGCCGCCAGGTTCGTATTGCGCCCGCTTCTTGCAGCAGGCGTTCCTGCTTGTCCATCACAAATTCAGCGATTTTGATATCAACGTCCATCCAGGAGTGAGTGATTCGAGCCACCGGAATGCCCCACGCGTCTCGTACTTTGGGATCAAGGTCTACACAGTTTCGTTCCTGCGGCAGAGCCTGGCAATTGCTGCCCAAATGGAGGAAGTGACGAAACCAGCGGCGCTGGAATTCCTTGTGCGCTTTCCCCCAGGAGGCTTCCCCGGGCGGCCGGTAGTAGGTGAACTCAATCGGCAGCGTGCAGTAGTAATTGTAGATGTAGCCGCCCCCGGGGATTTCCCGACTGCGCGGATGATTCCAATCGTTGAAGGCGATCGACGGACCCGGCCCCTTTTCGTGTGGAATCTCCTGTTCGAAAATGCCCAGCACATCACCCCCGGTATGATCATTCAAGTTCCGGCCCACCTGCCCCGAGGAATTGCCCAGCCCGTGAGGATGAAACTGGCAGGCAGAGTTCAAAAGCAAGCGTGCGGTCTCCGTGGCTGAGCCGGCGACCACCACCAGGTCAGCATATTGCTCGTGTCCCCGTCTTTCGCCGTCGAAATACTGGACTCCCGCCGCTTGTCCATGTGCGTCCACCAGAATCTTGGTCACCACGCAACCGGTGCGGAGATCGCACTTCCCGGTTTTCAGAGCTACAGGAAGCACGGTGCACTGGGTGCCGGACTTCGCCTCCACTTCACACGCGAATGCGATACACCAACTGCATTGTATACAAGCGGGCCTCCCCCTGTATTCCTGCGTCAAAATGGCGAAAGGCGGAGGAAAAGGGTGCCACCCCAAGCGCAGACCTGCCGCCTTGATAATCTCCCCTTGTGGGTTAATGGGTAGGGGCGGAATCGGATACGGCTTCTTTCGTGGCGCCGCGAAAGGATCGGCACCGGCTTCACCGGCAATGCCCAGTTCGTACTCCGCCTTCTCGTAGTAAGGTTCGAGATCGTCATAGCTGATCGGCCAATCCTCGACCGTGGTGCCAGCGATATGCCCGTAAGTGGATCTCATGCGGAAGTCTTCCTTCATGAAACGCCAGGACGCTCCCCCGTAAGATAATGTGCCGCCGCCTACGCAGCCCGCGATTTTCCCGTACTCACCATCAATGCCGGGATAAACAAGCCTGGCCTCTTCCCGGTCCGTATATCGAAACGTGCGGGGATTCTCGTAAACCGACGGCCCGTAGGCAGGGGGCACGGAATATTCAGACAAGAGCTCATCATGGTTGAAAGCCTCCACCCCATACCTTTTCCCTCGCTCAAACAGCACCACGGAAAGTCCGGCCTCGCTCAGCTCCTTGGCGACAATGCCTCCACTCGCCCCTGCTCCAACCACAATGGCATTAGCTCTTCGATTTTCCATACTCACCCCTTGAACCCGATCATTTTCCAGCTCGCCCCGTCCCGGTTACCACCATGAGCGGGATCGCCGTAGTAGCCTTCCATGGTGTGCGCCAACAGCAGTGAAAAGAATTGCTGCCCCGCAACGCCCGCCGCCTTGCCCGATTCCAAGTCCAGCAGCACCGAGTGCTGCTGCTCCCCTTGAAGAGCCGCGAATCCCTGCCCGTGTCTCTCCTGGCTCACGCGATCGACAAGTTTCAGCCCCACCTCGTATCTCTTCCGGTAGGAACGAGCCACAGGACCAGTAAGAACTTGGTCAATGAAATGCACCACTCCAGCGTGTTTGGCCCCCGGGGATTCGTCCGCCGGAACAATTTGTTCGCAAATGGCTTCGAGCGTGGCGACTTGCTCTGCCGTCAGGGCCTTGTACCCCTGAGGAACCGTCGGATTCCTCATCCGTACATGATCATGAGGGCTCGCAGCCCAAGGCATGAACGCGGCAGTCCCACCCGCAGTAACGGACTTGAGAAACTTTCTGCGATGCATAAGCGTTCACCTCCCAGATCTAAGCAGAAACCATGAGCCTCCCGTGGAAGTCCCTGCGCAGCGAATCCCTTCATGGGCAATCAGTGTAGCCTCGAATGCTCATAGCGCTTAGCGATTTATTGAAAACTCGCTGCGGCCTCTCATCGTGAGGATCCGAACGGAACTAAGAATTGCAGGAGTCCCCCAAAACCACAAAAACGGCTACGGCGAATCTGATATATGCTCAGACTTCCACGATCACGCACTCTTATACTTCCCCATTCATGTGTTGTCAAGTGATTTTTATGGGTATTTCCGCTGGTCTTTAGCTTGCCAAGTTGTCAGTTTCTTATAGCACGCGCTCTGTCCGGTTTTGCCTTCGCTTGCTGTCGAAACCTGGGGGGATCCCGAGGCTTTGCCGTGTTCGAATCCTCTGATGGCCAAGCCGTGTCAGCACTGGGCTTCATAGCGGTTAGCAGCTTATTAGAAACTGACTCACTCTGTGATTCTGAGGAGCCTAAGGCTGCTGAGAATTGCGGGAGTCCTCCGGGACCGCAAAAGCACATTCTGGCAGACGACAAGTCATGAAAGCGATGCCGGAAGCAAGAGTCTACAAAAGCCGTTTGAACCAGATAACCCAGACGACCCCCACTTGCTTATGGGGTGATTCTGCTTCTATTGAGGAGTTGACCTGCTCGATTGAGGACGGAGCGGTGGGGGCCACCTGTAACCCGCTCATTGTGATGGAGGTGCTGAAAAAGGAAATGCACCTCTGGGAGGACCGCATTCGTGAGTTGATCCGGGAAGGGGCTATGGCGACCGAGGAGCAGATCGGCTGGGAGGTCGTGGAGGACATGTCGAGCAAGGCAGCCTCGCTTCTCAAGCCCATCTTCGACCGGACTCGGGGTAAGAATGGTAGACTGTCGATCCAAACCGACCCGCACCTTTACAGGGACTCCATTGCCATCGTGGAGCAGGCGGTCCGGTTCAATCAGCTCGCGCCTAACATGATTGTTAAGATCCTGGTGACGCCTCCCTCCCGCCACGCTCCAGGCGCTTGCAACGACGTCCCGCGGGTCCGCCTGAGAGTGTGCCAGTCGAGCCATGGCACGTCTTATCCGCGGGTCATGGTCCCGTCCCACGTGCTGACCTTGGCGGGGATTTCTTTACCGGTGAACCAAGTGGAAGTTACGTTCTTGGTTTCGGTGTAGAAGAGGAAACCGTCGCGTCCCATGCAATGGAGGTCGCCGAAGAAGGACTGCTTGTGCCCAGTAAAGCCGAAGATGCCTAGCGGAACCGGGATGCCGACGTTGATTCCTACCATGCCGCCATCGGAGCGCTTCGCGAACTCGCGGGCGTAGTGGCCGCTTTCGGTGTAGATCACGGAGCCATTGGCGAAACGGCTCTTGTTCATGATCTGCAGCCCTTCTTCGAAGGAGTCCACGCGCTTTACGCAGAGCACCGGGCCGAAGATCTCTTCACGGCCACATGACATGTCTTCGGTAACGTAGTCGAAGATGGTGGGGCCGATGAAGAAGCCACCCTCGCACCCCCGCGGCACTTTCGGGTTGCGTCCGTCGAGAACGAGCTTCGCGCCTTCTTTGATTGCCGTCTCAATCCAGTTGAGGACGAACTCCTTGTGGCCCTGGTTAACTACAGGGCCCATGCCGGTGTTCTTGTCGTAAGCAGGCCCGAGGTTGACCTGTTTCCCGAGACGCACGACGGCTTCGATCAACTTGTCAGCGACGGAGTTCTCGATCACCACGACCGGCAGCGCCATGCAGCGCTCGCCCGCGCATCCGCAGAAAGAGTTGATGATTCCGTGTGCTGTGCGCTCGATGACCGCGTCGCTCATTACGAGCGCGTGGTTCTTGGCTTCGGTGAGCGCCTGTACACGCTTACC
>Ga0181524_10004685_pt1 | contig 12525 bp, 16 predicted proteins | sample PEATcosm2014_Bin_34_FD_119761 | JGI IMG/M metagenome (GOLD analysis project Ga0181524, IMG submission 119761) | Peatland microbial communities from MTU Mesocosm Facility, Houghton, MI, USA - PEATcosm2014_Bin05_60_metaG | ecosystem: Environmental > Terrestrial > Soil > Wetlands > Peat | place...
AGGGCTTCCGCGTGAAGTTGTGAAACACGCGATTCATCCACTTCGAGCCGGGCGGCAATCTGTTTCATAGTAAGATCCTGCTGATAGTAGAGGGTCACAATCAGCCTTTCACGTTCGGGGAGACGGGCCAGGGCATAGTTGAAGAGATCGCGCTGCTCGCGGCGATAACAGAGCTCGAAGGGATCTTGTTGTAGCGCCGCCATCCTACCCTCTTCTCCCACCGGCAGCTTACCTGCCATTGCCGCTGTCTCACGGCGCTGCCATCCGTCAAATCCCAGGGCGTGGATTTCTCGCGCCCAGCGGTGCCATGCCTTGAGGCTAAGGCCTAAGGCTTGCGCAATTTCTTCATCTTTCACTGGGCGACCCAGAATTGCTTCCAACTCGCGATAGGTGCTCTCCACTCTTCTCGCCCGCCTCCGCATGTCGCGGCTGGCAGGGTCGAGAGTTCGCAGGGCGTCCAGGATACCCCCACGAATCCGATGTCGGGCGTAACTTTCAATCTTCACCTTCCTTGAGGGATCGAATTTCCGCAGCGCATCAACCAGTCCTAAGGTCCCCGCCCCCACAAGATTATCCATCTCCACATGAGCGGGCAAGTGTTGCCGCATCTCGAACGCCACTCGCTTGACCAGCGGGGCCATCGCCAGTAACAAGTTATGACCTTCCGGTTCCTGTTTTCCGCAGGTTTCTCCACTTTGCACACGGGGCGGGTGTGGGCGTATCCGTGAGGTGCGCAGTGCATCCCCTGGCGAAATTTGAACTCGGTGTTGGCGTTGCAGCCGATTGCCGCTCTCGACCACTCCCACTTGCGTTGCCATATGAGACCCCTCTCGCTCCGCCGCGCGCCACGGGAGGACTGCCTTGGCCTGGATTGCGTCTTGAGGCGGATTCCCAAGGCAGCTTTTGGTCTTGACCGACACCCCACCACAGGCGTAGAGCCTTCGGCCCTTCGCGACCCTCACGCTTTCTTTGTTCGTGAGTTCGTGGCGCTGCGATTAGGAATTGCAAATCCAGTGCCAGCCCTTTGCGGCCAGGGATAAATCCGCTTGGCGAATTCTGCTCTCCAGCCTGGCGGAGCAAGATGGGGTCAGCGTGTTTACAGTGGTAGGCTTACAAGTGGCCTAGCGTCATCGCCGGTTTCGGATCGGCGACCCTTATTAACCGACGACGTTTCAATAGGATGGCCGGCTAGGAGGATTCCAGGAAGGAAAGGAAGTAGTGGGCCTAGACCTACCCTGGCACGCTATGACGCCGTACCAGGGGGCAGCAGTTTGATGCCCAGGTTCCTTTCCGAGGCGCCGTGGAAATTCGCGCCAGGCTCGCCTTCAGTTCCAAATTGGAAGGGTTTTGGATTAGGCAAATGCAACCTTGGCTTATCCGATCCCAATTGGAAGGGTTTTGGATTAGACAAATGCAACCTTGGCTTATCCGATCCAGATTGGAAGGGTTTTGGATTAGACAAATGCAACCTTGGCTTATCAGATGGTTTGCTCCGGAATTAGGCGAGGAACCTCGCACTTGCGCAAATAGCAACGCCTTCCCTCAAGCCCTCGCGGGACCCTGCCGATAGTAGTCTGTGGGCGGGGCTTGCAGGGAGCGAGCACCCGAAGCCACGCTGGCAGCACGCGTTCACGAGAATCCGCCCGACTTCGGTGCAGTGTACGGGAACAGCAAAATCCGCAGGGAGGATGTCAACCTGGTGTTCAGGCTGGAACTCCCACAAGACCAACCGGGGACATAGAGGGGACTTTCGCCGGGTGCCTTTTCGGACTTCCGGTGTGGACCTCGAAGGCCGCTGCGGCTGGTTCCAGAATGGGAAGCGAGTCCCGATTTGGAAAAGCCGGGGTGGTTTCCCTCTCTGCCCAAGTTCTTGCTGCGCTCAAACTCTTCGCCGACACCCCCGCTGGGCCGGGACCGCTACGAAGAGCGGCAGACGGGTCATCTACCTCCGACTAATGGGGAGCCATGAGACCGTTCTCAGTGGCTGCCGCAAAGGCGATTAGCATGCGGGACCGAGAGAGAGCAAAATTCAGTACAAACAAGGGAGAGAACGTAGAAAGACGACGTTCGCAGACCCAAGAAGGGACAATCTCACCTCCCACGGAACTCTGTCGTGTGGATGAATCATCTATTTCGGCAATGGCCCCTGGAGATATATTTCTAATTGAAAAACTGGAGGCCGCTGGCCTGAATTCCGAACCAACCTTTTACGCTATCCTTGCTTGCCCCCTGTGTGGGTACCAAGCGTTAATCTCTGCCGCTCAATTCTTCGGTTGCGCGCCGATAATCTGCGGAGCCAGAGCCTGCCCAGGCTTCTTCAGAATCATCGATGAGGGGCGTCTCGTTTACCTGCCCGTTAATTGACCCGCCCCTTTTAAGTGGGGATAGCCATCAATTGAAAAGGTCATCGCAGCAGATTTGATTGCCGCGAGTGTGCGGGAGCAACAATCGTGGTAGAATTCCTGTGAGGTGACTGATTGGTTCTGTGCTGCAGGCCCGTAGCTCAGCCCGGTTAGAGCGCTACCTTGACACGGTAGAGGTCTGGGGTTCGAGTCCCCACGGGCCTACCATTGCAAGCCCTTTGTTCATAATACCTTGCAGCGACTTATCTTTGTCAATTACAGCGGGAAAACTTGGGTCCAAACTTACCGATTTGGGTCCACCCGGCCCAGGCGCACCGGCGAACAAGCCCACCCGCTGCGCCTCGGCTTGGCGATATGTCTCGCCAAAGTGAGCATACAAGGAAGTGACCCGATTAGTAGCGTGCCCCACCCACGACCGGATCAAATCAGCAGGCACCCCGGCTGCCTGAAGTAGTGCCACGCGCCCGTGCCGAAACGAGTGCAACCCGCCCCGAGCAATCTTGAGCTTGTCCAGAATACGGTGGAGTGAGTGACGCACCGCATCCTTGGCCAGCGGTCGGCCCGTCCGCGTCTCAAAGACCCGGCCCGTAGTCTTACCCGCTAGATGATCCCGGAGCACCTGCACCACACCGGGACTCAGATCGATAGTACGCAACCCGGCCCGCGTCTTCACCGGCACTTCCGCCCCCTGGTAGATACTGCGTCGCACACACAGCCTGCATGCGGCAAGGTCCAGGTCGTCCACGTGCAAGCCAGCACCTTCCCCAAAACGGAGTCCCGTCTCAGCCAACAGCGCAAAGAAGGCTTTCCACTTCCCTTTAGCGCCGTCCACAATAGCGAGCATCTCAGCATGGGTAAAATACCGCCGCTCCCCGGCTGAGGATTTAGGCATACGCAGACCCCAGTCACGGGTAACATGCTTACCCAGGATCGCCTTGAGAGTTTGGATAATGCTGCTGACCGTAGAGGAACTGAGCTTGCACCGAGTCGACAGATGAGTGATAAATTCCTGCGCCTCCGTCTCCCCGATGGCGCACACCGGCGACGTTCCGAAATATGGAAGTAGATGAGACCTGAGATACACGCCCCGCGATTCCTGAAAACTAAGGGCACACAGGCGCAACCGGTTAACCTCCCACCACGCGGCCTGATCCGCGAAGGTCGGCCCCGGCTTAACCGTCCGCACAAAGACCGCCTCCGTATTGACCCCCGCATCTTCCAGCATAGACCGTAACTTACGGCGAGCCTCCGACTTACTCATAACCTTACACAACCCGAGTGGCACCGACCGCCGTACCCGCGCATCCTGACCGGCCACATCTTCCCAAAAACGGCCATGCCACATCCTGCCCTTACGCATAACGTAACCTGACTGACCAGAGCGTCGAGTCATAGACTTCTTACCTTTCCGACTCGGCGCACTTAGCTCCACCCCCATTATTGCATTTTTGAGTCCACCCTCGGCCCCCATGTCAAACTCCAAGCGGAACGAAACGGCCCCGCAGATACGCATACCGCACACACGATGGTTTTGTAAGACAAGCCCCAACCTGACTTGTTCCGCCGCATCCTTAATCGTGTATTTCTTGCCTACTGAATTCAGCAACCACCGGACGACCCCTAACCCCACCGTGGATCGGAAGCCATCCGCTTCCACATACCGCGCACCCGCCACACAAACTAAGCCCCGCGCCTACCGACGCACGTCCGAGCGACTGTGCCCCGGCGTCGAGGGGTTTAACGCACCGCACGACCCACTGACACGGCCCACAAAAGAAAACCCCGGCCATCACTGACCGGGGTTTATAGGTAGGACTGAAAGCAGAAATTAACTTGTAGAAGAGACATCGGCAAGCAACGGATCGAGAACGGGAACCTCAACAACAGGAGCCACCGGCTTGATCTCCGCTGCCGCTTTTGCGATGTCATGCGCCATCACATCAAGCGCCTTATGCTTCCGGGTTTTAGACTTTTTGGTAGACTTGCGCGTCTTGCCTTCCAACTTCGCCTCCTCCAACGCCGTCATCTGCTTGGAATCAGCCTTGCGCAACCCGTACTTTTCAGCAGCCGCTTTCGACGCCTGCGGAACCGGCGCATCATCACCCGCCACGTGTTTGAAATGGGTAGCGTAACCCGCATAAACAGCCCATGCCCTAGCACCAAACTTTTCAATCTGCTGCCTGTGCTGTTTGCAAAGCCCATCTGGGTCGCCTTCCACAGCGGGAAACTTGCATCTCTTCCCACCAATGGCCCGAAGGACCGCGCATAAAATCACCGCCAAAACTTTTTCTGCCATAATCGAGTCTCCCTAGAAAACCGGGCAGGTTTTGGATCGAAGCTAACCCACCCGGCGCATTACCTAACTCGTGAACACTTGCCAGTTGCACTCCGGCCCAGTCTCATCCTTACGGAAACCTGGAGAACCAAAGCGATCACACTGCCACCACCCGGTTAACGACAAATTTCGATGAATACCAGCACCACACACGGGACACTTACCCGTGGCCACCACCGCCCGCGCCTTGGCGATGTACTCGTCATGACGCGCCTTCGCCGCTTCCCGCTCCATGCGCCGTGCTCGTTTCTGTTCCAGGGTCATCATCGGAATCACCTCACGCCCTTACCTACTGCATGAGCAATTCCGTGCCTAGGCTGAAGCACATAGCCTAATCACGCCATTTACTCAGATAGATGACCGGAACCAATCCCACCGCCCGCAGCATAACCTGCGCGTTTTGAGTCACATGCGGAAAACCACCCGTGGGTCAAAGTCCACACCCCCGCACCGGCCACTAAATACGAGGTCACTATGTCTGGCTATTAGGTTCTAAAGGGGAATAGCGTAAAAGGGGCAGGCTCCTAATCCGGGGAGGACTAGGAGCCTTTTACTCTCGAAGGATTCTGTCTGATTTGAAGCAATGCGGATTATCGCTTGGCCTTACGTTCTCGCGAAGGTTTCGCTCCCCGCATCTTCGAATCGGCTATCACCTTTTCGAAGCTCGAACAAAACTTTGTGGATGACTGCGGTCCCAAACACATCCTCAGCCATCCACGATCCGTAACGGATTATCGCCATTTCTGGCTCCCCGCTACATCACTCGGCGTATTCGCCTTATGATCTCATCTACCTAAATCTGTGGGCACGGGCCGAGGATTCTTTGGGGTAAGCAAAGTAGTCCCGGTAAGCCGTGCCCCGCCGCAATGGTTAGACGGCGTTGCATTACCGCGTGAACTCTCATCTTCCTCGACCCACTGATTCTTGATCCGATAGAAAAGGCTATGACCGTTTCCCAAATGCACGATCTGCCGATCTGGGTCAACTGTTCGTTTGGCCATGACACACCTACTCGTCTCCGGCTACATCGGTGGTCGTAATAGTAGACGCGGGCTCGGGAGTCCACTCGTCGGGATATGACACAGCACCAACAAGAGGCACCAATGGCGGAGTAGCCGATGGGAGTTGGCTTGAAATTGGGTTGCCGTTTAACGTATTTGCTACGCCGTCAAATTCTGGAAGCATCGGATCACCTTCTAACTAAAAAGTTGCGGGTGGTGTTCAATACTTCATGACCTCGCAAGGCTCCGCAGGATTTCCCTGCGTAACACATTGAACCCACCCGCGTGAAGAGGTAGTCTGGTAGACTACCACGGGAGAAACTCATTTCTGCATCGGATCGGATTGCCAGTTCGAACCCGCGAAATGCGGTCCACCGTTCGCGTTCTTAAAAACCCTGCGTGGCCTATCAGCCTGGGGAACACGAGTCCCGAGAATCGTAAGCGCCTTCCTCATCGCGGAGTCGGTCATCTTCCCGCTCATGTCGGTATGAGCACTTGCGGTCGCGAGCCTATTCTGCAATTCCTCGACTTCACCGGGAGAACTGAATGACTCATCCTGGCTCGGAGGATTGGCTATATCACAGTTCGGGTTAGAAGAACGATAGCCGACACCAACCGCTGAGGAAATCGCATCAAGAGCATTAGCCGAAGTCCGCTGCAACTGCTCATGAGTGCTTTTGCAAAGTCGGACGGCTTCTTTATGGAGCGCATGAGCCTTCGCGACGGCCCCTAAATGCCCGAGTATCGCATGATTGCCCGCAGCTTTAGAGGCTACATCCTTGTGACCTTCGGCGAGAACCGAATCAAGCAAATGCATGCCACCCGAAAACTGTTCATGGCTAACATTGGCTGCCTGGAGTCCTTTGTAAATCTTATGAAGTGCTATCCTCATGTTGGTTCTCCTTAAGACTACTTGCCTTACCCCCGCATAACGAACGTTCGGGGATATACGCTTGGGATACGTTGACGTCCGACCGGAAGCCACACCCGCCGAAACGGGCGGGGTTAACGGATGCCTCTCTGCCTGGACTACGATTCCAGGAACCGCGAGATACGGCAATGTTGCCTTGCTCCCTGATGCTAACGCAACGTTGGCATTAACCTGGGCTCGGCGATTCTGGCCAGAAACTAAACTTGGTTTGTAAGGCGCGATGCCAGAGCCAGTCGGGACCTTCATAGGTGCGATGGAAGGATCGTAACCGGGATCATCTGGAGTCTTAGTCCTGCGTCGGGCAGCACCGCGATAGGCCAGAAGATCATTGGTAAGCGAACCCTGACGGCTGATCTCATGCGCAGTATTATGCTCCACGTTATGACTAGGAGCATCCAAACGGTTTTGGTTATCGGGAGAACGGTTATTGGACAATTCCCTGGCCACTGCTTTCAATAGAAGATGGGCTACCGTCTTGCGGGCGTCCCTGGACTGGAACGTCAATCGGTTAGGTTTGAATGACTTCTGCAACACAGACCCGTCTGCTTTTATGATGTCGAAATGAGCCATATCTAGACACGGAACGTCGACGGCACTCAAACGAACCGGGATGCACTCATAAAGCGTGGTTCCGTTAGCAAGCCTAGTTTTCTTACCATAGGCTCCTTCGACGCTCCAACCTGTAATCCGGCCATCAAGCAAGGCTTCCTTGGCTTCCCCAAACAGTTGACCCCTCGCACGTATTGTTTTTGCGGAATCATCAAACTCCAACGGAGCAATGAGCTTCCCGGCTATTTGCTGCGGATCATGTTGCAAGTTAACTGGCCCATATGACTTGCCATGCGAATACTTAAACTGATCGCTCTGCCACTTGATCCAATGGGGCTTAGAGAGGGCGTAGTCCATCACCTCACCAGACCTGTCAACAGCCTGAGCTTGGCAGATACCCTCACAAATACCAGTTGCCTCGTCAGCCTTAGTCAATTGGAAAAACGCGTTCATAAACACGGCTCCTAAACATGCATCCAACTCCTGAAACGTGGCTGGAGCCACACCAACTTAAATTTTTTCAACGGGGATCGTGGCTTGAGGGGTCACTCGCCAACCATAGCGTTTATGGTGCGGAGTGGAATCCTGCGGATATTAAACGTGCGACTGGATTGCTTACGGAGTAATCGGATATCTTCCTGGGTCAACTGCTCCTGGCGGATAGGCTCTGGATCGGGGGTAGAGTATGCGCCCGCATCACCGGCGCAAATCCGTAAATCGTTTGGTTCACTGGAATACATACGCATAACTTATCCCTCATGAATAGGAGCTGTCTCCACGTTCTTATACGGACGGCCATAAACGATGACAACACCCGCTGCTACCAATGCCGCTCGGATACGCTTAGGAGACGTATGAAATTTAAGACCGATGCCGACTAACCCCACATGTTCTTGAGTGTATAAACGAATCGCATCTTCCACGGAAAAGGGAGTAGGCTCTTTCTTATGTCTTGCGTAGTTGCCACGGCCCGGTTTAATAGACTCTGTAGATAAGGCATCATCGACATGACGAGTATAAGAAGTGGACACGAACCGGCTATGTCCTGTTTTACGCAATGACAAGTGACGTGGCCTAATGCACATCTCGTCGCCACAATACGGCCACGGTTCAAAATTGGCGGGAGGCACCCCAAACGCATTAACGTATGCCTGATGAGTAGTTACGTTTCCATCGTGCAAATGCGAACCAATGACAATGACCATGAGCTAGTCTCCAAAATCAAAATGACGAGTTGCTACCCGCTTGGCATCATGAACATGAGCAAACATATCGGATAGGTAGACTTGGCGGATATCCAAATCGCGCTCTGCCTCCCGCTTCTGCTCAGTCGTCATGACCATGAGGATAGGCTCATCCACTACCTCGACCATCTCCTCGGCTACATCGTCTTCACCCACCTCAGATAGATGATCGCCAGCCGTAGGCTCGTCAAAAAGGTCAGGCTCTAATTCCCCGGCCCGGCCCACCTGATCGTAGTCTGACATTGCGCCTCCCGCGTTGCCTAGCCCACAACAAACCGCGTATGCTGAGATAGAGGAACCCGCTGGCCGATGCCAGTGCGCCCGCGAACAACGCGCCATTGATGACCGCGTCAGCCATTGTCTCTCCCCGGAGCAAACCTCGCGTCCAGAAACCTATGCGCCCGTGCCCGCACACGCGTTATGCGGTGGGCAAGGGAGGGCGTGCCATGGCAGGTGACCCAGTCGTAGTAGCTATCGCCGCGCCGACGTCCACCGGCCTCTTTTGCTTAGTCTCCAGGTGAAGCACCGCATCGGTAGATGGCTCGGGTTTAGGGACTAGAACATGATCCCTGCCGATCTCGCCCCGGAAGCAAGCGGGCGCTTTATCTGGATGCTTGACCAGATCAACACATTCGGCTTTAGGCCGAGGGACCGATGGCCTATCCATGTGAAGCGGAGTATCAGAGCCTCTGTAAACCGCTGGTTCTTTTTCGCTCATTTTAACCTCTCTTAGTGGTATACCCGTAGCTAGATGACTTCACCAGACATCGGGTTAAATAAACAACGGCAAGAATTACACCGTGCCCCGGAACCGCCCTCCACGCACCTGGAACAGCCGCACTTAGGGCAAGAGAGCCTATTCTCGCGAGGGCGAAAGTGGCCCACCTCGGGATCTCTGAATGCAGGGCAAGTCATAGTCAGTACCTCAATGGTAGAAGGCAAGAGCGTTGCACCCGGCTTACTTATGGTTAGTTCACTCATGGCTAGTTCTCCTCGATTCGGCAGGTTTGAAAATTAGACGGCAGGTCGGCTCTTTGCACTTTGCTTTATCGCCCGCCAGAAAGACCCTATGACCGCCGCACGCAGGGCACACCACCGTAGGCTTAGACGCGGCAGGGGTAGACACAACCGGATCACCATTATCGGCAGGTTGGATGCACACTTTCTCGCCCATGTCCCGGCGCATCTCGTCATAGAGTTGCTTGACCGATGGTGGACGCTGGCTAGCGTAGGCGCTATTATCGTTAGACGCGCCGTGCGCTTCACGCTCCACCTGCTCAGCCATTGCCTTGAGCCAATCCCCGGCCCGCCCGTGCAACCGCCGATAGTTAGCGAGTTGCGAAAAACAGTCAGCATCGTCCATTTTGCAATGCGGAGCCTGGGCACACCGCGCCTGCAGGGTGACGCCATCCGAATCGTCCGGTAGATAGTACATGCCAGCTTCCACACCGGGAGATGCCGTCTGGAGCCGCGATAGCTTATCAATAGAGGGCTGCGCCTTTAAGACAATGTAGCCGAGGTCCGTCAACGTCTGCCGCACCGCTGGCCCCGTTGACTTCTCCTCGATGAGTAGGGTCATGGTAGACCACGTTTGGGCCATGGCCTTGATACCAGCTAGCGTAGACGCGAAGTTGCGCTTTTGCGTATCCCGGCCCAATAAGTAGGACCGCCCGCCACAAAATCCCCAACTCTGAATCGCGACGTCGCAAGAGGTCTCCGACATGGTAGTAGCCGTATCGACAGACACGATCACCTCATCGCAGATGTTGCGTATGGCCATCTTAGTAGCCGATGGGTAGAACTTCCACCACGCAGGGTCAATCACAGTTCCCGACTTAGGCGTAGGCCGCTGATTGTATTGGGCTTCAAACTGCCATGTCCCTAAATCAGATTTTAACTGGGCTAGCACGTTATCAGGTAGACGAACCGAATCCATCAGGTCGCCCACCGGCCTGATCTCAGTTCGCTTAGACAAGGGGAAGTAAATCTTTTGGGGAGAATCCTCCACCCGCGCCGAGATAGACAGGTGCTCCCACCCACCACCGGCCAAGAGGGAACCCGTAGTATCGTCTTCGCAAATCCGCTGCTGAACCAAAATAATAGTATCACGCGTCTGGTCATCGAGCCTCGACATGAGACTAGTCCGCACCTTATTATTTTGGCTATTTCGCTCGGCATCAGAGATCGCCTGCTCAACCGACATCGGGTCGTCAATGATTAGGCAGTTGCCCCCGCTACCAGTTGCCTGGGTTATGACTTCCATCCGGCCCGTTTTATTATTGGAGAAAAACCCCTTCGTGTTTTGATCGTAGCTCAAACTAAACCGATCGCCCCACCGCTGCTTAAACCAATCCGATAGAAGCACATTACGCCTGGACACGCTATGCTCCAGGGCGAGGTCGGCCCGGTAGCTATAGAAAATAAACCGTTTAGATGGCTCAGTAATCCACAAATGACAGGGCCACAAAATCGTGCAGATGGTTGACTTGCCCTCCCGAGGAGGCATGGAAATGGCGAGCCTCTTAATCTGGCCCAGGCGCACCGCGTCCAGGTGCTCACAAAGCGCCCCATACCAACGATTTGCGACGTCAGGGGTAGATGGGTTCAACACGCCCCACGCCACCGGCAAGAACGTCGCAAACGACTTCTGCATCAACAACCGCTCGGCGTCCAGCACCACATATAGCTCGTCGGGAGTCATGATGCCGCCTCCGTTGGCAACGCATCGTCAAGCAATTCAAGAATATTGCGCCCTAGCGCCCGCTGCGCTTCCCGCAAGATGCCCTCTTTATTAAGCCCACGGCAGTACGCCAGCAACGGCGAATCCGCTGGCCTATCCTCACCTGGCAAGTCCAGAAGCATCTTGGCAAACGGCACCACCGCCCGCATGTCATTCCGCCGCAACGCCTGCTGTAGACGCAACCGGATGAGCTGCCGCAACGCCCCATCGGGCAACAGCGCCTCATCGGGAGTTAACCCCGAACCGCCCGGAGCACCCGGCACCGGCTGCGGAGGGGCAACCGCAACGGGTTCAACCGGCACAGGTGGCTGCGGAGTCGCTACCGGCGAAACCGGAGGGACGACCGGCGCAGGGGCAGTCGGCACCGAGAACACCGCGCCAACCGCCGCTGCATCAGCAATCTGCTTTGCCAACCGCTGCCGCTCGGCAGTCTGCCGCGCACGCAGCGCCGCTTGCGCCCGCATCACCGGAGTCCACTTACCCGCCTGCTGACCTTTTATAGCTGCCATAACTCCACCCGGCCCGCCGCTTTTCACCCCGCGTCATGACGCGCTAAGGGGTTTTCCCGGCGTCCTGACCCGCCTCCTGGCCCAACCGTACCAACCGCCCGCATCGGTCACTTAGACCGCTCGCCACCCGGCGCAACCCATGCCAACTGCCCGGCTAGGGCTAGTCGCCAAAAAAGCTAGGACTTGCCCCGTTCGCTGAAACTCCCCTGGTTTGGGACAGTTTGGCGCGTCCATGTTGTCAACGAGTTACGCGCCAAAACCTGCTGCATATCACTTTAGATAGTGCCAGAACGTCCGATAACATATATTGTGTCAAGTTGCACGCTATAATAAACTCAACGAGTTACGGGCATAGGCCGTGTTATGTTTCCTTCGCCATTCGTTCGCCATACCCGGCCCCGCGCCACCATACCCTGGAGCATACCCGGCGATACTCGCGGCTCATTCCCCGGATCGACACCCGCCCGTAGCAGCGACCGGATACTCGCATACTCATACCCCCATGTATGGGAGTGAACTCCAAAATTTTGTGAGGGCAGACCCGGATAAGCGGAATGGGTAGACTACTTTTGTGAGTTTAGATATAATCAGGAAGGTCCGCACTAATCGCGGCAGACTTTTGGGGATCATACATCGGAGTCTCGGTCGGGCCTTACGTAGGCCTTACTTCTGACCACAAACTTGAGCCTCGACCTCGGCAGTCAACTTGCCCGTCCCACACAAAGCTGCGGTATTAGCCGAACTTTCGCAGTTGAGGGGTCATTGAGGCAGTAAGTGTTGTGTTTTCAGCAAAGCGGTCTCGAAGGTCTACACTACATTTTCAACTCCAGTGTGGCCGCCGAGTCCTGTTCCG
>Ga0181524_10004686_pt1 | contig 12524 bp, 7 predicted proteins | sample PEATcosm2014_Bin_34_FD_119761 | JGI IMG/M metagenome (GOLD analysis project Ga0181524, IMG submission 119761) | Peatland microbial communities from MTU Mesocosm Facility, Houghton, MI, USA - PEATcosm2014_Bin05_60_metaG | ecosystem: Environmental > Terrestrial > Soil > Wetlands > Peat | place...
CTGAAAGCTTTGCACTTTCATCTCGGCGGCCAGACGCAGGCCTTCAGGAATGGGACGCCGGAGACAGTCCACAAAAATGCCGATGTTCAACTTCATACTGACCTCCACTTTGACAATTGAACCATTCAGTCGGGCTTTCCAAAGCCTCCGCCGCCGGGGGTGCGTATACTGAGGATATCCCCGGGATGCAGATAAAAGCTTCCCTTGCCGGGCAATGTTGTTTCCACGCCTCCCCGGATCAGGACATTTTCTCCGCGCTTGCCGGCTTCACCTCCTTGCAGGCCGTACGGCCCTCGTAAGCGTCTGTCGGTAATCAGGGTGACCTGAGTGTCACCCTCCTGGCTTAGCAGTTGAATGTCTCTGCGCAGGCCATCGCCGCCGCGGAAGCGGCCTCTGCCGCCTGAGCCTCGCCGGATTTCGTACCGCAGCACGCGCAGGGGATAGGCATATTCGATTGCTTCGGCAGGCGTGTTGAGCGTATTGGTCATGTGCGTATGCACGGCCGACAGCCCCGGAGCGGCGGGACGGGCGCCCATGCCGCCGCCGATCGTTTCATAATACGTGAAAGCGCGCGGCGAATTCCTGCTGCGGCGGCCGTCGAATCCACCGATGGTAACGTTATTCATCGTACCCTGGCTGGCGGCAGGCACGCGTTCGGGGCAAGCCTGCGCCATCGCGCCCAGGAGGACGTCAACAATTCGCTGCGAGGTTTCCACGTTTCCCGCTGCAACGGGCGCGGGCGGCTGCGCGTTCACGACGCTGCCCAGCGGCGCGATCAACTCGATCGGCGCCAGGCACCCCGAGTTGTTCGGCGCGTCCAGGCGGATCAGGCATCGGAACACGTAGCTGACGGCGGAGAGCGTGATGGCGTACACAGCGTTCACGCCGGTCGGCTGCTGCGGCGCGGAGCCCGTGAAGTCCACGGTCGCATGGTCGCCCTCGATCGTAACGGCCACCCGGATGTCCACCGGTTCCGGGGAGACTCCGTTGTCGTCCAATGCATCCGCATAGCGGTAGGTGCCGACGGGCAGGCTGGCGAGGAGCGCGCGTGTCATCCGCTCCGTATAGGCCAGGAGTTCGGCCATGTAGAGGCCCACTTCGTCCGTGCCATACCGGGCGACCATCTCCTGCAGGCGGGCGGCGCCGCGCTGGTTCGCAGCCACCTGCGCCCAGAGATCGCCGGAACGTTCGTCGGGGGTGCGGACGTTGGCCAGGATCAGATCCAGAATGCCTTGATTGAGCCGTCCGGCGCTGAACAGTTTCAGCGGCGGGATAATCAATCCTTCCTGGTAGATTTCACGCGCGAGCGGCATGGATCCCGCCGTCATTCCCCCGACGTCCGCATGGTGAGCCCGGCAGGCGACAAACCCGAACGGCTCCTCGGCTCCTGACGGCGAGTTCGACACGAACACCGGTGTGACGAGGGTAATATCGGGCAGGTGCGTGCCGCCGCGGAAAGGGTCGTTCAGGAGGATGGCGTCTCCGCGCACGAGCCGGCCGGAAGTCCGGAAGGCGTCAATCGCAGCGCCCACCGAGAGCGGCATGGACCCGAGATGCACGGGGATGTGCGCCGCCTGGGCCGCCATTCTGCCCTGGCTGTCAAAGACCGCACACGAGTAATCCCGGCGCTCTTTGATATTGGGAGAGTAACTGGCCCGGCGCAACACCACGCCCATCTCCTCGGCGATGGAGGTCAGCCGATGCTTGAACACTTCGAGACGAATCGGATCGGCCATTGGTGTCATGCCCTTTCCGACTCGGGACTGCCGACGGTCAGGACCAGATTGTGATAGGCATCCACTTTCGCCCGGTCTCCCGCGGAGACGAGGATGGTCGTGTCAGCGCGCACGATGATCGCGGGTCCTTCGATGACGTTACCCGGCCGCAAGGATTCGTACCGGAAGAATGGGACTTCCGCTGCGCTCGAACCCAGCACCACGGGCCTTACGCCGATGATCGCGCGGCGCGCGTCCGGTCCTTCCATCTCGGATGGCGCCAGAGGCGGCGGAGTCACCCGCCCGGTCGCGCGGACGCGCACATTGACTATTTCCGACGCCCCATCCCGCCGCGCATACCCGTAGGTGCGCTCATGGAGGCGGTGGAACGCCTCGCCGGGATCGAAATCGGTCTCGCCGTCGGCAGGCCACGGCACGGTCAGCTCGTAGGACTGGCCGAAATATCGCATATCTAGAAATCGTTCAATGAGGATGTCTCCGGGGGCCACGTGGTCGGCGATGACATCGCTCCTTCCGCGTTCGACCAGCGGTTGGAGTGCGGCGGCCGCGGACGCCAGCGGCGAGTCGCCCGGAAACATGACGGTTTGCGTGTAATCCTTCACGACATCAGCGGCCAGCATGCCGAACGCCGAAAGGGTGGAGGCCAAAGGAGGAACGATCACGGTGGAAATATTCAGCCGGCGCGCGAGATCGGCGGCGTGCAGGCCGCCTGCGCCGCCGAAGGAGAGGAGGCTGTAATCGCGCGGATCGTGGCCCCGTTCGACGGAAATCACTCGCAGCGCCCTTTCCATGTGCGCGTTGACCACCTCGATCATCCCCAGCGCGGTCCGGATCGGGTCGAGGTGCAATGCCTCCCCGATCCGCCTCAGCGCCCGCAACGCGCGGGCCTCATCCAGGGGCATCTTCCCGCCCAGGAACTGGTCGGCTGCCAGCCGGCCGAGAACCAGGTTCGCGTCCGTGACGGTCGGCAAGTCGCCGCGGCCGTAACACGCCGGCCCCGGGTCCGCCGCCGCGCTCTCCGGCCCGACGCGCAATGCGCCGCCGGCATCCACAGAGGCAATGGACCCGCCGCCGGCGCCGATGGAATGGATGTCCAGCACCGGTATGCCGATGGGACACCCGCCCACAACGGATTCGCTGGTTACCAGAGGAGCTTCGTCCACCAGTGAGACATCGGTTGAGGTGCCGCCCATGTCGAAGGTCAGGATGCCTATCCGTTCGCCGTTCTGCGCGGTCCCGGCCCGCGAAGCGGTCTGCGCCAGGCGGGCCACATGGCTGGCGCCTACGACGCCGCCGGCCGGCCCGGAGAGGATGCAGCGCACGCCGCTGCGGCGGGCCTCGTCCAGGCTGATGTGGCCTCCGTTCGATTGCATGACGCGAAAGGAAACCGCGTGGTCCGTCGAGCCGCGGCTCACCCGCTCCAGGCGACCGAGGTAGCTGTTGAGGATCGGTGAAACATACGCGTTGACCACCGTTGTGCTCGTCCGCTCATACTCGCGATACTCAGGCAGGATTTCATGCGAGGAGGAGACTGTGAAGCCGGCCTGCCGCAAGCGCGCCGCCACCAGGCGCTCGTGCTCGGGCCGGGCAAACGCGAACAGCAGGCTCACCGCGACCGATGCGGCGTTGCGGGCTTTCAGGGCGGCAATGAGCGGCTCAAGCGCCTTCACGTCGAGCGGCGTCAGTACATTGCCGTCTTTGTCCACCCGTTCGTCCACTTCAAAGCGGAGCTCTTCCGGGACAAGCGTGGGCAGGGGATCGGCGAAGAAGTCGTAAAGTGAAGGGCGATTCTGCCGGCCGATCTGCAGGACATCGCGGAATCCTCTCGTCGCCACCAGGGCGGTGACTGCGCCTTTGCGTTCGAGCAAGGCGTTGGTGGCGACAGTTGACCCGTGGACGATGCGGAGTTCGGCCGGAGCGGCGCGGCGGCCGCGGATTGCCGCAAGCCCCTGCAGCACGGCTTCAGAAGGGTCCTGCGGCGTGGTCAGGAGCTTGAATGTCTCCACGCTGCCGTTCGCGGGATCAAAAACCACAAAGTCAGTGAACGTGCCGCCGATGTCAATGCCGACACGCAGCGCCGCAGGGCGATCAGCCCGATTGGCATGCACTGGTATCGCCTCCTGGGCGGTACGGCCGCGTTTCATTCTGCGGCAACGCCCTACTTGCGGCCCAAATCCGACTGGAGCAGGAGATAGTAGGGCACGCTGGAAAGGCCAAACCAGGTGTCCGGAGTCGCGGTCGCCTCGAAGTTCTTCTGGATCTCGACATCGAATGGGACCAGCGCGGTCCACATCCGCAGGGCTTGGACCTTCGTGTCCTTATCGGTGTCCAGCGTCACCTGGGCCGCCTGCGCGTCCCTGGGCTGGACGACAATCCTGCCCTTGTTCGCCTTCACGTCCCACTGCACACTGACCACCGTGCCGTTCAAGGCCCCCGCGCCCGCGGAAGCCGGCTCCGAGGTCCTCGAATTCGGGAAAGAGGCGTTGATCTCTTTCGCTGTGCCGCCGGCCGGCTGGACCGAGATCGTCATTCCGGCCGCCGGACTGCCGGGATCGCCTCCGACCCAACTGGTCTTGGCGGTGGCGATCAAGGCATCAATGTCCGCCTGGGTGAAAATCAGGCCATGCTCGTAGGCAGCGCCGATGGCCCGGGTATCACCCACGTAGTACCCGCCGGTGGGATGGGTGCCGATCCAGAGCTTGGGGGTGCCGTCGCCCTTGTAATCCCACTCCCCGGCCGGCTGCCAGTAGTTCCAAATCGCGTACGTGCCGTCGCTGTTAAACGTCATCCGGCTCTTTTGCACCTTGAACCACCTCTCCGCGCGGTCCTTGTATTCCGGCTTGCCCGTCACGTCCCACATCGCAAGCATCCAGCGGGCGACCTCGTTGGCCTTGTTATCAGGATGGGAGAATCCGTGCCCGGGTGCGTTCCTGGTGTCGAAATCAATCCACTTCTGGTGAGTCGCATCCATCCCGTACGGCAGTTCCATGGAAATCATCCCGCCGTCCTTGGTCTCCCGCCAGCCGCCGCGCTCCACCCACTTCGCGTAGAGCCGCTCGGACAGCTTGAGATAGCTTTCGCCTTTCGCGCCGTACTTACCTTTCAGCGCGGGGTTTTTCATCATTTCGTTGGCCATCAGGATGATCGGGCGGAACACCATGGCGTCGCTCAGCATGCTGTCGGCATCGTAGTCGTCCAGGTTGTCCACCGGCGTGCCGGCCGCCCCTTTCGAGGGCCAGCCGACGTAGCCGTCGGGTTCTTTTACGGCCCGTTTGATCAGGGAGTCCGCCCAGTCCACCAGCATATCTACGTACTTGGGATTCTTCGTGGCCATGTAGCCGTAATAGAAGCCGTCCATGGCGGGCGTCATCCCAAAGGCGATGTCCTCGCCCACGTCGTGATCGCACTCGCGGAAAGCTTTGGTGTCGCTGATGATCTCCTTATCCCAGCGGGCGAGCCAGTCTTTTTGTTTCGCCGCGTCCATCTTCGTGAGCGTCATGGCCGGGCGTGTGGGCTGCACCTGGCAGCCAGCCGCCGCCAGCACAATCCCGGCGACGCACAGTCCAATCATCTTCTTCATGCCTTCTTCTCCTGTTGTGCAATGGCCGCTAGCACGGCGCGCATCAGAAATCGATCCTTTTGGCCTACTTCGCACCGGGCGTCGCCTCGCCCAGAGTATCAACCACCTTGACGCCTTCGACCTTCACGTCCTTTCGCCCGGCCAGGTCAATCCCGCTGTCCCGCACCACCGTCTCGAAGAGGTGCAGGCGCGGGTCGCCGCCGGTCTTCACCATGATCCGTTTCGCGGCCGCGTCGTAGGTGAACTCTGTCCACGGCTGGCCGTCGCGGAGCAGTTTCTTCGGCTCGGCAGAGAGCGGCGCCCACCACGCCCCGCCCTCGCGCGTCCATCCCTCGACGGCGTCCGCGCCGCTGATCGTCACCTTCTCATCCTTCATCGCCCGGATCGTCACCCCGTCGCTGGCCGGCCGAAGCGTTTCCCGGTACACGCCGCCGCGGAGCATGATCGTCTCACCCTGCTGCGCAATCGCGCACGCCTTGGAGGCCGTCGCCAGCGGCACGCCCGGATAGCCCCACGCCGGCTCATCCGCCGCCGCCGGATGACGCGGGTCCACGTACCAGACGTTGGGCCATTCCAAGGCCCCGAGCGTCACGCCGCCTTTGCCCGCGCCGATGGCCGGGCTGCCCTTGCGCAGGCGGAAATCCCGATTCTTGGGATCCACAAGGAGCGGGTCCTTGCCGTTGATGTTCGTCGGGGCGGTGAGCGCCCAGGTATTGTGCGTCAGGTTATACTCCACTACCGGGTTGGAGGGGGCGGGATAGTCCATGCGATCGTCAACGGCTCTCTGCGCGTCGCAGAGGATGTTGTTGAGGATATGTCCGTGGGTTGATTCCTTGCCCCGCAGGCCGACGCACGCCCAAGCCACCTGGGAGACGGTGCAGTTCTCGACCGTCACGTTGGGCGTCACGCAAACGTCCGGGCCCCAGCCTCCGTGCATCGTCGGCGAGTTGGGGCAATAGATGTCGCCGCGGAAGATCCAGTTCCGCACGTTGCCGATGCGCGGAGCGCCATCCACCATGCAACCCTCGTGGTAATCGCAGATCATGTTGTATTCGATAAGCGCGTCCACCGCGATTTCGCCGTTGTCCGTGAACGTCTGAATGCCATCCACGTGGGCGACCTTGATTTCCTTCTGGGTGGTGCCGTGGAAGTAGTTGTATCGCTCCACACAGCCCTTGCCGAAGAACCGCGAGTAGTCGCAGTCGTCGAAGTTGCGGCCCGGGAGGTACATCCACAGCCGGCACACCTCGTTATTCTCGACCATCCAGTCATTCCCGCCCATCACGAAGCCGTAATCGCTGTGATAGACCTTGTTATAGGCGATCCGGTTGTGCGCCACCGCCGAGTAGTCCCGGTTGCCGTCGGCTTTAACCACGCCCACGGTCCCGTTGACAGCCTCCATCATGGCGTGGACATAGTTGTCCAACACCTCGCAGTAACTCCCGTTCAGTTGCACGGCAGTCTCGGCCTTCTCTTCCGTGATCTCGAATCCCGCCACGCGGATGTAGCTGGCCGCCAGATCGAATCCGCTCACGATGGCCGATCGCCGCGGCATGGCCTGGAACGTGATCGGCTTCCCCTCCGAGCCGCTGGTCTTGACCTTGACCCGCTCGTCGTACCGGCCCGCCATAACATAGACGATGTCGCCCGGCTTGACCACGTCGGCCGCGTGCTGAACCGTCTTGAAGGGATTCTTTTCCGCGCCGGTGTTCGTGTCGGCCGCGCCCGGCGCCGCCTGGTCCACCACGTACACGGACGCTCGCGCCACGCGGGCATTCAACAAGATGGCCGACAATACAACCAGGCAGAAAGAGCTCCAGCACACAAGCTTCATCGCAGTCTCTCCCTGAAGTGATTTCCCCCGACGATCAGCTTCCGGACATGAGATTATACAGTCGAATTGCCGCTGTCAACTTTTCGGCGCTGCGTCACTCAGGTCTCTCTCTCATAAACCGCCACATCAATGACTGCCGTCTTCGCTGAACTCTGCGGCGCCCGCCGCGCAAGCACCGCCGTCTGTCGGAACCCGGCGCGCCGCAGTACATGGTCCTTCCCCGTCCAGCCGACATCCGCGTACGCTATGAAATGGCTGCTCGGCGGCAACGGCAGTGAAGCCAGCAGGTCGCCCGCCCGGTCCCAGAAATCGGGATGACAGAAGACATCTACCAAGCGACACTCTGCCCAGATGGGGTGGCTGCCGCACGCGGCGAAGCCGACCGGCGCGCCGCTTTGCCTGCTCCGCAGGACAAGCGCGCCTTGTTCTCTCCCTTCAATCGGACGCCTGGCTTCGTAAAGCGCCCTCAAGATATGACTTTCCCCGGAACTGCGGCCGATGATGCCGAAGCGAGCGCACCTAACCTGACCCTGGAAGCCACCGGCCAACAAGGGCGCCAGAACGGGCCAATGCGCCATAGCCAGAGGTTCCACTTCAGTAGCCGCTCGCGCAAACCAGGAAGCTTCAAACTCTTCACGCGTGGTGGCGTAGTACTCCATGTAGCCGCTCTTGTCCTCGATCCCCTGAAATCCATGGCAAGCATAAATGCGATATGCCGGAGACGCGAATCCAGTGCCGAGAAACAGCGCGCGTCCGCCGCGCGCGCGAAAATGCTCCATCTGGAGCGCCATTAACTTGTCGCATGCCCCTTTGCGGCGGTCCTCGGGACGGGTGAAAACGTGCCCGAAATGACCGACGCCGTTCACCTCGCAGGTCATGATGTTCGAGAAAGGAACGCCGTCACGATGCAGAACGTAGAAGAACGTCTCCACGCCAGTTAGCTTGGTCAGGTTTTCCGCGTTTCCCCAGTTCCATGGTTCGCCCTTATGAGCCAGGAATCCCTTGAGCCGCTCCGCCCATGCAGTATCCGGCGCTGCGATGACCGCCGCTTCCACGCGTTCTCCGCTCTTCAAGACAACTGTTCCGAGATTGTGTTGCATCGTGTTTCTCTCATCATCTGCTGATGCTGTCATGGCCTCTGAGGCGTCAGCCGTATCATACTCCTTCGCCCACGGGAATCAAGGGGCCTGCCTGCTGAGAAGCTGCTTGACATCGGCGATTCGACTGTATAGTCTCATGTGTGAGAATCGGCCGGCCTTTGATGAACAGTCCAATGGGAAAGGCCGGACAATAGGAGTGAGATGATAGCGGGCGTAATGAAATGGTGTTTGGCATGTCCCTAATCAAGTGAGGCCAGCCATGTCGAAACAAAACGTAATCAAGTGGTTGAGAGAACCAGAAGAACATGACTATCCGGCAACGCAGTCGTACTTGTCCCTGCTCTACGATGCAAAGGCGGCAACTACCTATGTGAATAAATTAAAACGCGCACCAATATCAGAATTCAAAGCAAAGGATATCTTCAGGGCGTCCGGTTTGCCATTGCTCGGGACCGGCAATTCTCACGTCGCAAAGGATCAAAAGAAAATAGAGTCGGGGCGCAAATTATCGCCTCTTCTATTAGTCAGAGATTCCGTCAATGGAAAAGTCATCATCGCGGACGGATATCATCGCTTATGCGCAGTCTACGCCAATAATGAAGATGCCGTAATTCCCTGCAGAATCGTGTAGAGCCGCTTGACAGCAGCCATCCGACCCTATAATCTCACATTCGAAAGGTGACTCCCTTTGACTGCGCGGCAGGTATCTGTTTCAGATAATAAGGATTCCTGGAATGAAAAGCTTTTGGGGACGTCCGGCGCAAATGTTATTGCTGCCCGTTCTTCTCGTCGCTTCCCGCAGTGCCGCGCGCGGGGAGGAACCGCTCGACGCCGGCCGCATCCGCGAAATCGCCGCGACATTGCCGGAGCACGCTGCGGGTCCCGGCCAACCGATCAGCAACCGCGCCGCATGGGAAGCTCTCGCCGCCCGTCACCCGGAGGCGAACGACGTGATCCCGAATGCGGTCCGGCGCGCCGCCCAGCCGTTGCCGGAACAGCCGGATTCCCTGTTTCTCGAATTTTCCAAAAACGGCGACCGCGAGCGCTGGCAGAACGTCGCCTATGACCGCCGCATACGGATTCAGGTTTTCACCCTCGCCGAGTGCCTTGAGAACAAAGGCCGTTTTCTGGCGCCGCTGGAGCAGACCATCGCCGCGCTCTGCGCCGAGCGGACGTGGGTTATGCCCGCGCATGACGGAGAATTGAAAAATTTTCGCGGCGAGGCGATTGAAATAGACCTCGGCTCGGCGGGTCTCGGAGTCGAACTGGCCACGGCCAATTATCTGCTCGGCGACCGGCTGTCGGATGCGACGCGGAAGTTGATCCGCGAGAACCTGGAACGCCGCATCTTCGCGCCGTATCGCGCCGCCGTGAACGGAACCAGCAAGGAATTCTGGTGGATGCGCGCCGGGAATAACTGGAATGCCGTCTGTCTCAACGACGTCACCGGGACGGCGCTTCAGGCGCTAGATTCGGCGGAGGAACGCGCGTGGTTCATCGCCGCCGCGGAGAAACTCATCGGCCATTACCTGGCCGGCGGTTTCACGCCGGACGGTTATTGCGTGGAAGGCCTGGGGTATTGGAACTACGGTTTCACGAACTTCGTGTTGCTGGCGGAGAACGTCCGCCAGGCCACCGGCGGCAAAGTTGATTTGCTGGCCAGGCCGCAGGCCGTGCAGCCGGCGCTGTTCGGCCTCCGCTCAGACATTCTCGCCGGCGTCTGCACTACCATCGCGGACAGCGACCCCGGCGACGAACCGTCGGGCATCCTGATGAGTTACCTGTACCGGCGTTTCGGCGCGAACTTCGCGCGCTGGCGCGACGCGAAGCTGACCGGCACCCTTTACGAAAAGGCGACGTGGGGATTTCTGCCGGCGGAGATGCCTCAATTTCCTTCCGAAGAGACCCTCGGCGAATTCCCCTGGCGAAGCTGGTTCCCCGACGGCGGCGTGCTGATTTGTCGTCCGGGAGCCGGCGCAAAAGTCCCGTTTGCCGTGGCCATCAAGGGCGGCAACAACGGCGTCAACCACGGGCACAACGACGTGGGCAGCTTCAGCGTCGTGGCCGGGAAGACGATGGTCATCTGCGATCCGGGCGGTGAAGTCTACACCGCGCGCACGTTCAGCGCGCATCGCTACGACAGCAACGTGCTGAACTCCTTCGGCCACGCGGTGCCGCGGATCGCGGGACAATTGCAGGGGGCGGGCGCCGAGGCGCGCGGCGTGGTGCTGGCCCACATTTTCACCGAGGTTGCCGATACCCTCAGCCTCGACTTCCGCTCGGCCTACGCGGTGTCGGATTTGCAGAAGCTTGAACGCACGTTTGTTTTTCAACGGGGAGCTTCGCCGTCGCTCGAAGTGCGCGATGAAATAAAACTCGCGTCGCCGGAAACTTTTGAATCCGCGCTCATCACCTGGGGGAAGATCCGCCAGGTCAGCGCGAACGAACTGGAAATTGCCGACGGCGATGACGCCGTGCGCGTGACCATTGACACGCAGGGCCGCGCATTTGAGTTGAAGCAGGAAACGATTGACGAAAATGTGGTCTCCAAACGAAAGCCGGTGCGCCTCGGCATCGCGCTCACCCCGAAAGTTTCCACGGCGACCGTCACGCTGCGGATTTCGCCGGTGACAAAATAATTTTCCGGCGTTGATTCTCCTTTCTGTCCGCCGGTTGACCTCAACGGGAAAGCGGCGTGTCTGTGAACATCCGTCGCGCCGTGATGGTGCTCAGCTGTGTGGGGCTATGCTCAGGGCGTCTCCTGGCGCAGACGGCGGATCGGGTCGCCGCAACAGACAAGAACCTTGTCGTTAACGGGGACTTCAAGGCAGGGACCGAAGGCTGGGCCGCGCTCTGGACACGGGATCTCGGCGCCGGCAAGGCCGCTCTGGACACCCGCGAGCGACACAGCGGGACGCAGGCCATCCGCATTGAGCATACGGGTGACAAGGACTGGAGCCTGGCGCAAACTCTGCAACTCGACGTCAAGCCGGGCGAGGTTTTCGAACTGTCCGCCTGGGTCCGCCTGCAAGGAAATGGAAATGCGACGCTGGGTGTCGTCACTCGCGACGCGAACGGACAGGTTCTGAGCTGGGACTACGGGGGACGGACGGAGCGCCAAACGAAGGGCTGGCTTCCGCTCCGCACCCGCTTTATCATCCCCAATAGCGTCGCCTCGATCCAGTGCCGCCTCATCGGGTATGGCCCCGCCACTGTCTGGCTGGACGACGTTGTCCTGACGCGGCAGGGCAATTTGAGCATGCTCCGCAACAAGGACCTGCCCGCAATCCTGACCGTTCGGAACAATGTGCTCGAGGTCACACTCCACACCGCCGACGGCGCCATTGGGATAAAGGACCGACGCGCAGATCGCTATTGGACGCAGCGGGGTGACGAGAGTCCCCTGGTTGTCCTGGACGCGAAGGCGGTTGGCGGCGACCTCGAACTCCGCCTTCTCGACGCGGCGGCGATGCGCGAGGTCGCCGCAACGATCCGGCTGGATGAGGACCGGCCTGAGTGCGTCGTCACGCTCAAGGCCAGGGGCGAAATGGAAGCGCCGCTCCTGTGGCCGGCTCCATTCGCCTCCGCCAAAGGACAGCTTCTGATCCTTCCCGTCAACGAGGGGATCAGTTACCCCGCCGACGATTCGTCCCTTCCCTCTATGGAGTATTACCTCTACGGCGGACACGGCCTCTGCATGCCGTGGTACGGCGCAACGGACGGCGAGGCGGGCTGGATGGCCATCGTGGAAACGCCCGACGATGCGGCGGTGCGCATCCCGCGCCGGAATGGCCTGCTCGGGCTTAGCCAGGAATGGCAGCCGCAGAAAGGACAATTCGGCCCGGAGCGAGTCATCCGATACGCCGTCCTCGACCGCGGCGGTTACGTGGCCATGGCCAAGCGCTACCGTGAGTATGCGAAGAAGACGGGGCTGTTCAAGACGCTGGCCGAGAAGCGCTCTGCGCTCCCCGCAGTGGACCTCCTCGTCGGCGCCGTGAACGCCTGGTGCTGGGACGCGGACGCCCCCACGATTTGCCGTGACATGCAATCGCACGGCATCCGGCGCATCCTCTGGAGCAATCAGTGTCCGCCCGACGATCTCAAGGCCCTGAACGACCTGGGCGTGCTCACCAGCCGCTACGACATCTACCAGGACGCGATGAACCCCGAGAACTTCGCGAAACTCCGCTGGCTCCATCCCGACTGGACCAGCGATGCGTGGAAAAACGGCGACCTCCTGATCGGCAGGGACGGTGAGTGGGTGCGCGGGTGGC
>Ga0181524_10004695_pt1 | contig 12512 bp, 11 predicted proteins | sample PEATcosm2014_Bin_34_FD_119761 | JGI IMG/M metagenome (GOLD analysis project Ga0181524, IMG submission 119761) | Peatland microbial communities from MTU Mesocosm Facility, Houghton, MI, USA - PEATcosm2014_Bin05_60_metaG | ecosystem: Environmental > Terrestrial > Soil > Wetlands > Peat | place...
CGCGTCCTCGTCGAGATCCTCGAGCGTCGCGATGACCGGCAGGCGGCCGACGAATTCCGGGATCAGGCCGAACTTGAGCAGATCCTCGGGCTCGACATGGCGGAACACCTCGCCGGTGCGCCGGTCGTCCGGCGACTGGACCTTGGCGGCGAAACCGATCGAGGTTCCCCGGCCGCGCGCCGAGATGATGCGCTCCAGGCCGGAAAACGCGCCGCCGCAAATGAACAGAATGTTGGTGGTGTCGACCTGCAGGAATTCCTGCTGCGGATGCTTGCGCCCGCCCTGCGGCGGCACGCTGGCGATCGTGCCCTCCATGATCTTCAGCAGCGCCTGCTGCACGCCCTCGCCCGAGACGTCGCGGGTGATCGAAGGATTGTCCGACTTGCGGCTGATCTTGTCGATTTCGTCGATGTAGACAATGCCGCGCTGCGCGCGCTCGACGTTGTAGTCGGACGCCTGCAGCAGCTTCAGGATGATGTTCTCGACGTCCTCGCCGACGTAGCCCGCCTCGGTCAGCGTCGTCGCGTCGGCCATGGTGAAGGGCACGTCGAGGATACGCGCCAGCGTCTGGGCGAGCAGGGTCTTGCCCGACCCGGTCGGCCCGATCAGCAGGATGTTCGACTTGGCGAGCTCGACGTCGCTGTGCTTGGTCGCGTGATTGAGGCGCTTGTAATGATTATGCACCGCAACGGACAGCACGCGCTTCGCTTGCGGCTGGCCGATCACGTAATCGTCGAGCACCTTGCAGATTTCGCGCGGGGTCGGAATGCCGTCCTTGCTCTTGACCAGCGCGGTCTTGCTTTCCTCGCGGATGATGTCCATGCACAATTCGACGCATTCGTCGCAAATGAACACGGTCGGACCGGCGATGAGCTTGCGCACCTCATGCTGGCTCTTGCCGCAGAAAGAGCAATACAGCGTGCTCTTGGCGTCGCCTTCGGCCTTGGCCATTGTCGTTCTCCGTTCCGGCCGCTCCAGTCGATGCGATTCAGCGGACGCCCGACTGCACAGCGTAGATAAAGCATCCTAACAAACCGTAGCGCCGGACCTGTCCGCTCCGCCGACGCCCGATACGCGATACGCCCTCTTCGGCGAAGCGCCGACGATCCGGGCGCTCGCCCTCGCCGACAAGCAACCACCAATCGCCGAGCAAAATCAAGCCCGCCGTTCCGCGGCCCGGCGCCGCGCGCGCCGTCGCCACCCGATTCGAACGCCCCGAGGACAGGCTAACCCGCTATTATCAGACGGGTTTCGGCTCTTCCGGCTCGGTCGCGCGCTTGACGACGACCTCGTCGACGATGCCGAAGCTCTTGGCCTCCTCGGCCGACATGAAATGGTCACGATCGAGCGTGCGCTCGATCGCCTCGTAGCTCTGTCCGGTATGCTCGACGTAAATCTCGTTGAGGCGCCGCTTCACCTTGAGGATGTCCTCGGCATGGCGCTGGATGTCGGACGCCTGGCCCTGGAAGCCGCCCGAGGGCTGGTGGACCATGACGCGCGAATTGGGCAATGCGTAGCGCATGCCCTTCTCGCCGGCGCACAGCAGCAGCGAGCCCATCGAGGCGGCCTGGCCGATGCACATCGTCGTCACTTTCGGCCGGATGAACTGCATCGTGTCGTAGATCGACAGGCCCGCGGTGACGACGCCGCCCGGCGAGTTGATGTACATCGCGATCTCTTTCTTGGGATTGTCGGCCTCGAGAAACAGCAATTGCGCGACCACCAGCGAGGCCGACATGTCCTCCACCGCTCCGATCACGAAAATGATGCGCTCCCTGAGCAGACGCGAGAAGATGTCGAACGAACGCTCGCCGCGCGCCGACTGCTCGATGACGATCGGAACGAGTTGGTTGGTGTAATAGTCGACGGGATCGCGCATGGGTCTCGCTTTCAGGAGGAATCGGTCGGCGCCGCTAAGCTGTAAGATAGGCGCCTCGCCGCCGTTGCGGAAGGGGCGTCGAGGCGCCCCCTCGAGCGAGGCGCGGGCGTCTATTTGGCCGGGACTTCCTCGTCCTCGGCCTGCAACAGTTCCTTCACCGTCACCTTGCGGTCCGTGACCTTGGCGAGGCCGAGGATGTGGTCGACGACCCGTTCCTCGTAGAGGGGCGCCCTGAGTTCCGCCAGCGCCTGCTGATTGTTGCGGTAGAAGTCCCAGACCTGCTTCTCCTGGCCGGGAAAGGCGCGGGCGCGCGCGATCAGCGCCTGCGTCATCTCCTCGTCGCTGATCTTGACCTCCGCCATGGCGCCCACCTCGGCCAGCAGCAGCCCGAGGCGAACGCGACGCTCGGCGATGGCGCGATAGTCCGCGCGCGCCGCCTCCTCGGAGGTGTTCTCGTCGGCGAAGCTGCGGCCCGAAGCCTGCTGCTCGCGCTCGACCTGCGCCCAGATCGAGGCGAACTCCTGCTCGACCAGGCCCTGCGGCACTTCGAACGAATAGCGCGCCGCGAGCGCGTCGAGCAGCTTGCGCTTGACCCTGTCGCGCGAGGCGCGAGCGTAGTCGGCGCCGATGCGCTCGCGCAACGACTGCTTGAGCTGGTCGAGGCTTTCCGCGCCCAGGCTCTTGGCGAACTCGTCGTCGATGGCGAAGAGTTCCGGCGCCGCGACGGCTTTCACCGTCACGTCGAAATCGGCCTTCTGACCGGCGAGCTTGCGCACCGCGTAGGCCTCGGGAAACGTCGCCTGAACCGCGCGCCGCTCGCCCGCGACCGCTCCCAGGAGGTGTTCTTCGAAGCCGGGAATGAAAGTGTTGGAGCCGACCACGACCTCGATGCCTTGGCTCGTGCCGCCCTCGAACGGCTCGCCGGCGATCGCGCCGACGAAGTCGACCGTGACGCGATCGAAGTTTTCGGCCTTGGCGCCCTCGGGCTTGTCGGCGTAGACGCGCCGATCCTGGGCGAGGCGCTGGAGCGTGAGTTCGACTTCGCTCTCCTCGACCTCGGCGACCGGCCGCTCGAGCTCGATGTCGGAGAATTCGCCGACCTCGAATTTCGGCAGCACCTCGAGCGCGACCTTGAAATTGAGGTCGCCGCGCGCGTCGAGGGCCGCCTCGATCGCCTCCTTGTCGGTGGGCAGCTCGATCTTGGGCTCCTGGGCGAGGCGCAGTTGGTTGTCGTCGACGATCTGCTTGTTGGCGGCGTTGATCGCGTCCTGAACGACGTCGCTCATCACCGAACGGCCGTAGACGCGCTTGAGATGCGCGAGCGGCACCTTGCCCGGACGAAAGCCGTTGATCTTCACCTTCGTCTTGAGATCGGCGAGTTGCGCGTCGAGGCGCGAGGCGAGATCGCTCGCTGAAAGAACGATGTTGTATTCGCGCTTCAGCCCCTGGCTCAGCGTCTCCGTGACCTGCATTTCAATCCGCCCTATAAAAAAAGCCTAACTCGCGGCCGCGCCGCTCACGCGCCGATCGATCTCACTAGAACCGCCGAAGCGGAGGGTCGCGCGACGCGCCCTCGGCTAGGATGGTGCGGGCGGAGGGGTTCGAACCCCCACGACTTTGGGTCACCGGAACCTAAATCCGGCGCGTCTACCAGTTCCGCCACGCCCGCATCCCGCGCGCTCCGCAGGAGAGGCGGGTCTGCTTCGGGCGCGGTCTATAGCAGCTTGGCCCGCGCGCGCCACAGAAAAATGCGCGGCCCTCGCGAGCTTCGCCCGGCCGGTCAGTCGCCGATGGTGGCGGCCGGGGCGATGGTGAAAAGCCCCCCGGCGAGCGTCAGCGCCGTTGCGCCGGCGGCGCCGTCGTCTATGAATCGCGACGAGGCCAGGGCGAGCGCGGCCAGCGCGAGGCCGAGGGTCAGGCCGAGGAGCGCGATGAATTTGGCCATGGAACGGCTTCGAACGCTTGCAATGCGCCGGCGCCTCGGCGCCGGGGACAAACGCGAGCGCGCGCAAGAGCGGCGCCGCGGGCGGCGTCCCGAAACGACGCAAGTCTCGACGGACGGGCGCGCATGCGGGTGAACCGACGCGCGTTCCTCGGCGGCGGCGTCGCGGCGAGCTTTTGGGCCTGGCGCAGCGGCGCGCGCGCGCAAGACGCCGCGCCAGCGGACGGCGTTCGCCGCCTCGAGGCCGCGCCCGCGTCCGCGCCGATCGCAGCCCCGCCCGCCCCGGCCACGCGGCTTCTTTGTTACAATCGCGCCGCCCCCGGGCCATTGCTGCGCCTGCGCAAGGGCGAAGAGCTCAAGCTGCGGCTGGTCAACGGGCTCGAAGAAGGCACGACGCTGAGCTTCCCCGGCCTCAGGGCGGCGAACGCCGCAGCAGGCGTCGGCGGCCTGACGCAGCCCCTGGTCGCGCCCGGCGCCGAATTCGACATTCGCTTCACGCCGCCCGACGCCGGCTTCAACCTCTACGGTCCCGACGCCGGCGGCGCGACCGCGCGGCAGATCGCCAGCGGGCTCTTCGGCCCGATCGTTGTCGAAGAAGCGTCGCCGCCGGCGGCCGACGTCGAGGCGATCGTGGTCCTCGCCGACTGGCGGCTCGACGAAAATGGGGCGATCAAAGACGACTTTTCCGACGCGAGCGTCGTCCGCGCCGCCGGGCGGCTCGGCGAGCTGCTAACCGCCAACGCGGCGCCGGCGCCGCTGAACTTGACCGCCGCGCCCGGCGCGCGCGTCCGCCTCCGGCTCGCCAATGCGGCGACCGCCCGCATCATGTCGATCGGCGTCGCCGGGCTCAAGCCGGTGATCGTCGCGGTCGACGGCCAACCGAGCGAGCCGTTCGAACCGTTGCGCAACGTCTTTCCCATGGGGCCGGGCGCGCGCTTCGAGCTGATGTTCGACATGCCGCGCGAGACCGGCGCCACCGTCGGTTTCGTCCTGCGCGGCGGCGAAGCGGCGGGCATTCCCGGCGAGGTCGACCGGCCGATGGTCGTTTTCGAGGCGCGCGGCGAGGCGCTCGCGGCGCGCTCCGCCATCGCCGGCCTGCCCGCCAACCCGCTGCTGCCGCGAGAAATCGGTCTCGAACGCGCCAAGCGCGTCGACTTGACGATCGAGGGCGGCGGCGGCGCGCCCTTCAGGCTCAACGGCGCGAGCTTTTCCGATTGGGGCGCCAAGCCGCTGTTCGCTGTCCCGCGCGGCGCGCCGGTGACGCTCGGCTTCGTCAACAAGACGGCGTTCACCCAGGCGATGCGCCTCGGCGGCCACGTCGCGCGCCTGCTGCACGCGCTCGACGACGGCTGGGAGCCCTATTGGCGCGACAGCGTCCTCGTCGCGCCGGGCCGCACCGTCCACTTCGCCTTCGTCGCCGACAATCCCGGCAAATGGCCGCTCGGGTCGGCGATTCCCGAGCATCGCGCCGCGGGCGTGGGCGGCTGGTTCCAAGTGGGGTGAGCGGCCCGCGCCGCCTATGGCCTCAGAATCACGCTCCCGGTCGTTCTGCCCGATTCCAGATCGGCGTGCGCGCGCGCCGCGTCGCGCAGCGGGTATTCCGCCCCGATCGGGTTGACGAGACCGTCCGCCAGCGCCGCGAACAAATCGCCGGCGGCCGAGCGGTAGAGCGCGGGGTCGTTGCAATAGGCGAGCACGCTCGGTCGGGCGAGCGCGATCGCGCGGGGGTAGCTCAGCGTCTCCACCGCGACCGGCGGAATCGGACCCGCCGGCTGGCCGAGGCTGGCGGCGACGCCGAACGGACGCACGGCGGCGAATGTCCGCGCCAGCATGGCCCCGCCGATGCCGTCGACCGCGAGTTGGACGCCTTTGCCGTCGGCGACGCGGCGAACTTCGCCCTCCCAGCCCGCGTCCTTGTGCGAAAAGACGCATTCGGCGCCGGCCTCCAGCGCCAGCTCGGCCTTTTCCGGCGACCCGACCGTGCCGACGACCCGATAGCCCAGCCGCTTCGCCCAACGCGTCACGAGTTGGCCGAGCCCGCCCGCCGCCGCATGCACCAGCAGCCAATCCCCTTCCTCGAGCCGACAGACCTTATTGAGCAGCATGTGGGCAGTGAGGCCGCGCAAGATCGACGCGCCGGCGACGCGCAGGTCGATCGCGTCGGGAACGCGCAACAGGCGCGTCGCCGGGATGTTGCGCGCCTCGGCGTAGCCGCCGAGCGGAAACCCGCCGTAGGCGACGCGGTCGCCGGGCGCGAGGCCTTGCACGTCCGGCCCGACCGCTTCGACTTCGCCCGCCCCTTCCAGCCCCAGGATCGCCGGACGGGCGGGCAACGGGTAAAGGCCGCTGCGGAAATAGACGTCGACGAAATTGACGCCGATCGTCGTCTGGCGAATTCGCGCCTCGCCGGGTCCCGGCTTGGCCAGCGCGACTTCGCGCGGCCGCAGGACGTCGGGAGCGCCGGGGGCGTCGAGCGTGATCGCGAGAGGCATGGTCGGGTTCCTTTCCTAAGCCACCTTAACAAGTCGGCCCATCCGTGCGAAATTTCGTTTCTCTACACGCATGATGTGCAACAATGCACCGATGATCGACTGGCGGGACCTCGAGCATTTCCTCGCGCTGGCGCGGTGCGGCACGCTTTCCGGCGCGGCGCGCGAATTGCGCGTCGATCATGCGACGGTCGGGCGGCGGATCGGCGCCTTGGAGCGGGCGCTCGCCCTGCGCCTCGTCGACCGGCTGCCGCGCGGCGCGGCGCTGACGGCGGAAGGCAAGCGCGTCGCCGAACTGCTCGCTCCGGTGGAGGGGAGCGTTCGCGCGGTCGAACGCCTGGCGCGCGTCGCCGCGGCCTCGCCCGCCGCCTCGGTGCGCGTCAGCGCGCCGCCGGCTCTGGCCGCCTATCTCATTGCGCCGCGCGTCGCCGCTTTCCACCACGCCCACGGCGGCGTCTCGATCGTTCTCTCCGCCGCTTCGGCGCCGGCGAATCTCGAGCGCGGCGAGGCGGACGTCGCGGTGCGCATGGGCCGCCCGCAAGGCGCCGGGCTCGTCGCGCGGCGCGTCGGCGTCGTGCGCTTCGGCCTCTATGCGAGCGCCGCCGAGGCCGCCTCAGCGCCCGGCGACTGGCGCTTCATCGGCTACGACGCCGCGCTCGATCACGTGACGTCGCAGGCGTGGCTGCGCGATTTCGTCGCCGGCCGGCCCATCGTGTTTCGCGCCAGCGATCTGTTCAGCCAGGCCGAGGCGGCCCGCGCCGGGCTCGGCGCCGTGGTCTTGCCGCGCTTCATGGGCGAGGGCGACCCGACGCTCGTCGAACTGCCGCTCGACCGCGCGCCGCCGCGCCAGGACCTCTGGCTCGTCGCGCATCCCGACATCCGCCGCGCGCCGCCCGTGCGCGCGGTGATGACGTTTCTTGCCGAAGTCGTCGGCCGCGCCTGCCCGATCGGCGAGCGCGGCGGCGGCCGAGCGACGCAGCCGCCGCGTGAAGCTTGAAAGCCGCCCGATCCGACGATTGACCGCGCCGCACGATCGGATAACGTCGAACCGCCACAGAGCCTATCGAACGAACTACGACCGCCGCGAGAGGTTGGCCATGCCCAACGCAAACTACGAACGCGATTTCTACGCCTGGGCGAACGAACAGGCCGCGCTGCTGCGCGCGGGCAAGTTGGCGCAAGCCGACATCGCGCACATCGCCGAGGAGATCGAGAGCATGGGCAGGACCGAAAAGCGCGAACTCGTGAGCCGCCTTCGCGTCTTGATGCTGCATCTTCTCAAGTGGCGATTCCAGCCTTTGGGGCGCACCGCGAGCTGGGAGGCCTCGATCGGCGTTCAGCGATTGGACCTCGCCGAACACCTCAAGGACAACCCCAGTCTGAAGCCCCACCTGCCGGAAGCCGTCGAGACCGCCTTCAAAGGCGCAGTTCTCGAGGCGGCGGCCGAAACCAAGCTGCCCAAGTCGACGTTCCCCGCCGCCTGTCCCTGGTCGTTCGATCAGATGATGGACTCCGAATTCTGGCCGGACTGAACGCCGGGTTCCGTCGCGGCCGCAGCGCCGCCGCCTAGCCGATCAACTCCCGCAGCACCCCCGGCAGCGCCTCGGGCAGATCCTCGGCGATCAATCCCGGCCCGAACGCCCGCGCGCAGGCGCCGTGCAGCCAGACGGCGGCGCTCGCCGCTTCGAAAGCGGGCATGCCCTGGGCCAGCAATCCGCAGGCGAAGCCCGCCAGCACGTCGCCGGAGCCGGCGGTGGCGAGGTCGGGGGGCAGGTCGAAGCCGATCGAGGCGCGCCCGTCGGGCGCCGCGACGACGCTGTCGGCGCCCTTGAGGACGACGACCGCTTCGAGGGCCGCGGCGGCGGCGCGGGCGCGCGCGAGCTTGCTCGGCGCGGCCAGGACGTCCGAGCGGCCGCGAAACAGCCGGGCGAATTCGCCCTCATGCGGCGTCAGGACGGTCGCGCGGCGCTGCCGCGCAATGAGGAAAGCCAGGCCCGCCGCGTCGCCGGCAAAGCTGGTCAGCGCGTCGGCGTCGAGCAGAATCGCGCGCGCCGCGGCGCTCGGCTCGCCCAAAGCCGCCGCGACCAGGGCGCGCGTCGCGTCGCCGACGCCGGCGCCAGGGCCGAGAAGAACGGCGTTGCGCCTGGGGTCGGCGATGAGCGCGGCGAACTCGGCGAGGCTGGCAAAGGGCGCGACCATCACCGCGGTCGAATGGGCGGCGTTGACGAGGACCGCGTCGGGCGGACTGGCGAGCGTGACGAGCCCGGCGCCGACCCGCAGGGCGGCGCGCGCGGCGAGCCGAGCCGCGCCGGTGCGATGCGCCGGGCCGGAGAGGACGAGCGCGGCGCCGCGCGAATACTTGTGCGAGGCGAGGCCAGGGCGCGGCAGCGCATGGCGCCAGATCGCCGGCGCGTTGAGAAAGGCGCGCGGCGCGATGGCCGTCAGCGCGCTCGGCGCGCTGCCGATCTCGGCGAGCGCAAGGCGCCCGCTCAAAGCGCGGCCCGGCAGCAGGAGATGGCCCGGCTTGAGGCGAAAGAAAGTGACGCTGGCGCTCGCCTCGACCGCCGCGCCGCGCACCGCGCCGGTTTCGCCGTCTATCCCCGAGGGGACATCGACGCTGAGCACGGGCTTGCCGGCGCGCGCGAAGGCGTTGATCGCCTCGACGCAACGAAGCGCCGCGCCGTCGAGATCGCGCGACAGCCCGGCGCCGAACAGGGCGTCGACGACGAGATCGGCGGCGGCGAGATCGAGCGCCTCGGCGGGCGCGACCGAACCTTCCCAGCGCGCCGCCGCCAGCGCTGCGTCGCCGCGCAGCGCCGCGCGCTCGCCGAGCAGATAGAGGCTGACGCGGTAGCCGCGCGCGGAAAGGAGCCGCGCGGCGACGAAGCCGTCGCCGCCGTTGCCGCCCGGCCCGGCGACCACGGCGACGCGGCCGGCGCTCGGCGCCATGCGCGCCGCCTCGTCGGCGACCGCCGCGCCGGCGCGCTCCATCAGCGCGGCGCCGGGAACGCCGCCGGCGATGGTCAGCCGGTCGGCCTCGCCCATTTCGGCCGGGGTCAGCAATTCGCAATGGCGGCGGGGATCGAGCATGGCGCGAACCTTGGCGCCGCGCCCGCGCCGCGGCAAGGGCCGCAAGGGAATTGGAATCCGGGCCGCGCGAAATTCGCGCTTTCCATCGCGCGATTTTCTGCTATATCGCGCCCTCGCGCTCCGGCCTGATCCCCGATAGCTCAGCTGGTAGAGCATTCGACTGTTAATCGAATGGTCGCAGGTTCGAGTCCTGCTCGGGGAGCCAATAACTTCAATAGGTTATGGCGAAAGAGGATAAGCCGACGGAGACGCTGTGCTTCTCGGACAACGATCCGGACGACAATTCCGTAAAGTCGCATTTTCACGACGATCCGAATGTCTGACGCCCCCTACGCCGACCGCAAGCGCCTCACGTTCGAACAAGCCGAAGGCGTCGACCCTTCGCCGGCCCAGTTGCCGCCGAAAGAGATTTTTCAGCAGCTCGCAGCCGCGCTGTGGGCAGTGGTTTACGAAAGCGTTATGAAAACGATTAGTTATGACGGGTTCCACAGTCGACTTGGCTGCGATTGGACTGAGATTATGTGCAACTATCACGTGTATCATGAGCACTGGCCACGTATGCCTATAACAATGTTACACAACACATCGTGGAATTACTGCGCAAACTCTTCTTCTCACAATATCACGTCGAAATATTCCGGTTTTTGCAATTTGCACTACGCCATCCACAGACCCGCTTCATTAACTGAGAGGATAGGAAACGCATTACGAATTGGGCACGCTGGTTATAGAATTGTTTAAGGAAACGCTATCGTTCCCATCGCGTCAGAAGTTGAACGGCAAACTCTCGACCGCGCTTTCGCCGACTTAGCCGCGTCGAAATTTCAGGGCGCGACAGCTCATTTGCGCGAAGCGGGCGTCGCCCTTACGGCCGGAAATTACACGTCGAGCATTCGCGAGAGCATCCACGCCGTCGAGTCTGTCGCGCGCTTCCTAGAACCGGCGGGCGATCTCAGCAAAGCGTTGGGCAATCTGGAAAAATCCGCTTCGATTCATGGCGCTTTGAAAGGCGGTTTCGTGTCGATTTACGGTTACACGAGCAATGAACAGGGCGTACGGCATTCACTCATCGATAGCCCGTCAGCAAATGTCGACGAGACAGACGCGCTTTTTATGATTGGGGCGTGCGCCTCTTTTGTGTCCCACCTCACCGGCAAAGCTCGCTCAGCCGGCTTGCTGAAAAAGAACAGTCGAGGGAGACGGGAACCGCCCCTCGACGCAAACGAAACGGCCGCCGCTAATGCAAAGTAGGTAGATTCGGGACCTTTCGCGCGAGCCCGGCTTGCTGCATCCTATCTGCACCGAGCGCCGGTCTTTTATCGCCCCCCAGCCCCGACCGGCTCTCGCGTCTCGGCGGTCGCAGAGTCCCCCTCAATGCGCCCGCCTTTTTTTGTCGCGTCTCGATAGAGCTTCCAACGATGCCCACCTCAGGAAAGGGAACGCCATGCCGTCGTATGTCACACTTTCCAAGTTCACCGACCAAGGAATCCGGGACATCAAGGACACAACGAAACGAGCCGAAGCGTTCAAGAAAGCGGCGACGAACGCGGGACTGGCCGTGAAGGAAATACTTTGGACGCAAGGGCAATACGACCTCGTGACAATCATCGAGGCGCCCAACGAGGTCGCGGCGGCCGCGCTAGGCCTGAGCGTCGCCAAGTTGGGCAATATTCGCAGCGAGACGCTGCGGGCTTTTACAGCGGCTGAGATGGAACGAATTTTGGACAAGTTGGGGTAACCAGAATTAGGACGGCCGCCGAGCGGGCGCCGGCGGCCGTCGAATTGGGGGGCTGCAACTCACACCGCGAGCGGCGGCGACCTCGGCAAGGACCGCGCGAGGATGGCGGCGCACAACGTTGAAACGCCCCGCGGTCCAAGCGGATGGCGTATTCGACGGTCGCCCGCATGCCCGCGACCGAGGGCCGGCGCCGTGGGGCGCCATCGCCGACGAGGTCCTGAACGCGAGCAATGACGAATAGGGCCGCCCAAAATCTCGATGTGGCGCAAGGCCTTCCGCCGCAGGCTTGACGGCGTCGCGCCAGCGATGGTCTGTTCGTGACGCGGACCGGCGTCGGCCGGCTTTCCGGTACAAGCAAAGGGGAGGGACGAAATGAAAGCCATCGCCGCAGTCGTCGCCTTTGTCATGTGGGTCGTTCCCGGAGCCGCCGTGGCCGGATGGGGCGCGATCGCATACAACTCAGCGAACGGCGACAGTTCGGAAGCCGACGGTTACGAGAGTTTAGGGGCCGCCGAGTCTGCGGCGCTCGGTTATTGCGGCGGCGGCTGCCGGATCATCAACTGGGAACAGAATTCGTGCATCGCGTTCGCCACCGGCCCCGGCGGCGTTTGGGGCGAGGGGCACGGTTACTCCACCAGTGGCGCAGCGATATCCGCCGCCATCTCGTATTGCGGAGGCGGTTGCGGGTGGCGGGAATGGGCCTGCAACTGACCGCGCGCCACTCGCAGGGCGATCGCTCACTCGGGGACTGCCGTCCTTCGACATGACGCGGCAGGGCTTCACGCTCTTGGTCATGGGCTGGACCGTCGAGCCCTAGCGACCCTCGAAACCGCGACCAAGCGCCGCCGCGCCGCCGATCGGCGGCCTCTTCATGACGACGAAGCCCGATCGCTCCAGGTGCTCGACAAGGCGCTTGGCGACGATCGCCGCCACCACCTCCGCGGCGTCGTGCCGCCGCTTACGGCCATCGAAGCGCAGCGCGAACGCGAGGGCGTCGGCGAGGTCGTCGGGGCGGCGGGCGTGAGGCGATCGGGCGCGTCGGTCATGCTGCGACCGTAGCGCGGCGGCAAGAACAAGACAAGAACGGGCGAAACTTCCGTCCCTGTCCCGCATTGTCCGGCCGCGCCTTCAAATTGCGCAGTTGACGTGTTATCTCTCCCATCGGGCCGATGGCGCGCGGACGGTGGGAGCGTGACGAAATGCGTAACTTGCTCTGCTTCGCGAGGGGACACGAAGGGTCGTGGGAAGGCCTTTGCGTCGATTACGACATAGCCGTGCAAGGCGCGAGCTTCGGTCAAGTGCAGGCCGATTTGGCGGCACGGCTCGGAACTCAGGTTAACGACGATTTTGCCTTGACGCGGCGGCGTGATTCTC
>Ga0181524_10004698_pt1 | contig 12511 bp, 11 predicted proteins | sample PEATcosm2014_Bin_34_FD_119761 | JGI IMG/M metagenome (GOLD analysis project Ga0181524, IMG submission 119761) | Peatland microbial communities from MTU Mesocosm Facility, Houghton, MI, USA - PEATcosm2014_Bin05_60_metaG | ecosystem: Environmental > Terrestrial > Soil > Wetlands > Peat | place...
AGCGCCGAAACCGAGCCGCAAAAGCAGCAGCGCATCGCAGACTGGCGCCGCAGGCAGGAAAAGCAGCGCGAGCCGATGCATGAGATCCCGGATGCCTTCGACTTGCGCCTGTTGCCGGACGAAAGCCTCGGCGGCCGCGCCATGTGGGTGGTCGACGCCACCCCGAAAGCCGGATATAAGCCGAAGCTGAAGAGCGCCTTCTTCTTCCCCAAAGTGAAGATACGCTTCTGGATGGATCGCCAGGACTACCGTATGGTGAAGGCCGAGATCGAGACTCTGGATACGATTGCCTGGGGCGGCATTCTGGCGCGGCTGGCAAAAGGCGACCGCATGACCCTGGAAATGACGCGCGTGAACGATGAAGTGTGGCTGCCGAAGGCCATCCGCATCACCGGCTCGGCGCGGGTTCTGCTGGTGAAAGGCTTCCGCGGCCAGATCGAGATCGCTTACAGCAATTACCGGAAATTCTCCACCGAATCGCGGATCGTGTCCATGGGGCAATAGGCGCCGAAGCAATCCCCCGTCGCAAGTGGCTCTATTGTGCGAGGCGGCGCTTTCGCCTGCCGGCTGCGCGCAGAATCCGTTACTCCCCGCCGAACTTCACCACCAGCGAAATCCTGCGATTCTTCGGGCTTTCCGGCTCCTCCGCGTGCAGCAGCTTCTGGTCGGCGTATCCCCTCACCTCCACCACCTGCCTGGCCTTCAGCCCGTAGCGCTCCAGCAGCCGGCGCGCGGCGTTGGCGCGATCGGTGGAGAGCTCCCAATTCCCATAAACTCCCGCCACCCCCGTATTGCGGAACGGCCGCGCATCGGTGTGGCCTTCGATCACCACCGCATTCGGCATTTTCCCGATCTCGGCCGCCAGCGATTCCAGCAGGCGCTCGCCGGCGGGAGTCGGCGAGGCGCTTCCCGTGACGAAGAACAGCCCCTGCTCGGTCTCCAGCAGGTCGATGCGCAAGCCCTCGCCGGTCATGCTGAGCTTTACGTTGTCGTGAATCCGCGAGAATTCCGGCATGCGGTTGAGCGCGGCCTGGATCTGCTTCTCCACATCATCGACATTTCTTCGGTCCACCGCCAATCCTTCGCCCGCCGCCGCCGGACCGGCTCCCAATTTGTGCGTGTAGCCGCGCGGATCCCGGAAGTATCCGCTCACCGAAGCCTTGACGCGCGCCGTCGAGTTCATCATCCACAGCACGATGAACAGCGCCATCAGGGCGGTAACGAAGTCCGCATACGCCACTTTCCACGCGCCGCCGTGCTTCTTCTGAAAAATGCGCCGCGTGCGGGGCAGCATCAGCAGGCCCGGGCCTGGCTGTGCTTCAGGCGGTTTGGGCTGGCTCGGCTGGAGGAGCATCGGCTGAGACATCTCCCGGTTGACTCCCATCGCCCGGTTTGGGGATGGGCGGTATTCTGGCGTCGCGCCGGATGGAGGTCTCCAGAGCCAGGAACGATGGCCTCAGTTCGACCGGAATGGAGCGCCGCGCGTATTCCACCGCCAGGATGGGAGACGCGCCGCGGAAAAACGCCACCAGCGCGATGCGCAGCACTTGCAGGAATTGCGCCTGCGCCTCGCTCATGATTTCCAGGCGCGCCGCCACCGGGCCCACAAATCCGTAACACAGCAGGATTCCCAGGAACGTCCCCACCAGCGCCGCCGCCACTTTCTGGCCCACGGTTTCGGGCGACCCGCCGATGGCTTGCATGGTGATGACCACCCCCAGAACCGCCGCCACGATGCCCAGCCCCGGCAGCGCATCCGCCACCGTGCTCAGGGCGCTCACCGGTTCATGCCGGCCGCGCCGCTGCACATCGATGTCCAGGTCCATCAATTGATCGAGCTCTTGCGGCGTGGTGGCTCCAATCACCATCATGCGCAACGAATCGCAAACCAGGTCTCGCGTCTCCGCGTCCCGCAGGAAACCCGGATAGCGGGAAAAGATGGGGCTTCGCGCCGGGTTCTCCACATCCGCTTCCAGCGCGATAACGCCGGCCCGCTGCACGTAGCCGAACACCTCGTAGAGCATCCGCAAATGCAGCAGGAAGACCTGCCGCCCGTAGGCCGCTTCGCGGAAGGCGTCGCGCGCGCCGCGAACCATTTTGCGGATCAGCGACGGTGGATTGGCCACCAGGATGATTCCCGCCGCCGCCCCTCCCACAATCAGCAGCTCGGCCGGCTGCATCAGCACCCAGGGGTTGCCCTGTTCCATCAGAAAGCCGCCGAAAACGGCGAGAAATACGACGGCAATACCGATCACGGCCAGCATGGGCTGTTTGGGCTACATCTTCCCTTATCGGCGCGATCCGCAAAAAGTGTGAATCGCCGCACCGCCGCCCAGCCGCGCCGGTGATGGATGAGCCATTTCAATCCGCTTTGCTGCGTAGATTAAAGACGGCTTTCAGTGTATACTCTCAGGCAGCCTGGCAAGCCTTTCAGGAGGAGATATGAAACTCAACCGAATTCCGACGATCGCGATCACCGTTATCGCACTGGCCCTGGCGTTGCCCATCGCCGCACTGGCCGATGTAACCGGTACCCCAACCCTGGCGGCCAACACCGCTTTGAGCTTCGACACTGGCACGACCAGCACTTCCGGCGGAGACATCCTGTGGAGCGGAACCAGCATGACTCCGCAAGGCAGCGCAGGGGCCTATAATCTCGGCAATCTCGGCCTCGCGACATACAGCACCTTGCCGCTGTCGACCTTCTCGGCTCTACCAAGTTCGTTTTTCACGAAATCGGCGATCGCCATTGGCTCACTCCCGGTCGGCGAGGTCCTTGCCGTGAAAACCAATGGCGGCAACTACACCAAGGTGGCCGTGACCGCCGTGAGCGGCACATCGATCAGCTTGGAGTTCGATACATTTGGAGTCAACTCCGGCCCCACCATCACCCAAATCCTGAACAACTACGGCCTGGTTCCGGTGGGCTTCACCAACTCCGGCATCGCACAGGGATCGCTGTTCATCATCAAGGGCTCCGGCCTGGCCGACCCCGCCGCGCAAGCCGTTCTGTGGAAATTTGCTAATGGCCCCCTGCCGACCACTTCGAACGGTGCGAGCGTGAAGGTCACGGTGGGCAGCACCACCACCGTTCCGGCCTTCTACTACTCCATGGCTTCGCAACTGGCCCTGGTGATGCCCTCCAACACCCCCCTCGGCACCGCCCAGGTTACGGTGACGTACAACAACCAGACCAGCACGCCCTTCAGCATCCAGGTAGTCCAGAGCGCCATGGGCTTCGATGCCTACTTCGGCACCGGCAGCGGCCTGGGCGTTGCCACCAATAACGCCTCCGGGGCCCTGTACAACTACACCAGCTCCATCCCGCCCGGCACCACCGTTGTGCTCTGGGGTTCCGGACTGGGCGCCGATCCCACCAGAGATACCACCTACAGCACCTCGAATATCAACCAGATCCTCGGTCTTTCGCATATCTACATCGGCGGCCTGGACGCTACCATCGCCTACCAGGGGCCGTCCGGCTATCCCGGCTTGAACCAGGTGAATGTCACCATTCCCCAGGGTGTCGCGCCGGGCTGCAACGTCTCGCTGGTGGGCGTAAGCTCCTCCGGCGTGCCCACCAATTTCCTCAGCCTCCCCATCGGCAACGGCGTCTGTTCCGACTCTGTCTTTGGCACCACCGGCACACAACTCCAGAACGGGAGCGGACAAACCACCGTCAATACCGGATTCGTGGAGATGTTTCAGGAGACTGGGCCGGCAACCAGCGGCAGCGGCACTCAGACCAGCAACCTGGCGATCGGCATTTTTGAAAGCGTAACGGGCGCATCGTACGGATCGAGCAGCGGCTCGGTTTCCATCGGAGGCTGCGTCGTCGTCCAGTCGGTCTCTACGTCTGGCTCGCTTCCTACCGTCACCTACCTGGATGCCGGCTCCCTCAGCGTCACCGGACCATCCGGCACGGTTGCCATGCCTGAGCCTACTATGGGACTCTACGAAGCACAACTGGCGAGCGGATTCATTTCCCCCGGCGGAACATATACCTTCAAGGGAACGGGCGGAACCGGCGCGGCCAGCGTCGGCCCCTTCTCGACCTCGGTGACTTTTCCCAACCCGCCGCTCGTTTGGAGCAACACCGCCAACTTCGCGACCGTCACCCGCGGATCGGGAGCGACGTTTCAATGGACGGGGGGCACTCCGGGCACGTACGTCATCATGGCCGGAAGCTCGACGGGTACCACAACCGGCGCGTTCGCCAATTACACTTGCATTGCTCCCGTCTCCGCCGGGTCGTTCACGGTGCCTTCTTATGTGTTGTCCGCTCTGCCGGCCGGCACCGGGAACTCAACACTGGAGAACACCTCGAGTTACCAAAGCTTTACCGCTACGGGCCTCACTTCCGGCTTCGCGCTTGGCGGGGTCGCGATCACGGTCAACTCGACGTACAACTGATCGGCCCGGCGAGCGATTCGATTGTAAGGTGGGGCAGGCGTTGCTCGCCTGCCCATGCCTGCTTAGCGCCCCGATCCGTGCATTAGAATGATCTGTTCGTGCCCCGCACCTTAACTACGCCGCGCGGCAAGGCCCTTACCGCCGCCGCAGCCATTCTCCTGCTGGCCTCCACCATCGCCCTCCGCGGTTCCGCCGTTCCATCCCCGCGTACCTTTGCCAACCCCCTCAACATCGACTACCGCTTCATGACGGAGCCGCCCAGCCGCCGCGAAGCCGCCGACCCGGCCGTGGTCCTCTTCGGCGGCGACTATTACCTGTTCGCATCGAAATCCGGCGGCTACTGGTATTCCAGCGATATGGCCGCGTGGGCCTTCGTCACCCCCCGGGGCCTGCCCATCGAAGCCTACGCCCCGGCCGTCATGGCATACCGCGGCGCCCTCTATTACACCGCCTGCGACATCGGCCTCTATCGCACCACCAATCCCAAAGCCGGCCAATGGGAGCTGGTCAACGAAGCCTTCAAAGTCGGCGACCCCGATCTCTTCGCCGACGACGATGGCCGCGTCTACCTGTATTACGGCCTCTCCCACAACGGCGCCATTTCCGGTCTGGAGCTCGATCCCAAGAACGCGTTCCGCCCGCTCGGCGAGCCGTTCGAGTGCTTCCGCGCCGATCCCGCGCTCCACGGATGGGAACGCCGCGGCGAAGACAATCTGGGCGACGGCCCGTGGATCGAAGGCTCGTGGATGACCAAACACAACGGCGTCTACTACCTGCAATACGCCGCTCCGGGCACGGAATACAAGACCTACGCGGACGGCGTCTACACCGCCCCATCGCCGCGCGGGCCGTTCACCTACGCGCCTTCGAGCCCGTTTTCACACAAGCCCACCGGCTTCATCGGCGGCGCCGGCCACAGCGCCACCTTCCAGGACAAGCAAGGCCGCTACTGGCACATCGCCACCATGACCATCTCGGTGACGCACCAGTTCGAGCGGCGGCTCGGACTCTTCCCGGCCGCTTTCGACTCCGATGGCGTGCTGCACGCCAACACCCTGTTCGGCGACTATCCGCAAATGCTGCCCGCCGCACGCTCCGGCGCGGGCGCGGAGAACTTTGCCGGATGGATGCTGCTCTCCTTCGGCAAGCCGGCGCAGGCCTCTTCCAGCCTGGACGGCTTCCCGCCCGAAAAGGCCTTCGACGAAGACGTCCGCACCTGGTGGAGCGCGCGCACCGCCAATCGCGGCGAGTGGCTGAGCGTCGATCTGTTGAAGCCCTGTCTCATCCATGCCGTGCAGGTGAACTACGCCGAGCAGGATTCCACCGTGATCGGACGCCAGCCGGACCAGTTCAGCCGCTACCTGCTGGAAGCCTCCACCGACGGCCGGCGCTGGTCCATGTTGGCCGATCGCGGCGCCGCGCTGCACGACGCTCCGCACGATTACGTGGAGCTGTCATCGCCCGTGAAGGCGCGGTACCTTCGCATCACCAACGTCGCCATGCCCGGCGGCGGGCCATTTTCCATTCGCGGCCTCCGCGTCTTCGGCAATGGTGGCGGAAAGCCGCCGGCCGCCGCGCCGCATTTCGAAGTCCGCCGCTCGCCCGCCGACCCGCGCACCGCCGTCGTCCGCTGGCAGCCCGCGCCCGGCGCCGAAGGCTACGTGGTGCGCTGCGGCATCGCGCCCGGCAAACTCTACCAGAACTACGAAGTGCGCGGCCAGACGGAAATCACCCTGAACGGCCTCAACGCGGATGTGGATTACAGTTTCACGGTGGACGCCTTCAACGATTCCGGCCGGACGCCCGGCACAACCGTGCTGCCGGCGCCCGCCAAAGCGAGATGAGCGAGCCTCCTGGCCTGTCCAGCTTCGGAGCCCGTTTCAGGGAACCGTATTGGGCCTAACGTCGGTTCTGCTTCCACCACTCCCGAAAAGAAAGCAGGCGCGGCAGCGACTCCCGGTCCTTCCGGCGATTCGTGGCTTGCTTGCTGGCAATGATGTCGTCGATGTGGCAGACCGTGAAACCTTCGACCTCAACCCGGCGCTGCCACGCATTCTCGAACCTCTCGATCCCGTCGGGCGCGAAGATCAGATCCAGGTCGAATGGGCCGTTCTTGAGCTGGATGAAGTCCTTGCCCCGGCGCACCTCCTCCGCCTCCTGATCGGTCAGCCGGAAACCGAGATCGTGAAGCGCCGCCACCAGACGTTCGCCGTTGATGACACTTTTTTCAACAAAAAGGTCGGCGTCCTGCGTGGTGTCGGGAAAGCCCAGCAGGATGGCGCCGGATTTCCCGATGAAGAGATACCGGATTTCGTGAACATGGAATGCATCCCGGATCTCCAATGCTTGTCTGTAGTCAAACGCGGCCATCGTTCTAATCGCCGTATCCCAGCCAGTCTGGCAAGCTGCGGCAGAAGGCTCGATATTCCGCCATGGTGTCGAATGAGCGGAATTCCGCGTCGTCCAGGATGGGTTTGTAGGTATGGATAAACGCGTAGCGCAAACGTTGTTCCAGCGGCCTTCGCGCGGCAGCCTCAAACTCTCTCTGCCACTCGAACTCCTCGAGAGATTGCATGGCGCATGGCCCGTCCAACCTATTATCATCCAACCGGCGGCCGCCCCAAAGGTGGGGCCGGCGCTTTCGCCTGCCAACTCTTCCGGTTACGCCCGTCTCCGCATCTCCGCCTTTGCCTCATCCTCCGCCGTGCGCTTCCTCTCGGCTTCCCGCTTGTCGTGCAGCTTCTTGCCTTTCGCCAGCGCCAGCTCGCACTTGATCCGCCCCTTCTTCAGATAAATCTTCGTCGGAATCAGCGACAGGCCCTTTTCCCGCGTGTACCCCAACAGCTTGTCGATCTCGCGGCGATGCAGCAGCAACTTCCGGTTGCGTACCGGCGGGTGGTTTTCGCGGTTGCCGTGCGAATACTGGCTGATGTGAGCATTCACCAGCCATGCCTCGTTGCCGATCACCGCCCCGTAGGCGTCTTTGAGCTGGACCTTGCTGTCCTTGGCGGCCTTGACCTCGGTGCCGGTCAGCACCAGGCCCGCCTCGAACCGCTCCATCAGGAAGTAGTTGTGGCCGGCTTGCCGGTTATCGCTCAATATCTTAAAGGCTGTATCCCGTTCCGCCAAGGTGCCGTCCCGCGATTTTCGCTTCCACGTCCGGAAGCCTAACGTCGTCAATGACTTTAGATGACCCGAGAGGGCCCATTTCGATCTCATTTTAGCATAGAGGCGCCGGAAGTCCGGAGCGCGGGAAACCACTAACATGCTGTTTTTCAAACGTTTATCGGCAATCTTGCTCGCCTTTGCGCTGGTCGGCGTGCCGCTCCCCCTCCAGGCCAAGACCAAGAAAGGCGACAGGTACCTGGCCGAAGGCCGTGCCTACGAGCAGAAAAAGGAATGGGACGCCGCCCTCGACTCCTATGAAAAGGCGCTCTCCGAGGACCCCGGCGAACTGATCTATCAGATTGCCGCCCAGAAAGCCCGCTTCGAAGCCTCCGCCACGCACGTCACCAATGCCACTAAAGTCCGCACCCAGGGACAATTGGGCGAAGCCCTGCTCGAATTCCAGAAGGCCTACGCGCTAAACCCCAGTTCCATGGTCGCCGAGCAGGAAATCCTGCGCACCCAGCAGATGATTCTGCGGGAGCGCAAGAGAGTGGAATCGACCGGCGCGGAAGCCCCCCCCGAAGTGCGTGGGCTCACCCCCAGCGAGCTGTCCAAAAAAGAGAACGCTGAAAAAATCGACCGCATGCTGGGCGTTCCCGAGCTCAAGCCGCTCCTGCCCACCCTGATCGGTTTCAAAATCAACAACCAGACTCCCAAGGTGCTGTTCGAAACGGTAGCCAAGTACGCCGGGTTGAATGTCCTGTTTGATCCGGAGTACGCCTCGCCGCTGCCCAGCGGCAAAGACCGCCTCAACGTCGATTTCGACAACACCACCGTCGAGCAGGCGCTGGATTACCTGGCGGTGATCACCAAGTCCTACTGGAAGCCGCTTTCTTCCAACACCATCTTCGTCACCATCGACACCCAGAATAAGCGCCGCGACTACGAAGAAGAAGTCACCAAGATTTTCTACCTCACCAACGTTACCTCGCAACAGGACATGAACGATGTCCTGACCGCCGTGCGCACGGTGGCCGATTGCACGCGCCTCTTTTCGTCCCAGTCGCAGAACGCCATCGTCGCCAAGTGCACCGCCGACAAGATGGCGCTGGCGGACAAGATCGTTCACGATCTGGACAAGCCCAGGTCCGAAGTGGTGGTGGATATCTTCGTAATGGAAGTCAGTTCCAGTTATCTCCGCAGCCTGACCGCCGCGCTGGCCAGCACCGGACTCAACGTTCCGTTCAATTTCACGCCGCGCACCAGCATCCAGGTGCAAGGCAGCACCAGTTCGAGCACCAGCGGCACAACCACCGGAACCACCACAACCGGCACTACCACAACCACCACGGGAACCAGCACTACCGGCGCCAGCAGCACCACCGGCGCGGCCATCCCGCTTTCCAGCCTGGGCCACCTGGCCAGTGCGGATTTCTCCACCACGCTGCCCAACGCGCTCTTGCAGGCCACTTTGAGCGACACCCGCACTAAGGTTCTGCAATCTCCGCAAATGCGCTCGGTGGATGGCCAGAAAGCCACCATGAAGATCGGCGAACGCGAGCCCACCGCCAGCGGCAGTTTCGGCTCCACGCTGGGCGCCGTGGCGGGGGCCGGCATCAGCCCGCTGGTCAACACCCAATTCCAGTACATCGACGTGGGCGTGAACGTGGAAATCACGCCCCACGTGCACGACAACGGAGAGGTTTCCCTGCACGTCAGCCTGGACATCTCCAATGTCACGGGCAATGTGAATCTGGGCGGCATCAATCAGCCCATCATCGGCCAGCGCAAGATGGAGCACGACATCCGCCTGCGGGAAGGCGAGGTCAGCCTGCTGGGCGGCCTGCTCAACCAGTCGAACACCAAGACCAAGACGGGTATTCCCGGGCTGGCCAATATTCCGATTCTGGGCCGCCTGTTCAGCGGGGATAGCATCGACAACGAACGCGACGAGCTGATGATCGCGCTGGTCCCGCACGTGGTGCGCCGCCCCGAGATCACCGCAGAAAACCTGCGCAGCGTAGCATCGGGCAACCAGACGGTCATCCACGTTTCCTACGGACCCAAGCCGGTGGAGGGAACTGCGGCGCCGAAGGAAGCTCCGGCCGCTCCCGCCGAAACGCCGCCGGCCACGGCCGTTCGCCTGGCTGCACCCGCAACTCCGCAGTCCGCCGTCAACCCCGTAGCGCCACCGGCCACCGCTCCGGGCGGATTCGGCCCGCCCGCCACCGCTCCTCCGGAAGCCGGCGCCGGCGCTCCGCAGCCGGTAGCCGGCGCGGCTACCGTGCGCTTCGACGCCACCCAACTCGAAAAGAGCCTGTCCGACAGCTTCACCATATCGTTGCAGGTGGATGGCGCCAAGGATGTCATCGGCGCTCCCATCCAGATCCAGTTCGACCCCAAAGCCGTCAGCTTGACCGACGTCGCCCGCGGCAGTTTCTGGGGAGGCGAAGGCGAGGAGCCCACGCTGACCAAGAACGTGCTCAACGATAGCGGCACGGCCGCCATCCGGGTGCTGCGCAAGGAAGGCTCCGCCGGCATCACCGGCAGCGGACCGTTGATCAGTTTGACTTTCAAGACCCTGGCGCGCGGCGCCACCATCATCCGCGCCAGCAGCGTGACGCTCCAGGCTTTCCATGGGCCGCCGGCGTCGGGCAGCGCGCAGGTAACCGTCAACGTGAAGTAACGCGGGCATGAAACGCAAGAACCAAAGGGGCTTGACGCTGGTGGAACTGGTGGTGACCTTCACCATCATGCTGATTCTCTCGATGATGGCCATCCCGCTGGCGCGCGCCAAAATCCGTATGCAGCGGGAAGTGGATCTGAAATACGCCCTGCGGGAAATGTACACCGCCATCGACAAGTACAAGGACGCTTGCGACCTGGGAGTCTTCGGCGCCACCAAGCAAGGCACCTTCTGCTATCCGGAATCGCTGGAGATCCTGGTGGAAGGCGTCAAGACGCAAACCGCCGACGGGAAGAAAATGAAATTCCTCCGCAGCATTCCGCGCGATCCCTTCACCAACGGCACCGACTGGGGCCTGCGCAGCATGCAGGACGACTCCAAGGCCGAAACCTGGGGCAAAGAGAACGTGTTCGACGTCTACACCAAGACCCGCGAGCGGGACAAAGACGGCAAGCCGTATTCGGAATGGTAAGCAGATGAAACGCCGCAACCAGAGAGGATTGTCGCTGGTGGAGCTGATCGTGGCCTGCGCCATCCTGGCGGTGCTCTCCACCTTGGCGCTGCCGCTCGCCAGCCTGAAGATCCGCACCGGGCGCGAGCGCGACCTGCGCTACGACCTCACCCAGATGCGCCTGGCTATCGACAAGTACAAGGACAACTGCGACCAGGGCTACTTCGGCCCGCCTAAAATCGGTTCGAACTGCTACCCGGAATCGCTGGAAATCCTGGTGGAAGGCATGAAGCTCGCGCAGGACCCCAACGGCACCAAGCTGAAATTCCTGCGCCGCATCCCCCGCGATCCTTTCACCAACAAATTCGAATGGGGAATGCGCAGCACCGAGGACGATCCCAAGTCCAAGAGCTGGGGCGGCCAGGCGGTGTTCGAAGTTTTCACCAAGAGCGAGGAGAAGGCACCCGATGGAACGCCCTATGCAGAGTGGTAGCCGCCAACAACGGAGGGGCTTCACATTCGTCGAGATGATGGTGGTGATCACCATTATCGTCATCCTCATCTCGATGGCCATCCCCATCTACACCCGCGCCATCATCCGCTCCAAAGAGAGCGTGCTGCACAACAACCTGTTCACCATCCGCACGGTGCTCGACAATTACTGCTACGACAAGGCCAAGTGCCCCCAGGCCCTGCAGGACCTGGTGACCGAAGGCTACCTGCGGGCCGTGCCCATCGACCCCATGACCAATGCCGCCGACTGGAAGGTCGAGATGGAGGATGCCACGCAAAGCGTCAACCAGCAGGAGCCCGGCATCTGGGAAGTGCACAGCAATTCGGAAAAGACCGGCCTGGACGGCAGGCCTTACGCCGAGTGGTAGGTAAATGCAGTGGTGGGGCAGGCGGTGCTCGCCTGCGCGCGAACCGGCCTGGGCAGGCGAGCACCGCCTGCCCCACCACACCCGCACCGCACCGCAACACCACGCCCCGCCCTGCTACGCTAGTCGTTTGATGCGCCGAATTCCTGCCGCGCTCGCCGCGGCCGTTCTTCTTCTCTCCGCGGGCTGCGGATACGTCGGCGGCCCTTTGAAGCCGCTGGCGAATGTTCCCGCCAAGGTCGCCAACCTGGCCGCGGTCCAGCGCGGCTCCATCATCATCGTCCATTTCACGGTCCCGCAACAGACCACCGAGGCACGACCGATCGGCAAGCCCGTGAAGCTCGATCTGCGCATCGGCTCGACGCCCGAGCCTTTCAACCAGGCGCAGTGGCTGGACCACGCCAAACCGCTCGGCGGCATTGGCGTCGACCAGGGAATCGCCACGCTCGAAATCCCCATCGCGGAATGGACCGGCAAGCAAGCCGTCCTCGGCGTGCGCGTGGTGGGCGCCAATGGAAAAGACGCCGGCTGGTCGAACTATCAGGCCATCCGCGTGGTGCCCGCGCCCCAGGTGCCCGTCAACTTCAAACTCGACAACCGGGCGGAAGGCGTGCACATGAGCTGGTACGGGAGCGGCAATCAGTTTCGCGTCGTCCGCCGCAGCGGCTCTGCCGATGCCTGGGCCGTGGTGGCCACGCTGGACAGCCACGAGTGGACCGACACCAGCACCGAATTCGGCAAGCCGTACTCTTACGAAGTGCAGAGCCTGGTGGATGTAGGTGACCGGAAGTTCGCGGAAAGCGATCTCACGGCGCCCGGCGACATTACTCCCGTGGATGTCTTTCCGCCGGCCGTTCCCACCGGCCTGCGCGCCGACGCGGCGCCGGGTTCCATCGAATTGGTCTGGGACCGCAACACCGAACCGGATCTGGCCGGCTACCGCATCTACCGCTCCACCGGCGACGGCCCCTTTGA
>Ga0181524_10004702_pt1 | contig 12502 bp, 12 predicted proteins | sample PEATcosm2014_Bin_34_FD_119761 | JGI IMG/M metagenome (GOLD analysis project Ga0181524, IMG submission 119761) | Peatland microbial communities from MTU Mesocosm Facility, Houghton, MI, USA - PEATcosm2014_Bin05_60_metaG | ecosystem: Environmental > Terrestrial > Soil > Wetlands > Peat | place...
AAGGTATTCAATGGGTGGTTGAAGGGATCCGGCGGGTGGCCGAGGAAGCGGAGCGCATGGCGTTGCGGCTGAATGTAGAGAACCATACGAAGGCGGCCACTTGGACGCACTTCGACTTCGCCATGCAGGGCGAGGTTTTCCTTCGAGTTCTGGAGGGACTGCGTGACGCGGCTGTAGGCGTACAGTTCGATATCGCTAATCCTATGGTAGCGGGCGAAGACACGCTCGTGCTATTTGAAAAAGTGCGTTCCCGAGTTGGATACGTGCACGTCAACGACGTGCGGCAGCCAGGAGTATTCGAGTTCGTGCAGGTGGGCACGGGACTTGCCCCGATCCTCGAGGTGCTCTCGCGATTGCGCGAACAGGGTTACGCCGGCTGGGTAGGCATCGAAGAGGCCAGCCGGACCGGCAAACAAGGGTTCCGCCAAGCCGTCCAATACACCCGGCAAGCTCTGATAAGTCGAGAAGTCGAGCCTCGAGTGTCGAGAAGCTCTTAATTCCTTGAACTTCGACTCACGACTTCCTAGGCCGCGGCTTCGTACTTCTTCTTCACTTCCGTACCTGCCATGCGCTCGATGAATTGCGCGATTGCGGAGTGGTCCAGGTGGCCTTTGCCCTCATTCATGAGCGCCATGAGCATCTGCTGCACGAGACTGGTGAGGGGAAGTGAAACCTTCAGCGATTCGGCGGCCAGCAGCGCGTTGCGCAAGTCTTTCTGGTGCAACTCAATCCGAAAGCCGGGCTTGAAATTGCGCGCTATCAGCATGGGGGCCTTGAGGTTGAGTACCGTGCTGCCCGCCAACCCGCCCTTAACGGCATTGAAGACAATCTCCGGATCGAGGCCGGCACGCGTCGCCAAGACCAGGGCTTCCCCCATAGCTGCAATGTTGCAAGCCACCATGATCTGATTCGCCAGCTTAGTAGTGTTACCGGCGCCCACGGAGCCGGTCAGCGTCACTGCGGAGCCCATCTTCTCGAGAATCGGCCGGGCTCTCTCGAAGGCTCCAGGGGTGCCGCCCACCATTATCGCCAGCGTCGCGTCGATCGCCTTGGGCTCTCCGCCGCTCACGGGGGCATCCAGAAAGTCCACGCCTTGCGCAGCGCACGCCGCAGCAAGCTTTTGCGACACGTTGGGGCTGATGGAGCTCATATCTACTACCAGGGCGCCTTTGCGTGCGCCGGCGAGAACGCCCTCAGGCCCCAAGATGGCAATCTCCACGTCGGGTCCATCCGGAAGCATGGTGATGACAATCTCCGATCGAGCGGCGGCGTCCCGGCAGGAAGCGGCTGGGGTTGCGCCCGCTTCCCGCAACTCTGTGAGCGGGCCTGGACGCAGGTCATATACAATGAGCGAATGGCCCGCCTTGAGAAGATTCCGGGCCATAGGCTTTCCCATGATACCCAGGCCGATGAATCCAATCTCCGCCATGAATCCTCCTTATTGTTGATCGCGCCGTTAGTTCTTTCGCCGGCGTGAAATGAAGTAATCGTATGTTACTATATCGCGACAGAAATGTAGAGGCGGCTCTACGCCCCATGTGGCGAGTTAAACCCGCCGAAAGGAGCGGCAAGCAAAATATGGCACACGCTACCTACCTTGATTGGGTGATCGGAGGCACGCGCACGAAATGGTGGCACGACTCTGCGGACCTTGCTGAATTGGATGTGGGCCTGAAACGCGGTGCCATCGGCGTCACAACGAATCCCTTTTTGGCGAATCTCGCGTTGACGCGCAATCGGGGGATGTGGGCAGCCGCCATCGAGCGAGTGCTTACAGAGCGTCTTCCCGCCGAGTCAAAGGCAGAGGCGCTCATGCAGATTGTGGTGACACGGACAGCGGAGAAGTTACTGCCGCAGTACGAAGCCAGCCAAGGGGCCAGTGGGTACGTGCGCGCGCAAGTCAACCCTTCGCGCGCGGGCGACCGCGATGCCATGCAGGCGATGGCCAGGCGCTTCCACAATTGGGTGCCGAATATCGCCGTCAAGTTGCCAGCCACCCGTGCGGGCTTGGAGGTGCTGGAAGATTGTGTGGCGGAGGGAATCACGGTCACGGCGACGGTTAGCTTCACGGTGCCGCAGGCCGTGGCTATTGCCGAGTGGCACCGAGCGGGAATCGGGCGAGCTCGCGAACGGAGCATCGAGCCTGGAAGGTGCTTCGCCGTCATCATGATCGGCCGCCTGGATGACTATCTGCGAGAGGTCGCGAACGACAACCAAGTGGCGGTGGGCGAGTGTGATATCCGGCAGGGCGGTTTGGCCGTGACGAAACGTGCTTACGCGCTCTATCGGGAGCGCGGCTATGAAGCTGTGCTCCTGGTAGCGGCTCTCCGCGGGGACTACCATCTGACGGAACTGGCCGGCGCCGACATCTTGATGTCTATTGCTCCGCCTTACCAGGAGATCTTCGTTACTCAAGCTTTGCCGAGGGAAGAACGGATCGAAACGCCAATCCCCACTCTCGTCATCGAACGCTTGTGCGAGATGCCGGAGTTCGTACGCTCCTACGAACAAAACGGTATGGCGCCGAGCGAATTCGTCGGCTTCGGAGTTACCCAGAGGACCCTCAGCCAGTTCGTCGAGGCGGGATGGAGGCTGCTGGAAACCTTTAGTTAAGCAGCTTGCGAGGGTCTTCAAGGCGGACGAGCAAATCACATGGTAAATTTCAAACGGTTTCCCATTTGACATTTGCCCTTTGTCATTTGAATTTTGAAGTTCTTTTCCACGGTCGGAGTGGCGCAGACATTGCCCCTTATGTATGCGCCACGTGTGTGTGCTGGCAGGATCGGGACGCATACCTGAAAAGCAAGGTATGCGCCACCCGACGCGCAGAGAGGCATTGTCCTCAGTGGGATCGCCTTAGGCGGCGCCCTGCCCTCTACCCACCGCTCCCAGCGCCTGCCGCAAAGATAATTCGACCAGGCTGCACATCTCATCAATCTCCGACTTGCTGGCGATCAGCGCGGGCGCCACGGCGAACCAGGTTGGATCAATGCGCATGGCCAGGCCATTCTCGATCGCGGTCCACTTCAGAGCTTTTCCTAACTCGGGGTAGGGTTCCATCGTCTCGGTGCTCTTAACGAGCTCGACACCCCTCAGAATGCCCTTCCCGCGCACTTCCCGGACGACGCCGTATTTCTTCAGTTCTTGCAGTTTGCCGGCCAGATACTCGCCCAATTCCCTGGCCTTTTCCAACAACCTATCTCATCCACCACGGCCATGCCCACCGCACAGGCCAGCGGGTTTCCGGCAAAGGTGTGGCCGTGGGCAAAGTGCACGTCATCTTCGGCGTTCCCCCAAAAGGCTTCGGCCATATCTTCGCGGGCGACCATGGCGCCGATGGGCATCATGCCGCCCGAAAGGCCCTTCCCGCAACAAATCAGGTCCGGCGTGACACCGAAGGTCTGGGCGGCGAACATCGAACCGGTCTTCCCAATCCCAGTTATGATCTCATCATAAATGAGCATGACATTGTAGTGAGTGCAGATCTCCCGAAGGATCTGGAAATACTCTTCTGTGGGAGTGATGATGCCGCCTGTGTTGCCGATCGGCTCCACGATAAAGCCCGCCACCGTCTCCGGATCCTCGTTCACGATGACGTCCTCTACCATCCGGGCACAGAAGCGATTGCATTCCTGCCAAGAGTCGAAACGGTCCCGGTAGTATGTTGGTGGAAAGACCTTCATGAACCCCGGCATTTGCGGCTCGAACTTAGTCTTACGGGCGCCCGTGCCGCTCGCGGACATCGCCCCGGCGGTGGCCCCATGGTACCCGAAGTACCGGCTTATGAATCTGTACTTTCCGGGGTGGCCGGTCTGCTTGAAGTACTGCCGCACGAACTTGATCGCGGACTCCACCGCCTCCGAGCCCCCGCTGAAGGGCTTCACAAACTTGAGGTTTCCTGGCGCGACGGTTCCAATCTTCTCGACGAAGTCCAGAGCAATATCGGCGATTCCATGCAAGGGTGGCGCGAAAGTCATCTTTGCCATCTGCCGCTCGAGGGCAGCGATCAATCGTGGGTGGCGGTGCCCGAGCGTTGCCACAAAAACCCCGCCGATGGCGTCGAAGTAGCGTTTACCCTCCGAGTCCCAATAGTAAAGGCCCTCTGCCCGTTCGACGATTAAGGGATGGCGCAGAAATTCGCTCGCCTGTTGATAGTCCAGGAATGTGTGTTTGAGCAGTTTCTCACGTCGAGGATCGAGTTTCATGGTCGTATACACCATCCTTGGATTATTTTCCGCAACGGAACCACAATGCTTGTCGGGACATCGCGTCGAACAGAATATAACGCGGCGAAATGCTTTTCAGCCGGCCGGGCTACGCTTTGGAGCGCCTCAGCTTGCTGCCGCACTCCAAAGACATCCAAAGTGACACCGCCAAAAGAGACTCCGCCTTGGCGTTTCTTATCTCTCACCTTATAATGGGCAGTGACAAGTGACGAGTTGTGACCGTCAGAACCTGCGCGTCACTCATCACTCGTCACTTGTTACTGCTCTGGGGGCTCGGATTTGCTCGTCACTCGTCACTCGTCATTCGTCACTGCTTTCTGCTTCAGCCTTCTGCTGGCTTTTGTTTGGCTCGCCGTCCTTTCGTTCCCGAAGCCTCAAGAGAATACTGACGCCCGCCTGGCGAACACGGCTGCCGCGCACCTTGGCAAGGGCTACGAGCTTGTCAAAGACGAGAGGTATCGTGAGGCCGCCACCGAATTCCAAGCGGCACTCGCGCTCGAGCCGAACCACGTCCGGGCCCGCTATCAACTGGCGGTGTGTTGGTTTGCCCTGTTCAAGTTTGCGGAAGCGAGGAACGAGTTCGAACGGGTGAGGCAAGAGGCGGGCAACGATGGGCAGGCCGTTTATTACTTGGGCAGAATTGATCTGATGGAGGGAGACACTGACTCTGCCATCCAAAAGCTGCGGCGCCTCGCTTCGCATCCTCCTTTTACGGACACTGCCTACTACCTAGGATCTGCCTACCTACAGAAGGGGAATCTCCAGGAAGCCGAGAAATGGCTGCGCGCAGCAGCGGTGGCGACCCCGCGCGATTTCCGCGTGCATGACCACTTGGCGCGCGTTTATCTAAAACAGGGGCGTCGCGGCAGCGCGGAAACAGAGTACAGCCTGTCTTCACAGTTCCGTGCCAGCGTCGATGCGGCTTCGCGCGCGGCGGTAGACTGCGGCCAAGAGTTGGAAACTCACGGTCTCGATGAGGCGCGCGAGACATGCCGGCAGCTGTTTGACTCGCGAGACCCGGACAAGCTCACGACGTTGGGGTTGCTGTACGGCCAGCATGGATTTTTCGCGGAGGCCGTCGAGCCGCTGGAACAGGCTGCGCGCCTTGACCCGGACTCCTCAGAGATCCAGCACGACCTCGGGCTGACTTATTTCCGTCTCCACCGCTACAAGGAGGCTCGCGCCCCCCTGGAGAAGGCGGTGACGTTACGCCCTGACTTCTTCGGCTCGGGTGCTTTGTTGGGTGCAACCCTTTACGCTCTGGGCCAATATGAGCTTTCCTACGCTGCACTCCGTCACGCGCATCAACTGAATCCGCAAGACCAGGACACTGCGAACCTCCTCTTCAGCGATGCGGTTGTTCTCGCTCAGAGTGAGTTCAAGCAGAAGGAGTACGAGAAGTGCCTGGTTTATCTCCAAGTTGCAGCCGAGTTGCGTTCGGCCGACCCGGATGTTCATTGGAGGTTGGCGGTTGTCTATGGCTTGCTTGGCCGGCGAGCAGAGGCCGACCGTGAAAAGGAAGATGCGGAACGCCTGGGCAAAGCCAGTGCGCAGTAGAAAGGGACCCGCCGGGTGGCACAAACATAAGGTACGATGTATGCGCCACGCGTGAAACCAAAAGGAGGAAGTAATCTGATGCCCATGAACTTGAACGTGGAAGGAAGGATTCACGATGTCCATGCCGTGGTGCTGGAAAGCAATTCGCTGCGAGCCAGTGTGCTTCCGGCGGTAGGGGCTAAGATCTATGACCTCGTATGGAAGGTCACGGGCCGGAACATTCTGTGGCACAACCCGCGGATTCTTCCGCAGAGTTATCCCGTCGATGCGAACTTCGACAATTACTGGTGCGGGGGTTGGGACGACGGCTTCCCAACCTGTGACGCCTGTGATTACGGCGGCGAGCAGTATCCAGCCTTAGGAGAACTGCGGTCGCTGAAGTGGCAAGTGAAGGCAGCCAGCGCAGACGGTGAAAAAGCCTTTGTGAAACTCACTGCATTCGGCCCGATCAGCCCCGTCAGGGCAGCGAAGACTGTGACGCTGATGGCAAAAACGCCAGTCCTTCGGATGCAGTACGAGATCACGAACCTTGGGCCACTGCCGCTGGATTTTATTTGGGGAACACATCCGGCGCTGGAGGTGCATGAAAACCTGATCCTTAGAATCCCAGCCAAGACAGGGATGGTGGGTCAAGCCACCGACCCGCGGATGGGAACCCCCGGACAACGTTATGCTTGGCCGTTGCTGGAGACGCCGACTGGGGTTGTTGACATGAGCCGGGTGCAAAGCATCAATGCCAAGGTCGCCGGGGGGCACTATGCGCTTGGCCTGGAGGCGGGATGGTACGCGGTCGAGGATACCCGTACGGGAGAGGGATTTCTGTTGAAGTTCCCGCGCGCAGAATGCCCGTACCTCTGGATGTGGCTCGTCTATGGTGGCTGGCGCGGCTACCATCACATCATCGTGGAGCCGTGGACGAGCTGCCCGAATAAGCTCGCGGACGCAGTTCGCCAGAACACACATCGTACCCTTCCCCCAGGCGAAAGGTTTTCTGTGGAAGTTGTCGCCACCCTGTATGGGGGTGAGGAGGGGTACGAACAAGCCTTGCAGAGACTGTCGTAGGGCACTTCGTAGAGGCCGGCTTGAGCCGGGCAGTTCGTAGAGGCTGGCCTTGAGCCGCACAGTTCGTACAGCTGCCCGGATAGACCCGGCCACTGCGAAAAGACTCTACGAAATGCCGTTCTGAAGGAGGAACTATGAAGCTGAAAGGTCGGGTTGCAGTTGTCACCGGGGCGGCATCTGGAATTGGCCGCGCCTGCGCGCTCGAGTTCGCGCGGGAAGGCGCCCGCGTCGTGGTAGCTGACATCAACGCTGGGGGCGCGGAGGAGACAGCGAAACAGATCGCCGCGGCAGGTGGCCAGGCTATGGCCGTGCCGACCGACGTTGCGGATCCCGCATCGGTCCAGCGCCTGCTGCAGGCCACACTTGAGGCTTACACGCAAGTTCACGTTCTTTGCAGCAATGCCGCGATCCAGGTGAACAAAACTGTGGAAGACACTACTGTGGAGGAGTGGAATCTCGAGATGGCTGTGAACGTAGGCGGCGTCTTTCTGTGTGCCAAATACTTCCTGCCTTCTCTCCGGCGCACTAAGGGGTGCATCGTCAACATGGCTTCCGTCAACGGCTTCTTTGTAGAGCCACTATGCGCGGGCTATTGCGCTACGAAAGGGGCGATCATCGCCCTCACCAAAGCGATGGCCATCGACCACGGCAAGGAAGGCATTCGCGTCAACTGTATCTGTCCGGGATACATCGATGCGGGTCTCGCCTGGGGGTACTTCGAGGTGCAGCCCGACCCTGCGGCAGCACGCGTGGCGGCTGGAAAACTCCACGCCCTGTGGAGGATTGGCAAACCCGAGGAGGTCGCTCGGGTGGCGGCCTTTCTTGCCAGTGACGATGCTTCCTTCGTGACCGGAGCAGCAGTGGTGGTAGACGGTGGGTTCGGCTCGGGTCTTCCTCCTCAAAGCTGAAGTTGCCGGCGAATCCACATGCCTGACGTGCTGAGCCCTTCGCCTGTCATTCTGAGCGAAGCGAAGAATCGCCGCCGCTCGCTCAGGGTAAACTCCGCGAAGCAACGCCGCTCTCCAGAAATTCGACGTATTACCGATTTACATCGAGCGAGTTGGGTGGAGCCTGTCTGATCCGTGGCGGCGCAACTGACCCCTCACCTGACCCGCGACGGCTGGTGAGAGCGCCATAGTGGTCCACCCTCTCCCTTGCAGGAGTCACTTGCCAGGGATGGTGCTCGCGGTTTCCTGCGCCCGCTGCTCCTCGTAGACGGTTACGAGCAGTGTGCTGGCCAGGACCAAGACGCCGCCAGCCATCATGAATTTGGTGAGGTGCTCGTGAAGCACAATAGCCGCAATCACCACACCGAAAAAGGGAATCAAGTAGTTTGAAACTGCGGCTTGCGTGGCGTCGAGGCGAGTGAGCACGTTGAGAAATATTACCATCGAGAGGAAGTATTGAAAGAGGGCAAGCATCACCAGGCCCAGCCACACCACTTTAGAGTAGTGCGGTAGGTTGGTGAACCCAGCGGGTTCAGCATATGCTGTGATAGGGCAAAGAAGGGCGAAGACCGCGTAGTAACTATAGAGCAGCACCTGCAAAGGTGAATACTTGCGCAACAGCTTCTTGCTGTAGACGTTGTAGAATGCGCTGCCGTTCACACTTAGAAAGATCATGAGATTGCCCAGCAGGAACCTGATGCTGACCAGATTCAGCTCTTTCCAGTCCACCCCCGAACATTCCATCACGCCGGCCAGGGCCAGGGCAAAGCTGATCCAACGAACTTTCGTCATGCGCTCCCCGAGGAAAAAGTACGCCATCACCGCCGTCGATATGGGCAGTGCGAGCATGAGAAGCGCCGCGTTGGAAGCCAGAGACCAGCGGACCCCCCAGGTGATAAACAGCTGCGCCACGACCTGTCCGAACACACCGATCAGAATGAATTGGAGTATGTCGCGGGTGGGGATACGCCCACGACCCCCTGGGGTGTTACTATGTTCTCGTCGCACCACGGGGATGAGAAGGACCATGGCGAGTGTAATGGGGAAAAAAGTGGCAAATAGCGGACCCATCTGCTGCTGTACGAGTTTGACCATTACAAACTGGCTGGCCCAAATCAGGTTACAGACGAGCAGAAGATTCCAATCGCGAAGACGGGCGGCAGAGAACATTTACGCTCCTTGGGAACCCTGGGTAATTCCCGGTCTATATTACACGCCGGTGCTGGAAATGGAAAGACCACCGGAAAGGGGAGTGGTACGGCCGTGTCACCGCTGTCGCGGGAGCGTGCCGCTCCCGCGCAGCGCTGCCCAGGGGTGAAGGGGTCGAACTTCTGGCGCAAACTCGTGACCCCCTCATCCGGCCCGCCCCGGCTGAAGAAAACGCCGGCGCGGTCCACCTTCTCCCCGAACGCGAGAGGGTTGCGGGTCGGTGGGAAATGTGGAGGGCGGCCCTTGTGGCCGTCCTTCGGCAACGATCGAAGGCATGACTATGAGAACCGAAGCTCAATTACGAGAAACAATCCAGCGCTTCCAGGAATGCTTCTGGGACCGGAAATCTTGTAGGCGTCCCGTGGTAGGCATTTATAGCGATGCCGTATTCCTGCCCATCAACTTTCTCCGCCGTCCCTTCCCACGCTCCCTCATAAAGCCGGAAGATGTCACTCCGGAGTTGGCTATGACGGAGTATGACTACTGGTTCCAAAATCGCGACCGTGATGTTTCCTGTGACGACCAGATTGCGTTTTCGGCCGCCTGGCGGGGAATCCCTTGGCTCGAAGCCTGGTGCGGTTGCCCGGTGCGCTACGCCGAAGGCTCACTTGCGCCAGTCCACTTTGTTGGATCAGCAGAAGAATTGGAAACCATTCCCATCCCGGGTGAGAATGCGTGGTTCGAATGCCTCCGACGCCAGACCGAGTGGCTCGAGCATCAGGCGCAGCCTGACTGCTGGATCAGCCCCACGATTCTTCGGGGCTGTTCCGACGTCCTTGCGGCGATGCGGGGATTACCCAACTTCTTAATGGATCTCCACGATAACCCAGGCGTGATAAAGAAGGCGGCGAAACGGGTGAATTGCCTTCTCCTTCAGGCGCTCGACTTACACTATTCCATCGTAAAGCCCAAGCTGGGAGGGTACGGGCACAAGTATGGGTATTGGGCGCCCGGCAGGACTCAGGTGATCCAGGAAGACGCCATGGGCATGTGCTCCCCCGCCATGTACCGCGATATCTTTATGGAAGGCAACTCTGAGGTGGTCAAGCATCTTGGTTCGCACGTGCTCTTCCACCTGCATAGCACGGGCTATAAGCACTATCAGGATGTGCTGAGCGTGCCGGCCATTGCGGGCCTCGAGATTTATATGGAGCAGGGCGGCCCTACACTGCTTGACCTATTGCCTGTGTTACGGGACACACTGGAGAAGTCCCGCCTCATCCTGCACGTCGACTACAGCTTTGAACTGTTACCCGAGGTCCTTCGGAAGTTGCCGCGAGAAGGGCTATTCCTGGCAATCTCCAACCTGCGTATCCGTTCCGATGCAGAGTTTCGGAATTTCATCGCTACCCAATGGAAGTCGTGACGGCACTCGCCTTCGTCGGTCCGCGAAGATTTTCGCGCGTTACGTAGGGGCGAGCATCGCCAGGGCCGAACGCCGTTCGGCCCTCCGTGTTTGGTTGCGGTTCTGCCGCGCTGTGTTAGACTTTTTCTTTATCAAAGTGACCGCTCGCGCTGAATTAGACTGCCCGCCATGAGGGAGCGAGAGAACTTTCCATAGGGAGCCAATCGGAATAGCCATATGACGAAGGGAATAACTCTCAAGATACTCACCGACGAAGAAATCGCCTCGGTTCACCAAGGCTCGCTTGTCACGCTGCAAGAGGTTGGCATTCTGATCCATCATGAAAAGGCTTTGTCCCTGTTAGCGGAGGCAGGAGCCGCCGTCGATCCGGTTTCTCATCAGGTGAGAATTCCGGCGGGACTGGTCGAGAGGGCTTTGCGAAGCGTGCCTGCGGAGTTTCTGGTCACTGGTCAAGATCCCTCGAAAGACGTGGTCCTGGGATACGATTGCCCGCCACGAGCGCGGCCCGTGATCTCTCTCGACTGGATCGTCGATTACCGGGGGAGAGAACGCCGGCAAGTGACTTTAGAGGATCTGGAAGCGTGGGTGCGAGTGGCCGAGGCCTTGCCCAATCAGGCCCTGGTCTCGGGATTGTATCCCTGGGATGTGCCCCTCGAGACGCGGGACGTTCGCGCGGCAGAGACGATGCTCAGGTTGTCCTCGAAGCCGATTCTTATGGCCCCGTACTCAGGGACGAGTGTCAAGTGGATATCCCAAATGCTCTCCGCGATTGGCCACCAGCGAGGGCCAAGGGTCATTGCCTTTTGTTCCTGTAATAGCCCGCTCATATATTCCGAGAGCCAGATGGAGGTTCTCCTGGAGGCGGTTGAACAAGATTTCCCTGTCTTGCTTAACTCATCACCCGTAACGGGGGCCACCGCGCCCGTCACTTTGGCCGGGACGCTCGTGGTCATGAATGCGGAAATTCTGGCGGCCCTCACTGTAACACAGCTCGCTCGGCCTGGCGCCCAGGTCCTCTATGCCGGCTTCCCCTTTGTGCTTGATATGATGACCAGCGTCGCCTCAAACGGCTATACGGAATGTGGTTTACTGGCGGCCGCTATCGTGGAGATCGGGAGGAGCTATCACCTTCCCACCGCCAGCAATGGACTCACAACGGACGCGCACGTGTGTGACGAGCAGGCCGCCGTTGAAAAGCTTCTTAGCGGGTATGCAGCAGTACTAAGTGGCGCATCCTTGAATGGAGGCGCGGGAAGTCTGGCGTCGGTCGGTACCGCTAGTTTGGAACAATTGGTCATTGATGACGACATTTATGAACGGGTCTTTCGATTCCAGGAAGGGATAAGCGTCAACCGTGACACTCTTGCATTGGAAGTGATCGCGGCGGTTGGCCCCCAGCATCACTTCCTTGAGCAACCTCACACGCTGAAATATTTACGCCAAGAGTTCCGCCATTCCAAGCTCGCGAGTCGCCTGACCCCCGGAGCTTGGATTGAGCAAGGCGGGCGGGATGCCGTTGATGTGGCTGCTGAACGGGTCAAGACCATCCTGAAACGCTCGCCAGAATCGACCTTGGCCCCAGAGGTCTTAGCCGAACTTAGTCTCATCGTTGGAGAAGCAGAACAGTTGAGGAGTTGGCTCTCGACTCGTTAGACTTGCTCCGGCACAATGTGAAGTCAGGTTTGCCAATATCCCAACCCATCACGGCGTAGGCCGCAATCAGCTCCATTCGTATCTTGATGAATTCGTCTTTCGCCATAACCAGCGGAAGCAACCCATGGCTGCGTTCCACACCTTACTCGGTCGCGGGACCGGGCATAAGTCCACGACCTATAAGGAGATGCGAGGAAGGCGGAGCTTCCTAATCCGCCAAGCCAAGACTAACCCCAACAGATTGGGGCTTGCTGAAACAACCGGATAAGTATGAGTCGCCTACTGTTTACCGATGGCGGCTGGGGCGAGTCGAAGCACCGCGTCTAGGTATGCTTGTATCTCGCAAATGACACCGGTACCACCTAAATCCGGCGTGAATTTCTGTCACATTGACTGAAAATGCCCGAAAACTCAGGGTTTGCTCTCAAAATCATGCAGCAGTCAGGCCATTCTTACTAAAGTACCTTCAGCCGTTCAGTGGT